>Ga0209605_1000585_pt1 | contig 45656 bp, 38 predicted proteins | sample AD_UKC035_MetaG_FD_184408 | JGI IMG/M metagenome (GOLD analysis project Ga0209605, IMG submission 184408) | Active sludge microbial communities of municipal wastewater-treating anaerobic digesters from USA - AD_UKC035_MetaG (SPAdes) (version 2) | ecosystem: Engineered > Bioreactor > Anaerobic >...
GAAAGCTTCGATTTCAAGGCGGTCCATCCAGGGCAGATGACTCTCAAGCTCGTCTATCGCAGGCCGTGGGAAGAAGGTGTGGAGCCGCTGAAGACCTTCTCGCTCCAAGTCACAGTACCTTAGGCAGACTTGACTCTAATGAGCTTGGCGCGCAGAATCGGCAATCGAATCGTGCGACAGTGCGGCCGTGTGGCACCCCCGCCCTCGGGGGTGATCCCAGCGATCCCAGCCGGGAGCGGCTGGCTACATTATGATCCCAGCCGGGGGCGGCTGGGCTACATTCCTGTCGGCTGAAGGAACTGCGAACCAGGCGGACGAAGTCCGCCAAAGTGATGGTAGATGCTGCCGAACTTGTCTGTCGAAACTCATTAGGCGAGCCGGCGGAGGACGCCGAGGATATCTGGTGGATTGAGGAAGACAAGGGCTATCCGCGATTGTGGTGGGAGCTGGAGGAAGGCGAGGGGGAGGGGGCTGCTGAGAACTGAGTGGCTTGTCGGTCTTTTCTTGTGAAGGATGTCGCTGGAGGATACGCAGATAGATGGAGCGATATACGCCGGAAAAGAGGTTTCGCGTGATGACCCGCGAGGAGGTGCGGGCGGTCGATGCCTGGGCGATCCATGAGATCGGCGTGCCCGGCGTGGTGCTCATGGAGAACGCCGGACGCAGTTGCGCCGAGCTGGCGATGCAAAAGCTCGCGTCTGTTGCCGATCCGAGCGTCTGCGTCTTTTGCGGCGTCGGCAACAACGGCGGCGACGGCTACGTGATCGCCCGCCACCTGCTCAACGCGGGCATCCGGACGAGGACGGTTCTCTGCGGCGACCCCGCCAAGGTCCAGGGCGATGCCCGCATCAACCTTGGTATCCTCGAACGACTTGGTCGCCCGGTGGACCACGTGGACCCGAGCGGGCCTGATGCGCTCGCCCGTATTCAGGCGTTCGGACGGGACGCGAGCCTGATCGTGGATGCTCTGTTCGGCACGGGATTGCGGGGAGAGCTCCGACCGGAGTATCGAGCACTCATCGAGGCCATCAACGCACTGCGTCGGCCGATTCTCGCGGTCGATATTCCCTCCGGCCTGGATTGCGACACCGGTCAACCGCTGGGAACGGCCATCCGAGCCGCGTATACGGTGACCTTCGTGGCGGTCAAGAAGGGCTTTCTCGCACCCTCCGCCGGCGGCTACACGGGCGAACTCCACGTAGCGTCCATTGGGGTCGAACCGGCCTGCTGAAATGGCGAAGGCTGCCGCAGTCGCCGCACTCTGCATGAGGCAACCGTGGCAGCCTTGAATGTCATCGCCCGCATCGGTCGCGGACTTTCGTCATGACTCAGAACGCGCCTGCCTGGTTGATCTGCATGGCATAGCCGGTGAAGTACAGGAACCGGTCGTAGTTGTAGATCGGCACGTTCAGGGACTCCGCCTGCCTGCGAATCTGCTGATAGCGGTCATTGGCCTTTCGCTGGGCGTTGTACCGGTCCATCGCGAGCGGATCCTGCATTTGCTCATCGAGCGTCGGCTCGGCAGGGACCTTCGGCTCCATCCCGAGGATCACGAAGTCCGTCTCGGCCGAAACACCCTGAGCAACCAGGCCGCCCCATTTCTGGATCAATCCCTCGATCTTGCGAACCCCGTCGTAATCCGTCTCGCCGTTGCGATCCAGATCGAATTCCCCGGCCACGACGAACTGGTTCTGGTGTTTGGCGTTCCAGATGAGGTTGGCCACGGAATCGCCGACATGGATGGGGTTCTTCCGCTCGGACGACAGGATTCTGGCCGATGCGACGCGCCGCTCGATGGCCATCACTTCGACCTGTGCCTTGGGCTTGCCGTCGCGAGGAATGCCTGCTCCCTTGTCGTAGACCGAGAACGTCAGGCCACGGTAGATACGGTCTTCCGAGCCGAGATTGATGTAGATCAGGCCCTGGGTTTCATCCACGCGGATGACCTCGCCGTCCGGCTGGAAGGCGGCGGCTTCCTGGTCCGGCGCCGGCTTGATCTTGTTCACGGCTTCCAGGGCGCCCACGAGCCGCCCCTGCGCCACCGTCAGCTCCGCCTTCGTCTTCAGTAGATTCTGGTTGAGGTCGGCGGCCTCGCTCCGCGTCCGATCCAGTTGGTCGAGCAGAGTCTTGGCCCGCTCGTCGGAGTTCTGCTGCACCAGGGTACGCAGGTCGTCGTAGTCGCTCTTGATCTGCTGGACCTGCTGCTGGTACTCGCCCACCTTGGCCGTGAGGCCTTCTTCGCTCTCCTGCATTGTCTTGATGGCGTCGTCGAACCGCCCGCGGAGCGTCGTCAACTGCGCCTGTGTGGCATCTCTCTGGCTGGTCGTCTGCTCGAGCTTGGTCAACAGCTCGCCGATGAGATTGACCAGGGCCACCCGAACCGGCTTGACCTCGTTCGGATCGGGGGGATTGTCTGGATCGATCGTATTGGGGTCCACCGGTGCTTGAGCCGTCGGCAGGGTGATGAAGGTCGCTGCACGCTGGAGCAACGGGTCGATGAGCCTGGCGGTGCTGGACGCCTTCACCTCGGCCGAGGTCGCGGGGACCGGAGCCCCCTTGACCAACAGGACCAACTCGTTGAGATACTGGACCACGCTCCCGAGATTGCTCCGGCCGGGCATCTTGGTCCCGACAATGCTCCCAATATTCCGGCTCTCCTCCCGGCTCACCAGCGCATCTATCTCCCCCTGCAGGCTATCACGCGTGGTGCGGAGCTCTTCAGCTTTGACGTAATAGATCACCGCAACCGTCGTCGCAGCGACGAAGAGCCCGACAAACGTGATGAGGGTGTAGAGCATGGCATTACTTTGCCGTCTTTTGCCTGGAGGCATAAAAAAACTCCTTGGTCTACGAGAGTATCTCCCAAAACTGCCAATTTAGCCATATTATCGCCTTTGCAGGGCTGAGAGTCAAGAAAAAAGAAAGGCACCCTCGGGCGCGACTGGGGCGGTGACACGGGATCAGTATTCGGCCAAAACCCTCGCGAGACTGCCGATTGTGTCGATTGTACGCTTTGGCACAGCGTCCGGCGAGGGGGCCGGCTCGCGATGCAGCCTGTTCGGGCGGAGTACCTGGACGGTCGTCATGCCCAGGCGGTTCGGCGCGATGAAGTCTTTCGTCTCGTTGTCCGCGATGTAGGCAGATTCCGCCGGGCGGACGCGGAGGGTCTCCAGCAGCCTCTGGAACCCCAGCGGGGAGGGTTTCCAGTGCTCACGCCCGAGTTCCTCGGTGTAGACAATGGCCCGGAAGTACCGCTCGATGCCCAGTGCCTCGACCTTCAGACGCTGGGTGGGCAGACAGCCATCCGTCAGGAGGGCCAGGGAGTACCGGTCCTTCAATTGGTCCAAGATACTGCGGCTGTCCTCGGGCAAGGTCAGCGCCGGGATATGGGTCCGATAGATCCGCACCAGACGATCGATCAGGGATGGATCGGCGGGGATGCCGAGTCGGTCGAGTGCGGCGTTGAAGATCGTGCCCCGGCCGCCCGCGATGAAACATGTCCAGATCGCGTCAAAGACCCCATCTGCGGAGTGCCTGTCCGATAATGCGGCGACGTACTGCGCGACGGCCCGGAACCCGCTGCGGCAGAAGTCGATCTCATCGTAAAGGGTGTCGTCCAGGTCGAAGATCAGCGTGGTTATCATGCCAGGCATTCTACCGCCCTCCGCGGGGATATCAATGGCCCTCAAGATCGGGCTCAGCCCGAGACAATTCGGACAGGGGCCTTGCCCTCGGATGTCACTCGCGCACGGTCAAGTGTAGTCGATCACATCGTCGAGGTGCAATCGAGATCGATTCGGGTCGGACGACGTTCGCATGCAACGGGCCCGGTTCGAGTTACAGTTGCTCCATCGCGGAGACTCCGTCTGGAACGGGATTGATCCAACGGATGGGCTTGGAGAGCCCTAATCGGCTATGGCACTTCTGCCATATCTGCACAATCGCATCGTCTCGTGTGATGATGATCCCGTCCGCTGCGCAGGCAGCCTCGATCAAGCAGAGGTCTTTTCTCAGTTCCTCCTGCTCACCAGGGGAGAGCACCTCACACGCGTTGTCCACACGGTTCAATGGTGCGTCGTTGCATGGAGGCACCTTCTTCTTGGCGTACATGCTGACAAGCCACTTCCTGGTGAACCTGCTCGCATGACGATGCCATTCCTGTCGGATTGCCTCCGTCAAGACGATGCGGTGGCAGATGTTGAGAATAGCCAGAAGCGACTCGCGACAACAGGCTGATACGGGGTGTTCGGTTTCACCGGCCGAACGCGCTACGGAGGCATCGACCACCAGAAGCTTGGACTGCTTGGCCTTCACTCGCCAGCCCCTTTGCGTTCGACAGCATCCAGATAGGTCTTTTCCGCGTCGAGTTCGACCTCGTCGAAGTCCTCCGGCCAGTCGCCAAAAGCTCCGTTCTCATCCAGGTCTGCCGGTGTGACAACGGTACGCCCATCGTCCTGCCTTTGGACCCAGTGCAGTTTGACCTTGTCCATGGCTAACTTGCCAGTCGCGACAAGCGTCTGGACCTCTCTGAGAAGCAGAGCACTATGCGTCTCGGCGACCACGATAACGCCACGATCAGCCGCATCTGCCAAGACATGGGCAAGGCGTCTCTGCGCTCGCGGATGCAGGTGTATCTCTGGTTGTTCAAGATAGACGACCTGTCCAGGCTTCGCCGCAATCAGGGCTACCACAACAGGCAGAGATTGGGATACGCCGAAACCAACGTCGGCGATGCTCACAAGATCATACGCCCCACCTCGTTTGCCATGGGGCAAGCGAGCAACACGGAGTTCGACCTGGGTGTCCCCTACCGGCTTGGCCTCGACCTTCCAGGTTAACCCCATGTCCTCAAGTGCAGACCCAAGACTGGACAGATGCTTGTCGTTCGTGGACTGCCATTGTGCAATTGCGCTGGCGACATAGTCCTCAAAGGTCCCAGGAAAGAACGGTCCAATCGCAGTCTTTGGGTAATTCCGTTGTGGATTGCCGCGCAACCCAGGGAGGTGTATCAGCCTTTGCAGATGGTGAACGAATCGCCCCGTGGGGGAAACCGGTCCGAGCGAGATACGAGATTGCCCAATCTCTGGACCAGACAGACCAAACGAGAAGAAACACCGTTCACGGTATACAGACCAATGCAGCGTTCCCTTGGCACTTTTCTCGATTTCAGTATGGATGGCTTTCAGATGAGATGGAAGGCATTTAAGGATATCGTCATGGGCCATGTCGGGCACAACATGTAGCTTCTCACCATCGTCGGCATAATCCATTGTATTCAGCTCAAATCCGACGCCCTTCTCCCTTTTGAACAGTACCTGAAGACACGGGCCATTTGACAATTCGATTCGCACAGAAAACCCGGATGTCTTTGCCTTGCCAGACATTCTGCTCAGAAGCTGTTCCGCTGATGTGAAACGGACATTGGGACCATCTATAAGCAGCGGCCCCGGATCGCTTGGTGCCTCCAGGGTCTGTTTGAGCAACAGGACCGGCTGCATGATGCTGGACTTACCCGAGCTGTTTGCCCCTGCGAGCAGCGTCAAGGGACGCAGCTCGATCTCTTGCTCATCCGCGATAGATTTGAAACCGCGAACAGCGATCTTGGTTATGGTCTCCGGTTGACTGCCCATGTGAATCTCCTTCTGTCAGAGCGGTGCCCTGCACGACAAACAGATGAATATTCTACACCGCCAGCCGGGTATTTCAACGGGTTCTCGCCCAAACCGGCAAGGGATCGCCGCCAGCCGCCCCCAAGGGCGTTCCGTAGCACGGGCATCTTGCCCGTGTCTTTCCATCACGGGCGGGACGCCCGTGCTACGTTGCTCAGATGTAGACCTTGTCCATCATCCTGGGGAAGGGGATGCACTGGCGGATGTGCTTTTCGCCGGTGATCCAGGCGACGGTCCGCTCGACGCCGAGTCCGAAGCCGCCGTGCGGGACCGTGCCGTACTTCCGCAGATCGAGGTACCAGCCGTAGGTCTCGGGGTTCAGGCCCTGGTCTTTGATCCGAGCCAGCAGGCGGTCGTAGTCGTCCTCGCGGACGGAGCCGCCGATGATCTCGCCGAAACCCATGGGCGCCAGCAGGTCGAAGTTCTCCACGACCTTCTCGTTGCTGCGGTCGGTCCGCATGTAGAAGGCCTTGGCCTCTCGCGGGTAGTGCGTCACGAAGACCGGCTTGTCGTGCATCATCGAGATGATCGTCTCGTCGGAGCCGCCGAGGTCCTTGCCCCACGGGAATTCAGCCGCGAGCTGGGCGTGCTTGGGATTGTTCTCGATCCGCGTGTTCACCTCGTCCAACTCGCCGTTGAGCTCGATCAGCTCGGCCGCGATCTTGTCCTTCTGCCACTGCTTGGTCTGGCCGGACTCCTGCTTTTGCAGTTCCGCGATTCGCGTCTCGATCTGCTGCTTGCTGCTCTTGAGGCTCTCCAGCTCGCCTGCGAGGTAGTCCTTGGCCTTCGGGCCTTTGAGGATCTCGACCGCCTGGGTGTACGTCAGTCGATAGAAAGGCGGTTTGATCCGCTCCAGACCCGCGATGTCCGCGCCCAGGGCCTCCAGTTCGCTGCGATTGTCGGTCAGGACGCGACTGGCGATGGAGGACACCAGGCCCTCCGCCAGGGCGATCACGCCGTCAACGTCGGTGAAGGCCACCTCCGGCTCGACCATCCAGAACTCGGTCAGGTGCCGGCGGGTCTTGCTCTTCTCGGCGCGGAAGGTGGGCCCGAAGCAGTAGACCCGACCGTAGCTCATCGCGGCGGACTCGACGTAGAGCTGGCCCGTCTGGGTCAGGTGCAGCGTCCGGCCGAAGTAGTCCACCTCGAACAGCGAGGTCTGGTCCTCACCCACGATGGTCGTGAAGATCGGCGTGTCGATCAGGACGAAGCCGTTGTCGTTGAAGTACCGGCGGATCGCGTCGATCACCGTGTGACGGATCTTGCCGATGCACCACTGGCGCTGCGAGCGGAAGTGCAAATGCCGATGGCGCATGAGGAACTCGACCCCGTGGGCCTTGGGCGTAATGGGGTAGCCCTCGGACACGCCGATCACGCGGGCGCCGGTGACCGCCATCTCGTGCCCGCCGGCGCTGCGTTCGTCCGCGCGGATGGTCCCGGTCAGAGCCAGCGACGACTCCTGGCCCAGGCGTTTGAGCTGCTCGAAGAGGTCGTCCGGGACCTTGCCCTTCTCGACGATGCACTGGCACAGGCCGGTGCCGTCGCGGAGGATGAGAAACTGGATTTTGCCGCTGGCCCGGCTGTTGTAGAGCCAGCCCTGCAGGGTGACTTCGTGGCCCACGTGGTTCTTCAGTTGGTCGATATACACGCTGTCGTTCGCCATGCTCCTGGTTCCTTACTGACGTTGGCATTGGGTCCGGCGCAGCGGCGCGACCCATCCCGGCCGCGACGCCTGTGCCGAGCCATAGACTATACCCGCCCGACCGGTCCGCGAAAAGACCATAGTTCTTGCCGCGTTCGCAGCGTCCTGATATGATATCGACAGAACGTCATTGCAGGAGTCTCAGGATGGGAAATGCTATTCGCTGGCAGCAAAGGTTCGAGAACTTCGAGCGGGCTTTTCATCTGCTCCGAGAAGCATTCGAGAAGAACCCTGCCCAGATGTCCGACCTGGAGAAGGAAGGGGTGGTCCAGCGATTCGAGTACACGTTCGAACTCGCATGGAAGACGTTGAGAGACTACCTCGTCTACAGCGGCGTCGTCTTCGACCAGATCACGCCGCGGAGTGTCATCAAGCAGGCGTTTGCCGCCAAGATCATCGAGGACGGGCAGACGTGGATCAACATGCTGGAGCAGCGAAACCTTATGTCTCATACCTACGACAATGAATCGTTCGAGACTGTGTTTCACGGCATCTCGCACAATTACCTCGCGGCCCTGGAGCAAGTGTTTGCATGGTTGAAGGCCAAGACAGTCGAGTAGAGCAGTTCGGACTGACTTCCGATGCGCTGCGTCTCATTCGCGATGTCTTTCGCGGACATCCTGAAGTCCAGAAGGTGAATGTGTTCGGTTCCCGGGCCATGGGATGCTTTGAGAACTCGTCGGATGTTGACCTGGCCCTGTGGGGAGACCTGCATCGGGCCCTTATCGGGCGAATCATGCGGGAACTCGACGAACTGCCTCTACCCTACACTTTCGACGTCAAAGCGTACCAATCGATCCGGCATCCTCCGCTCAAGCAGCACATCGACGAGGTCGGCAAGACCCTGTACCAGATCCAGTCTCTTCATCTGCCCGCCGTATGACCGACCGTGTCCAACGTTGTCCAGATCAACGCTTGTTTTCGCAAGCCCCGCCTGCTATCACAGCGATATGAAGGTCGTTACAGGCAGAGTCATCTCGGGACGGATCGAGGTGGAAGGCGAGCCCCTGGAAGAGAGCTGCACCGTAACGGTGCTCGCACCGGAACCGGATGAAGTGTTCATGCTGGATTCGCAGTCAGAGGAAGTTCTGCTTGCCGCCATAGGTGAGGCGGACCGCGGCGAGACGCTCTCCAGCGAAGAGCTTATGAACAGACTGTGAGATGAGTTCGGGCCGGGATTGTAGTCTCTCACGCTGGTGTTGCTTGCAGGTCGATGACGGGAGCAAATGGGAGTCTGCGAGAGATGATCTCGGTGGCGAGGTTGGCCCACTTCTGACAGGCATCGAGGATCACGCTGTCTGTGCTGACGACGATCTCCTCGATCCTGCTCAGCTCCGCGTCGGGACTGATCGTCAGGCGGATGTCCCAGGGCCAACCATTTTCTCGGGCAAGCTGGCCGAGCAGCGTCTTTAGGCGGCCGCTGTTCGAGACGGGACTATCCAGGAGCCAGAGGGATGGACCGACGCCGATCTCCGCGAGGAACTCGCCGATCAGGCGGATCGCGGGGACCGTCTCCTCCACCTTGCGGTAGGTGCCGTGGATACTGGCGAGGTCGCGGAAGCAGCCGTCCCGGCCTCGGAAGATCAAGGCGCCGCTCAAGGCAGCTTCGATGGTGATGAGCAGGTTGTAGCCGTCGATGGCGAGGGGGTGGCCCGCCAGCGATTCGATCCGGACCTGGCGGCCGAGTCGCGACTGAAGTTGCTGATCGGAGCAGGCGGCCCGCATGATCGCCAGACGCTGGCGCTGCGTCAGGCTGAACCGGTCGCCCACGAGCTTCAGGCTGCTCTTGTCCGCGTAGCCCTTGGTCAGGAGCATCGAGAAATCGGCCAGCGCCTCGCGCAGGCAGGGCAGCATCGCAGGGGCGAACAGCTCCCGGTCGTCGGGATGCGGACCGCGATGTTCCCGGGTGTCAGGCATTTTCATTTACTATTTTCGATTTACGATTTACGATTTGCGGCCGTGCAGTGCACCGGGTTCCGTGTGCGACAAGATCATAAATCGTAAATCATAAATCGTAAATCCAAATGCCCAGTCACAACTTAGCACGCATACAAATCGACGACCTGGACCTGCTCGGCTACTCGATTGCCGGCGAGGAGACGGTGATCGCCATGCCGCAGCTCGACGTCTGTTTCGACATCGGCAAGGCACCCGACCAGGTCATCGCGATCGGCACCGTCCTGCTCACCCACGGCCACATGGACCATTCCGCGGGGTTCGCCTACTACCTCTCGAACCGCAACTTCAGCGGCATGTCGCCCGGCACGATCGTCGCGCCCGTCAACCTGATCCCGCCCATGCGCGAGATCATCACCTCCTGGGGCTACCTCGACGGCAACAAGGTCCCCGCCAAGCTCGTGGGCGTCCGCCCGGGCGACGAATACCAGATCAAGCCTAACCTCTTCGCGCGGGCCTTCCCCACGAAACACAGTGCCGGCTCGGTTGGCTTCTGCGTCCTGGAGAAGCGAAAGAAGCTCAAGCCCGAGTACCTCCAGCTCACCGGACCCCAGATCGTCGAGCTCAAGAAGCAGGGCGTCCAGATCGACAATCCTGTCGAGATCCCCATCGTCAGCTACCTGGGCGACACGCAGTACGTGGACTTCTCGAAGCTCGACTACGTCAAGAACAGCAGGATCCTGATCGCGGAGTGCACCTTCTACGAGGAAGGACACGCGGACCGCGCCCTGGCGGGTCGGCACATGCACATCCACGAGCTGGCGAGCCTGCTCTCCGCGATGAACAACGAGCACATCGTCATCACGCACACGACGCAGCGGACGCCCATGCCCGAGGTCCGTCGTGTGCTCGAAGAGGCCCTCCCGCCGGAGGTCTGGGCCAAGGTCACGATCCTGATGGACCGCAAGGCGAGTCGGAGGAAATGAGCGGATAAGAAAATCCGAATATCGAAACCCGAAATCCGAAACAAGCCCGAATGACGGAAGCACCAAATTCAAAACGGGACTGCCGCTGTTGCGTCAGCGTTTCGGTCATCGGAGTTTCGAGCCTTTGGATTTGTTTCGGATTTCGGTATTCGGATTTCGAGTTTCACGGCCTTATGCGGAGGCAACGAATATGCAGCAAACGCCGGATCGCCCGCAATCGCGAATCGTCCTGCGGACGGTGGCTCTCGTCGTCATGGTGTACCTCGCCTGGATCGTCGCACACCTGGCCAAGGGACTGCTCGACGATCACGTCGCCTGGCTCACAACCCCCGGCGGCGGATTCGCCTACTGGACCGTGATGAAGGTCCTGCTGTGGATCGTGCCCTCCCTGTGGCTGATCCGCACGTCCGGCCGGAAGCTCCACGACGTGTTCGGACTGTCTCATCTGCGTCGTGCGATCCTCTGGGGTCTCTCGGCGGGCCTGTCGCTGGCCCTGATTACGACGGCAGCGAAGGCTACCTTTCCCCTCGCGGCTGTGGTACAATGCCGCCCGAACGCAAGCACAACCTCTGTGAGAAGGAGTACGCCATGAACGTCGCACGGTCCGCCAGCGTCGCCAGGTCCACGTCCCGTCGAGAGTTCCTGAAACGGTCCGGCGTCGTCGCTTCGTCGGCCCTCGTCGCAGGGCTCGCCTCTCGCCTGTACGCAGGCGGCAGCAGCGAGATCCGCCTGGCGCTCGTCGGGTGCGGCGGGCGGGGCACCGGCGCAGTCGCCGACGCCTTCGCGACCACCGGCGGACCGGTGAAGCTCTACGCGGTCGCGGACCTCTTCGGGGACCGGGTCCAGGCCAGTCTCAAGAACCTCCAGGAAGGTCACGCGGACCAGATGGATGTCCCGCCGGAACGGCAGTTCGTCGGATTCGACGCCTATAAGAAGGCCATCGACTGCCTCCGACCGGGCGACGTTGCCCTCCTGACCACGCATTCCGCCTTTCGCCCGATGCACTTCGAATACGCGGTGAACAAGGGCGTCCACATCTTCGCGGAGAAGTCGTTTGCCGCCGACGCCCCGGCTGCCCGACGCTGGCTCAAGGCCGCCAAGCTCTCCGAACAGAAAGGCCTCAAGGTGGGCGTCGGCTTCATGTGGCGCCACTCGAAGGCCCGCCAGGAGACGATCCAGCGAATCCGCGACGGTGCCATCGGCGACGTGCACACGCTGCGGATCTACCGCGTTCACGGCCCGGTCCAGTGTCCGCCTTTGCCCAAGGACGCCAACGAGCTGGTCTTCCAGATCCGCAACGCGACGTGCTTCTCCTGGACCTCCTCGGGCTTCTTCATCGACTGGCACTGTCACAACATCGACGTTGCCTGCTGGGCGAAGGGCGCCTGGCCGGTGAGCGCCCAGGGCATGGGCGGTCGCTGCTTCGAGACCGCAGGCAGCCAGTTCGACCACTACACGGTCGAGTACACCTTCGCCGACGGGACGAAGCTGTTCGCCTTCTCGCGTCACATGCACAACTGCTGGGAGACGTACTCCGACTACGTTCACGGGTCGAAGGGTTCCGCGGTCCTGATGGCGACGCTGGGCGAGCCGCGACCGAAGATCTACCGGGGTCACGACATGACGAAGGCCAACCTCCTGTGGGAGTTCGCGGGCAACGATCCGAATCCCTACGTCGTGGAGTGGCAGCGACTGCTCGACGCGATTCGTCGGAACCAGCCGCACAATGAAGCCGTCCGCGCGGGCGAAGCGGAGATCGCGGCCCTGATGGGACGCATGGCCACCCACACCGGCCAGATGGTCACGTGGGACCAGGCGATGGACTCGCAGTTCCAGTTCGTCGCGGACATCGATCACATGACCTGGGACACGCCCGCGCCGATCCACGCGGGACCGGACGGTCTGTACAGCCCGCCGCAGCCGGGGATCACGAAAGAGATCTGACAGGTTCGTAGTATGCCGGTGAGGGCATATCTTCGAGGCATGGAAGACAACGCCTCACGGCGGCACGACAAACGCGCGTGCCAAGCCCCCCCTCTCCGTGGCACGTGGCACATGGCATCTTCGGTTTTCAGGGCCACCAGCCGAAGGTGCCACATGCCACGTGCCAGACGCACACGTCAGCCTGTAGTACGCCGTCCAAGTTGATTGGGGGACCGGCCAAGTCTGTGTCGAGGGCAGGATGCCCGCGACATGCTATGCCAGCCAAGACGGTGGGCACAGCCCACCCTTGTATGTTACGAGCGACCCGGTATCTTTTGGGCTCATCCGGATTTCGCGTACTTCGGTGGTTCTTGGGGACCTGTCCCCAAACCCCTGAGATTTATCGCTTTGGGCCAATAGCATGGTATGGATAAGAGAGCGACGCACCCGGCAGGCGGCGTCGGCATACCCTGCGCAAGCGAGCACGAAGCGGTCTCACCGGGGTTCCCGCCGACCGATCCAGAAAGGCCCGAGACATCCGCACTGGCGTGTCCTGCCGCCCACCCGCCATGCTATTGGCTGAAAGCGGAAAACCTCCCTTGCACGACCGCTTCGGGCGTGCCTGGATCACGAAAGTACGCAAGAACCGGATGAGCCATCTTTTGATGCCGGCAGGAGATGTTCGGGCTGTGGGGTGGGTGGCCATGCTTGTGTCGAGGGCGTCCCGCCCTCGAATCGCGGGCAGGATGCCCGCGACACGCTCATCATGCCCACCATTTTAAGGTGGACGGCGCACTACGCGTCTGACAGGTTTGTCGTGTGCCCGTGAGGGCATATCTTCGAGGCATGGAAGATAACGCCTCACGGCGTCACGACAAACGCGCGTGCCAAGCCCTCCCTCTCTGTGGCACGTGGCACATGGCATCTTCGGTTTTCAGGGCCACCAGCCGAAGGTGCCACGTGCCACGTGCCAAACACACACGTCAGTGCCCTCCCTTGTCTGACTCGGCGGGCAGCCTCCAGACCCAGGGCCCGTCCATCGAGGCCCGCACCGGGCGAATGCCCAGGCTGTCCTTGGCGCGGTGTACGGTCCGCCAGGCCAACCCGGCATTGTCCGCCTCGCGACGCACCTCTGCGGCGGCCATCGGTCCGTTCGCCAGCAGCTCTTGCAGCCATTCGACGGTCGTGCGACGGACGGGACTGTCCGCAGACGCCTTGTCTGACGCGCTCTCGGCCGCCAGGGCTTCGTTGGCGGTCAGGTCCACCGGGCCCGGCTCCCAGCAGATGGCGGGCGGAGAGCCTGCGATCGTGAAGGCCAGACCCTGGCCCTGCTTGTCCAGGTTGTTCTTGCCGGGCAACAGCAGACGGCGCGACCTGTTCTGGCGGTCCCGCGTCAGGTGCCAGACGGACCGTGCGACTCCCGTGAACGCCCGGCTGCCCAACGCCAGGTCGTCCGCGTGCGTGGTGCCGCCGTCCTTGCGACGGTGGGCGACCAGCAGGACCGCGGGACCGTAAAGGTCCGCAAGGCGTGTCACAGGGTCCAGAATCGCACGCACGTCGCTGTCGCGGTAGGAGTCCGTCCCGCTGCCGAGATAGGAACCGATGGGGTCCACGACGATCAGGCGGCAGTCGGGATGCGTTTGCAGGCAGCTCTCCAGGACCTTGGCGTTCTCCAGAGTGAAGGACGCGTCGTACCATTGCCCGTCGGGGGCGGTCCTGCGGACCTTCTCCAGCAGGTGCACGCGACGCACGTCCGCGCCGTGGGCGTCGAGCCGAGGGCGAAGCGTATCCGCAGGGTCGTCCTCGGCGCAGATGAAGATCACCGACCCGCTGACGGACTCGCTCCCGTCCGGCCAAGGCTTGCCCGTCGAGACCCGTGCCGCCAGGTCGGTCGTGAGGAAGCTCTTGCCCTCGCCCGGGCGGCCTACCAGCAGCGTGATGCGACCGAGCGGGATGCGTCCGGGCCAGAGCCAGCGGACCGAAGTCGGCACGACATCAAAGAAGCACTGCAGGACCGGCGCGTGTGCAGCGACACAGGCGGTGGGTGTCTTCTCCTCGCAAACAGGCAGGCTCCAGGCATCCGCGCTGTGCGCCAGCTTCTGCAGCAGGGTCCGTCGCTCCTGGAGCTGCTCGACCGGGCAGGACGTGAGCCAGTCGTACAGGTCGCCCTTGGGCGGCAGGTTGGGCAGCTCGACGACCTTGACGCGCGGTCGCGGCGACAGGTTGTGCAGGATCGACGCGACGGTCTGGGCGTACTGGCGTCCCGCGTCGTCGTTGTCGGGCAGGATCACCACATCGCGCCCGGCCAGGGCCCGCCAGTCGGCCTTGCCGGCGCTGCCGCTGCCGTGCGGACTGGTGGTCGCGAGCAGGCCGAGCCATCCTGCGGCGTCGGCGGCCTTTTCCCCCTCCGTGACGTAGACCGGCTCCTCGGGTCTCGCCAGCAGGCTGGGCAGCTCGTACAGCGGTCGCGGCTCGGGCATCCCGCCGATGACCCAGTCTCCCCGCGGCCTGCGGCTGACCGGGCGGATCTCCTTGCCCTCCGGCGCGTCCCATCGCACGATCAGGCCCACCGGGTCGCCCTGGGCGTCCCAATAGGCCCACTGCTGCGACCGCTTTCCGTGGCGCTGCTCCAGACAGGCCACCGCCTGGGCCGCGGTCTCGAACGCCTGGATTTCGCGCTCGGCGCTTCGCCCGCCTGCGACGCTCGCGGCCGGACCCGACTCGACGACATCATGAACCATCTCCATGCTCTCACCTCCTGAAGATTGGACGGCCCGCCGCGACGACTCACGCGGTCCTCGCAGCGGCCCGACGTATGGTTATATAGTCACACTACTTCCCGAATTGTAACTGTGAACCACTCTCTGTCTAGACTTTTGTTGGATATTTTTGCAACATTCTTTGTGGTGTGTCTGTAACCTGTCGTGGATTCACGAGTTACGACGACGCGGTTTCCCCGCCCGCCGTGCGAATTTGGTGGGAGGAGCCGTGCCCGTCGTTCCCTGTGCTGCGAGAGTCCGCAAGACCGTGGGCACAGCTCGCCCGACGCGTCGCTCCCGGTCGCGGTCATTCCCGCGAAGCGGGAATCCATTCTCTCGGTCGCGTCCGGTCCCGCGGTTCCTGGATTCCTGCTTGACTTGGAGGGGCCTTCGGCCGCAACCCAAGTGCTGGATATAGAGGAACGGACGGACCAATCCGGAGTCCGCCGCCCCGACGCGGAGCGGCGCTTCGCGCCGAGGGCGGCGGGAGTTTGACGCTTTGGAGCCACCAGCGGTAGGGGGGACGGCAGCCTCCGGCGTGCTGCGCCAAACCCGCAAGCGAGCGTCTCGCTCGCGTTCACGCCGGAGGCTGCAATGCGAAAAACTCCACTCGCACGACCGCTTCGGCGAAGCCTGCGACGCGCGAAAAGGCTTGCCTGTTCGGGCCCTCGCGGGTATTCTGACCCGACGTTTCGTAAGGCATTGATAACCTCTGTTTGTATAGGAAGAACCGATGGGTCATCCGGGTTTGTCGAAACTGGACCAGTTGTGCGTCGATACGATTCGTTTTCTGGCGGTGGATGGGGTGGAAAAGGCCAAGAGCGGGCATCCGGGGATGCCGGTGGGCCTGGCGCCCGCGGCGTACGTGCTGTGGACGCGGCACCTGCGTCACAACCCCGCGAATCCGCAGTGGCACAACCGCGACCGGTTCATCCTGTCCGGCGGGCACGGCAGCATGTTGCTGTACTCGATGCTCTACCTGACCGGCTACGACATGACGCTCGACGACCTCAAGCAGTTCCGGCAGTGGGGCAGCAAGACGCCGGGACACCCCGAGTACCATCCGGGACTCGGCATCGAGCTGACGACCGGGCCGCTCGGACAGGGCGTCTCCAGCGCCGTCGGCATGGCCATCGCCCAGAAGTATCTCGCCAGCCACTTCAACCGCGAGGGCTTCCCGATCATCGACTACAAGGTCTACGTCTTCTGCGGCGACGGCGACATGCAGGAGGGCATCTCCTCCGAGGCCTGCTCGCTGGCGGGACACCTGGGCCTCGATAACCTCGTCGTCATCTACGACGACAACCACATCAGCATCGACGGCCAGACGGAGCTGTCCTTTACCGAAGACCGGGCCAAGCGGTTCCAGGCCTACGGCTGGCACGTCCAGAAGGTCGAGGGCGACGGCAACGATATGAAGAAATTCGAGCGGGCGCTCATCAACGCCAAGAGCGAGGTCGAGCGGCCCTCGATGATCCAGCTCCGCACGCACATCGCCTACGGCGCTCCGACCCTCCAGGACACCGCCAAGGCGCACGGCGCCCCGCTGGGCGAGCAGGAAATCAAGGGGATGAAGGAGAAGTTCGGCTGGGACCCGAATCAGCAGTTCATCGTCCCGCAGGAGGTCCTGGACCACATGCGCCAGGCGGTCGAGCAGGGGACCGAGATCGAGCGAGAGTGGAACACCCTGTTCGAGCAGTACGCGGAGAAGCATCCGGAGCTGGCGAAGGAGTTTCGAGACGCAGCGGAGGGCCGGTTGCCGGTCAAGCTCAGCGAGATCCTGCCCAAGTTCGAGCCGGGCAAGGCGATCGCTACCCGCGAGGCCTCGGGCAAGGTCCTCGACGCGATCATGCCCAGGATCCCGCTTGTGCTGGGCGGCTCCGCGGACCTGACGCCCTCGAACAATACGCGATTCGCAGGCGCGGTCGATTTTCAGAAGGACGCCCGCAGCGGGCGGTACATCCGCTACGGCGTCCGCGAGCACGCGATGGGCGCGATCATGAACGGGATCAGCGTCTCGCGTCTGTTGCGAGCCTACGGCGGGACCTTCCTGGTCTTCTCCGACTACATGCGCGGCGCGGTCCGTGTCGCGGCGCTGTCGAAGTACCCGACGATCTTCGTCTGGACGCACGACAGCATCGGCTTGGGCGAGGACGGCCCGACGCACCAGCCGGTGGAGCACTTCGCGGCGCTGCGGTCGATCCCCGACCTGCTGGTGATCCGTCCCGCGGACGCGAACGAGACCGCCCAGGCGTGGAAGTACGCTCTGGAGCACGCGGACCGGCCCGTCGGACTGCTGCTGAGTCGGCAGGGGATGCCGGTGATCGATCAGAACCGCTACGCGTCCGCGTCCAACCTGAGCCGGGGGGCGTACGTGCTGACCAGCCGGGGCGATCCCGACGTGATCCTCCTGGCCAGCGGTTCGGAGGTCCAGATCGCCCTGGAGGCCGCCACCCGACTCGACGCGGAAGGGATCGCTTCGCAGGTCGTGAGCATGCCCTGCTGGTCGCTGTTCGAGAAGCAGGACGACAAGTACCGGAATTCCGTGATTCCGCCGCAGGTGAAGGCCCGCGTCGGGATCGAGGCGGCCACCGATTTCGGCTGGCACCGCTGGCTCGGCGAGCACGGCGTCTTCATCGGCATGCAGAGCTTCGGCGCCTCGGCCCCCTACAAGACCTGCTTCGAGAACTTCGGCATCACGACCGACAACGTGGTCAAGGCCGCCAAGGGAATCCTCCAGAAGCTCAAAGAGCAGGGACAGTAAGCCGCAGGCAAGCTGTCCGCGGAAATCCGAAATCCGAATTTCGAAATCCGAAACAAGCACGAATGACGGAAACTCGAAATCCAAAACGCACGGTCCAGTGATTGGGCTGCGTTTCGGTCATTTGGATTTGTTTCGGATTTCGTGCTTCGAGCTTCGTGCTTGGAAGCCTTCGGATTGATGGATTTGTCGCGTGACAAGGTGGTCTCGGAGATTGTCGCCCGATTGACCGGCTCGCGAGGGCCGGTGAAAGTCGAGGGGACCTGGGGGTCTTATGCGCGTCTGTTGACCGCCCATATCTCGCGGACGCTCCATCGGCCGGTTCTGCACGTCTGTGCTCACATCGACGATGCCGACCGGGCGTTCGACGATCTCAAGACCTTCGGCGTCGAACGGGTCGAGTCGCTGCCCGCCTGGGAGGGTGAGGAGGAACTGGCCGACGCGACGGACGAAACCCGTGCCCAGCGTCTGCGGATCGTGTCCTGCCTGACCGGCGGCGGGCGGCCGCTGCGGGATCTCGTGATCGCGGCGCCCGTCCAGGCTCTGTGCCAGCCGATCCCGAAGCCCTCCGCTCTGCGGGCCAGCGAGCTTCAGGTGGCGCGCGCCAGCGTGGCGGACCCCGAGCGGATCGTCGAGTGGCTCGTGCAGAACAACTTCGAGCGGGTCGATGCGGTGGACCTGCCCGGCCAATTCGCGCGTCGCGGCGGGATCATCGACATCTACGCGCCGCTGGCCAGCAGTAGCGACGAACTGCCCAGGCAGGATGCCCAGGGCACTCACGTCCGGGACGGCCGTGCCAGCGGGCCGCAAGCCCAAGCTGTCCGCGTCGAGTTCTTCGGCGACACGGTCGAGAGCATTCGCGAGATCAACCTCGACACGCAGCGGTCCACGCAGGAGATCGAGGACGTTCACATCATCGCGGCCGCGTCGGGGGCCGTGATCGAGCAGCGTGAACTGTTCCTGAACATCCTTCCGGAGGACGCCATCGTCGTCTTCGAGGAGCCCGCGGACGTGGAGGAAGTCGCGAACGTCTTCCTCACGCGGATCGAGAAGGCGGACCGCCTGTACCCCTGGGCGGAGATCTACAACGCCGCGGGTCGATTCGCCCAACTGCACGTCTGCCGATTCGCGACGGACCGGCCGGAGGAATTGCTCCACGTCGAAGTCAAGAGCGTCCAGCAGTTCGAGCGAACCGCGACATCGCTCTGGGCCGGGCACAAGGCGGCCCTCGACGAGCTGCTCCAGCAGGCGAAGGAGGGCAGCCAGGTCCTGCTGTACTGCGAGAGTCCCGCGGAGACCCAGCGGATCACGGAGATCATCCGCGAGATCGCCGGGCAAGTCCCGCACAACTTCCAGCTCCCGCTCGGCTATGTCCACCAGGGTTTCGTCGTCGAGTCGCTGCGTACGATTGTGGTCAGTCACCACGAACTGTTCGGGCAGTACGCATTGCGCCGTCGGGAGCGTCCGGCCCGCACGACGGCGCCGGTGGATTCGCTGGCCGACTTGCAGGCGGGCGAGTACGTGGTCCACGTCTCGTACGGCGTCGGCAAGTTCCTCGGCACCGAGACCATCGAGGAGAAGGGCGGCAAAGCGGAGTACCTCACCATCGAGTACGCGGACAACGCGAAGATCCACGTCTCGGTCCAGAACATCGCACTCGTCCAGAAGTACATCGGCACGAGCCCGAAGCGTCCCACGCTCAGCAAGGTGGGCACGAAGCGATGGCAGAAGCAGAAGGAAAAGGTCGCGGAGTCGGTGCGCGACCTGGCGGCCGAGCTGCTCGATGTCCAGGCGAAGCGCCAGGCGGTCGGCGGCATCGCGTACGACGAGGACTCCCAGTGGCAGATGGAGTTCGAGGAGTCGTTTCCGTATCAGGAGACGCCGGACCAGACCGGCGCGATCCGCGAGATCAAGGCGGACATGCAGGAGCCCGTCGCGATGGACCGCCTCCTGTGTGGCGACGTCGGCTATGGCAAGACCGAGCTGGCCATGCGGGCCGCGTTCAAGGCGGTCGAAGGGGGCAAGCAGGTCGCGGTCCTCGTGCCGACGACGGTGCTGTGCGTCCAGCACGGACGGACGTTCAGCGAGCGATTCGCCGACTTCCCGGTGACCATCGAGGTTCTCAACCGTTTCAAGACCGCCCGCCAGGCCAAGGACATCCTCCTGCGGACGAAACGCGGCGACGTGGACATCCTGATCGGCACGCACCGCCTGCTCAGCAAGGACGTCGCGTTCAAGGACCTGGGCCTGCTCATCATTGACGAGGAGCAACGGTTCGGCGTCGAGCACAAGGAGCGTCTCAAACGCATGAGGGTGAACGTGGACATCCTCACGATGACCGCGACGCCCATCCCTCGCACGCTGCACATGGCCCTGCTGGGCCTGCGGGACATCAGCTCGCTGACGACTGCGCCGCTGGACCGACGGAGCATCGTGACAAGTGTCACCACGTACAACCAGGATATGATCCGCAAGGCGATCTATCGTGAGCTGAACCGCCAGGGCCAGGTCTTCTTCCTGCACAACCGCGTCCAGTCCATCGACAAGAAGGCCTGGGAGATCGGCAAACTCGTTCCCGACGCCAAGGTGGACATCGCGCATGGCCAGATGACCCGCCGCGAACTGGAGGACGCGATGATCAACTTCGTGCTCGGAGCCACCGACGTGCTCGTCTGCACGACGATCATCGAGTCGGGCCTGGACATCCCCAACGCCAACACGATCTTCATCAACGACGCCGACCGGTTCGGCCTGGCGGAGCTGCACCAGCTTCGCGGTCGGGTCGGGCGGTACAAGCATCGCGCCTATGCCTATATGCTCATGCCCAACTCCCGGCCGGTCTCGCCCATCGCTGCCAAGCGGCTCAAGGCCATCGAGGAGTACTCGCACCTCGGCGCGGGATTCCGCATCGCCCTGCGCGACCTGGAGATCCGCGGCGCGGGCAACATCCTCGGCGCCGAGCAGTCGGGCCATATCCAGATGGTTGGCTATCAGATGTACTGCGAGATGCTGGCCGACGCGGTTCGCGAGCTCAAGCACGAGAAGGCCGCGCCCGTGCCGACCGCGACGATCGATCTGGGCGTTCCCATCTATATCCCGAAGAACTACATCCCCATCGACCGCCACCGCATGGACGCCTACCGCAAGATTGCGGTGGCCCGCTCGGTGGCCGACCTCAAGCAGATCGAAGCGGAACTGGCGGACGTCTATGGCCCGCTGCCCGACGAAGCCAGACTGCTCCTGGACATCGGCGAGCTGCGGATCGCGGCGTCGAAGTGGGACATCCGCCAGATCACCGCCCAGCTTCCGAAACCGGGCTATTACCCTGGCACCTTCAGCGCCACAGGCGACCTGATCTTCACCTTCAAGCGTGGCGAGGGCGTCCCGCCCTTGCGTGTCGCGGGCATCTTGCCCGCGGGTCGAGGGCAGGATGCCCGCGATACGAAGAAACGAGGGCAAGATGCCCTCGCCACAGTCAAGACCCTCTTCGCCAATGTCCGAGGCGAGGTGCGCATCCCCGACCCCAAGACCGCCCGCCTCCGCCTGGCCGCAAGCTACTTCGAGCCGGCGACGCTGATTACCTTCTTGCGAAAGATTCTGGCTGGCGGCAACAAGTGACCGATGTTGAGGAAGGCCCGCGCGGTCGAGAATCATCGGAGAATCCGATTGCCCCCTTCCTGAGCGCCGTGCTGCTTCTGGCGTATTGCGGTTCCCGTTGCGTCGCTTCTCGTGCCAGGCGCCGACCAGCCAGTTCGTAGTGCGCCCGTAAGGGAGTATCTGCCAGGGCGTGGAAGATAACGCCTCACGGCGTCACTACAAGCGCACCTGCGGCGCTGTCCCTGTTCAGGATCAGTCCCGTAGGGGCGGCATGCGATTGGCCTGTTTGCGGGACTGAAATGGGATGGACACATCCGGCTGAGCGATGGATAATAATCCCAAAGCAAGACGTTCGAAGGCGAAAATGAAGATCGGGTGAACGAGATTTGTTTGCGGAGGTTCGTCATGGCGAGGGAAACTGGCGGAGAAAGTGGTCGGTCCCAAGTGTCCTCGAATCCTGGAGCTTCTGCGGTTGTGCTCCTGGGTTGCGGATTGTCTGTCGTTCTCCTTGCGGCGACGGTTGTGCGGCTGTGGCCCTCCCCTCGCGAGGGGAAGGCCCCCATCACCGCGTGTCGGATGAACCTGTCTTGCCTGGGCAAGGCGATGGCGGCGTACTGCCGGATACACGATGAAAAATACCCGACGCCGGAGAAGTGGTGCGATCTTCTCATCGCAGAGGTGAAGGGCTTGCCCGCCGGCGCGTTCCGTTGCTCCAAAGGGAAGGACGGGCGGTGCCATTATGCCATGAACCCGCTGGCGGATCCGTGCGGCGCCCCCGACGTTGTGCTGCTGTTCGAGAGCAAACCCGGCTGGAACCAGGCCGGCGGACCTGAGCTGCTGACCACTGAGCATCACGATGTGTGCAACGTGCTGCTCGTCGATGGATCTGTCATGACGGTCGGGCCCGACGAGATCGGCGGTCTCAAGTGGATGAGCGAGCCCAGACCGGTGCGGGATGTGCAGCAAGGCGCGACGCCCGCGCGGTGAGGGGGCGAAACCTGCCAGTGATGATGCGAACACGTATCTGCGTTCTGTGCTCTTGAGTCCTCAGCGATTGTGGCGCCGCCTGCCGTCAGGTGTTGTCCTGCCAAATGAGGCAAGAAGAATTGTCTCATCCGGTTCTTGCGTACTTTCGTGATCCAGGCACGCCCGAAGCGGTCGTGCAAGGGAGGTTTTCCGCTTTCAGCCAATAGCATGGCGGGTGGGCAGCAGGACACGCCAGTGCGGATGTCTTGGGCCTTTCTGGATCGGTCGGCGGGAACCCCGGTGAGACCCGTTTGTGCTCGCTTGCACAGGGTATGCCGACGCCGCCTGCCGGGTGCGTCGCTCTCTTATCCATACCATGGGTCCCCAAGAACCACCGAAGTACGCGAAATCCGGATGAGCCGAAAAATTGCCGTCCAAGCCATTTTTATGGTTGACATCGCATAGTAGGCTTAACATACTAGGTGAACCAAGATATGATTCAAGTGGCGCAGGCCAGGAGGTTGACATGAAGTTCGAGAGTCAGTTGCTCAAGGGGGTGGCCCCGGTGGTGGTGTTGCAGATCCTGTCGCGCGGGCCGATGTACGGCTACGAGCTCAGCCAGGCGATCGAGCAGCGAAGCGGCGACATTCTCACGCTCGGCAAGGGGACGCTGTATCCGCTTCTCTATAACCTGGAGGCCAAGAAGCTCGTCGCGGCCAAGTGGGAGACGACCGACTCCGGCCGGAACCGACGCTACTACTCGATCACAGGCAAGGGCGAGCAGGAACTCGCCAGTCAGAAGGCACAGCTCCAGGGCTTGGCCAAAGGCCTGGACCTGCTCTTCGGCGGGGCGCTGAAGGCAGCCCTGTGAGAAGACCGGAAAAGGAATCCTGCGATGAGAACCAGGGCGAGATTCATCGTTGTAGCCGTAGTCCTGCCGTTGGTGCTTGTCACGGTGCTCAGTCTGGGCGTGTCATATCATTTTACCAGACCGCCCAAGATGCTTCCCGGCATCCCGACCGCCGTCGTGGAGCAGCGGTTCAGGGACGAGACCACGTTCGCAACGGCCGGTGATGTGGAGACGAAAATGCTACCCGTTCCGTTGGAGGAAATCGTCATGGAAACCCGCAGCCTTGCTGCAACGGGACTGAGTACACGGGAAGGCAGAAGAGAGATCTGTGTCCGGTTATTCCGTGACGCCGGGTTCGATCCTATCGTTACAGAAGAGGGAGATGTCGTGACATTCAAGGAGGGCCTTTCCGCGGATTACGTGGCGGTCGGCGCCCATTACGACAAGGTCAACGGGCCTTCCCAAGGTATTCTGGACAACATGCTTGCCTGTATTCTGGTGGCCAAGACGGCAAGGACCATCCGAGATGAGGAGACACATCACGGTTATCTGTTCTTGGCCTATGGAGACGAGGAAACCGGTAGAAAGATCGGTTCGGCCATTCAGCCTCATAGGAGGGAATCCGGCCGGAAGCCTGTCCACGTGATCGAGATTGACTATGTCGGAGACAAGACCGGCGAGCTTGGGGGTAGGTGGCTCAGCCCGACAGGGGGAGCGTTCATTGAGACGGGCATCAAGATCACCACGCACCCAATGCCCGATCCCCCGACTATCCACACAGAGAGGGACAACATCGATAGCGTGGACTTCGTCCGGGTTCAACTTGCGTACAAAACCGTGATTTCGCTCATCGAAGGAATCGAGCAAGGGATAGGACTCAGGCCTCCAGACACCGTCAACTTCTGGAGGCGTGAACAGCCTGTGAATCGAAAGGACGGTGCGGAGAAATGAGACCTTCTGACCTTCCTCCATCCGTGTCGAACTTCATCGCGGAAGTCATCCGTAGGATGCGGTATCGCAGGCGTGCTTGTGAAGAGGTGCAAGCGGAGCTGACCGCGCACTTTGAGGACCACTTGCGGGAGTGCAAGGGCCCACAGGAACGAGAGCAAATGGCCCGCCAGTTGATCGGGGAGTTCGGCGATCCGAAGCTCTTGGCGGTCCTGTGCAGGCGGGCGAAGAAGCGCTGCTGGCCCCTGTGGTTCAAGGTGCTCGTCCGCAGCGTGCAGTCGCTCAGCGTGTTGATTCTCTATTGCGTATTGTGTTCCCTGCCGCTGTTCGTTGGAAAGCCGACCGTGAAGGTGGACTATGCCCAGTGGCTCAGCGAACGATGGCGACCCTCCCAGAAGGGCGTCGAGAACGCAAAGCAGTACTACGACCAGGCGGCCAAGCTCTACGTCAAGCCCCCCGCAGCGCTGGAAACCAGGCGCGAACTGCCGGGCTGGACGATCCGCGACTGCAACGAAGCGGACTTCCAGTCGCTCACCGATTGGCTGGCCGAGAACAAGCCGGCACTCGATCTGGTCCGCAAGGGCGCCGCGACGGCCCACTACTGGCCGGTCTACGACGTGAACGAAGAGCAGAAGGCCCCATTCCTCTGGATGGCAGTCAATGTCGTACCCGAGGCGATGAAGACAATCTCTGGCTACGAATCCATTGCCCATGCGATGCGCGACTGGGTGGCGCGCCAGGTTCGTGTCGGCGCGGTCGATGAGGCAATCGGCGATGCACTTGTCATCCTGCGTTTCGCGAGGCATTTGGAGGGCAAGGGACTCTTGCTCGATCAGTTGGTCGCTCGGCGTATCGGGGAGCTCGGCCGGGACGCGGTGTATGGCTTGCTTCGAAAGCCGGACATCTCCAATGAGATCCTGCAACGCGTACAGAGCGGACTCGATTCACTCTTTGCCGGCGACCGAACGCTCATCAGTCTTGACGGCGAGAAGGCCTCCTTCTACGACGACATTCAACGCACTTTCACCGACGACGGGCATGGCGGAGGCCGGGCCTTGCGGTACGGTTTCTTCTTCGCGGCCGGAGATTGGAGAGGCAATCTGGCTCGGATGCTCCTATTCGATTACCCCGACCGGCGCGAAGCGATGACAATGGTCGATGCCTATTTCGAGCAGGTCCAGGCGGCATTGGGGAAGCCCCTTGGCGAAGCCGGGTTCTTCCCAGGCGAAGGTGCCGCCATACAGATGCAGAAACTGGGCCTGTTGATCTCGACGGTCTCTCCTGCCTATGAAGGGTTATCGCAACTGGTCTGGCAGAGCAGGACGGAAGAGGCGGCTCTTGTCGCGACGGTGGCCATTCATCGCTGCAAAGCCGAGAGAGGCACGTACCCCGACCGGCTCGAAGACCTCGTCGCAGCGGGGCTCCTGGCCAGCGTGCCCGACGACCCGTTCGGCAAGGGCCCGCTCACGTATGCCAGGACAGCCGACGGATTCACGCTCCATAGCTGGGGCAAGAACCGTGCGGATGATGGCGTTCGGCGGGGGACCTCCACGAACGGCGAGCCCAAGATGTGGGCCGACAAGGGCGACACGGTCTTCTGGCCGGTTGGTCCTTGAGTTTTGGAGGGCCAGGGCATAGGATGACTCCTGCAAACCGCGCGGGGTGTGTTCGGTGGCCCTCGCGGGACTGCTGGTTGTTTCCGGTTGCGGGAGGTTGCCATGACCGATGGACGGTGTCCGCTGCATTGTCGTGAAGGCGAGTGTCTGAGCCGTCGCGAGTTCCTCGTGGGTTCGACGGCGTTTCTGGCCGGTTCGTCGCTGCTGGCGGGACACGCCGCGATGGGCAGGGAGCCGTCGGGCGCCGAGCGGATTCGCCAGTGCGGACCCGCATCGAAGTGCCGACCCACGATTTGGGCGGCCTTCGTCCGTCGGCAGGAAGACTACGGCATGCTCTGGCCCGGCGCGGTCTATGACGGCCAGGCGGCCCGCGAGACGTACTCCGCCAAAATGGCCGAGACCGCCGGCCGGATCGGGACCCAGTTCAGTCTGCGAGAGGAACCTATCTACAGCCTGGCGGAGGCAGATGCCTGGATTGCCCAGGCTCAGGCAGCCAACGTCGATGGGCTCGTGCTGGTCACGCTGGATCGCCAGCAGCACGCCTGGCCGACCGCGAAGAAGGTGGCCGAGAGCAAGATCCCTTCGATTGTCTACTCGCCGCTGGGGTCGTCCTTCACGACGAACACCGCCAGTCTGGCCGCGGCGCCGGGCTGCGTGGTCTACTCGACCGACGACTTCAGCCAGGCGGCTTACGGCATGAAGATGCTCTGTGCCAGGGCCAGGATGCGCCGCACCTGCTGCGTCGTCATCAAGGGCGACAAACGCTACGACGCGACGCTCGCAGACACCGGGATCACGCTGCGGCACATCCCTGCTTCGTCGTTCATCGAGGAATACCGACAAACCCCGGACGGGGAAGAGATCCTGAAGATGGCCGACCAGTACATGCGCCGCGCGCGAAAGCGAGTCCGGGCCACCCGCCAGGACGTCATCAACGGGCTCAAGAGCTACTACGTTGCCGGTCGGATCCTCGAACGCGAGGGGGGCGACGCGATCACGATGGACTGCCTCGGTGCGCTGGGCAAAATCGACGTGAGCCTGCCCTGCATCGCGTGGTCGCGGATGAACGACGACGGCATCCCGGCCGCCTGTGAGGCCGATGTCGGCGCGGTCGCATCGCTCGTGATGACGCATTACCTGTTCGACCGGCCAGGCTTCCAGCAGGACCCGGTGGCGGACACCGCCGACGACACGATCATCGGCGCCCACTGCTCGTGCCCGACCCGCCTGAACGGTTTCAGCGAGCCGCCCGAACCCTTCGACATCAAGCACCATCACGGCAACCGCGACGCGGTCCCGCGAACCCTCTGGCGAAAAGGGCAGCGGGTCAGCAGTATCGATCTGCTGCCGGGGGACGGGCAGACGCCATCGACGGTGCTGGTCTCAGCCGGCACGGTGGTCGAGAACAAGGAGGTCCCGCCCAGCGGCGGATGCGTCGTCTCGGTCAAGGTCAAGTTCGACGGCAACCAGGAGGTCCTGAGCTTCCCAGGTTTTCACCAGATCTTCTTCTACGGCGACTACAAGGAGCGGGTCCGCGACTTCTGCCAGCTCTGTGGGTTCAAGGCCCAGGTGGTGTAGAGAAGGATAGGCAAATGGGACGGATGGGACTAATAGCGTGTGCGATGGCCGCATCGCTTGCGGTCTGCGCGAACGCGTTTGGGCAGGCCGCGGATTTCACCGCGGTCCGCGCCGGAGTGGATTTCTCCAAGCACGTCCGCGTCTGGGACGGCTTTGGCGTCAACTACGTCGAGGTGGCCCAGGCCATCGACTACGCGCAGGACCCGCAGGAGTATGGGGGCCTGAGCCTGATGACCGAGGAGCAGCGTCAGCAGGTCATCGACATGGTCTTCGGCGAGGACGGCCTGAAGCCGGGACTGGTCAAGATGTTCCTCGATCCGTACCACCAGCGTGAGCCCGATGGGCCTTTCGACCACAAGACCACGACGCGATGGATGCGGTACTTCGTGCGGGAAGGTCTCAAACGGACCCGCGCCCGCGGCGACGATCTGACGATCATCACGACGCTCTACGGCCCGCCCGCCTGGGCGACGAAGCAGAAGTTCATGCGAGGTCGGGACCTGGACCCTGCCCGAAAGGACGACCTGGCGCGGTACATGATCGACTGGGTGCGATATCTCCGCGACCAGGAGGGGTTCCCCGTCCGGTACCTCTCGCTGCACAACGAGGGCGAGGACTGGTCCCGCTGGCCCACGGATGGCGCGAGCGGCAATATCGGGACCGGGCACGACTATAATCTGTTCTGGCCGCCGGAGCAGGTCGTGGACTTCATCAAGATCCTGCGTCCGATGCTGGACGCGGCGGGCCTCCGGGACGTCGGCGTCACCCCAGGGGAGTGCACGAACTGGTATCGCTTCAGCGCCTGGGGGTACGCGGACGCGATTGCCGACGACCCCGATGCCCTGGCGAGCCTGGGCCTGATCACCTCGCACGGTTTCTACGCCGGCACGTACGGGCGCTGGTTCGGTGAGCACCGCAGTCTCGGCACGGACACGCTCCGTGAGAAGCGGCCCGACCTGCACGCCTGGGTGACTTCGACGAGTTGGAGCAAGATGGACGCCGCGAACGTCAAGGAAATGCACGGAAACATCTACACCGCCAAGGTCAACGCGATCATCCCCTGGGCCTGCATGCAGCGCCCGGTCAAATGGGTCGGCGGCGACCCGAACCCCGGCACCGCATTCCGCGTGGCGGAGGACGGCTCCTGCGAGGTCCAGCGGGGCTATCACTACTACAAGCAGCTCGCGCGGGCCGGGCAGCCGGGAATGGCGGTGGTCAGGACGTTCGCCATGGATTCGGAGATCGCGGTGATCGGGTTTGCCAGCAACGGCACGGAGCATCCGGACGCCTTCGTCCTCGTCAATCTCGGCGAGGCGAGGAAGGTGGCCGTGAAGGTGCTCGGACTCGGCTGCAGTTCGTTTGGACTCTTCCGTACGGCCGACGACCTCGATCGCTACGAACCGGTGGGCCAGGCGGCGTTGGAGAACGGCACGATCCTCTACGACGCTCCGGAGCAGTCGGCGACGACGTTCTTCGCGCAATAGCGGATCGTGCGTTCTCTGACACGGCGCTTGTGCGGGGAGAGGTTCCTGTGAGGGATCGGATTCTATGATCGCGACCTTGCGACGGGTGAACCTGTTCTTCGACCGTCTGCTGTACGTGGGCACGGCCGCCTCGGCGATGGCATTCTTCGCCGTTGTGATGGTCGCCATGGCGGCTCGTTCCGTCGGGATGCGCCCGATCCACTCCTCGGTCGAGCTGAGCCGGCTGTTCTTCGTGTGGTCGTGTTTCCTCGGCGCGGCCCTGGCGTACCGCCGGAGGGCACACATCGGCTTCACGTTGCTGTTCGACAAGGTCCCAGCCTCCTGGCAGCGGCGCCTTGCGGGGATCAACTACCTGCTCGTCCTGGCGTTCGCAGGCATCGTGCTCGTGCAGTCGATCCGCGTCTGCCGGCTGTTGTGGCCGACGGTCCTGCCCATCCTGGGCATCTCACAGGCGTGGTTCTACGTGCCCGTCCCGATTCTGTGCCTGTGTCTGCTCTCGTACACGGCCGAGTCGCTCGTGGAACCGTGGGCGAGGTCCGCGCCGGAGGGCGGCGGATGATCCTGACCCTCGTCATCTTCTCCGCAATCCTGGTGGCGATCAGCACGCACGTCGCATTGGCCATCGGCATCGGCTGTTGCGTCTCGCTGGCGGTGTTCAGCGACATTCCACTGGCTGCGATCCCGCACAAGATGGTCAATGGGATCGACCGGTTTGTCTTCCTGGCGATCCCGTTGTTCCTGCTGGCCGGTCGGGTGATGAACGCCGGCGGGATCACGGATCGGCTCTTCAAGTGTGCACGCGTTTGGGTCGGCAGCATCCCCGGCGGGCTGGCCCACGCGAACGTCGTGGCCAGCATGCTCTTTGCGTGGATGAACGGTTCGGCAGTCGCGACGGCCGGTGGGCTTGGCGAGATCGAAGTCCGGGCGATGCGGGAAAACGGCTACGACGTACCCTTTGCCGCGTCTGTCGCCGCCGCGGCCTCCGTGCTCGGGCCGATCATCCCGCCGAGTATCCCGCTGGTCATCTACGCTGCGATGACGGAGGAATCGGTCGGCCGGCTGTTCCTGGGCGGGATCGTGCCGGGCGTGCTCATGGGCTTGGCCTTGATGGTCCTGATCCACTGCATGGCCCGCGCGAGGAACTACCCGCGAGATCGGAGGCCCAGCTTGCGCCAGAAGCTGGTCGGCACACGCCGGGCGATCGTGCCGCTGTTGATGCCCGTCTTCATGTTGGGCGGGATGGTCACCGGGCGATTCACGCCGACGGAGGCGGCCGCGGTGGCTGCGGCGTACACCCTGGCGATCAGTCTGTTCCTCTATCGCACGGTGAAGGTCCGTGACCTGCCGGGGATTTTCGTCGATGCGATGATCGCGACGTCCGTGGTGACGTTCATCATCTCGACCACCTCGGTCTTCTCCTTCCAGCTTTCGGTTGCGGACGTGGGGGAGAAGATGGGCGCCGCGGTGCTGGCATTCACGCACAACAAGTACGTGGTCCTGCTGATGCTCAACCTCCTGCTGCTGCTGCTGGGGGCCGTCGTGGAAACGGGGGCCGTCCTGATCCTGTTCATCCCGATCCTCTATCCGCTGGTGACCTCGCCCGAGGTGGGTGTGGACCCGGTTCACCTGGGGGTCATCATGGCCGTCAATCTCATGATCGGGGTGGTGACGCCGCCGATGGGGATGTGCCTGTTCATCCTGAGCCACGTCGGCAAGCTCAAGCCGGAGGTCCTGATGCGGGCCATTCTCCCTTTCCTGATTCCCTTGGTCGCCACGCTGATGGCGATTACGTACGGGGAACGCCTGGTGCTGTTCGTGCCTGACCTGTTCCTGCCGCGAGCGGCGGTTGCCTCGCCGCCTGAGCTGCCGCCAGCCTGCGAGCCGGCCGAGATCCGAACACGAAATGAAACGGGCGGCAGCGCCCGCCTCGTCAAGGTCGGCGTAGACCACTCGCGACAGCACTCCTTCACTCGGGCGCTGATGCGGTTCGGACGCGACCTCGAAGCGAGGACCGACGGCCGGTTCCACGTCAAGGTCTACTGCGGCGGCCAGCTCGGCAGCGAGAAGGTGCTCCAGGAGATGCTCACGCTGGGAACGACGGAGATGACCGTCACCGGCCTGCTGAACACCTACGATCCACGGTTTACGCTCTTCGAGATGCCCTACCTGTACCGCGACCGGGAACACGCGATGGAGGTCCTTGCCGGGCCGGTGATGGCGGGACTGGCGGAGTCGTTGCCACGACATGGGTTTCGACTGATCGGCGTCTACGAGAACGGGTTTCGTCATATCACGAACTCCCGACGGCCGATCTATCGGCCCTCGGATCTCGCGGGCCTCAAGACTCGCGTGCCGGAAAACCCTGCCGAGATCGAGACCATGCGAGCCCTCGGCGCCGACCCCGTCGCGATGCCGTATTCCGACTTGTACGCGGCTCTTCTGCTCGGGACCGTCCAGGGCCAGGAGAACCCGCTCCAGAACATCTGGTCGGGCCGGCTGTTCGAGGCCCAGAAGCACCTCGCGATGACCGCCCACATCTACAACTCGGCCTACGTGCTCATCAGCGAGTCATTCTGGCAGACGCTGTCCGACGAAGATCGACAGGTCTTTCGCGAGTGCTTCGCGGAATCGAGCCGCTGGCAACTGGAGTTCATGAAGCATCGCGACATCGAGTTGGAGGGCCTGCTTCAGGACTCGGGTATGGAAATCACCCGGCCGGACAGACGCGAGTTCGAAGAGGCCTGTCGGCCGGCATATCATGTGGTCTTCAAGCGGCTCGGGGCGCAGGCGAAGGACACGGTGGACCGGATCCGGAACACAGGGCTGACGCCCTGACGTCCATGCCGGCAAGGGTGGGGTCGAAATCCGCGGGGCAATCTCACGCGTGTGCCTGGCATGTCCGGCGGACGCAGGGCAGAAGAACTCCCCGCAAGCCCGTCACGGACGGAAGATTGGAAACGGTCTCACAATCCACTGGGAGCGAATGGACAAGCGTCACAAGTGCTTGTCCATGAATGATTTGCATCTAATTCGAGGAGAAAGGGACGGTTCAGTGGCGAATGATCCGCTGGGCCTTCCGCATCCGACGTCGTTCCCGCTCCGACGGCTTTTCGTAGTAGGCCGTCCGCTTCATATCGCGAATCAAGCCCTCTTTTTCGCAGAGTTTCTTGAAACGCCGAATCATCTGTTGCACGGACTCGCCTGATCGCATCTTTACTTTGAGCATGTGCACTCCTTAAAACCGTGATCGTTCCCAGACCTTGCGACTGCAAGACACCCTGCCGTGCAGGATGGAAAACCAATACACTAGCACGCGCCCTCGCGATTTTCAAGTCCTAAAAATGCGCCGCGATATTTTTCGTGAAATCCGCCGCCGACGGGGTATGCTCTTTACAGGCCCGACAAGCCCTGTCGGCCTCCCCGGTTCGGGGTTCAACACGCCACGGGAACCTGTGATTTGGAGGTTGGATCTTCGTTGGAGAAGCTTCGGGAGACCCTGAGAGTCAGGAAGGAGCGAGCCATCCTGGTGGCCGCTGTATTGCCGCGTTCAGACTACAACGACAACCTGGCGGAATTGACCTCGCTGGCCGAGAGCGCCGGGGCCATTGTCGTCGATCGTTTTCAGCAGAGGATTCGCACGATCAATCCCGCCACCTACCTCGGCAAGGGCAAGGTCGAGATGCTAGCCGGGCGAGTCAAGCGGTTCAACGCTGATGTCATCATCTTCGACAACGACCTGTCGCCCGCCCAGATTCGCGAGCTGGAGACCGTGACACAGACCAAGGTGGTGGACCGCAGCGAGCTGATTCTGGATATCTTCGCCACGAGGGCACAGACCAAGCAGGCCAAGCTCCAGGTGGAACTGGCCCAGTTGCAGTACACGTATCCGCGATTGACGCGGATGTGGTCGCACCTGGACACGGTGACCGGCGCCAGCGGCGGTCCGGCGGCGGGAGCGGTCGGCGCTATCGGCGTCCGCGGGCCCGGCGAACAGCAGTTGGAAATCGACCGTCGGCTCGTCAGCAAGCGAATCAACGAGCTCAAACGGGAGCTGGAGGGGATCGACGAGCGGAAGCTCCGCGAGATCCGCGGCCGCAAGGACTTCTTCCAGGTCTCCATCGTCGGCTATACGAACGCCGGCAAGAGCACGCTGCTGAATGCCCTGACCGACGCGGGGACCTTCGTCGAAGACCGCCTCTTCGCCACGCTGGACACCAAGACGAGGAAGTGGTCGCTGTCCCGGGGCGTCGAGGTGCTTCTGAGCGATACGGTCGGATTCGTGCGGAACCTGCCGCACCAGCTCGTGGCTTCGTTCAAGGCGACGCTGGAGGAGGCGGTGTTCGCCGATCTGCTGCTGCACGTGATCGATGTGTCCAACCCGGACGTTGTGGCCCAGGTCGAGTCGGTCAACGGCGTCCTGTCGGAGATCGGTTGCGAGGACAAGCCCGTCCTGGAGGTCTTCAACAAGGTCGATGCGATCACGGACGTCAGTCCGCTGGAGATGCTCCAGACGCTGCACCCGGACGCTGTGACCATCTCGGCCAGGACCGGCCTGGGCCTGGACGAGCTGGCCCTCGCCATCACCCGGCACTACAAGGGCCGCGAGTTGGTGCTTCGCGTCACCACCAGCCAGGCGAACGGCAAGGTGCAGAGCTTCCTTCGCACCTACGGCCAGATCGTCAACGAGCGATACGACGACGGCCAGGCCATCATCGACGTGCGGATGGGCAAGAACCAGCTCCCCGAGCTCGAACGCCTCCGCCCGGAGAAGGTCGAAGTCATCGAGGGCTGAGTGTAGGAGAGATGTAAGTCAGCGGAACACAGAGGGAGAAGACCATGAGACATGGGACATTGGGCCGACGGCCTGTCCGAGTCGTGTTGTTCGGGATGCTGCTGCTCTTCATTGTTCTCGTCGCAATACCATCTCTCGACCGTGCGCACAGCTATCCCATCGAGTTGCGTCAGGAGGCTCAGTTGCGCTCGATTGACGCGGCCACTGAGCTCTTCAGGAATGAGTTCCTGGACTATCCTCCATCCGACGCCAACGACTCCACCGGCAAACCGTATTGCGGGGCCATGAAACTGGCCGAAGCTCTGATGGGTCGGGATTTACACGGGTGGCACTCCCGGTCGGCCTTCCGACAGGACGGCCTGGACCCGAACACGCTCACACCGCTTTATCCCGCCATTGTGTCTCCCGCCGCCGACACCCTCCGAGCCAGAAAGGGACCGTACATTCCAGCCGAATTCGCCAATCCATGTCGACTCGTGGACATCTACGGCAAAGAGAACACCGGGTTGTTTCCAGAGGATGTCCTGGTTCTATGTGATGCATTCGAGAGAACGCGTCCCGGCGGTGCCAAGACGGGGATGCCCATCCTCTACTACAGGGCCAATCGATTTGGGACCGCGCATGCGCCGGATGATCCAAACGACTTCTACAGGTCGGCAGACAATCAAATGTTGGTTGCCTTGGGGGTCCCAGGCCAGCCTGGGAAGGTTCATCCGCTCAGCGATCCGAATCGGTTCTACTTGAACACAGAGAACACGCTGATTACGTCCGAGATCCAGCCTTTCAGGCGAGACTCCTATATCCTCATCAGTGCCGGTCGGGACGGCCTGTACGGCACCGCGGACGACATCTGCAACTTCGAGTGGAAATACCGCGAGCAGTAGGGGACACCAGATCGGCGAGAGCCCGCCGCGTGCCACTTGCGTCCCATAATGGGACAACATGCTCCCTGTGGGTAAGGAATTTCCCTACGTGGGACATCGCGAAATTTCTGCGTTTTGCGATTTATTATATACCCACTGCGTCGGCCGCGCGATATAGTGGATACTCTGTAAAAAGGTGTATACTTTCCTCCCTCGGAGTTTACCCCTTCATAGAATAGAGGGAACGTGTTTGGAGCCCGTGTGGGCTCGGGAGAAGATCCAGTGGCACAAGGTACAGTGAAGTGGTTCAACGCGGACAAGGGCTTCGGTTTCATCGCCCCCGACGAGGGCGGCGACGATCTGTTTGTCCATCACTCGGAGATCAGGACTCAGGGCTACGCCTCGCTCAACGAAGGGCAAAAGGTGGAGTTCACCGTCGGCCAGGGACGCAAGGGCCCGTGCGCGACGAATGTAGTCCCGAAGTAACAAGCAGCAAGCAGGGGAGAGAATAGTGCAGGGACCATGCCGAGGTCCCAGGGAGAACCGGTTATGGCACGAGGAACAGTGAAGTGGTTTAACGAGAAGAAGGGCTTTGGATTCATCACCCCCGATGACGGCAGCGAAGAGCTGTTTATCCACCATTCCAATATCGCCGGCGAGGGATTCAAGACGTTGCACGAAGGCCAGGCGGTCGAGTACAACAAGGGCCAGGGTCGCAAAGGACCCGAGGCCACCAATGTCACGCCTGCATAAGGAGTGACGCGGTCCGAACGCAAAGGCCCCGCCACATGTCGCGGGGCCTCTCTTTTGGGCAGGTTTGTCGGAGCCGTCAGGGTGTCGTCGATGGAAGCGTCGTCGCGCCCGTCGGCGGGACGGACTACCGGCTGGCGCTGGGATCGGTGCCGGTCAGGGGCTCGGGCGCGAGAGATTCGGGCTTGACAAAGAGGTAGTAGAGGCGGCCTTCCTGATAGGTCTGTCCGGCCAGTTGTCCGGCCTCGTCGCCCTCGCCTATGTAGATGTCGCAACGGCCCGGGGCGCGGATGGCGCCGCCGGTGTCCTGGTCGAGAGCGAAGCCTCCATAGGGTTCGATGGAGATCCGACCGGCCTGGATCGAAGGCAGGGTCGTCGAGAGGAACGTCAGGCAGCCGCGGGGGAAGATGGATTTGTCCGTGGCAATGGTTCGCCATGGGATCACCGGCTCATTGAGACTGCCTCGCGGAGTGCCTTCGCTGCTCTGGAAGAACACGTAGCGGGGATTCGCTCGCACGCAGGCGTTCACTTCTTCGGGGTGCTCTTTGAAATAGGCGATCATGGTCGCCAGACTGATTCGATCCGCGGCGATCTTGCCGTCGGCCACAAGACGCTCGGCCACGCTGGCGTATTCGTGCCCGTTGGTGGCGGCGTAGCCGACCGTGACAATCCGGCCGTCTCGGAGGCGGACTTTGGCGGAACCCTGCACGTGGGCGATGTAGGCCTCGAACGGATCGCCCAGCCAGATCAGCTCCTGTCCTTTGAGCATGCCCGATTCCTCGATCTGGGCTCGCGCCGGGTAGGGGGTGATCTGTCCGCTGGGCCCCCGGCGACCGAGCGTCTCGCCGTCCGGTCCTTTGACCAGGTCCGTCGGCGCCTTGTACAGCGGGTAGCGGAACTGATCGGTCTGCTCGCGCGAGCCCTCAAAGATGGGTGTGTAGTAGCCGGTGAACAGGACCGTGCCCTGGTCATCACAGCCGACAGACTCGTACACGTCGAAGCCGGCGGCAATCAGGCCGTTGATCTCCTCGGGCCTTGCCCCGGAGTCGAGGAGCCTGAGGAACTCCTGCAGGCTGGCGACCGCCTGGTCATGGCTGATCCGGTCGTAGGGGTAGAATTGCCTGCTCGACGGCTTGGCGAAGTAGTTCAGGCTGTTGCGAATCGCGGTCCTGAGGCTGTCCAGATCCCGCCAACCGCCTGTGAAATCCGGGTACAGGCTCGGGTCCTCGACCTTGCGGAGGGCCAACTGTCCCGGCGGCAAGGGCCTGTCGTACTGCGGCTTGGTGACAACCCGCTTGGTCTGGCAGCCCGTCAAGACAACCATCGACAACAGCAGCCCGGGTACTATCGTTCTTCTCATCGTCAGCCTTTCGATCGATCCAAACAGGGTCTTTGGCTTCATCACACGCCCGCGACGCGAATGTCTATTATGCAAGGGGCGGATGGATCGTCAAGATGGGGGTTGCATCTGCCTCTGCGGGGTGGATGTCGCCATGCGATGCTGCGAGGCTCTTTTTCCCAAAAATCCCGGCCAGACACTTGACATGGGTTGGTCGCAAGGTGTATCATAATATCGTAAGCTTGATGGGTACCTCACGGGAGGAGGGAAAATACCCCACCACTTGGCATTTGCGATCGAATTCAGCAAGGACGACCTGTTGTTGCCTTCGGGTCTGCGCCCGCGGGGCGGGCATTTCGTCTGCCTCGGGGCCTGCGTTGGAGGAAAGGAGATCTCTAGAGAAACAGGGACATGGAACGGGCGGCAGTTTGTCCGCGTTCACAAAGAAAGATGGAGACCGGCCGCGGCTGCCTCGCCGGCGGGTCTGGCACCGAAGTCAGGGGCCGGGACTCCGATGAAAAACCTGTAATAGGAGGGTACAAGGCGTAGAAGGCGCATTCGTACTGGCGGTTGCCGATGTAGGCGCCGTCCAAGAGAGCCTTCGGGCTTGGTAAAGAAAGGCGGTGTTGAGTATTATGGAGATGAAGACATGAAGAAGCTATTCTTGTTGGGCTTGGCTGCGACGATGGTCCTGGGACTGACCGCGACGAGCCATGCGTCCCAAACTCATTTTTTCAATATCAGCGCGTCGCTGAGCAAGACCGGCTACAACGCGGCGAGTTGGACCACAGTGAACTTGAGCGTTCCGGAGCTTCTGGACGTCCTGGACACGGTGGCCGACGGTGTGCCCGAGGCGGATTCTGCAGTCATCGGCCAGTCATGGACGATTCAGTGGATGGCATCAGCAAGCACTCTCGCGACCTACACGCTGGATTTCAGTCTGGACGCCGATTTGATCACGGACATCGTGGATGACTGGGCGTCCGGCGACGTCACCGTTACCCTGGCGATTCTGAACGCTCAAGGGGCAGTTGTGGACAGCGCCGTTGCGACCACAGGGCCCCTGTACTTCGAGGATGGCGCGGATCTCGACACGACGATCGCGGGTTCCCTCTCGGTGACGACGCCTCTGCACGCCACCGGCGGCAGCAACTGGGGTACTCTGGTGTTGTCCGCTACGGCCAATGGCAAGGCTTTTGCCGCTGAAGAAGTGTCCACGCCGCCGGAACCGCCTGAACCGACGATTCCCGCTCCGGGCGCTGTGATCCTGGGCAGCTTGGGCACCGCGCTGGTTGGCTGGCTTCGCCGCAATCGTGCCGTGTAAGCGGTTAGTCAACATCTGTCGAACACGAGGACGGTTTCACCCGTCCTGAGTCCTGATTTCCCATTCAGGCGTACCGGCACAGGATACGTCCGCACGCCGCGGACACCGGGGCGGTTCGGTGGCATACCGAGCCACCCTGGTGCCCGGGGGCGATTCACAGTCATTTCCTCGCCGCACGCCGCGACCGAAGAACCGTTCATGCAGTGGATTGGCGCGTGGTCGGTATGCCCTTGCCGTGCTGTCTCACCAATGCCAGGCTGACTCAGAGCCGGCGTCTGCCCTGGAGCCATCCGGTGATGGCGACGCCCAAGGCGCCCAGCAGTGCTGCCGCGGGCACGGGAACCCTCCCGTCCGAACCTGGTCCAGTGTCTGGAACCAGGAGGTGGTTCTCGACGCTCCCGCTGCTCGCGGGCGCGTTCGGGTCCATGTCAGTCCACATCCATCCGGCGTTGTGCATCGTGTTGTAGCTGCCATCATACGTGAAACTGCGGACGTAGATGTCGCCCCAGACCGGCTCCCGGTCCGAGTCGAAGCGGATGGTCAAGGTCGTCGGATCGACCGCCGCGGTGCAGAACATGATGCCATAGACATCGCTCGGCAGGTTCTGAATCTTCGACCGACTGAACGAATCGATTGTGACGCCGGCAAGCCAATCGGCAGGCGTCGTGCCCACCGAATCCAGATTCTCCCACCCGAATGTAGAGGATGTCTCCAGGATCACGCACTGGATGTCCGTAGCCAGGGTCCCTCCATCTCGGACCGTGATCGTGTATTCGTAGTGCCACAAGCCCGGCGTGGTCGTGTTGTCCACCGTCCAACTGATGGTCGTGTCTGTGGACAGCCATCCGGCATCCTCGCCCACGCTGTTCACGATCAAGGGATTGCCGATTCCGCCAGTCCAGTGAAGTGATCCCCCATAGGAAGCAGGGGTTGCGTGGAGCAGTCCGGGACAGGAGGCGGCAGCCAACACCACAACCAACAACATCGTTTTCATGTCTACAACTCTCCTTGCATTTATGCCGCGGCACGTCGGATCGCAAGCCTTCCGGATTCGTCCGTCCTCATCGCATCTTGCCGGGATCGTGCGTCTCACCGTGTGGATAGACTCTCCACAGCCGCTGCATCAGAAGACCCCGACAACCACAACGGCCCGCTCAAGCGAATCACAGGAAAGAAGCCTCACTCCCTACGGCACGCGGCGGATACTACATGTGCGGTTGAGTCCACTCAGACTCGACCGGCATGGAACCTGTTCCGCCTCTATGCAACCATTGCCGTGGTCATCTTTCACCTCCTTGCTCCCCGAATGGTTCCCTTCCCTGGGTATTCGCGGCCTCACGGCCGCTGTGTTCATGTGCGTCGTCAGGATGCAGTGAGACTGTGTGTCACGAACTCATGCGCGTCCCTGTGTGGACTGTCTCTGTCCCACGCTGGCGTTGGTAGGTTGCTGTTCGCAGACTCCTCCCTGCATTCCTGTCGCTGCAATCCGTTGCGAGCCGAGATCCCGACTGTCCCCAGCAGCGGGCCGGCCCTTCTCCCACGGCGTACTCCTGCCGCCGTGGCCGACATACGATGCTCTCATACACTCCTATGCCGGAGTTGTCAAGGAGAATCGTCAAAAAAAAAGCGACAAAAGGACGCCGGCATTGATTGGGCCAACGAAGATCACGCTGGATCTTGTCCTGGACCGAGTGGAGGGCCATAATGGACGCCCATGACGAACCAGAAGGAAACCCTGTGTCAGGAGGACGCTCGCGTCGTGTGCCCGAGGGAAGACCGTTTTGCGATAAGAATGCATGATTGCCGGCCGGACGGGCTTATCAAACCCAATGCGCTGATGCAGTACCTGCAGGAGGCTGCCGCCTGTCATGCGGAGCAGTTGGGCGTTGGGTTTCGCGAACTGGAGGAGCGCAACTGCCTCTGGGTCCTGGTGAACCTGCGAATCGAGGTCAGGCGGATGCCCCGATGGCAGGACTGCCTGGTCGTTCGCACTTGGCCGAGCGGCTGCACGCGGGTGATCGCATCGCGCGAGTTCACCGGTGGTTCGCCCGACGTCGGAGAGTACTTCCGGGCCGCCAGCGACTGGATGGTCCTGGACAGGCGAAACGGACGTCCGAAGAACCTGGACCGGCTCGATTTGAACCTCCCGCCGGATGGTCCCAAGGCTTTGGCTCTCCGTCCGACGCGACTGACGCCCGTCGAGGGGTATGCGGCGGTCAATGCGCTCCGTGTCCCGTTCAGTGCCCTCGACTTCAACGGACACGTGAACAACACCGAGTACGTCCGCTGGGCCTTCGACGCAGTGCATCGCAAGCTGGGCAACCTGCCGGAGATTCACTCGATCCAGCTCACCTACCTGGCGGAGGTCTTCCTGGGCGACGAGATCGAGCTGCTGGTTTCCGAGACGAGCGACAGGGGAATCTGCGTCTGCGTCCGCAAGGCCGGCGGGGGGGCGAATGCCTTCCTGATGGAGGTGTCGTGAGCCGTGGCGGAGAGGACGACGTGGACTACCAGCGGCATCTTGTCATCCTTCACGGGGCTGCGCTCTGTTCAGGATGACACACGCATGAAGGCCCTTTCCCAATTGGTGGGAGAAGCCTCATGACCGCTACTGTTCTCGCAGGATGCCGGGGTCTGCCGGAGCGGGGAGGAGGTCGCGATCTCGGTCGGGGCCGGCGATCAGGTGCGGGAGGCTCTCTTCGAGCTCCATAGGTTCTGTGAGGTCCCCGGATAGCTCCGTCAGAAAACGGCTGGGCTTCATCATGATCAGGCTGCCGCTGCGATTGCGGTACACGTGCGGGACGACCAGGTAGATCTCGTCGCGGGCCCGCGTGACCGCGACGTGGAAGACGCGACGCTCCTCTTCGAGGTCCTCGTCGTGATTCATAGCCATGTCGGTGGGGAATCGGCCGTCGGCAAGCCAGGGGATGAAGACGACCGGCCATTCCAGGCCCTTGGCCTGGTGGACCGTGCTGAGGATCACGAACTCCTGTTCGACGGGGCCCTCGACGCAGGTCTCGCCGGAGAATTCGCCCGCGAGGGATACGTCCGCGAGGAAGGCCTCGACGTTCTTGTACTGGCCGGCGAAGTTGGCGAGGGCGCGGATGTCCTCGCGGCGCATCGCGGCGTTGTCGTAGTGCGAGACCAGATAGTCGTCGTAGAACCGCTTGTTCGCCAGGTCGATGATCTCCGCGGGCGAATCGATTTCGTGCGACTCCTGGAGCAGGTCCACGAACTCCTTGAAGAACGGCTGCGTGCTGGTCGGCAGGAGGCTGGCGGTCTCGATGCCGAGAACCTCGTTGAACGGGTCCGCAGCGCTGCTGATGTGCTGCCAGACCCGCCGGGAGATGGCGCTCCCGACGCGGGGCATCATCTTGAGCAGACGCAGCCAGGCCAGCTCGTCGCGCGGGTTCTGCACGACGCGGAGGTAGCAGAGGACGTCCTTCATGTGCGCCTGCTCGAAGAACCGCAGGCCGCCGCGGATGTGGAACGGGATGTTGCGGCGTTGGAATTCGAGCTGGATCTCCAGCGAATGCCAGTGGCTGCGGTAGAGGACCGCGATGTCGTTCAAGGTCCGGCCCTCGTCGAGCAGGTGCAGGACGTATTCCGCGATGAACCGAGACTGGGTGAAGTGGTCCTGGCAGGGGACGATCGCGGGTTTGAGACCCGAGGATCGGATGGCCTTGAGACTCTTGGGCAGTCGCCGGCTGTTCTGCGCGATGCTGGCGTTGGCCAGCGTCAGGATCTCCGGAACGGAGCGGTAATTCGTTTCCAGCTTGTACTCGCGGGCGTCGGGGTAGCGATTGCGGAACGTGATGATGTTCTCGAAGCTGGCGCCGCGGAAGCTGTAGATCGACTGCGAGTCGTCGCCGACGACGGTCAGGTTGCGATGCTTGGAGGCGAGCAAATCGACGATCGCGCCCTGGATCGCGTTGGTGTCCTGGTACTCATCGACGAGGGTGTGCTGGAACTGGCCTGCGAGCATCTCTCGCACGTCTGCGTGCTCGGTCATCAGGCCCAGCCAGAAGCTGAGCAGGTCGTCGAAGTCCAGGAGTTGGCGGGCGCGTTTCTTCTCCGTGTAGAGGACGAGCACCTTCTCGATCCCCTCCATCTCCTGGATGAACATGGGGAATCGCTTCGTGATGACCGCCTGGAGGGGATCGAGCGTGTTCTGGAGGAAGCTCGATATCGCGGCCAGTACGTTCTTCTGGGGGAATCGCCTCTCGCGAGTATCGACGCCGGCCTCCTCGACGCAGGATGCCAGCAGGTCCTTGGCGTCCTCGCGGTCGAGGATCGTGAAGTCGGACGAAATGCCCAGTCGATTGCCGTGGATTCGCAGGATGCGGTTGGCGATGTGGTGGAAGGTGCCGCCCCAGAGATCCTTGGTCTTTTGCTTGACGAGCAGCTCGACCCGGCTGAGCATCTCGCGTGCGGCGCGGTTCGTGAAGGTGACCAGCATGATCCGGCCGGGCTCCACGCCGTGATGGACCAGCCAGGCCAGGCGGTAGGTTAGCGCGCGGGTCTTGCCGCTGCCGGCCCCGGCGACGACAAGCATAGGCCCGCCCGGCGCCGTGGCTACCGCCAACTGCTCCGGGTTCAGGTCCGCTCCAAAATCGATATCTCCCGCCGCGGTTCGCGACTGGAGTGTGAATTTTCGTGCCATAATGCCGATACGCCATTACTTGTGGTTCTGCTGTCAGGCCACCATACCACAACCGCGACCGGAAGTCATCCCGCAACCAGCGACTTCTCGCATCCGACGATGTCCGGACGGCTCAGCGACGTGTTGCCGACGCAGGTGGGATCTGCCGCCCGGAAATGGTCGCGGCATCCACCTGTTCGAGGTGGATCGCGTCAGCGGTGCCCTGGCGCCGCGAGGCGTCTACGAGATGGGGACGAGTCCGAGCTGTCTGACTCTGAATGATGCCGGGACCCGCCTGTATTCGTCCAACGAGACGGACCGCGTGGGCGAAGGCAGGGAAGGCACGGTGAGCGCCTTCGCAGTCGACCGCGCCGACGGGCAAATCAGACTGCTTTGCACCGTCCCTTCCGGCGGCGCCGGGCCGACCTATGTGAGCGTGCATCCCTCGCGGAGGATTGGACGCGGGGGAACTATCCTCGCAGCTTCAACTTCGACCTCGCCGGGCGGTTCCTCTACGTCTGCAATCAGCGAGCCGACAACGTGGTCGCATTCCGTGTGGACCGCGCCCCAGGCCGCCTGACCTTCACCGGCCATTATGTCCCCGTCGGCAACCCGTCGGTTGTCGTCTTCCTCGATCTCGCAGATCTGTGATCTAGACGACGTAGATCGTCTTTCGACTCTGTTCGATGCTCTCCCAGACCTCGGGATTCCGCACCGTTTCCTCGACGGTCACGTCGACCATCCGTCCGAGCAGGCGTTCGAGCCCCTCCTTCAAATCGAAGAACCGATTGAAGAGTTCGCCTTGGTCTCGCTGGAACTCGACGAGGACGTCGATCTCGCCATCCTGGGCGTCCTCCTCCAGGGAGGCCGGGCCGATGAGGTCCAGTCGGCGGACCTTGGAGCGACGACACAGTTCCACAATCCTCGGCTTGAACGGCTCGACATTGAACATGCTGCACCTCCCGTGAACCTTTGGCGCCAACTCCCCCGAAGGCCGCCGTGCAGGCCGGCCAAGGCACCTACGCCGGATGATTATCCAAGGAACCGACCACCGAGTCAAGCAGACCGGGCTCGAATTATCAGAAGGAGTGACCTCGTAGGATCGGATCTCTCTGGCGATAGAGGCCACGTCGGCAGTATCCATCGTGGAGCCGGTTTTCTGTTAAGATACTTGACGCAAAGTACGATGTACTCTATAAAACCAGTTCAGGGGCTCGCAGGGAGTCTGCCACGAGAAACGTATCGACAAAGCGTCCTATAATGTCCTTGGGATAAGGAGAATTGCAGTGGATAGGTCAAAGATACTGGGCGTCATGACGGTGTTGGCCTTGATGAATCTCATTGGGGGCTGCTTTGCTTCGAGGCCGGAGGACATTCAGGCGTTTGTGAAACCCTATGAGGTGAATGTGACGGCCGAGAGCTACACGGTACAGCCACCCGACGAGATCGAAATCCATTGCGCTCAGGTCAGCGAGGTCCACATGCAGCGTCAACGGATCCGGCCCGACGGGAAAGTCAGTTTCGAGGTGCTGGGCGAAGTGGACATTGCGGGCAAGACTCCGAAGGAGATTTCTGAGGTAATCGGCCAACGGGTCAAGGAGTTGTACACGCTGGCCGGGGAGCACCCGGTGGACGTGCGGATTGCCGTTTATGCCAGCAAGAGCTACTACGTGGTTGGCCAGGTCGCCAGACCGGGGCCGAGGGTCTACACTGGACGCGACAGCCTGCTGGCCGCTTTGATTTCGGCCCAGCCCAACACGATGGCTTGGGAGGAGAAGATCCAAGTGGTTCGTCCGGCGGCCCGCGAGGACGAAGAACCGCGGATCTTCGAGGTCAACTATAACAAGATGATTTCCCACGGCGACACCCGAAAGGACGTGTTGCTCGAGGAGGGCGACATCGTCTATGTTCCTCCGACGATTCTGGCGGCGGCCGGCTTGATCATCGAGGAGTTCATCAGCCCCGTGGCCCGGGCCTTCTATGGGTACTATCTGATCCAGAACCCGCCGGGCACGTACGAAGGGGGCTACAGCCCGACCGCCAGTCGGTATTGACGGGATGAGAATGGCGTCGTAACCGGTACGGAGTCGGACCTATGAGCATGAGCACCCGGCGCACCTTGCGGCTCATCCACATCGTCAGCACGATCTGGTTCATCGCGTGCATCGGCTACATCCTTGTGCTGCGTCTGCACCAGGCAGGATTCCACTGGTGGGTCATCTTCTCGTTGTCCGGCCCGTCCTCGCTGCTGGTGTTCATTTTGATCAGTCTGTACCTGTTCGCGCTGTTTCGCGGCGTTGACGAAGCGCAGCGGATCGAGGTCGAGCATCCTCTCACGACGACCAGCTACTACATGATTCTCTATGTGGCTTCGCCCCTGTGGGGCGGGCTGGCCGGGATGTTCGGCATGGCTTTCGGCGTCGATTGCCTGGCCAACTTTCTGCTGGGCGTCGCGCTGGGGACGCTGTACGTGACGTTTGGGGTTTGGGTGGTCATCGATCCGGTCGCAGGACTCGCCGAGATGCTTGCGCCTGCCAGCCGCAAGCACAGACTCGAACGGCTCGCCCATGTGGAGGCAGAACGACGAACGCGACAGGAGAAACGCGAGCAGCTCCTGGCTGAGGCGTTTGCCCGCGAGGAGCAGGAACGACAGCGCTGGCAGCAGCGTCTGGGGCCGCAGGCCCAGAAACTCGCGGGACTGCTCGCACACGATCCGAGCGACGCCGCACGGGCCGAGCGGGAAGCCGTAGCCATTGGCGCCAATGCCTGGCGTCTCGGAGGGCTCAGTTGCATGCGTCAGCTTCGCGACATGACTCTGGCCCTCTGCGGCAAGACCCCCGATCACGACACTGTTTCCGATTGCCTCTCCACCTGGTGGGATGGGATTGGGGACTGGAGAAGGCCCTCCTTCCGCTGAAAGCGACCGCCCTCGCCGGATTACCGTCTCGTCGCACGGGCTTCCGTGAAACCAGCGACAACTCCCCCTCTGAGCCGCCGGGGAATCTCTCGGAAGGCGTGGACGTAGGAAGCGGATCACGTCCGTGCGATCCTGCTTCCTATCATCCAATTCATCAGCACCTTCACCTTAGGCAGTGTCAGGAAATAACTGAATGCATTGGTGCTTCTGTCCCAGCCGAATCATGCTGTTTCTGCCGGGGTGGAAAGCACAGCCAGGCAGGCTGAGTCATTCACTTATTGTCGGACACTGCCT
>Ga0209605_1000586_pt1 | contig 45598 bp, 34 predicted proteins | sample AD_UKC035_MetaG_FD_184408 | JGI IMG/M metagenome (GOLD analysis project Ga0209605, IMG submission 184408) | Active sludge microbial communities of municipal wastewater-treating anaerobic digesters from USA - AD_UKC035_MetaG (SPAdes) (version 2) | ecosystem: Engineered > Bioreactor > Anaerobic >...
CGATCTTCACAATGATTCGCTTTCCGGTGGCTGCGGCCGGCCTTTCAGGCCCGGCCTGGCCACCGGCTAATATCCCCGCCTCCCTTCGGGATGCGGATCGCGGCGACGAGCCGAATGATCGCCTCCGACACCGGCCTCGACGGCCCATCGTTGGGATATAAAGCCCCCATGGACGAGTTCGGGAATATCCTGGGGCGGGCGGTGACGGGAGGCGGGGGCGACCTGCCGAGCTCGCTGGCGCTGGTGGTGAGCCGGGCGACGAACCGGCTGGGCGGCGCCGGATATTACCACGACGTGCTGGGGAACCTGGTGACCATGCCGGCTGCCGACGGCGTCGGGACCGTGAGCATGACCTACCTCGACCAGGGGCACCTCGGGACGCTCACCGACGCGGCCGGGGTGGTCTGGAAATACTACTACGACGCGGACGGGAAGCGCCGCATCAAGGTGAAGACCGCCGGCGGCGCGGCCACCGAGCCCGACAGCCAGGGCGGCGTCCGGCACGGCGAACATGCCGCGGCGTGGCGCTCTGGGCGCGTCGTTTCAGTGTGGTGATTCATTTCCCGAATAATTGAGCCGATCTCCACATCGGGTCGGACATCTCATCACCGCACTCCGCATGCGGCGGATGCGGGGCTCTCGCGGGCCGGGTCTCACCCGGCCGCCGTCTGAATTTTGATGTCTGAATTCCGGTGCCTAAAATTCGGTGTCCGATGTCCGATTTCCGATGTCCGAGATCCGGGAACGAGCCTCGATGACGATTACGAGCACGATTACGATGACGATGACGATTACGAATTACGAGCGCGAACCCTCAATCCTCAACCCTCAACTCTCAACTGTCAACGGATGGGGGAAAGCCTTGGGCCTCATCCGCGCGGTAGTCGCCGGAGGCGCCGCCGGATTTTTCCAGCAGGCGCAGGTTGTCGATGACGATGGCTTTGTCCACCGCCTTGCACATGTCGTAGAAGGCCAGCGCGGCCACGGCGGCGGCAGTGAGGGCCTCCATCTCGACGCCGGTGGGACCGGTGCAGCGCACCTCGGTCTCGATGGCCACCCCGTCGGCGGCCACGGCGATGCGGACGTCCACGTGGCTCAGCGCCAGCGGATGGCACAGGGGGATGAGCTCCGGCGTCCGCTTGGCCGCCAGGATTCCCGCCACCCGGGCCACTTCGAACGGGTCCCCCTTGGGCAGCTTCAGCTCCCGGACCTTGGCCAGCGTCTCGGGGCGCATCCGCACCCGCACGCCGGCCTTCGCGGCGCGGGCGGTGGCGGGCTTGGCGCCCACGTCCACCATGCGGCTGCGGCCCTCGGCGTCCCAGTGGGTGAAGTCGTCGGCCACGGGCGGCCCCTCACTCCTTCGATTCCACGCGGTAGTTGGGCGCTTCCTGGGTGACCACCACGTCGTGGACGTGGCTCTCGCGGTGGGCGCTCGGGGTGATCTTGATGAACCGGGCCCGCTCGCGGAGGGCCGTCAGGTTCTCGCAGCCGCAGTAGCCCATGCCGGCGCGCAGGCCGCCGGTGAGCTGCGGGATGAGGGAGCGGAGGCTCCCCTTGTACGGCACGCGTCCCTCGACGCCTTCGGGCACCAGCTTGCCGGCCTCGGTGCCGGACTGGAAGTAGCGGTCGGCGCTCCCCTTCTTCATGGCGCCGATGGACCCCATCCCGCGGTATGCCTTGTAGGAGCGGTTCTGGTAGAAGATGAGCTCGCCGGGACTTTCGTCGGTGCCGGCGAACAGCGAGCCGATCATCACCGACTCGGCGCCGGCGGCCAGCGCCTTGGTCACGTCGCCCGAGTACTTGATGCCGCCATCGGCGATCACGGGCACGCCGTGGCGGGCGGCCACGCCGGCGCAGTCCATCACCGCGGTGATCTGGGGCACGCCGGCCCCCGAGATGATGCGGGTGGTGCAGATGGAACCGGGGCCCATGCCCACCTTGATGGCGTCGACGCCGGCGTCGACCAGCGCTTCGGCGGCGGCGGCGGTGGCCACGTTCCCCACGATGAGCTCGACGGCCGGGAAACGCGCCTTGAACTTGCGAGCCGCATCGAGCACGCTCTTCGTGTGGCCATGGGCGGTGTCGATGGAGATCACGTCGGCGCCGGCGGCCACCAGCGCCTCGGCCCGCTCCATGGTGTTGGCGGACGCGCCGATGGCCGCGCCCACCAGCAGCCGGCCGTGGGCGTCCTTACAGGCGCTGGGGAAGGCCATCATCTTCTGGATGTCCTTGATGGTGATGAGGCCCTTGAGGTGGAAGTGCTCGTCGACGATGAGGAGTTTCTCGATCCGGTACTGGTGCAGGAGCTTCTTGGCCTCCTCCAGCGTGGTGCCCACGGGCGCCGTGACCAGCCGCTCCCGGGTCATCAGATCGGCCACCCGCGCCTCCATCCGCGTCTCGAAGCGGAGGTCGCGGTTGGTCAGGATGCCCACCAGCTTCGGCCCCTCGGTCACCGGGATGCCCGAGATCTTGTACTTCTTCATCAGCTCCAGCGCGTCGGCCACGCGGGCTTCTGGGGCGATGGTCACCGGGTGGAGGATCATGCCGGAGACGGAGCGCTTGACGATGTCCACCTCGTTGCACTGCTCCTCGACCGTCATGTTCCGGTGGATGATGCCGATGCCGCCCTCCTCGGCCATCGCCTTGGCCATGGCCGCTTCGGTCACCGTGTCCATGGCGGCGGACAGCAGCGGGATGTTCAGGCGCAGGTTGCGGGTCAGGCGGGTGGTGATGTCCACGTCGCCGGGCAGCACGGCGGAATAATCGGGCAGCAGCAGCACGTCGTCGAACGTCAGAGCTTCCTTGGCGATCTTGTCCTTCATGTCGGTTCCTCGCGCTTTGGGCATCTCCCCCTCCCGTCGGCTCACTGCTTGCCGCAGCAGAACTTGTACTTCTTGCCGCTGCCGCACGGGCACGGGTCATTGCGACCCACCTTGGTCTGCTTGACCACGGTCTTCACCTTGGCCGGCGCGGCCTCGGCGGCGCTGCCGGCGCCGCTGTACGAGAGCGCCTGTTCGGTGGTCTGGCGGCGCTGCTGCATGTGCTCCTCCTGGCGGTCGGCCACCCGGGCCTCCACCAGCCAGAGCAGCCGCACCGACTCCTCCTCGATCCGGTTGAGCAGGTCGTTGAACAGGTCGAAGCTCTCGCGCTTGTACTCCACCAGGGGATCCTTCTGGCCGTAGCCGCGCAGTCCGATCCCCTCCTTGAGATGGTCCAGGGCCAGGAGGTGGTCCTTCCACTGGGCGTCCAGCACCTGAAGCATGATGTAGCGCTCCAGGCGGCGCATGAACTCGGGCCCGAGCTGCTGCTCCTTGTCCTCGAACACGGCCAGGACGCGGGCGCGCAGGGCGTCGGCGAATCCCTCGCGGCGGTCGAAGGCGCCCGGATCGATCCCCGCCGTCTTGAGGTCGAGACCGAACTGCGAGCGCAGGTTCACGTCGAGGTTGGCCGTGTCCCACTCGTCCATGCGCTTGTCGGCGGGGGCGTAGGTATCGACGAGCCCGTCGAGGATGTCGCCGGCGACTTCGACCACGTAGTCGCGCTGCTCCTTCCCCTCGAGCAGCTCGCGGCGCATCTTGTAGATGGCCTCGCGCTGCTTGTTCATCACGTCGTCATACTCGAGAAGGTGTTTGCGAATCTGGAAGTTGTGGGCCTCGACCTGCTTCTGAGCCTTTTCGATCTGGCGGCTGACCAGCCGGCTCTCGATGGGGACGCCCTCGTCCATGCCCATGCTCTTCATGAATCCGGAGATCCGCTCGCCGCCGTAGATCCGCATCAGGTCGTCCTCGAGGCTCAGGTAGAACCGCGAGGAGCCGGGGTCGCCCTGGCGGCCGGCGCGGCCGCGGAGCTGGTTGTCGATGCGGCGCGCCTCGTGGCGCTCCGTGCCCAGGATGTGCAGGCCGCCGGCGGTCTTGACACTCTCGTGCGCCTCGGCCACCTGGGCGCGCATCTGCTCCACCACCGCATGGTACTCGTCGGGGGGAACCTCCCGCCAGTCGAGCTTGCGCTTCTTGAAGTCCTCGCGGGCCATGAACTCGGGGTTGCCGCCGAGCAGGATGTCGGTGCCGCGGCCGGCCATGTTCGTGGCGATGGTGACGGCGCCCACCCGGCCGGCCTGGGCGACGATCTCGGCTTCCTTCTCGTGGTACTTGGCGTTCAGCACGTTGTGGGGGACGCCCTTGCGGGTGAGCATCTTGGAGATATGCTCCGACTTGTCGATGGTCACGGTGCCCACCAGCACCGGCTGGCCGGCTTCGTGGAGCTCGATGATCTCGTCGACGATGGCGTTGAACTTCTCGCGCTGGGTGCGGTAGATGACGTCGGCGTTGTCGTCGCGGATCATCTCCTTGTTCGTGGGGATCTCGTTCACCTCGAGCTTGTAGATCTTCCAGAACTCCTCGGCCTCGGTGGACGCCGTGCCCGTCATGCCGGCCAGCTTCTTGTACATCCGGAAGTAGTTTTGGAAGGTGATGGTGGCCAGGGTCTGGTTCTCGCGCTCGATCTTGACCCCCTCCTTGGCCTCCACCGCCTGGTGCAGGCCGTCGCTCCAGCGTCGGCCGGGCATGAGACGGCCGGTGAACTCGTCGACGATGACCACCTGGCCGTCCTTGACCACGTAGTTGACGTCGCGCTGGTACAGGTTGTGGGCGCGCAGCGCCTGGTTGATGTGGTGCTGCAGGTCCATGTGGACGGGATCGTACAGGTTCTCGACCCCCAGCAGCTTCTCGGCCTTGAGGATGCCGTCCTCGGTCAGGGTGACGGTGTGGGCCTTCTCGTCCACCAGGTACTCCACGTCGCGCTTGAGCTTGGGGACGATCCGGTCGATCCGGTAGTACTTGTCGGTGGACTCCTCGGACGGACCCGAGATGATGAGCGGCGTGCGCGCCTCATCGATGAGGATCGAGTCCACCTCGTCGACGATGGCGTACCAGTGCGGGCGCTGGACGCAGTGCTCCAGCTCGAACTTCATGTTGTCGCGCAGGTAGTCAAAGCCCATCTCGTTGTTGGTGCCGTAGGTGATGTCGTAGCGGTAGGCCTCGTAGCGCTCGCGGTCGTCCAGGTCGTGGACGATCACGCCGGTGGTCAGCCCGAGCAACCGGTAGATGGGATTCATCCAGTCCCGGTCGCGGCGGGCCAGGTAGTCGTTGACGGTGACGATGTGGACGCCCCGTCCGGCCAGGGCGTTGAGGTAGGCGGGCAGCGTGGCCACCAGGGTCTTGCCCTCGCCGGTCTTCATCTCGGCGATCCGGCCCTCGTGGAGCACCGCGCCGCCGAGGATCTGCACGTCGAAGTGGCGCATGCGCAGGGTGCGCCAGGCGGCTTCGCGGGCCGCGGCGAACGCCTCGGGCATGATCTCGTTGAGCAGCGCCTTGCGGGCGTCATCGTCTTCGGCCCGGTCGAAGCGCTCGCGGAACGCCACGGTGAGGGCGGCGAACTCCTCATCGCGCATCGCCTTGAAGCGGGGTTCCAGATCGTTCACCTTGGCGATCACGGGCCGGAGGCGCTTGAGCTCCCGGTCGTTCCTGGTGCCGAAAATAAGGGAAAGGATATCCATTGGTGCAACCTGCCCCGGCGGGGGGAACGCAAACTTTAGCACGATCGCCACGGACTGTCAAACGCTCCGCCCCGAGCGGCCGGACCGGCCGGGGCTACGCCAACGGCACCCGGGCCAAGGTCAGGACGTGGATTGTCTCCACCCCCGCCTCGGTCAGGGCGCGGCAGGCATCGTTGACCGTGGCGCCGGTGGTGAAGATGTCGTCCACGAGGAGCACCGCCGGCGGGACACCGCGGCGCAGGCGGCGGACCCGGAAGGCGCCCCGGATGTTGGCGGCGCGCTCCGCCAGCCCCAGCGACGACTGGGGCAGAGCCGCCCGGACCTTGCGCAACAGCCGCCGGTGGGGCAGTCCCAGACGGCGGGCCAGCCCGCGGGCCAGGAGCTCCGCCTGGTCGTACCCGCGCTGGCGGCGCCGGCGCGGGTGGAGGGGCACCGCGGCCACGCACGCTCCGGCCGGGAGGCCGCCGTCCAGGCGGGCGGTGTCCGCGAGCAGGCCGGCCAGCGGCCCGGCCAGCCGCGACGCGCCGGCGAACTTGAACTGGTGGATCAACTCCCGCAGGGCGCCGGCATATTCACCTGCGCACCGTGCCCGGTCAAACAGGAAGGCGGTCCCGCGACAGGGCGGGCACAGCGCCTGGGGCGTGGCCAGCAGGTAGCCGCAGCGCGGGCACGCCGCCGTGTCCGGACGCGGGCGGAGCGGCGCCAGGCATTCCCGGCAGACGCCCCGCTCGTCCGGCTGGCCGAGGAACGAGCGGCACAGGAGGCAGTGGTCCGGCCAGACCAGGCTGGCCACGGTGTGGAGGAAGCGGGCAATCGGTGACGGAACGGCGGGGACGGCGAAAACGACCCTCTCCCGGTGCTATTCCCTCAGGGTACCTTTCTCTTTCTTTTCCTGGCAGCCGATGCAGTACTTGGCCCAGGGGACGGCGTTGAGGCGCTTGGTCTCGATGGTGATGCCGCACGCCTGACAGCGACCGAAGCGGCCCCGCTCGATCCGGGCGAGCGCCTCCTGGATGAGGCGCAGCGTGTTCCGGTCGGCGCTGCTCTTGTTGAAGTAAAATTCCTTGTTGTACGCGCTGGAGGCCACGTCGGCGATGTCGCTGGGATCCTCGTCCACCTCGCGCCCGGAGTTGTCCGCCTCCTGGACGCTGTCGAGGAGCGCCTGCTGCTTCGCCATCAGAGCCTTCTTGTATTTTTCAAAATCTTTCTTTTGCATCCCCGCTCCATCTCCTTTCATTTGTGATACGGCACACGGTGCCGGATGGTGCACGCCCGGAACAGCTGCTCGGCCAGCACCAGCACGGCCAGCTCGTGCGGCAGCGTCATCTCCGAGAGCGACAGGACAAGGTCCGCCCGCTCCAGGACCCGGTGGTCCACACCGAGGAAACCGCCCACCACGAAGGCCAGCGGGCGGTTGGCCGGCTCGGCGGTCCGCTCCAGCCAGCGGCTGAAGGCGACCGAATCGAGCCGCCGGCCACCCCGGTCCAGCACGACGCAAAGCGATCCCGCCGGGATCTGGGCCAGAAAGCGCTCGGCTTCTTCGGCCCGGATGCGATCGCCGGCCCGGGTTTCGTCGGCATACCGCGATTCTTTCAAATGGACCACGCGGAACGGGTGAAAGCGTCGGATCCGGTCCGCATAATCCGCCACAAGCGCCGCCAGGTCCCGGTTCTTGAACTTGCCGATCATCAACAGCTGCACGTGCATGCCCGGCGGAAGCCCCAAAAAGATGACACAATATAATGACAGCCGCGGGGGTTGTCAACATTTTTCGGACTTCAATCCTGCCGGCTCGAATACCCGGGGCTCGAGACTCGAGGCTCGAGACTCGTTCTTCGTTTCTGAGGTCGCAGCAACATCCTCAACTCTGTTCACGAGCCCCGAGCCTCGAGCCTCGAAAAGAAACGGCCGCCCCGCGTGCGGGGCGGCCGGGGAGAGGTGTCGGCGCTGCGGCGAGCTACATGTGCTTCGAGGCCACCGCGGTGATGGAGGTCAGGTTGACGATCTCGTCCACGGTCACGTTGTGATGCATCACGTTGACCGGCTTGCGCATACCCAGCAGGATCGGGCCGATGGCGTCGGCCTTGCCCAGGTGCTGGACCAGCTTGTAGGCGGTGTTGGCGCTGAACAGGTCGGGAAAGATGAGCACGGTGGCGTCGCCCTGGATTTTGGAATGGGGGAAATTCTGCTGGGCCAGTTCGGCCACCAGCGCCGTGTCGGCCTGCATCTCGCCATCGATGACCAGGTCGGGCCGCGCCTGGCGGGCCATCTCCACGGCCTTCTGGATCCGCAGGATGTCGGCGTTGACCACGGAGCCGAAGTTGGAATAGGACATGAAGGCCACCTTCGGCTCGATCTCGAAGTAGCGGGCGGCGTCGGCGCTCATGACCGCGATCTCGGCCAGCTCCTCGGCGGTGGGATTCAGGTTCACGGTGGTGTCGGCCAGGAACAGGATCCGATCCTTGAGGATCATCATGTAGAGGCCGGCCACGCGCTTGGCGCCGGGCTTGAGGCCGATGATCTGCAGCGCCGGCCGGATGGTCTCGGGGTAGGAACAGGTCACGCCGGAGACCAGGCCGTCGGCCAGGCCCTGATCCAGCAGCATGCAGCCGAAATAGACCGAGTCCTGCATGAGCTTGCGGGCGGTGCGGGGCGTCATTCCCTTGTAGCGGCGCCGCTCGGCCAGCAGCTCAGCGAACGACTCCGCCCGGTCGGATTTCCGGGGATCGATGATCTCGTAATCGTGGAGCTCCAGGCCCAGTTGGCTGATCTTGTTCTGGATGACCTCCTGATTGCCCAGCAGCACCGGGGTGGCGATGCTCTCGTCCACGATGATCTGGGCGGCGCGCAGGATCTTGTCCTCCTCGCCTTCGGGGAAGACGATCCGCTGCCGCTTCTCCTTGGCCTTGTTGATGACCACGCGCATGACCTTCTTCGAGAAGCCCAGCATCATCTCGAGCTGCTCGCGGTACTTCTCGATGTTCTCGTACGGCTTGGTGGCCACGCCCGTGTCGATGGCCGCCTGGGCCACGGCGGGCGCCTCCCAGAGCAGCACGCGCGGGTCGAACGGCTTCGGAATGATGTACTCGCGGCCGAACGTGAGCTTGATGCCGCCGTAGGCCTTGATGACCGAGTCGGGCACATCCTCCTTGGCCAGCTTGGCCAGGGCGTGCGAGGCGGCGATCTTCATCTCGTTGTTGATCTTGGTGGCCCGCACGTCGAGGGCGCCGCGGAAGATGAACGGGAAGCCCAGCACGTTGTTCACCTGGTTCGGGTAGTCGGAGCGGCCGGTGGCCATGATCACGTCGGGGCGGGCGTCCTTGGCGTCCGGATAGGTGATCTCCGGGTCGGGATTGGCCATGGCGAAGATGATGGGGTTCTTGGCCATCGACTGGACCATCTTCTTGGAGACCATGTCCTTCGTCGACAGGCCGAAGAAGACGTCGGTGCCCTCCATGGCCTCGGCCAGCGTGCGGGCGGTGGTCGTCGAGGCGTACATCTCCTTGTACGGATTCATGCCTTCCTTGCGGCCCTTGTAGATGACGCCCTTCGTGTCCAGCATGACGATGTTTTCCCGCACGACTCCCAGGTCGCAGAACATGTTGGCGCAGGCGATGCCGGCGGCGCCGGCGCCGCAGACGACCAGGCGCACCTGGCTGATGTCCTTCTCGACGATCTCCAGCGCGTTGATGAGTGCGGCGCCGCCGATGATGGCGGTGCCGTGCTGATCGTCGTGGAAGACCGGGATGTTCATCTGCTGCTTGAGTGTTTCCTCGATGTAGAAGCACTCGGGCGCCTTGATGTCCTCCAGGTTGATGCCGCCGAAGGTCGGTTCCATGAGCTTAACGCACTTGATCACCTCGTCGGCGTCGTGGGTGTCCAGCTCGATGTCGAACACGTCGATGTTGGCGAACCGCTTGAACAGGACGCCCTTCCCCTCCATGACCGGCTTGCCGGCCAGCGCGCCGATGTCGCCCAGGCCCAGCACGGCCGTGCCGTTGGAGACCACCGCCACCAGGTTGCCCCGGCTGGTGTACTTGAAGACGTCCTCGGGATTCTTCTCGATGTGCAGGCAGGGGATCGCGACGCCGGGAGTGTACGCCAGCGACAGGTCCCGCTGGGTCAGGCAGGGCTTGGAGGAAATGACCTCGATTTTTCCTGGCTGCCCGAGTGAATGATAATCCAACGCATCCTGCTCACGGATCTTGGCGCACATAATGCCTCCTTGCGTGGCTCTACGTATAGTTCAGAAATACATGAAGACTAAACGCATTCTATCGAAACCGGAGCAGGTTTGGAAGCAGTATTTGAACCGGGCCTGACGGCGGCCGGAGCCGGACGCCGCACCGGGAGGCTGGCGCCTCCGGACAGTCGCCGGTTGTGATACAATACCCCCGGTTTTGTCCGCCATCGGTCTTGAAAACCCTGCCGGATTGGAGGCGTTATGACGCACCGCGCGACACGATTGCTGTTGGTATGCACCCTGACCGCCGGATGCCTGCTGGCCCTGACGGCCGCCGTCTCGGTCCAAACCTCCCTCCCCGCCGACGCAAAAACATCTGTCGAAGCGGCGTTCGCCCAGGCGAAGGCCGACGACGTGGCCATCCTGGCGCCGAAAAAATTCGCCTCCGCCAACAAGCTGTTCAGCAAATACCAGCAGGCGGTGAGGAAGGGCGACAAACCGGACAAGCTCCGCCAGAAAGCCGACCAGGCGATGGCCGCCCTGAAGGCGGCGAACGATGCCGCCGCATTGACCCGCGTCGCGCTCAAGGACACGCTGCCCGTCCGCCAGGAAGCGCTCGCTTTCGGTGGCAAGATATTCAAGCAGACGGCGTTCAAGGACGCGGACAAGGCCTTCGCCGAGGCCTGCCAGAAGTGCGAGAAGGACGAGGTGAAGGCCGCCCGAAAGAGTGCCCAGGCGGCCGAGGAGGAATACCGCAAGGTGACGGTGGAACTGCTCGACGACGTGGTCCTGAAAGACGCCAAGAAGCGCCTCGACACCGCGAGAGACGGCCTGGTGAAGGAAACCTACAAGGCGGCGGCGCAGCAAGTCGAGGGCGCGAAGAATTACATCGACTCCGTCCGGAAGACGCCTTTCGGCATCGCCGAACTGACCGCCAACGTCTTCGACCGGATCCAGAAAGCTTACGAGATCTCCGGATTGAACAAGTAGGCCTCGGCGGATCCGTCCGGCGCCGGCCCGTCGCGGCGGCCGGCCGGTCGCCGCGGAAGCACTCCGGACAACGGATGAATCGGCCGCGGTGGAGCGACATCTCCGCCGCGGCCGATATTTTTCATCCCTTTTGAGATATTTCTCCGGACGCGCAAACAGCGCCTTGATTTTCAAGGGGGACGCGCCATGAACTGGCTCTACTTCATCCCGCACGTCTGGGACTCGCCCGACGACCGGACCATCTGGGAGGATGTGTATATCCTCCCCCTTTTCCCCCGGAGCGGCGACGACGGCTCCTCCGTCTGGCTCACCGTCTACGCCCTCGGCCCTCGCCCCGACAGCCGCGACCGGCTGGAACTTGAGCACTACGCCAGATGCCGGCGCAAGCTTCATGGCCGGGACTACATGATCGACCGCCCCATCTGCAACATGTACGTGCGCACCCTCGATTTCAACCTGGCCGATCTCCTCTTCTACGCCGGATTTTTCATCTTCGACACCTTCGGCGATCCCGACCCCCGCCTCGTGCCCGGACGCCGCGAGGACTTCGCCGGCACCAATGCCCACGCCCGCATCGTTGCCGCCATCGTCGGCAAGGTGGCCACAGAGGGGGAGAATTATCGGAACTGAGGGTGGCGTTTTGGAAAGCCATCGGGCTTGACATCGATCCCCGCGCCGCTGAACGCTGTAGCAACCCCCTGGGCGAAAGGCCGCCCGAAAGAATGCCAGGCAGCCGAGGAGGAATTCCGCCAAGTGCGGTGGAACTGCTCAACGACGTGGTTCTCAATGACGCCAATAAACGTTTCGAGCCCGCGAAAGGCGGGCTGGTGAAGGAAGCCTGCTCCGACGCAGCCGAGTTATTCATCCCATCCTGAGATATTTCCCCGGACGGACAAACAGCGCGTTGATTTTCAGGGGGGACGCGCCATGAACTGGCTCTACTACATTCCGCATGTCTGGGATTCACCCGACGACCGGACCGTTTGGGAGGATGTGTGGCTCCTTCCCTGCGTCCCCCGCCGCGCCGAGACTCACTCCTCCTTCTGGCTCACCGTCGACGCCTTGGGCCCTTACCCCACCAAAAAGGACAAGGAGGGCATCGAGGATTATTTCGTCCGCCTCCGCCGCCTCGACGGCCGCGACTACATCATCGACCTTCCCATCTGCAACATGTATGTGCGCGCCGCCAACTTCAACCTGGAGGAACTTCTGTTCTACACCGAGCTCTTCATCCTCGACACCTTCAAAGATCCCGACCCCCGCCTCGTGCCCGGCCGCTATGAGGACTTCGCCGGCACCAACGCCCACGCCCGCACCATCGCCGCCATCGTCGGCAAGGTGTCCACCGAGGGTGAGAATTATCGGAACTGAGGGTGGCGTTTTGGAAAGCCATCGGGCTTGACATCGATCCCCGCGCCGCTAAACTCTGATAGCGACACCCTGGGCGGATAGCCGCCCGCTGGAGGAGCGCGCGATGCCCGACCCAACCCCCGCCCCGCGTCCCGGCACCCTGAGCTGCCCCCAGTGCGGCGCCGAGGCCGCGCCGGCGAGCGTCCGCTGCGCCTACTGCGGCTCGTCGCTCGCCACGGTGGCCTGCCCGGAGTGCTTCGGCTCGCTGTTCGTGGGCATGGCCCACTGCCCCTGGTGCGGCGCCGCGGCGAGCCGTGAGGTCGCCTCGGCGGCCGTCGGCGCCTGTCCCCGCTGCACCGCCGGGCTGCACCGGATTCGGGTGGGTGCCGCCCACGTGGACGAATGCGCCGCCTGCGGCGGCCTCTGGATCGACACCGCCAGCTTCGAGCGCATCTGCGCCGAGCGCGAGGAGCAGGAGGCGGTGCTGGGCACGGCGCGGACTCCGGCCCGGGCGCCGGAGCCGGCGGCGGCCGGCCGGCACTACATCCCCTGCCCCGTCTGCGGCAAGCTGATGCACCGGACCAATTTCGCCGGTTGCTCCGGAGTCATCATCGACCGCTGCAAGGCCGACGGCACCTGGTTCGATTACCAGGAGCTGCAGAAGGTGATCCGGTTCATCCGGGCGGGCGGCATGAAAAAGGCCCGAGCCAAGGAGAAAGAGCGCCTCGCCGAGGAATCCGCCCGGCTCCGCCGCGACCGCCTGGAGCTGGAAGCCCGCCGGTCGTCCGACCGCAGCCGGGGTTTCGTGGACGAGCGCGCCGACGCCGGCGGCCCGGATCTGGATGACATCATCAACGTCGTCCGCCGATTGTTCCGTTGACTCGCTTCACGCGCGGCCCGTCGCGACCGCGCCGCTACCTGGCCAGCAAATCCAGCGCCTGCCGCAGCTCGGCGGCGCGGCGCGTGTACGCCGCTGCGACCGCCGCCGCCCTGGCTTGCAGCTCCGGCGAGGCGGGCGCACCGGCATCCCACGTCAGCTCGGCCGGGTCCGACATCAGGTTCCTGAAGATCGCCCGCACCAGCCGGCCACCGGAGAAATAGGCCCGGATCTCGGTGGCCGGGGCGACGTCGTCGAGCCCGGTGGCGCAGAGGTCCGGTCCCTGGGCGAGCACGAAGCTCAGCGCGCCGACGGCGTCATAGTAGAACACGGCGGTGCCCGGCCCCGCCACCGGCAGCACCCGGCGCAGCGCCACCCGCCGCAGCGTGAACGGGGCGGCGTACGGGTCCCGCTCGAAATCGGCGTCGCCGCCGCCCTGGTAATGGACCGTGTATTCCGTCGGATTCTGTCCGCCGCCCAGCTCGAACCGGCACTGGCGGAAGAGCCCCTGCTTCACCCCGTCTTCGATCACCCGGTAGTTCTGCCGGACCGTCTCGACGGCCGCGGGAGCGGGGCTCGCCTGGGCGATCAGACCCGCGGCTGACACCAACAGGAACAGCGCGGCCGACACCACCCGGAAGCAACCGGCCGGCACAGGCGGAGCGGAGCGTGGGCCGTTGGTCATAAGTCCTCCTTGATACCGGTCATCATCTGCGACGCGGTACGGATATTAGACGTAATTACCATTGTTTTTCTTGAATTTGGTTTGTGGCAACCGGACTTGAACCACCTGACGGAATAATGTAAAATATAGCAAATTTGGCAGTTAAAGGAACGCTGTGGATCCCGTTGTTCATGTTGCCCATTCCTTCGAAGAGGCGCGGGCATGGGAGATCGAACAGGAAATTCGCCTGACGCCCGCCGAGCGTCAGGCCATCGCCAGAGCGCTCAGGGAACGGGCATTCGGGACGAACGCTCCCGATGTCCGCGATGCGCCCATCGTCTATGAACGCCGCTCACTTCTCGACTGATATCTGCGAGTTTATCGGGCTGCTCCATCAGCACGACGTCCGCTATGTGATCGTCGGCGGCGAGGCGGTCATTTTTCACGGCCATGCCCGGCTGACCGGAGACATCGATTTTTTCTACGAAGCGTCAACCGACAATGCCGAACGGCTGTACCGAGCGCTTTCTGAATTCTGGCATGGCCGGGTGCCTGGAATTCAGACAGCATCGGATTTACTGGTCCCGGGTATCATCTTCCAATTCGGGCGACCGCCGAACCGGATCGATCTGATGAACACCATCACGGCAATCCCGTTTTCCGAAGCGTGGGACACCCGCGTGATCGCCCACACGGATATCGGCGATCGGCAGATCCCGGTTCAGTATCTGGGTGCCGCGTGTCTGATCCGGAACAAGCAGGCTGTCAACAGGCCCAAAGACTTGGACGATCTGGAGTTTCTGTTTGAGGCTTTTCCGGATTTAAAATAAGCCATCCATCCTTTGGATGACTATCTCCCGGTTCATTCAGATTGTACCGCTCGCCGCCCGGCGGGCGATGACCAGCATCTCGAAATCGTCAGGGGTGAGGGGCCGGTTGCGGTCGAAGACGCCGGTGTCGCACCCCCGGATCTCGATGCCGGTGAACCCGGCCGACGCGAGCAGCCAGGCGATCTCGCTCGGGGCGTAGAACCGCTCGTCGGTGGCCAGCGTCCTGGTCCGGCCGGAGTCGTCGGTGACCGCGACGGTGGAGCGGTCCCGGAAGGTGAGCAGGTCGAACGTGCCGGCCTGGGTGGTCACGCCCGACGGGTGCTGGTCGAGGAAGTCCTTGACCGAGTGGTACAGGGGGAACAGCGCGTTCAGCGTGGTCAGGATGAGGGGGGCGCCGGGCGCGAGCGCCCGCGCGGCGCACCGCAGGATCTCGAAGTTCTCGGCGTCGGTCTCCATGAGCGGGAACGCCCCCTCGCAGATCAGGATGGCCGCGCCGAACGGGCGGGCGAAGCGAAAACGGCGGGCGTCGCGGCGCTCGAAGCGCACCGTCACGCCGGCGGCGCGGGCCTTGGCCCGGGCGCGGCGGAGCTGGTCCGCCGACAGGTCGATCCCCGTCACCGTCCAGCCGCGGCGCGCCAGCTCGATGGCGTGGCGGCCGGTGCCGCAGCCGATGTCCAGGATGGTGCGGGTGCGGTCGTGCCCCAGCTCCGCTTCGATGAAGTCGCACTCGGCCACGGTGCCCCGGGTGAACACCTCGCGATCGTACGACTCGGCGTAGTTCTCGAACAGCTCCTCGTACCACGGTTTCATGGGCCAGCTCCTGGGGTGAATGTTGATGGTTGATGGTTGATGGTCGCGTTCGTGCTCGTAATTCGTAATCGTGATCGTAATCGTGATCGTAATCGTGCTCGAGACTCGATGCTTGTTCCCGTAACGCGGACATCGGACCTCGGCTCTCGGATCCCGGCTCTAGAGATGACGATCGCGGACAGGAGTCGCTGAAAATCCTTTTTTGTCGCCTCGTGTCGCGCCGCTTCACCCCGCATGGCAGATGTGCCTCGATTCGGCACAGACAACGCGCAAGCGGTAAACGCCGCCCCACCAGGAGGCATCTTTCGGCATCTCCGCTTCGCCACAATCGCCGTCAATATGGTATGCTGGCGACCGACGATTCGGGGGAGGGTGGCCATGCGACGCACGCTGCTTGCGTATCTCATCCCGGGTGTGGCGCTCTATCTCATCTCCAGCGGCAACGTCGCCGTTCCCATCGCCGCCTGGCTGGCGCCCGTCGGCCTGTTGCGTTTCTCGCGCGCCGGCGCGCCGGCGCCGGGCCAGGCGCTGCTCTTCGCCGTCATTCTCCTCGCCACCTACCCCATGCTCTACGGCATCATCCCGCCCTTTTTGGGCCCGCTGGCGTTCGCCCTGACCGCTTACTACGCCCTGCTCGTCTACCTGCCCTACCTCGCGGACCGACTCATCGCGCCCCGCCTCCGCGGCTTCGCCGCCACGCTGGTCTTCCCTTGCGCCGCGACAGCCGTCGATTACCTCGCGGGCGCGTCGCTGGGCACCTGGAACTCCGCCGCCTACACCCAGTATGGCAATCTGCCGCTCGTGCAACTGGCGTCCGTCACCGGCATGTGGGGAATCACCTTCCTGATCTTCTGGGCGGCTGCGGTGGTCAACTGGGCGTGGGACCACAAGTTTGAGCCGCGGCGCGTGGCCGCCGGGGTTCTCGTGCTGGCCGCGGTTCTGGGCGCGGCGCACCTGTACGGCGGTCTGCGGCTGGCCGCAGGCGGATCCGCCGCCGCGACGGTGCCGGCGGCCGCCATCGCCGAGAGCCGGCAGGATGTCGGCGCCACCTCCATTTTCGAGCTGCTGCAGATCGATCCCGAACGGGCGGTGCATGTCTCCGACACGCTCGTGGACGACCTGCTGGCGCTGTCAGGGGAGGCGGCCGACCGCGGGGCGCGGCTGGTGCTGTGGGCCGAGACCGTCGTGTCGGTGCCCGAAGCGCGGGAGGCCGCCCTGCAGGCCCGCGCGGCCGCGCTGGCGCGAGAGCGGGGCATCTACCTCGCCCTGGCCTATTTCACCTTGCCGCCGGATTTTCCCGCCACGCCCGGCCGCAACAAGTCGGTGCTCATCGGCCCGTCGGGACAGCGGCTGTGGGACTACTCCAAGGCGCGGCTGGTCCCGGGCGCCCCGGAGATCGTGGGTGACGGCGTCATCCCCCGCGTGGTCACGCCGGCCGGCGCCACCGGCACGGCGATCTGCTACGACATGGATTTTCCCGACCTCATCGGCTCGGCCGGCCCCACCGACCTGATGCTCGTGCCGGCCTGGGACTGGCAGGCCATCGATCCGCTGCACGCCCACATGGCGGTCTTCCGGGCCGTGGAGAACGGCTTCAACATGCTCCGCGCCACGGGCGAGGGCCTCTCCATCGCCTGCGACGCCCACGGTTGCACCCTCGCGCGGATGGACGCCTTCACCGCCGGCCAGCCGAAGCTGATGCTCGTCCACCTGCCGACGCGGGGCGTGTGGACCTTCTACTCGGTGGCCGGCGACTGGTTCCCCTGGGCGGCGCTGGCGGCGCTGGCGATGATGGCGGTGCTGGCGGTGACGGGCGTTCACCGGAAACCGGCGTCAGCGGGATGCGAGAATCCCGACTGAGCTTCGGGCATGCAGGCGAGGATTACATCGAGTACGATTACGAATTACGAGTGCGAGGGATCGGGAACGAGCCTCTAGCCTCTAGCCTCGAGTCTCGATCACGAATTACGAGCACGAGGGATCGAGAACGAGCCTCTAGCCTCGAGTCTCGATCACGATTACGATCACGATTACGATCACGATTACGAATTACGAGCAGGAGATCTCAACTCCTATCTCCTTTCTCCTAACTACTCGTACCGCAACGCCTCCAGCGGGGCCACGCGCGAGGCGCGCCAGGCGGGGATGGAGCCGGCCAGGAGGGCCACGGCGGCGAGCAGCGCCAGCACCCCGGCGAACGTGACCGGATCGGTGGACCCGACACCGTACAGGAGGCTCGCCAGCACGCGGCCGGCGGCCAGCGCGCCCACGAGGCCCAATCCGGCGCCGACGGCAACCAGCAGACCGGCCTCGCCGAGGATCTGGCGAAGGATCCTCGATTGGCGGGCGCCCAGGGCCATCCGCACGCCGATCTCCTGGGTGCGCTGGGTGACGGAGTAGGCCATGACGCCGTAGATCCCGACGCCGGCCAGCACCAGGGCCAGCCCGGCGAACAGGGCCAGCAGCGACATAGCGAAGCGCTGTGGCGCCACCGCCTCGTCCACCCGGTCGTCCATGAACCCGACGTTGGCCAGAGCCAGCTCACGGTCCACGCCCGCGAAGGCGGCGCGGATCTCGCCCATCAGCGCGGCCGGATCGCGCTCCGTGTCCACGACGAAGAGGAGCGCCCGGTACATGTCGCCCACGGGCACCTCCAGCGCCTCGTCCGCTTCCTGCTCGTACGGCGAGTAGCTGCGCGGCAGGGAGGGCTTGTCCATGGCGGTGTCTTTGACGTCGCCCACCACGCCCACGACGGTCATCCAGGGAGCGCCCGTGTACCAGCGGAAACGCCGGCCGATCACGTCCTGCCCCGGCCAGAACAGCCGGGCCATGGTCTCGCTCACGAGCGCCACCGGCAGCTGGCCCTGGCGGTCGGCGGCGGTGAAGGCGCGGCCGCGCTTGAGCGGAATGCCCAGGGCGCCGAGGTAATCCCCCTGCACCCAGACGTGGGCTACCGACGGGGGCGCGTCGCCGGAGCCGGCGGTGAGCCCCTCCACCTGGAGCGCCCGAATCTCGTGGGCGCCCAGGGGCACCGCCGTGCCCGCGGCGGCGCGGCGGACGCCGGGGAGCGCCCCCAGCCGCTCCACCGCCTGGCTGTAGAAGGCGCGCAGCTGGTCGGCGCGGGCGTAGGTGCCCGACGGCAGCGTCACCGAGAAGGTGAGCGCGCCGCCGTTGTGGAAGCCGGGATCCGTATTCATGAGCCCGATGAAGCTGCGGAGCAGCAGCCCGGCGCCCACCAGCAGCACCAGGGCCAGGGCGAACTGGACCACCACAAAGGCGGCCTGCAGCCGCCGCCGGCCGCGGGAAATGCCGCCGCCGCGGCCGCTCTCCTGGAGCGACTCGCGCAGCCGCGTGTGCGCCACCGCCAGCCCCGGCGCCAGGCCGAACAGCACGGCGGTGGCGAGCGAGGCGAGGAGCGTGTACGCCAGCACGGTTCCGTCTAGGCCGATGGCGCCGGCGTGCGGCAGGTTCACCGGCACGAGCGCCAGCAGCGCGTCGATGGCCCAGGCGGCGAGCAGCGTCCCGAGCGCGCCGCCGAGCAGCGCCAGCACCAGCCCCTCGGTGAGCACCTGGCGCAGCAGCCGCGCCGGCCGGGCGCCCAGCGCGCCGCGGATGGCCATCTCCTTGCGCCGGGCCGCCGCCCGCGCCAGCAGCAGGTTGGCCACGTTGGCGCAGCCGATGAGGAGCACCAGCCCCACCGCGCCGAGCAGGACAAAAAGCGGCGTGCGCACGTCGCCCACCATCGCCTCCTGGAGCGGCGTCACGGTGATCTGCAGCCGCGCGCCGCCGAGCGCGGTCTTCAGCGCCGGGGCGTAGCCGTCCTCGATCCGCCGGGCCAGCGCCTCGGCCTCGGCCCGGCCCTGCGCGAGCGTGACGCCCGCCTTCAGGCGGGCGATCACGCTGTTGTTGTACATGCTCCCCTGGGACTCGAGCTCGAAGGGGGTGAACGCGACGGGCACCCACAACTCGGCGGGCTCGTTGTTGGACGGCAGGCCGGGGAGCGGGAAGCGGAACTCCGGAGGCATGACGCCCACGACTTCGGCCGCCTGGCGGTCCAGGCGGACCGTCCGCCCCACGATGCCGGGGTCGCCGCCGAAGCGGCGCTGCCAGAGCCCGTGGCTGATGACCACCGCGCCGCTGCCGGGCATGTTCTCTTCGGGGCGGAAGGTCCGGCCGCGCGCGGCTCGCGCGCCCAGCAGGTCGAAGATCGCCGGGGACACCCGCGCCCCCGTCACCCGCTCGGGCGCCCCGCCGCCCGACAGGTCGTAGCGTCCGTTCTGGAAGGCGGCCACGGCGTCGAAGCCGGTCTGGCCGTCGGCGAAGATCTTGAAATCGGGGGCCGAGAAGGGCATGACGGGGAAGCCGGCCTCCGGGAACGCCTCGTTGACATAGACGAGGCGGTCGGCGGACGGGTACGGCAGCGGCCGGATCAGCACGGCGTTCACGATGCTGAAAATCGCCGTGTTGGCGCCGATGCCGAGCGCGATGGTGAGCAGGGCGGCGGCGGCGAAGACCGGGTCTTTGCGCAGCACCCGCAGCCCGTAGCGGATATCCTGAAGCAGCGTGTCCATGGAATGCCTCCTGGGGTGAGGGGCGCGCCCCGCTCAGCGGACCGCCGCCGTCTCCTCGACGATGCGGCCGTCCAGCAGGTGGATGATCCGGCCGGCGGTGCCGGCGTAGCGCGGGTCATGGGTCACCATGCAGATGGTGGCGCCCTCGGCGTTGAGCTGCTGCAGCAGCTCCATGACCATTCCGCCGTTCTGGGAGTCGAGATTGCCCGTGGGCTCGTCGGCGAGCAGGATGGCCGGCCGCCCGGCCAGGGCCCGGGCCACCGCCGCGCGCTGCTGCTGCCCGCCCGAGAGCTGCGACGGGTAGTGCTTCAGGCGGTGCGACAGCCCCACCCGCTCCAGCGCTTCCTGCACCCGCTCGCGGCGCTCGGCGGCTTTGAGCCCGCGGTAGGTCAGGGGCAGTTCCACGTTCTCGAAGATGGTCAGGTCGCCGATGAGGTTGAAGGCCTGGAAGATGAAGCCGATCTCCCGGTTCCGGATGTCGGCCCGCTCGTTGGCGCCGAGCGAGGCGACGGGCTGGCCGCTGAGCCAGTAGCCGCCGGCGGTGGGGGCGTCCAGCAGGCCCATGATGGCCAGCAGCGTCGACTTGCCGCAACCCGACGGCCCGGCGATGGACACGTACTCGCCCGGGTGGATGTCCAGCTGGATGCCGTTCAGGGCGTGGGTTTCCACATCGTCGGTGAAGAACACCTTGGTGATGTCGGCCAGCCGGATCACGGGCGTCGCGTTCGTCTGCATGATGGGTACCTCCTGCGCCGGCGCCGCTGCCGGCGCCGCGCATATTTATTTCAGTTGCACCCGGTCCGCACCGGACCAGGCGGACATGTCGGACAGGATCACCCGGTCGCCCGGGCGCAGCCCCTCCAGCACCTCGATGGTGTTCACGGAACCGCGGCCGAACCGGACGGGCACGCGCACGGCGCCCGCGCCGTCCGGCTCCAGCCGGAACAGGCCGATGGTGCTCCCTTCCTGGACGAAGGCGGGCCGGCCCACGAACAACGCGTTTTCCAGCCGGACGATTTCGATGGTGCCGTCCACGCTCAGGTCCGGCCGGGCCCCCTTGGGCAGGTCGCCGGTCAGGGCGATGTCCACGGCCACCGTGCCGCCCCGCACCGCCGGGTCGATCCGGACGACGCGGCCGGCGATGACGCCGTGGCGCGTGTCGACGGCGGCCGCCTGGCCCAGGGTGATGTCGCGGGCCTGGGTTTCGGGAACCTTGATCTCGGCCTTGAGCCGGGCGGGATCGGCCACCCGGGCCAGGTTGGCTCCGGGGGCCACCTGCTGCCCCACCTCCACCGGCACGTCCTGGAGGACGCCGGCGATGCCGGCGCGCACGTGGAGGGCGTCGAGCTGGCCGCGCTTGATCCGGTAGCTGGCCTGGTACTGGCCGATGCGGGCCTGCTGCGTCTCGATCTGGGCGCGCATGGCGTCGGCGTTCATGGCCAGCCGCTGCTGCTCCAGGTCGTGCCGGGTGGTCAGCTCCTCGGCCCGCACCCGGGACAGCTTGAGCTGCAGGTCGGAGATGAGCCCCTCCCGCGCCAGCTCCTGGTTCACGTCGGCCTGGAGGCGGGCCTGGCTGTAGTCGGCCTGGACCGAGGCCGCCGCGGCCCGCTGGTTCAGGAGCTGGCTCTGGAGCTGGACCCGGAGGTTGGTCAGCTCCGCCTCGGCGGCGCGCAGCTGCATCTCGGCCTCCACGGCGGTCTGCTCCAGCTCGGCGTTGCTCAGCTCCAACAGGACGGTGTCGGCGGCCACCTCCGTGCCCGGCCGCACCAGGATCCGGTCCACGCGGCCGGCGGTCACCGCGGGGATCCAGACGATCTCCTCGGGCACGAGGGTGCCCACGCCGCGGACCTGCCGGAGCATGGGGCCCTGCTGCACCGTGTCCACCCAGACGGTGGCGCGGTCCACGGCCGGGGCCGCTTTGCGCAGGCGCGACAGGCCGAAGCTCACGGCGGCCAGCACGAGCGCCGCCCCCGCGAGGTACAGTCCCCAGCGGAGCCAGCGACGGGATGTTCGGTTGGGGCGTTGGATGTCCATGGCGTTTCCTCCGCCATCCTCTTTCGCAAGCCGCGTGCCAGACGGGTCACCCGAGATCCGCTCCCGGTGTTCGCCGGAAACCGACCGGATGAATCCATCTGAAAGCCCGGCCCGATAACGGTTTCCAGCCAACGCGGGATCGGAGGTGTCGCAGCGGGGGCCGGGCGCGTGTCGTCCCGATTGTGGGATCGGCCGGTCTCAAAAGCGGGACGCCGACCGATCAGAGGGGCAGGCGCAGCACGGCCACACAGCCGGGCCCGTCGGCGCGGTTGGCCAGGTCCAGCGTGCCGCCGTGGGCCTCGGCAATCTGCCGCGAGAGCACGAGGCCGATCCCCGAGCCGTCCGGCTTGGTGGTGAAGAAGGGGACGAACAGGTTGGCGTCGCTGGCCAGGCCCGGCCCGTCGTCCGTCACGCGGATCTCGACGAAGCCGCCGGCGGTGCGCCAGCCAACCGTGACGCTTCCCCCGGCCGGCTGGACGGCCTCCACGGCGTTCCGGAGCAGGTTGATGAGCACCTGCTCCAGCTGGTCGCCGTCGACGACGACGGTGAGGTCCGGCCCCGACTCGACGGTGACGGGATGGCGCGTCTCCAGGGCCGCCGCCCGCCGGACGGCGGCCGCCAGGCCGAGCGGCGCCCGGCGGGGTTGGGGGAGACGGGCGAGTTGCGCATAGCCGTCAAGAAAGCGCCGCAGACTCTCGGTCCGGCCGGCGATGATGGCCAGGCCGCCCGCCACGTCCTGCCGCCAGTCGTCGGGAAGCGGCTCGCGCCCGATGATCCGCCGCAGGCTCGCCGCGAGCGAGCCGACGGGCGCCAGCGTGTTGTTCAGCTCGTGGCCGAGCACCCGGACCAGCCGCTGCCACGCCGCCCGCTCCTCCTCGCGCAGGGCCCGGTTCACGTCGGCCAGCACCAGGAGCTGGTGCGGCCGGCCCTCCTCGCGGAAGGCGGTGCGGCGCAGCGCCCAGCGGCCGGCGCCGCCCGGCAGGCGGAGGTCCACCAGCCGCTGCCCGGCGCCGGTAAGGAGGTCGCCCAGCGCCAGTTCGTCGGCGCTCCGGCCTACGAGCTCCGCCTGCGGCCGGTCCAGCAGCCGCTCGCCGGCCCGGTTGGTGAGGCGCAGGCGCCCCGCGTCGTCGAAGGCGAACAGGGCCAGGTCAACCTCGGCCAGCACCACCCGGAGCAGGGCGTGGGCTTCGACGGCGCTGCCGCGCTGGCGCCGCAGCATCTCGCCGAGCGCATTCACCTCGCGGACCAGCTCGCCCAGCGCGTCGCGACGCCCCTGCTCGCGGACGCGGATTGAAAAGTCCCCTTCCCGCAGCGCCCCCAGCGCGTTGGCCAGCGTCGCCAGACGGCGGATCAGCCGGCCCCGCAGCCGCCAGGCGGCGCCCAGCCAGAGCGCCAGCACCAGCGCCGCGGCGCCCCAGCGGAGCGGCGGCGCCCAGTTCACGAAGCCCAGCAGCGCCCACGCGGCCGCCGCCCCCGGCAGGCCCGCGAGCAGGATGCCGGCCAGCAGGCGGCGCTCGAAAGCGGCGCGCGCGACAGGTTGCGATTCGGCTGAATCGTTCATGCTGCGCTTCCCCGGTGAATGGCCGGATCCGGCTCAGGAGAGCCGGTGCTTCTGCAGCCGGCGGTACATGGCGCTCCGGCTCAGGCCGAGCGCCGCGGCCGCCGCCTCCGCATTGCCGTCGCACCGCTCCAGCGCCTTCTGGATCAGCAGGCGCTCCATGGTCTCGAGGCTCAGCTCGTCGGGCGCCGGTCCGGCAGGCGCGGGACGGCAGGCGAGGTCGGCGGCGGCGATCCGGCGCCCCCCGCCGAGCAGGACGGCCCGCTCCACGACGTGGTCCAGCTCGCGCACGTTCCCCGGCCAGGGGTACTGGAGCAGCGCCTGGAGCGCGTCGTCGGTGAAGCCGTCGAAATCTTTTCGGTACCGCCGTCCGTGCCGACCGAGAAAGTGGGCCGCCAGCACGGGGATGTCCTCGCGGCGCTCGCGCAGGGGCGGCAGGCGGATCTCCACGGTGTTGAGGCGGAAGAACAGGTCCTGGCGGAACCGGCCGGCCGCCACCTCGGCGGGCAGGTCGGCGTTGGTGGCCGACAGCACGCGCACGTCGGCCACCTGGGTGCGCGACGAGCCGACGCGCTCGAACTCGCCGCATTCCAGCACGCGCAGCAGCTTGGCCTGGAGCGCCGGCGGAATGTTGGCGATCTCGTCGAGGAAGAGGGTGCCGCCGTGAGCCAGCTCGAAGCGCCCCACCCGGTCGGCGCGGGCGTCGGTGAACGCGCCGCGGACGTGGCCGAAGAGCTCCGCTTCGAAAACGCCCTCGGCCAGCCCGCCGATGTTCACGGTGACCAGGGGCCGGGCGGCGCGCGGCGACAGCTCGTGCAGCAGCCGCGCCACCAGTCCCTTGCCGGTGCCGTTCTCGCCGGTGATGAGCACGTGGGCGTCGGCCGGTCCCACGCGCCGCGCGAGCTCCAGCGCCGCCCGCATGGGGGGCGCCTCGCCGATGATGAGCGTCGGCGTCGCGCCGCGCAGGAGCCGGTTCTCCGCCTCCAGCCGCGCCCCGTCCCGGAGCGCCCGCCGCAGCGCCACCTGGTTGCGCAGAATGGCGAGCAGCCGCTCGTTGTCCCACGGCTTGGTGACGAAGTCGCGGGCGCCCCGCTGCATGGCCGCCACCGCCAGGTCGACGCTGGCCCAGGCGGTCATGACCACCACCGGCAGGGCGGCGTCGGCGGCCTGGAGGCGGGCCAGCAGGTCCAGGCCCTCCTGCCCCGAGGTGGTGTCGCGGGTGTAGTTCAGGTCCATGAGCACGGTGTCGAACTCGCGCTCCGCCACCGCCCGGAGGGCCGCCTCGGGCGAGGCGGCCGCTTCCGACCGGAACCCCTCGCCCTTGAGGAGCAACCGGATAGCCTCGCGCACGTCGGCCTGGTCGTCGGCGATCAGGATGAGTGGGGTGGTGTCCGCCATGGTGACTTGCCTCACGGCCGGGCCGGAGTTCATTTGACTTGAACCTGATTGTAGCATGGGGAAGTTAGGAGTGCGGAGTGAGGAGTGAACGGTTCTCGCTCTCGTGACTCGTAATCGTGACTCGAAATCCTGAGCCGGCGTAGCCGGAACCAAAGGGGCATCATCGCTCACTCCTGCTCCGTGCCACGATGCCGGGTCTCCGGCAAGTCCGTCCAGTTGCAAAGACAATAGCCAGGCGCAGCCCCGCGAACGCGGGGCTGCGCCTGGAAAGCGGAATTGAAAAAACACGGCGCGCCCCTGGACAGGGGCGCGGAGAAATTCGGATCGAATCTTCGGGAAAAATCCCTCCCGTCGAACGCGCCTTGGTTCGGTTGGCAGGACAGTAATTCGGCGTTTTCGGTGAGTGCCTCTCAGGTCCCAGCCGTCCGGCGGTACATTGAGAACCAAGCGGTGCGCCACCAGCGGGTATCGGCGCGAGAGGAGTGGTTCAGTTGCTCCGCCGGCACCACATTGCGGTCGACGAACGATCTCTGCGGTGATCTTCTCCGCGCCCCTTCGCAGGGGCGCGCGACGTCAAAAACAATCTGTTTTCCAGGCGCTGCCCCGCGTTCGCGGGGCTGCGCCTGGCTATTCTCGTTGTGAGAGCGTGGATCGTGCCGATCGATGATGGGACGGGCGACCGGGGGGGCAAAACCGGTGAAAATTTTGCCAAATTTTGGCAGAATTTCGGGCGTAACTGACTAATCGTACTCGTACTCGTGATCGTAATCGTAATCGTGATCGAGGCTCGTTCCCAGCCACCGGGTCTCGCGGTTCGGGGCTCGGGGCTCGGCACTCGCCTCCAAGGATCAACCATCAACTATCAACCATCAACAATATCGGACCTGGGACCTGGGTTCTGAGCCCTAGATCCTGAAACCTGAATCACAGAATCCAGATCCAAGTATCTATTCACCCATTAACCTGTTGACCTATTCACCTATTCACCGTTTCCTCAAATCCGCATCACTCAGACAGGAAGCGGCCGGCGTCCCAAGCCACGGGCTTGCCTCCCGTGCTGTTTCCCCTTACAATCCGCGGACAGAAACTCCGCGTAAAGACATGCGCGATTCATGTGAACCGCTCGCCCGGGAGGTCACCATGTGCCGAACCGCCGTCATTGCATCGACCATCCTGCTCGTGCTCGTGCCCCTGGCCGTCACCGCGTGCCGGAGCGGCGGCGGCGCCTTCCGCGGCACGTGGCAGCTGGATGCGTCCCGCTCCCAGCTCAACGTGCCGGCGCCGCAGAGCCAGGTGGTCCGGATCACCGTCCGGGGCCAGGACGTGCGGATGGAGCAGAGAATCGTCAACGACCGGGGCGAGCGGCTCTTCATCGCCGTCGACGCCCGGTTTGACGGCAAAGACTACCCCGTGACCGGCACCCCCTTCGCCGACACCGTGGCGTACCGGCTCACCGGCGCGGGCGCCATCGAGGGCGTGGCGAAGAAGGCCGGCCGGGTGGTGGTCAACGAAACGGCGGTGCTCGCCCCGGACGGCCGGTCCCTCACCGTCACCTACACCAGCCACCTCCCCGACGGGCAGACGGTGACCAGCACGGCGGTGTTCGAACGGATTGGTGACTGAGGACAAGTGCCGGAGGTTCGCTGAGGGATACGTTTGATTTTACAAATTATGCCGGCGAATGGGTAAATGGGTGATTCGGTGAAACGATGCTCGGATCTAGGTACTGTGATTCAGTATTACAGGATCTAGGACCCAGAACCCAGGTCCCAGGTCCGATTTCCGATGTCCGCGTTACGGGAACGAGCCTCGAGTCTCGAGACTCGAGCCTCGATTACGATTACGATCACGATTACGATCACGATTACGAATTACGATTACGAGCACGAGCACGCGGGCGATCAGTCGTCGTCGCCGCGGCCGCTGAAGTAATCCTCCCAGAAGGCCACGTCCACCGGGCCGGCGTCGCCCTTGGCGCCGGCGGAGCGCTCCCCGCCGGGGGCCCGCCATGTTGCAATATCAAACGATCCATGCAGCCCGGGGCTGATGGTGCGAGGTTCTCATCCGGCAGTCGCCGGGATTCGCGCGCGGATGGTGGGTCGTCCGCGGGGCGGGATTCGACGGGTCAGTTGCGAGGCGGTGTCAGGGAGTTCCAGATCTTGAGGACATCGTCGGCGAGCGCCAGCGGAGAAAACGGCTTGGCGATGAGCCCCGCGGCGCCGGCGCTGCGGTAGCGCCGGACGTCGGCGCCGCCGGTTTTGGCCGTGAGAAAAACCACCGGCACATGCGCCGTCTCGGGCAACTCGCGGAGCGCCTGCAGGGTATCCAGGCCGTCCAGGTCGGGCATGAACTCGTCCAGCAACACAAGGTCGGGTTGGAATTCGCCGCAGGCGGCGATCGCCTCGGCACCCGAGGCGCACACCCGCACGGTGAAACCGCCCACCTCCGCCAGGGCCAGCCTGGCCAGGTCGCGCACCGACGAGTCGTCGTCCACGACGAGGATCCGCTCGAGGCTGTCCGAACTCATACCCTCTCCTCGGCGGCCGGTCGGGGGGGCCGGCCGGGGGATCACTCGATCACCACGTTGGTGGCCACTTCATACAGGATGCCGAGCGCCTTGTGAATCCTGGCGGCGTCGGCGGCCGGCGGCGGCCGGTCGCTCCGGCGCCACGGGTCGAGGAGTTCCTCCAGCTCCCGGGCCAGCGTGCTCACCGCCGGAAAGCCGAAGGAGGCCCCGGTGCCGGCCAGGTTGTGGACGCGGGTGTACAGCTCGCCGGCCACTTCGGGCGCCCATTCCTGGAGGAGATTTTCCCAGAACACCGAGATCTCGGTGGCCTTGAAGGGCAGTTCGGCGGCGAACTGGCGGCGCAGGGCGTCGAGCCCCGCCTGGGCGGCGGGCGAGAGCTTGCGCGCCGCCGGCCGCGGCTGATCCGCCTCGACGAAGCGGCCGACCTTGTCGAGAAACGCTTCCAGCTCGAACGGCTTGTGAATGAAATCGTTTGCGCCGTAGCGCATCCCCTCGTACTGGTACTTCACGCTCTTGTAGATGGAGGTCATCATGATCACGGCGATGCTTGACAGATCGGGATCCTGCTTGATCCGGCGGCAGAGGTCAAAGCCGTTCATCTTCGGGAGCAGGAGGTCGGTGACCACCAGGCCGGGCCTGACCTGCTGGATGAGCTCGAGGCCGGCCTGACCATCAGTCGCGGTGTGGACTTCGAAGCCGCGGGACGAGAGCTGGGTCTGGAGGAATTCCAGCAGCGTGGTCTCGTCGTCGATGATGACAATCCGGTTGTTCATTCGCTCCAACACCCGGGGCTAACCGGCGGGCCGGGTCAGTTCGTGTTCTTCTTCTTGGTAAACAGGGCCAGGAGCTGCTTGCCGAAACTCTGTTTCTTCTCCGCGGACAGCGCCGCGTACTGGTGGATTTCGCCGGGGTCCAGCCAGATGCCGTGGCAGCAGGGACACTTGTCGATCTCCAACCCCTCGAGGTCGACGGTGTTAAGCGTTTCACCGCACTTGGGGCAATGCATGTAGTGGAGGTCCTTCAAACGCTGGCGTTCGTCGGCCCGCCTCCGGGCGGCGATCTTTTCCAGACGGAGTCTCTCTTCCTGTTGAGCCCAGGCTTCTTCTTTCTCGTCGCCGTGGCGGACCATGCGTGTACCTCCGCGGGGATGGGCGTCTCGTCTTGGACGTGATGGTATTCTACGGAGCGAGCCGGAGTTTTGCAAGAAACAATCCGCTTCAAGCGCCGGGCTCATCGCCGGGCCAGCCGAAAGCGGCCAGGAGCGGAGCCCAGGCCGCGGGCGGCGCCGCTTCCACGGCGACCGGCTCGCCCGTGTGCGGGTGGCGGAAGGCGATGCGCCGGGCGAAGAGCAGGAGGCCGGCCAGGCCGAATTCGGCCCGGACGAAGCGGTTCTGGATCCCGTCGCCGTAGGTGGTGTCGCCGATAATCGGGTGGCTGACATGGTGAAAATGACGGCGGAGCTGGTGCCGCCGCCCCGTGAGCGGCCGCGCCTCCACCAGTGCGAAGCGGGCGCTGGGCAGACGTCCCACGGGCCGGAACAGCTCCAGCGTCGCCAGGCGGCGGTACTCGGTCACGGCCGGGAGGGCCGGCCGCCCGGAGCTGTTCCCCAGGGGATGGTCGATGCGGCCGGCGGCCGGGGTGAACCCGCGCACGACGGCCAGATAGTCTTTCGCGGGGGTGTGCTCCCGAAACTGGCTGGCCAGGTCGGCGGCGGCCTCGGGGGTCAGGGCGAAGAGGAGCACGCCGGCGGTGGCACGGTCCAGCCGGTGAACCGGATACACCCATCGGCCGAGCTGGTCACGCAGGCGCGGCAGGCAGGACACCTCGCCGGGGGATTCGGCGGTGGGGTGCACATGCAGACCCGCCGGCTTGAGCACCGCCGCGCAGTGATGGTCGTAATGCAGGATGGTCAGCGGTTCCACGGGGCCTCCGGGTGTGCCCGGGCCGCGGCGCCGGATGGCGCGGCCGCCGCGTCACCGGATGCGGTCCCGTAGCCGGACAATGCCATTATACAAGATGGTCACCGGCGCGCACGCAATCCCGATCGGCCGGAGGGCGCGCCCCGCGGCGTTTGTTGAGTCCGGTGGCGATCGCGCCGCATCTATGGGCGTACCCGCTCGATGGAACGTGTGCGGCGCTACGGATCGAAGCAGGAGGACAACATGCGCAACTGGAGCTTCATCGCCCGATGGATGGTCGTTGCCGCCGGCCTGGCCGCGGTCATCGTATCGGCTGGATCCGCGTCCGCCGCCACGCTGGTGGTGGCCAACAAGTCCGACGCCACCGTTTCGCTGGTGGATCTCGCCACCCGGGAGGTCCGGGCCACAGTGGCGGTGGGCGTCGGGCCCCACGAGGTGGCGGTGTCGCCCGACGGCCGCCTGGCCCTGGTGGGAATTTACGGAACGAGGGAAGCGCCCGGTTCGTCCATGGCCTTGATCGAGATCCCTTCCGCCCGGTTGGTGCGCACCATCTCCCTGGGCGAATACCGGCGTCCCCACGGGATCGTCTGGCTGGCCGACAATCGCCGGGCGGTGGTGACCGCTGAGGCCAACAAGGCCTTGCTGGTGGTGGATGCCCTGGAGGGCCGCGTGGAAGCCGCGGTGGACACCGACCAGGAGGTGTCCCACATGGTGGCGGTCACGCCCGACGCCAGCCGGGCCTTCGTGGCCAATATCCGGTCGGGCTCGGTGACCGTCATCGACCTGGCCGCCCGGCGCCGGGTGGCCCAGGTGCCCACGGGGGCGGGCGCCGAGGGCGTGGCGGTGACGCCCGACGGTGCGACCGTCTGGGTGACCAATCGGGCCGCGGACACCGTCACCGTCCTGGATGCCCGTACGCTGGAGGTGCTCGCCACCCCTGCTGCGCCGTCCTTCCCCATCCGCGCCGCCGTCACGCTCGACGGCCGCCGCGTGCTGGTCACCAACGCCCGGTCCGGCGACCTGGCCGTGTTTGACGTGCCCAGCCGCACCCTGGAGCGCCGCCTGGATCTGAAGCTGCAGGCCAGCCAACTGGCGGGGCGGCTGTTCGGGGACACCTTCGGCAGCAGCTCGGTGCCCATCGGGATCGTCCTCGATCCGGACGGGCGGACCGCCTATGTGGCCCATTCCAATGCCGACCTGATCTCGGTCGTGGATCTCGAATCGTGGACGGTGACCGGCACCCTGGCGGCCGGCCGGGAGCCGGACGGCATGGGCGTCTCGCCCCTGGTTGTTCCGCCAGCCGCAAAGTAGGCCGCGTCCGCCGGACGCGGCCGGATTAGTCGACGCGGTTTTTAAAGAACGCCCCTGAAAACTGAGGGGTCTGTTGCTGTGCCTCGCCGGGCGCGTCCCGATCGTTTCGCGCAATCCGCCCCGCCGCCCCAACACCCCGGTGATCGCGTCCCTCCGCCCGACCCACCGCCCGGTGAAAATAATCAGACAAAGCATGGTGGTTTTAGCCGATAATTAATGAACAATCAGTTATCAGGAGAACGGCCATGAGGAAATGGGGCCTGCTGCTTGCTGCGCTGGCGCTGGCTGCGTCCGTCCAGGCGGCCATCCCCCAGCCGGAGCGCGACGCCCTGCTGGCGCTGTACGCCGCCACGGGAGGCGACGGCTGGACGCAGCGGGACAACTGGCTGGGCGCGCCCGGCACCGAGTGCTCCTGGTTCGGCGTGCAGTGCGACGACGCCGGCACCCACGTGATCGCTCTCTACCTGAACGGCAACAACTTGTCGGGCACCCTGCCTGCGGCGCTGGCATCGCTGCCGGAGCTGCGGGAGATTTATATGCCCGAGAACAGCCTCACGGGTTCCATCCCGGCGGCGCTGGGCGACCTGCCGCAACTCCAGATTCTCAACCTCTCGGGTAACCAGTTGACGGGCGCGATCCCGCCCGAGCTGGGCGACCTGTCAGAACTGCTGGTGCTCATGCTGGGCTACAATCAGCTCACCGGCCCCATTCCATCCACACTGGGCAACCTGGACCGGCTCCGGGCGCTCAGCTTGACCCAGAACTTCGTGAGCGGTCCGATCCCCGCGAGCATCGGCTCGTTGAGCCAACTGGAATTCCTGTTTCTGGATGACAACCGGCTCAGCGGCGCCATCCCTGCTGAAATGGGCAACCTGGCTGCGCTCCGCGAGCTGTCCCTGCGCGGCAACATGCTGTCCGGCGGCATCCCGGCGGTGCTGGGCGGACTGTCGCAATTGGTGCAACTGGACCTGGGCGACAACGATTTGTGGGGTCCCATTCCCGTCGAACTGGGCAACCTGGCTGCGCTCCGGTCGCTTGATCTCTCGCTGAATCATTTGACAGGGAACATCCCCGCCGAACTGGGCGCACTGACCCAGCTGCGGTGGTTCAGTGTCGGCACCAATCGTCTGGACGGACCGATCCCCGAAAGTCTGGGGGGCCTGACGGAACTCCGTTTCCTGATTCTGTACGACAACACCTTGACCGGGTACATCCCGCCGGCGCTGGCCAATCTGACCCTGCTCGAGGAGATGCATCTGTCGAGCAACCATCTGATCGGCCCCATCCCTCCGGAACTGGGCCAACTGGCCAACCTGCTCACTCTGAACCTGGGCGAGAACCACCTCAGCGAATCCATCCCGGCGGCTCTCGGCGGACTGACCCAATTGCGCTACCTCTATCTGGGGGGCAATCGCCTGTACGGATCCATCCCGCCGGAACTGGGCAATCTGGCGAACCTGCAGCTGCTGGATCTCACGGGGAACCAGCTGAGCGGGTCGCTGCCCGACACGCTGGGCCAGCTCAGCCAGCTCCTGGAACTGCGCCTGAGCTGGAACCAGTTCGCGGGTCCAATTCCCGACAGCTTCAGCGGCCTGGTGAACCTGGTGAATCTGGAGCTGGTGGGCAACCAGATGGCGGGGCCGTTCCCCGCTTATCTCGGGGCGCTGACCCACCTGCAGCATATCGACGTCGCGTGGAACCGGTTCAGCGGGCCCATCCCGCCGGAGCTGGGCAACCTCGCGGCGCTTCGCTTCCTGGGTCTGGACGGCAACGAGTTCGAGGGCGGCATTCCGCCCGCGCTGGGCAATCTGGCCGCGCTGGAATACCTGATCCTGGGATACAACCACCTGACGGGCCCGATCCCGGATGCGATCGGCAACCTGGTCCTGCTGCGTTATCTCTGGCTGTACGGCAATGTCCTCTCCGGCGAGGTGCCGGCGACGTTCGGCCAGCTCGCCGCCCTGGAGGCCGGCGGCGGACTGGAACTGCGCTGGAACGCGCTGTCGTGTTCCGACGATGCCCTGCTGGCCTATCTGAACACGCGGCACGGCGAGGGGGAATTTCTGTCGTCCCAGACCCTGACGCCCACGAATTTCCGCGTCATCGAAAACCAGACCGCCGGCGTGTTCGAACTGCGCTGGGACCCAACCAGCCTGCAAGCGGGCGAGGGCGGTTATCTGATCGCGGCGGCCACCTTCGGCGGACCGTGGCAGATCCGGGCCCTCATACCGGACAAGGAAGCCGACCGCTTCAACGGCTGTTTGTGCGGCACCGGCGATCAGAATTTCATCATCGAGACGATCACCCGACCCCACGGCATGAATCCGAACCTGGTGACCAGCCTGCCCAGCCCCACGGTGACGGTTTCGCGTTCGGTCACACCCGAGGGCACGGTGGGCGTACTGTTCGACTCGACGCGGACCGGCGAGGTGTTTCAAGACAGCCCCTGCCAGATCCTGCCCGCGTCGTTCCTCGTGTTCGCCATCGATCCGGCGGCGTTCGCCGGCGTCACCGCCTCGGACCCGGCGGTGATCCGGATCTCGCTGCCGCCGGGAGCGCGGCTGGGAACATCCCTGGCCGACGGCACCCTGGCCACCACCGCCCCGCTGCCCAGCGCCGGCGAATGGACGCCCTCTTTGGCCGTGGTGGAATTCGCCCCGCAGAAGGACGGCACCTTCGCGCCGGTGCCGGGCAATCCGCTGCTGCCGACCATTGGTCCCCACGCCGTGCAACTGCTCCGTTACATGGAGGGGGAGCTCGAGATCCTCGTCCGGATCACCGAGAGCACGGCCACCTGGACGCCCTCGGCGCCCGGCCGCTTCATCGGCTTCGCCATGGGGCTGGGCGCGGGCGTCTGGCCGGCCGACGAGTTCAGCAACTGGGGTCCGGACTACATCGGCGCCCAACACGACACGATGTTCTACATGAACCTGCGGTCATACCCGTTCGAATTGTTTGACAACGCGTTCACCGTCAGCGTCTGCGCCTTCCGGCAGGCCGACGGCACCGGGCTGCCGGTGGCGTTCCAGCCGTCGTGCGCGTTCCTGTTCACCGCCAGGGAGGTCCACCCGGGACCGCCGCCGGCTGCGTCGCTGCTGAACCCCGACACGCTGGATTTCGACCAGGTGGACCTCAACCAGGACGGTTTCACCGACCTGCTCAGCATCGCGGCGGGGCAGCAGCGGATGTACATCGCCTTCGGTTTGCCCGGCGGAGCCTTCTCACGGGTGGAGTGGCTGATGACGGACTTTCAGCCGCAGACTCTGGACATCGCCGACGTGACGGGCGACGGCCGGCCTGACGTGCTCCTGGGCGGTGCGGACGGCGCGTTGCACATCTTCGAATGGACCCAGCTCTTCGGCGTCGGCAAGGCGGCCGTGCTCCGCCAGGCGGCGCCGGCGGTGCGGCTGAAGCTGGCCGGCGTGCCCACCGATTCGCTGGTGACGGACATCAGCGGTGACGGGCAATCCGATTATGTGTACTGCGAGGCGGCGACGAACACGCTGAGCCTGATGTTCGGGTCCGACTTCACCACCACCGCCAGCTACGCCACGGGCCAGGGCCCGCAGGCGCTCGCGACCGGCGATTTTGACGGTGACACGGAACCTGACGTAGCCGTGGCCAACGCGGTGGCGAGCTCGGTGTCGGTCTACCTCAACGACGGTGCCGGGGGGTTCACCCCGGCGGAAGTGACGGGGCTGGGCGCCGGTCCGGTGGATCTCGAATCGGCCGACTTCAACGCCGACGGGCTGGCCGACCTGGTCCTGGCGGCGCAGGGCGACAAGGCGATCCAGGTGCTGCTGGCGAGCGCGGGCGGGGCGTTCGCGCCGGGCCATGGGCAGAAGCTGTTCTTCCAGCAGACGCCATCGGCGGTGCTGGCGGAGAATTTCGACGGTCAGAACGGTCCGGACGCCCTGGTGGGTTTCTCCGACCACTACAAGCTGGCGCTCTGCACCACCGACGCCGCCGGTACGCTGGCCTATGCGTTTTCCATCGACATCCGGGGGGACGTGGAGGTGGATCCACTCAACGGCAGCGTCACCCTGGACGCCGACCAGGTGCTTTCGGTGGCCGGCGGAACCACCTATGGCGGGATCTCATCGCGGCAAGGGGTGGCGGTGGTGCAGGACCACGGGATCGGCGTGCTCCACTTCCCGCGCAGCCGGCACTTGTCCTTTTCGGTGGTCAATCTGGATGACGCCAGTGGCCTGCTCGCCCTCGACCTCTACGACGACGCCTCGGGCAACCCGGTGCGGGCGGTGACCACCACTGTTTCCGCCGGCGCGCAGTACGCCCGCTACCTCACCGACGGATCGCTGCTGGGCAGCGACGCCGACCACGCCGGGCGGTGGGTGCGCGGTTTCCTCACCAACGAGAACATGCACGGGATGTGGCTGGCGAACAACGGCAACGACCTGCAGTACCTGGACGGCACCCGCCTGCTGGACGTGCGCGACGCCCGCACCGGGCTCGCCTTCCCGGTGCTGGACGACGCGGCCGGCCATGCCACGGAGCTCCTGCTCATCAATCCGAACCGGGAACAGGCCCAGGCGGTGCTCACGCTGTACGGCGCCGACGGCTCGGCGCGCGGCACCTACGCGGCGACGTTGGGCGGGCGGACACGCCGCGTCCTCGATGCGGCGACCATCTTCCCGTCGTTCACGTCGGCGGACTCGATCCAGGTTCAATCGGACCGGGCGCTGCTCGGCGTGGAGCTGTTCGGGAACGACACGGCGCTGGCCTGCCTGGCGGCCATGCCCACCGCCGCCGACGCGGCGACGCTCTACGCGCCCCACGTGGCCGACGGCGATTTCGGCATCGTCTACGACTGCCGGCTGGACCTGGTCAACACGGGCACCGAGACGGCGACGGTGGCACTGACCCTTTACGACGACGACGGCACGGAGCTGGGCGCCACCGACGCGACGCTGCCGGCCCGCGGCAAGCAGTCGTGGGACGTGTCCGAGCTGTTCGGATTGACGGGCGCGGTGACCGGCTGGTTGCGGGCCGATCCCGGCAGCTCCCCCGGCGTGGTGGGGAGCGTGACCTTCGGCGGGACAAGCGGCGCGTTCGTCTCCAGCCTGCCGCTCCAGGATGCCGGCAACAGCCGGTTCCTGATGGGGCATATCGCCAACGGCACCATCGGCGTCGTGTCCTTCTTCACCGGGATCGCCATCGTCAATCCCGAAACCACCGAGGGCGGCGAGGTGCCGGTGCAGATTTCCGCCTACGACCAGAACGGCCAGCTGCTGGACACGCGGGTCGTGGTCCTCTCCAGCCAGGAGCGGATGGTCAGCCTGCTGCACCAGGTGATGCCCGAACTGACCACCCTGTTCGGGGGGTATCTCATCGTCGAAAACCTCTCGTACTCCGATGGGATCCTGGTGTTCCAGTTGTTCGGCGACACGTCGCTCCAGTTTCTGAGCGCCGTCCCCGCGATACCTTTGGACTGAGGCGGCGGCAGGCGAGTTCGCGAGCCGGCGAGGAGCGAGCCGGCGAATCGGCGAAGGGCGAGCCGGCGAACCGCCGAGAGGCGAGATGGAGATCCGGTGAGAACGAAGGTTCGTCCCACGTGACGAGCCCGGCAGGATATCCCGAGAACGAGACAAAACCCAATCCGCTTGGCGTCCTGGCGCCTCGTCGAGCGATGAACCCGGCGAGAGTCAGCCGGCGGCAGGGAGCGGCTACGGCGTGCTGCGGAGCAGCATGGTGGCGCTGCGCTGAACCGTGGGGAGCACGATCATGTCGAGCACGTTCACGTGCTCGGGAGCGTTGGCCACGTAGTGGACCGCGTCGGCGATGTCCGCCGGCGTGAGCGGCTGGGTGTTCGCGTACACCTGGGCCGCCCGCCCGGCGTCGCCGTGGAACCGCACCAGGGAAAATTCCGTCTCCACGAGACCGGGGCTCACGCACGAGACGCGCAGCGGCGTACCGTACAGATCCATGTTCATCCCCTCGGTCAGCGCCCGCACCGCGAACTTGGTGGCGTTGTAGACGTTGCCGTTGGGGTAGACCTGCCGGCCGGCGATGCTGCCGATGTTGATCACGTGGCCGCGCCCGGCCGCCAGCATCGCCGGGATGAGGCGGCGCGACACGAGCAGCAGCCCGCGCACGTTGGTGTCGATCATGCGGTCCCAGTCGTCGACGGACCCCTCGTGGAGCTTGTCGAGCCCCGCGGCCAGACCGGCGTTGTTCACCAGCACGTGGGGCACCAGGCCGCGGGCTTCGAGCGCGTCGCCGAAGGCGGCCACGGCAGCGGCGTCGCGCACGTCGAGGGTGAACACGTCCACCGACGCGGCCCCCGCGTCTTGCAGCCCCGCGGCCATCGCCTCGAGACGGTCCGCGCGGCGGGCGGCCAGCACCAGCCGCGCTCCGGCGGCGGCGAAACGCTCGGCGCACGCCTGCCCGATGCCGGCGCTGGCGCCGGTGATGACGACGATCCGGTCCTTCAGTCGGTTCATGGTCACTCCTCGTTTCGTCAATCGCGTCAGATCCGGCAGAGTGTGCCGAGTTTGAGACAAGAACAAAACTTGTTCGGCGTCTTGGCGCCTTGGCGAGCCCTGTATGCCGTCGGGCTATCCGTACCCCAGCTCCCGCAGGCGCTCCTCGGAGAACCCGAAGTGGTGGGCCACCTCGTGCATGACCGTCTTGCGGATCTCCCGGACCACCTGTCGCGGCGTGCGGCACGCGCGCAGGATGGGGCGGCGGAAAATGAGGATCCGGTCGGGCATGGGAAAGAGGTGGAAGGCGCTCTTCCGCGTCTCGGGGATGCCCTGGTAGAGCCCAAACAGGGAGCCGCCGCCGCGGATACCCACCTCGCGCAACAGCTCGCGCGACGGCTCTTCCTCGACGAGGATCTCCACGTTTTCGAGCTTCTCCAGGAACTCCGCCGGGATCTCCTCCAGCGCCTGGTCCACCAGCTCCTCGAATTCCTGCCGCGTCAGCATGGCCGGCCTCCGCTCCCCATTAAAGACGGAGCGCGCGCTGCCGTCAAGCCGAAAAACCGACCCCTCGCCGCGGCTGCCGGCAACCCGCGTTTCTGGTAGAATAGCCCATCGGATCGCCCGGCGATCCCATCCCGACTCCGGAGCAGACGTCATGACCGACTTCGACCGCTTCTTCTCGCGCGGCGCCCGGGCCATGCAGCCGAGCCCCATCCGCCGCATGGCCGGCCTGATCAACCAGCCGGGCGTGATCTCGTTCGCCGGCGGCGTGCCGAACCCGGCCACGTTTCCCGACGCCGACCTGAAACGGATCATGGACGACATCGTGGAAACCGACGGTTACCAGATCTTCCAGTACGGCGTCACCCGGGGCCTGGAGGCGTTCCGACAGCAGCTCGTGACCATGCTGGCCGGGCGGGGCATCCGCGCCGCCGACGAAGGGCTGATGGTCACCTCCGGCTCGCAGCAGGGGCTGGAGCTGCTGAGCCGGGTCCTGCTCGATCCCGGCGACGTGGTCCTCGTGGAGTTGCCCAGCTACATCGGCGCGCTGGCCTGCTTCCGCAACACGCTGGCCGAGATGGTGGGCGTGGCCCAGGACGCCGACGGGATCGTCCCCGAGGAGTTGGAGCGGACCATCATCGCCCTCCGGAGCGCCGGGCGAACGATCAAGCTGCTGTACGTCATCCCGAATTTCCAGAATCCGTCAGGGATCACCATCACGCCGGCACGCCGGGCGGCGGTGCTGGAGCTGGCCCGCGCGCACGGCCTCCTGGTGGTCGAGGACGACCCGTACGGCGAGCTCTACTTCCCCGGCGTGGCGCCCGAGTCGCTGCGGGCGATGCGGGCCCTGTCCGGCGGCGAGGACGTGGTCTACCTGAGTTCGTTCTCCAAGGTGGTCAGCCCCGGGCTGCGCACCGCGTTCATGGCCGCCCCGCCGCCGGTGATCCGCATGCTGGAGCTGGCCAAACAGGCGGCCGACCTGTGCACCAGCAGCCTGGACCAGCGGCTGGTCTACGAGTACTGCAAACGGGGTCTCTATGACCGTCACCTGGCCGAGGTGCGGCGGTTCTACGCCGCCAAGTGCGAGGCGATGCTGGCGGCGCTGGACCGGCACATGCCGGCCGAGATCGCCTGGACCCGGCCGCGCGGCGGGATGTTCGTCTGGCTGACCCTGCCCGCCGGGCTCGACGCCGAGCCGCTGGCGGTGGAGGCGGTCCAGACGCTGAAGGTGGCGTTCATCCACGGCGCGCCGTTCTTCGTCAACGGGGCGGGCCGGAACACCCTCCGGCTGACCTTCGCCAAGGAGGATGCCGCCAAGATCGAGGAGGGAATCCGCCTGCTGGCGGGCTTCTTCAAATCGAAGCTCTGATCAGGTTTTCCCCTGTTCCCGGTCGCTGCCGGTTTCGCGGAGGATGGCGTCCACCTCCTCGTCCCGCAGCTCCGGGTCCAGCGCCACCGCTTCGATGAGCAGGCTCTGGGCGCGCCCCAGGTCGCCCAGCTCGTAGCAGATGATGCCGAGATAATACTTGGCGTCCGCATTCTGCGGGTAGGCCGCGACGTACTCCTCGAACAGCACCAGCGCCTCGGACCAGCGTTCCAGCGCGTAGTAGTTGCGCGCCAGGTTCCAGCGGGTGTCGGCGTTGTGCTCCAGGGCAAATGCCTTCTCGGTGTGGGTGAGGGCGAGCTCGTAGTCGGCCAGCCGAGCGTCTTCGTCGCCGAGCAGGATGCGGCCGAGGGCGGTGTGCGCCTCCAGGTTGGCGGCGTCCAGTTCCAGGCAGCGCGTGAAGTCCCGCAGCGCGAGGCCCGGCTGGCGGGCGAGCAGGTGCAGTTCACCGTCTAACCGGAAGCGATCGAGGCTGCCGGACGGGCACATGTCCCGGACCTGCCGGTAGTACCGCTGGGCACCCGTGGGATCGGAGTTGAGCACGGCGGCGGCGGCGAGGCTCTCGAGGACAGTCATCCGAAGCGGGCGTTCGGGGGGACGCACCCGCTCCAGCGCCAGCAAGAGGATCTGCTCCGCCTCGCCCGCCCGGTCCGCGCCGGCCAGCGACTGCCCGTAGACCCGGTAGTCCTTGGCGGTGAGCAGGCGGTCCGCCGTCTCCTGGTCGCCCAGTCGGAACTTGCAAATGCCCAGGTAGTAGCGGTAGTCGTCGTTGTCGGCGGACGTGGCCCATAGCTCCTCGAACAGGGGGCAGGCCTCGGACCAGCGCTCCAGCCGGAAGTAATTGTAAGCCAGATGATAAGCCGTGGCCGGGCAAGGGTTCAACCGGTGGCAGGCCCGGTTGTGAGGCAGCGCCCGGGCCGGGTCGGCGGCGACGTCTCCTTTGAGGCCCAGGTAGATGAGGCCGAGGTTGTTGTGCGCGGCCAGGTTGTCCGGGTCCAGCTCCAACGCCCGATCGAAGCACTGGACGGCCTCCCCGGTGCGCTGCTCCAGGAGCAGGAGATCGCCGCGGGTGGCGGTCGCGGCGGCGCTGCCGGGATCCGCCAGCTCCAGCGCCCGGCGGTACCACGCCGCCGCCCGGACCTTCTCCCCCCGGTTTTCAAGCAGGACGCCAAGCTGGAGGCAGGCCCGCCGCTGAAGATCGCGGCTGGCTCGGCCGGATCCGTCCACGGCCAGCTGCAGGCTCTTTTCCGCGCCGTATGTCTCGTCGCGCCCGAATTGCGCGGTCGCCTCCCGCATCCGGGCCGCAGCCCGCACCTCCCGGGACCTCATTCCCGACTGGACCGCCAGGTAACCGACCCCGGCGGCGCCGAGCGGCAGGGCGACCAGAAGCAACAGTGTCGGGACCGGCCGGCTCGACAGGATCCAGGCGGCGGCGGCGCCGGCCAGGGTCAGCGTGACGAGGAGCCCGACCGCGATGACGGCGTCCAACGCCACCATCATCCCCGGATGGACAGGCCGGGTGAAGTAGGCCGACCCGTAGCGCAGCATCCAGACCACCTCGGCGGCCAGGACAGCCAGGGCAGCCGGCACGGCGGCGTATCCCCAAATGGTCTGCGCGAGTCCGAAATCGGCACGGCCGCCGTTCCAGCCGGCGACGAGCCGGATCCAGAGGCCGCCCAGCGCCCAGGCCGCCAGCCCGAGGGGGAGCGCGGCCGCCAGGGCCGCCGCCCAGGCGGTGGTCCACCGGCCGGCCGGGTAAGCGAAGCCAAACCGGGCGAGCACTTCGGTCGCGGCGAACCAGCCGGCCGCGCCGATTAGCGCCAGGATCGGGATGAGCAGCGGCAGCCGGAGCCGGGCGGGCCGCTCGCGCAGGGGCACCGCGGCGGGTGGCGGCGCCGGTGTCTCCGGTTGTGTGGCGACGGCGGCGGTCACCGCACCGGCAGGCGGTTCCTCCAACGGCGGCGGGATCGGGTGGTCTGCGGCCATGGGCGCTCCGGGCCCCGCGGCGGTGATCCGGCCGCGGAACACCTTCCCCTTATAGCGCAAGGCCCGGGCGTTTGCAACGCGCGGCCGCCGGAGTTGCCTTTTCCGCCGGGTTCTGGTAAGGATGGAGGCATGGATCCACTGCCGCTCCTGCACCGGTGCCAGTTGTGCACCGGCATGAACGAGGAGGAGCTCCGCAAGCTGGCCCGGATCGCCACGTTCCGCCGGTTGGCGGCCGGCGAGACCCTGTTTCAGGAAGGAGATCCGGGAACGGGCTTCTTCGTCCTGCTCCAGGGCCGTGTCCGCGTGTACAAGGCGTCGCCGGAGGGAAAAGAGTACACGCTGCACCTGATCCAGCCGGGGATGATGTTCGCCGAGGTGGCCATCTTCACCGGTCATCCGTTCCCGGCCTCCTGCCTCGCCATGGAGGACGCGTTGGTGGCGTTTTTCCCCCGGGAGGCGTTCCTGGCCTTCCTGCGCGCCGAGCCGCAGGTGTCCATGAAGATCATCGCCTCGCTGGCCGGCTTCGTCCGCGAGTTCAACCGGCAGGTGGAGGCGCTGTCGCTGAAAGAGGTCCCCGCCCGGCTGGCCGCGTGGCTGCTGGCGGAGTCGGAGCGGCAGGGCGCCGCCCGGCTGGTTCTGACCATCGCCAAAGGGGAGTTGGCCGCCCAGCTCGGCACCGTCGGCGAGACGCTGTCGCGGAACCTGCGCAAGTTCAAGGAGGCCGGACTCATCCGCCTCGAGGGCAAAGCCATCACCCTGGTCCGGCCGGAGGAGTTGGCCGACATCGCCGACGGCATCGGCCGGCTGTGACGGCGCCGGTTCGGCCGGCCCGATTCCGCCGGAACGTTTTCCCACCCTGACTGGAACCATCCGGCGCGCGTTCTCGTAGAAGGATTTTACCTATTTCCTCTCATTGGAGGCTTGTGATGAAGCGATTCGTGCCGATACTGATCTGCCTGTTCGCCGTCGCCGCGCTGGCGCAGGAGGACACCCGCCTGCTGCGTTTTCCGGCCATCCACGGCAACCAGATCGTGTTCACCTACGCCGGCGACCTGTACACGGTGCCGGCCGCCGGCGGCATCGCCCGCCCGCTGACGAGCTTCGACGGCTTCGAGAGTTTTCCCCGATTCTCACCCGACGGCAAGCACCTGGCGTTCACCGGCCAGTACGACGGCAACACCGAGGTCTATCTGATTCCCGCCGAGGGGGGCATCCCCCAGCGCCTGACCTGGACGGCGACGCTGGGCCGCGACGACGTCTCCGACCGCATGGGTCCCAACAACATCGTGATGGGCTGGACGCCCGCCGGCCGTGAGATCGTCTTCCGCTCCCGCATGCGGGAGTTCAACGACTTCAAGGGACAGCTCTACCTGGTGGGCCCGGACGGCGACCTGCCGCGGCAGCTCCCCCTGCCGCGCGGCGGCTTCTGCGCCTATTCCCCCGACGGCAAGCAGTTCGCCTACAACCGCGTGTTCCGCGAGTTCCGCACCTGGAAGCGCTACCGCGGCGGCCAGGCCGACGACATCTGGGTCTACGACTTCGCGACGAAGCAGACCGAGAACATCACCAACCACCCGGCCCAGGACATCATCCCCATGTGGCACGGCGACCGGATCTACTTCCTGTCCGACCGCGGAGCCAACGGCCGCATGAACCTGTATGTCTACGAGCGGGGCACCAAGAAGACCCGCCAGCTCACAGACTATGACGCGTTCGATATCAAGTTCCCGTCGCTCGGCGACACCGCCATCGTGTTCGAGTACGGCGGCTGGATCTACCGGTTCGACCTGGCCACGGAGCAGGCGGCCCAGGTGCCCATCCGCGTGGCCACCGACCGCGCCGTCGCCCGGGGCGGGCTCACCGACGTCCAGAAGTACATCAACGATTTCGACATCGGTCCCGACGGCAAGCGCGCCGTGTTCAACGCCCGCGGCGACATCTTCACCGTCCCGGCCAAGAAGGGCGCCATCCGCAACCTGACCCGCACCCCCGGCGTCCACGACCGCGCGGCGGTCTGGTCGCCCGACGGCAAGTGGATCGCCTACATCTCCGACGCCAGCGGCGAGGACGAGATCTACATCATCCCGCAAGACGGCAACGGTCCCGCCAAAAAACTCACCACCGGCGCCGACACGTACAAGTACGGCCTCGACTGGTCGCCCGACAGCAAGCGCATCCTCTGGTCGGACAAGAAACTGCGGTTGTCTTATGTGGATGTCGAAACGGGCAAGGTGACGCAGGTGACCCAGGCGGAAGCCTGGGAAATCACCCAGGCCGACTGGGCCCCCGACAGCCAGTGGATCGCCTACGCCCAGCAGGAACGGGAGGGGATGCCCCGGGTGTACCTCTACTCCGTGGCCGAGGCCAAGGCCTGGCCCGTGACCGACTCCTGGTACGCCTCCGGCGGCCCGTCGTTCAGCTCCGACGGCAAGTTCCTGTTCTTCACCTCCACCCGCGACTTCGCCCCCACCTACGGCTTCACCGAGTTCAACACCGTCTACCAGAACGGCACCCGCGTCTACTTCATGGCCCTGGCCAAGGAGACCGAGTCTCCCTTCAAGCCCGTCAGCGACGAGGTGGAGATCAAGAAGGACGAACCGGCCAAGGCCGAAGGTGGCGAGAAGCCCACTGACAAACCCGCCGACAAGCCTGCCGACAAACCGGCTGACAAACCCGCCGACAAGAAGGATGCCGCCGTCACCGTGAAGGTGGATATCGACGGCCTGGCCGACCGGATTGTGGTCCTGCCGATCACGCCGGCCAACTACTTCGGCGTGAACGCCGTGGGCGATTCGGTGTATTACGTCCGGTTCGGCGCGCGAGACGAGCGGCCCACCCTCCTCATGTACGACCTCAAGGGGCAGAAGGAAACCGACCTCGGCCCGGTGAACGGCTACTCGATTTCAGCCGACGGCAAGAAGATGCTGGTGGCGCAGAACCAGACCTACGGCATCATCGACCTGCCCAAGGGAAAGATCGAGCTGAAGGACCGCCTGGATCTGGCCGACCTGAAGGTCACCCTGGACCGCGCCGCCGAGTGGCGGCAGATCTACGCCGAGTGCTGGCGCCAGATGCGCGACTTCTTCTACGCCCCCAACATGCATGGCGTGGACTGGGCGGGCGTCGAGAAGAAGTACGAGCCGCTGCTGGCGCACGTGGCGCACCGGGCCGACCTGACCTACATCATCGGCGAGATGATTGGCGAGCTCAACTGCGGCCACACCTACGTGGGCGGCGGCGATGCGCCCGCCGCGCCGCGCGTCCCCATGGGCCTGCTCGGCGCCGAGCTGGAGCGCGACCCCGCCTCCAAGGCCTACAAGATCACCCGGATCCTCAAGGGCGAGAACTGGGTCCGCTCCCGCCGCTCGCCGCTCACCGAGCTCGGAGTCAACGCCCAGGTGGGCGACTACATCCTGGCCGTGGACGGCCGGCCCGTCAAGGACATGGCCAACATCTACCAGGCGCTGGCGGGCACCGCCGGCAAGCAGGTCCGCCTGACCCTGAACAGCAAGCCCGTCGAGGAAGGGAGCCGCGAGGCGATCGTGGTGCCCGTCGACGACGAGCTCGACCTCTACTACTACAACTGGGTCCAGCACAACATCGAGTACGTGGCCAAGGCCACGGGCGGCCAGGTGGGCTACATCCACATCCCCGACATGAGCCCGCAGGGCCTCAACGAGTTCGTCAAGCACTTCTACCCGCAGCTCAAAAAGAAGGGCCTCATCATCGACGTCCGCGGCAACGGCGGCGGCAACGTCTCCCCCATGATCATCGAGCGGCTGCGCCGCCAGATGGACATGGTGGACCTGGCCCGCAACTCCATTCCCAACGTCGACCCGGGCGCCCTGCACGTGGGGCCGAAGGTGGCTCTGCTCGATGAATTCTCCGCCTCCGACGGCGACCTGTTCCCCTACCGCTTCCGCAAGAACGCCATGGGCGAGCTCATCGGCAAGCGCTCCTGGGGCGGCGTGGTGGGCATCCGCGGCACGCTGCCGCTCCTGGACGGCGGCTATCTGAACAAGCCGGAGTTCGCCTCCTACGACACCGCCGGCACGGAGTGGATCATCGAGGGGCGCGGCGTGGAGCCCGACATCGTCGTGGACAACGACCCGGCCAGGGAGTTCGCCGGCATCGACGAGCAGCTCGACAAGGGCATCGCCGTGGTCCTGGAGAAGATCAAGAAGGAGAAGCCGGACCTGCCGGCTCCTCCGCCCTACCCGGTGAAGAAGTGACCGTCCGGCGGTTGCCTGCGGGCAACCGCCATCGCCCGACACACCAAAGGGGAGCGGCCCTCCGGCCGCTCCCCTTTTTTTTCGTAATCGTAATTCGTAATCGTAGTTCGTAATCGTAATCGTAATCGTAATCGTGGTCGTAATCGTAATCGAGGCTCGGGGTTCGGGGCTCGTTCCCGTGACGCAGACATTGGAAATCGGACCTGGGACCTGGGTTCTGGGCCCTGGATCACAGAACCCAGATCCTGGTAACCATTCACCGATTGACCCATTCACCCATTCACCATTCCCTTTCCCTTGGCACGATCCACCGGTTGGCAACATGGAGGTACCGCGAGCGGCAGAGGCCGTCTCAAAACCCTGCATTTTGACCGGTACTCAGCGGGTGTCTAAAAATCGTGTAAATATCTTTATAATGAATAAGATAGATGGTATAATGCCTTGACTTGGACGGGTGATTCTGGCGGCGGAGCGAA
>Ga0209605_1000606_pt1 | contig 44562 bp, 34 predicted proteins | sample AD_UKC035_MetaG_FD_184408 | JGI IMG/M metagenome (GOLD analysis project Ga0209605, IMG submission 184408) | Active sludge microbial communities of municipal wastewater-treating anaerobic digesters from USA - AD_UKC035_MetaG (SPAdes) (version 2) | ecosystem: Engineered > Bioreactor > Anaerobic >...
TTTTTATGGAGAAAATTATCAAGATTTGTTTTTACAAAATCATTAATCCAGTTGCGCAGCGAAGGGCCGTTGGGATAAGTATTTTGCGATCCTAATTTTGTTTTGGTTTGTGATTCAAAAACGGGTTCCTGTATGCGTATGCTGATGGCAGCTTCAATGCCTTCGCGAATATCGCTAGGGTCGAAATCTTTCTTGTAAAACTCACGCACTGTTTTAACCACAGCTTCACGGAAAGCAGCAAGATGCGTTCCTCCCTGTGTGGTATGTTGTCCGTTTACGAATGAAAAATACTCTTCACCGTAAGACGGAGTGTGAGTAAATGCAATTTCAATGTCTTTATCGCGCAGGTGCACTATCGGATATAAAACTTCTTCGCTGAGGTTTGCTTTTAACAAATCCAACAAGCCGTTTTGAGAGTAAAATTCTTTGCCGTTGAAATTCAGTTTCAGTCCAACATTCAGAAATGCATAGTTGTTGAGCATTCTCTCAATATATTCTTGATTGAATTTAAAGTCATTGAATACTTCATCATCAGGAATGAAACTCACCAGAGTACCATCCTGCAGGTCGCAGGGTTTTTCTTTCAGTTGTTTTTCGAGTTCGCCACGCTTAAACTCAGCAATAGTTGTTTTGCCATCGCGCACTGACTGAACTTTGAAAAAGGAGGAAAGGGCATTTACCGCTTTAGTACCAACACCGTTCAGTCCAACTGATTTCTGAAAAGCCTGCGAGTCGTACTTGCCACCGGTATTAATTTTCGAAACACAATCAACCACTTTCCCCAAAGGAATACCACGACCATAATCTCTCACGGTAACCTGTCCGTCTTTTACGGTTACATCTATTTGCTTTCCGTAGCCCATCACATACTCGTCAATGGAGTTGTCAATCACTTCCTTCAGCAACACGTAAATACCGTCATCGCGCGATGTGCCATCTCCAAGTTTTCCAATATACATTCCCGGACGAAGTCGGATATGCTCCTTCCAGTCGAGGCTCTGAATACTGTCTTCGTTGTAGTTATGAGTTGATTTTTTAGCCATGATTTTAAATTTTCTTAATTGATTCTGACAAAGTGCCGGCAGATAAATCTGTGAAGGCTGAAATTATATGTTATTGTAAAGCTGATGCGATGACTGCGGTTTGCATTTTAAACACAGCTTTGTTAAAAAACAGGCGGCAAAAATAATATTCCCTGCATGAGGAACTCCCACTTAATACTGATTGTTAAAAAAATGAAAGTGCTTTTATTTAAACTGCTTAATAATCAACTGAAATAAAATTTTATTTTCATGGCTCAATGGAAAAAAGCTGTATCCTGTTTCAAAAAAAATCCAATAAAAAAACCGGATGGGCGTTTTAATAGTTTATTTTTAACCGATTTTAATAAATGGAAATGCAACGTATATTATGGGCGGATGATGAGATAGATTTGCTGAAGCCGCATATTTTATTTTTAACTGAAAAAGGATACGAAACCGTTACTGCTCACAGCGGTAATGACGCTATTGAATTATTCAGGAAAGAGCCTTTTGATATTGTTTTTCTGGATGAAAATATGCCCGGACTGAGTGGAATTGAAACACTTCTTCGCATTAAAAACATGAATGAAAACATTCCTGTGGTGATGATTACAAAGAGCGAAGAAGAAACCATCATGGAAGATGCTATCGGATCTAAAATTGCTGATTATCTCATTAAGCCTGTAAATCCTAAACAAATTTTGCTTTCGCTGAAGAAAAATCTGGAAACCAAAAGACTGGTAAGTGAAAAAACCAATACACAATATCAGCAGGAATTCAGACAGATAGGAATGATGCTTGGCGACCGGCTAACACATCAGGGCTGGGTTGAGTTGTATAAAAAACTAATATACTGGGAACTGCAACTTGAAAATATCAATGACGACAGCATGCACGAAATTTTAGTGCAGCAAAAAGAAGAGGCGAACAGACTTTTCTCAAAATTTGTAGAGAGCAACTATATTTCCTGGTTAAAGAATCCGGAGAAAGATGCCCCGCTGATGTCGCAGCATTTGCTGAAGCGCAGAGTTGTTCCCGCTGCGGAAAGTGACGACACTCCGGTATTTATGCTGCTGATAGACAATTTGCGCTTCGACCAGTGGAAAATAATTGAACCTGCCATTTCAGAGTTGTTTCGGGTGGTAGAAGAAGATACTTATTACAGCATATTACCTACAGCCACACAGTATGCACGAAACAGCATTTTTGCAGGCATACTTCCTTCGGAAATTGAAAAGATGCATCCCAAATGGTGGACTTATGACGATGATGAGGGTGGAAAGAATAATCACGAAGAAGAACTGTTGCTTGACCAGATACAACGGCTCAGAAAAAATATTAAAACTTCGTACACCAAAATAACCAACCTCGATGCAGGAAAAGATATGGTGGATAATATTCCTAATCTTTTCAATAATAAGCTGAATGTGATTGTGTATAATTTTGTGGATATGCTCTCCCATGCTCGTACCGACATGCAGGTAATCCGCGAACTTGCAGATGATGAGTCAGCTTATCGTTCAATTACAAAATCATGGTTTGAACATTCACCTTTGTTGGAGGCATTAAAACGCATTGCACAAAAAAATGTAAAACTTATTATCACTACCGACCATGGAACCATTCGTGTGAAAGAGCCTTCAAAAATTATTGGCGACAGAACAACCAACACCAATCTTCGTTATAAACAGGGGAAAAACCTTAATTATGAAAAGCGTGATGTGTTTGAAATTAAAAATCCTGCTGAAGCATTTCTGCCACGTGTAAATGTGAGTACCACATACGTTTTTGCAAAACAGGATAAATTTTTTGCTTATCCCAATAATTACAATCATTACGTGAATCATTACCGTAACACATTTCAGCATGGAGGTGTTTCGCTCGAAGAGATAATTGTGCCATACATTACACTCGTGACAAAATAAGGTTATGGCAGATGAAAAAACGTTCGTCTGTAAGAATCTTTCAGAACTGAATGTTATTGCAGAACAAATTGCTGAACTGCTGAAAAATTCAAACATTGTTTTGTTTAAAGGTGAAATGGGTGCAGGAAAAACCACGCTCATCAGCCTTATTTGCAAGTATTACGGAGTGACAGACAACGTCAGCAGTCCAACATTTTCTATTGTAAACGAGTATCACACATCCGAAGGTGAAATAATCTATCATTTCGATTTTTACAGAATCAATAAGCTGAGTGAGGTGTATGATTTGGGATATGAGGACTATTTTTTCAGTGGAAACAAATGTCTCATAGAATGGCCTGAAAAGATTGAACCACTGATAAATTTTGATTCAGTTCTTGTTCTTATGGATGTTAAAGACGAAATTCGCACCATAAAAGTAAGACTATGACCATGTCATCAGGAGCTGAAACAGCACAATCCTCTCAGTCGGTGTTAATGCCACAGGAGAGCATGCTTGAAGTAAGGAAAGGCAGAAAAGAAATGCTGATAGGGCTTCCGAAAGAAATCTCATTTGAAGAAAAACGAATTGCATTATCTCCTGATTCAGTTGCCGTACTGGTTAACAACGGTCATCAGGTGATGGTTGAAACCGGAGCAGGAAATGCAGCTAACTTTACCGATACAGATTACAGCGAAGCAGGAGCAAGAATAGTTTACAGTGCCAAAGAAGTTTATACTGCTGATATGATTCTGAAAATTGGTCCGCCAACACTGGATGAAATAGATTTGATGCAGAATAAACAAACCTTGTTCTCGGTGTTGCAGGTAACTGTTCAGAATAAGGAATTTTTTCAGAAGTTGTCGCGCAAAAAAATTACGGCTTTGGCTTATGAGTATATGAAAGACGACTCAGCTCTGATGCCCGTAATTCAGGCTATGAGTGAAATTGTAGGAAGAACATCTATACTTATTGCTTCGGAACTTTTGAGCAATACCACCGGAGGAAAAGGCGAATTGTTGGGCGGTGTTGCAGGAGTACCGCCTTCAGAGGTGGTGATTATTGGAGCAGGTACTGTTGGCGAAAATGCAGCACGAACTGCCATGGGATTAGGCGCTGATGTAAAAATATTTGATGATAATATGTATAAACTCAGACGTATCATCAAGAACCTTGGTGAGCATGTTTTCACGAGCACATTAACTCATTCCGTTCTTCTTAAAGCATTGCGCACATGTGATGTGGCCATTGGTGCGCTGCATGCAAAAACAGGACGAACTCCGATAGTAGTTACAGAAGAAATGGTGAGTGAAATGAAATTCGGTTCTGTGGTTATTGATGTAAGCATTGACCAGGGTGGATGTTTCGAAACATCCAAATCTACGAGTCATTCAAACTCCACCTTCAGAGAGTATGGTGTGGTGCATTACTGCGTACCCAATATTGCAAGTCGTGTTGCACGAACTTCTTCTTCGGCATTGAGCAACATTTTCACTCCTATACTTCTGAACATTGGTGAATATGGAGGTTTTGAAAATCTGTTGTGGAAAGATGCTGCCATACGTTCAGGTGTCTATATTTTTCGGGGTACTATTACCAATAAATATGTAGGTGATATTTTTAAAATGCCTTACCGCGACCTGAACCTGCTGATGGCAAGTTTTACATTCTGAAAAGAATGAATGTAGAATTGTGATTGGCAATTGTCCTGACGATTTAATCAGATTATGAACACAAATGCTTTTCTGAGAAAGAATAAATTCAGAGAAGAGTCATCATTCACGAATCGGCTTTTCAAAGGGTTTGGACAAATCATGCTTCAGGAAAATGCTGTTACAGGAATGGTTTTTTTAGCCGGAATTTGTTTTGGCTCTGTAAGTATGGGTGTCGCTGCATTACTTGCTGCAACAACAGGAACGCTTACTGCAATAGTTTTAAAATTCCCATCGGAAAATATCAATAAAGGTTTGTATGGATTCAGTGCTGCGCTTACCGGTGTGGCATTGGTTCTGTTTTTCAACCCCGGAGTAATGTTGTGGATGATGGTTGTGGTTGGAGCTGTTTTATCGGCATGCATTCAACATTTTTTTATCCGTCAGAATATTCCTGTGTTTACATTACCATTTGTATTGGTGACCTGGTTCCTGGTCTTTGTCCTTCATTCTTTTTTCCCTGAATCGGAAGTTACTCCATCTGCTGCAGAGGCTTCTTCATTAAATTATTTTATTTTTCCGGTAAAAGGATTTGGACAGGTTATTTTTCAGAACAATATTATCTCCGGACTTTTATTCATCCTTGCAGTTGCAATTTGCTCACCTGTAGCAGCAATTTATGGTATGGCAGGTTCGCTTTTGTCAGGACTTATTGCACTGTATTTATTTGATGTTCCTCAGGGTGCTGTTGCTGATAGTTTATTCAGTTTTAATGCCGTGCTCTGTGCCATAGCATTTTCAGGAAAGCAGTTTAAAAATATACTTCAGGCTGCAGTCGCTGTTTTGCTGTCGTTGGTTATCAGCATTAAAATGAGTGAATACAATCTGCTGCAACTGACCTTTCCTTTTGTTGCTGCAACGGTACTTGTGATAAGTTTGCAAAAAATTATCTTCACCAAGAAATAACCTTTGTTACCTTTGCGTAATAATTTACACCAATGAAATTTGAGCAACCGCTTACTCTCAGCTATATTGCATCATTGATTCATGCTAAATATATCGGCAGCGATGATTTTCCGGTACTTGGAATTAATGAGATTCATAAAGTAGAAAAAGGAGATATCACCTTTGTAGATCATCCCAAGTATTACGACAAGGCGCTTCACTCAGCAGCTACCATTGTTATCATCAACAAAGAAGTTGACTGCCCCGAAGGCAAGACGCTGATAATTTCAGATGATCCTTTCAGAGATTACAATTTCATAACCCGTCATTACAGACCGTTTGAACCCAGTATGAGTCAGGTGCACCCAACAGCTAAGATAGGTGAGGGCACTGTGCTGATGCAGGGATGTGTGGTAGGGGCACATTCTAAGATTGGAAAGAATTGTATTATTCATCCGGGTGTGGTTATTTACGATCACTGCGAAATAGGAAATGATGTGATATTGCATGCAAATACCGTTATCGGTGCAGATGCATTTTATTTTAAGAGGCGACCTGAAGGATATGATAAAATGCACACCTGCGGGAGAGTAATTATTGGCGATAAAGTAGAAATCGGTGCATGCTCCACTATTGACAAAGGAGTGTCGGGTGATACAGTTGTAGGTAGCGGAACCAAACTCGACAATCACATTCATATCGGTCATGATACTGTGGTAGGACGTAATTGTTTGTTTGCTGCACATGTGGGCATTGCCGGAGTGGTAACTATTGAAGATGATGTAATCTTATGGGGGCAGGTAGGTGTGCAGAAAGATCTTACCATTGGAAAAGGCGCTGTTGTTTTAGGCCAGTCAGGTGTTGGAAAATCCTTAGAGCCCGGAAAAACTTATTTCGGAAGTCCTACTTCTGATGCACGCGCAAAGATGAAAGAGTTAGCCTTGATGAAACGATTGCCTGAAGTATTTGAATTTTTAGACAAGCAGGATGACTGAGAAAATCATGAGTGAAACCACAGAAAAACTAAACTGGGAACTGCAATCCAAAAAACTACAGATGCACTGGTTGCTGCAGATTACCAAGGCCATCAACTACAATCTTCCCTCTGAACAACTTTATAAAATTTATGAATCGGTAATAAAGGATCACTTACATGCAGGCAAACTTTCGCTATTTGTGAATGAAGGTTCATGGAAACAGGTATTGTCGTATGGCATGAAAGAAGAGTTGTCAAAACTTCAGCCTGAGAAATTGCTTGAAGAACTTCAGATGTCATCCACCAAAGAAATTTCTGCGCCTTCATGGCTCGAAAAAGATGAATCCATCATTCCTGTATATCACAATGAGCAATTGCTTGCCTATAGTATAGTGGGCAACATTAAGAGTACACATGATATTCCGGTGCGTGAGGTTGTGCCTTTTATACATACCATCACCAATATTATTGTGGTAGCGATCGAAAACAAAAGGCTCAATCTTCAGGCAGTAGAGCAGGCAGCTTTTCGAAAAGAACTTGAACTTGCTGCCGAAATGCAGGACATGTTATTCCCCGTAGGACTAAAAGGCAATGAATGGTTTGATGTGGACAGTGTTTATCTGCCACATCAGCAGGTTGGGGGAGACTATTACGATTTTATTTCGCTGAACGATTATGAGCACATTTTCTGTATGGCTGATGTTTCAGGAAAAGGTATGGCAGCAGCATTGCTCATGTCAAATTTTCAGGCTAATCTGCATGCTTTAATCAAAAATAAATTGCCGCTCAAAGAACTTGTTACAGAGTTAAATGCATGTGTAAACAAATCGGCAAAAGGAGAAAAATTTATCACCTTTTTCATAGGAATCATCAATTTTAAATCGCACACTTTGCAATACATAAATGCAGGGCACAACCCTCCCGTGCTTTGTGAGAAAAAAAGTGTTCGTGTGTTAAATAAAGGCACAACAGGTTTAGGAATGTTTGATGAGCTTCCCTTTCTGAATGATGAAACAGTAACATTTGAAAAAGGAGCTTCTGTATTTTGTTACACAGATGGCATTACCGAACTCGAGAATGAATCAGGAGAATTTTTCGGTGCAGAAAATCTGCATCAGTTTATCAGTGAAAAAATGGCCTCGGGTACTTTAAAAGAATTTCACGGCTCATTAATCAACCATTTAGATAAGTACCGTCAGGATTCAGATTACAGCGATGATGTGACTATACTTTCACTGCGTGCGCTCGCTTAGAGATTTAAAATGTTTACGATGATAGTAATCCATTATCGTAATGGCAGCAATATATCCCCAGAAAGGTATGGAAGCTTTGTCTTTGTCGAGGAAGTTGTTCAGGAAACCATGAATGAGATAGGTGACTAATCCCAACTGCATTGTAAGTGCAAGGATACGCTGATCGCGAGAAGGCGATTCAAGAAAAACACGTGATGCACGGTACAAAACGGTTATACATAGAGTTATAAAAATTACAGGGCCTAAAATTCCCTGCTCACTTAAAGGACCTAAATATTCGCTGTGGGCATTGCCTTTATCCCCCAGATTGGTGCTGATGTAGGTTTTTTCTTCGTTAAGCTGATACACTGAATAATTAAACTGATACGTGCCGGGTCCCCAGCCAAATACAGGTTTGTCGAGAAACATACGCCATGCACAACTCCAGCGGTTGAGACGCTCTACATTGGAAGCATCTGTTTTTATATTGGTGATGGATTTTACGTGATTGCTGTAATCGTTCTGTGAATATTCCTTAGTCTTACTGAATTTATAAAGCACTGTTGACTCAAATATGAAATATCCCACCACCATTGATGCAAGTATTGCAATCACCATCCAGGTACGTACGCGAAATACATAAGCCAATGAAGCACCTGCAGCAAATGCAACACCAAGCCATGTGGCTCTTGTATAGGAAAGAATAATTCCGGTTAATATAAGTACTGTTAACAAAATAGCAAAAAATCTGTACATAAACGATTTCTGATGCATAAACATAAAACCAATAACAGGTGGAAGCATCAATCCAAGCACTGCACCATATTCAGTATGATCATTATAAAATGGTGTCATCACCCAGTGTGCCGACATCTGAGTAAATCCATTTATACTATGTCGTGTGATAGTATAAATGATGGTGATGGCCATTCCAATGCTATAAAGCCAAATGAAATTACGTATCCGGCTTTCTTTCTTAAAAATTTTTGTGGCAAGAAAAAATCCTATTACAATAAACCACAACCGTGCGATAAAATGCTTTATGGATACAACAAACATGGAACTGGTAAAAGAAGCAATAAGCATCCACGAAAGATGAATAACAATAAGAATTGATATGGGATGAAACATTAACTCTTTGTCAATTCTTCCGTCAATCATCTTTGATAAAAGATAAATCAGCATCATACTGAACAGCAACGGTTCAGTGGGCAGGCTGACACCAATACCCAAATCGGTTTTGGAAAGATTGATTGCTAATGGGGTGCAAAAAGCAACGAACAGATAAAGTTTATCTAAATGATAAAGTGCACTGTAAGCAATAAGAATGGCAGCGGGCAACAGCAATAACCAGTAAAATTCAGTTACCAGGCTGCCAACTGCAATGAGCATATACAATGCAGTAAGCAAATAAAGCCATTTAACCTGCTTTTGAGGTAAAGCGTGTATAATGTTATTTTGCTGCAACTTTTTTCTCCTGAGAGTTTTCGTAAATCACAATAACTACAAATGAGAGGAAAACAACTGATGCAGTAAACATCAGCATAATGAGGCTGCGAACAGGATATGATTTTTTGTCGGCAACCTCAGGTTGTGTTACCACATTGGAATAAGTAAGCACTTTTGTTAAGTCCTTGGTAGCATTTTCAACATACTGCCTGTAATTATTGATGGTGGCACGGGCATAATTTATTTTCTCATTCAGCGTCACATATTCCGATCCGTATTGCTGCATTTTACTGAATAAGGTATCGAGTTTTGCATTAGGGTTTTTATTGAGGATGGAGGTATAATAGGCTCTGCTTATTTCGCGGGTTTGTTGCGAAAATTCTATGATTCCTGATTTCATCCGCAGCTTTGTCATTTCTTTATCAAGTGAATCAATCATTATACTTTTTTCTTCAAACTGCCTTTGTGCTACTACCAGGGCTTCCTGGGTGAGGTCTCTGTATAATTTTCTTGTCACCCGGTCTGCTTTTTCTATAATGGAATCCACCATCTGTTTTGCAATTACAGGGTCTGAGTCCATCACTTCAAGTTTCACCGATTCGAAGTCAGTTTTATTGATGCTGATATTGCCTGACAGTTGTTTTAATATTGCTGACCGTGCTGATTTTTTGGTGGAATCAATCTCGTAATGATTGTATAAATCAAAATCACGTATAAGTTCCATTTTAATTTCTTCGGCATCATATAACTGAAGTAATTGTTCAGTAGTACTTTCAGTTGAGTAAGCACTTAAATTTACAGGATAGGCTATAGCTACTGACTTATACATAGGTGGAATAAAAAATGGTAACGTGAAAATAAATGACAACACCATTGAAATTAAAGCAATGATTATAAGCTGCTTTTTCCATTTCTTCACCAGTTGTATAAAGTTAAGCGATGCGAAATTTTCTTCGTAAACAGGAGGGGTATTCATTGATAATTATTTGATTAGAGAGCCGCAAATGTAACAAATATTGCCATGTCAGGCATTTCTGTCATCGAGGATGCTTTTAAGGCCTGAAAAACTGATAATGCGGAGCAGAAATCCAAGAAAAGCACCTGAAATGAGTAAAATCAAAAATCCGTCAACAGATGATTTATAGTGTTTAATTTCCGTTCCGGCAAAGTACAAAAGCAGAATAAATATCCCCATACGAATCAAAAGGTTATAGTTGATTTTAAAGTTAAAGATTTTCCATGCTATGACGACTTGAGAAAGAGTCATTATAGCCTGAGTAGTAAGACCTGCAATAGCTGCTCCATAAGCTTTATATGTTGGTATGAGAATCAGATTCAGAATAATATTGAGTAGCATACCACATAAAGCCATTATATTTAACTGTTTCAAACTTCCGTTGGCAGTAAGCAATGTCCCGAAAACATAGGAAGTGGCCATACAAAAAAAGCTGAACATCAAAAGCGTAAATACTGGAGCTGATAAATCTGTATGTTCATGATAAAGTAATTCCATAATGGAATTACCATAAAATAGTCCTGAAACTGCCAGTGTCAGCGAGGGTACTGCAAGTAAAGTGAAAGAAAGTTTTGTAAGATCATGAACCGGTTGATGCTTTTTTATCATGTGTGCAAACATGGGAAGCAATAATGAGGCAAACAAGAAGCCAAACATATTTACAGCATCCAGCATACGGAAAGCCTGTGCATAAACGCCTGCATAAAACGCACCATCAGGAAGCAGACGTTCGAGCATAATGGCATCAATGCGGCTATAAAAAGTCATGAGTAATATTAACAATGCAAACGGTGCCGACTGTTTAAGAATTGAAATGTAAAATGCCGGATGCCAGGTTAGTTTCTGAAAATTTAATTTCCCCCTGAGCAACATTAAAGCAAAGGCAGCAGTAAGTATGTAAGCAAATGTCTGAACGTAAACGAAAGATGTAATCTCCAGATGCTGACCACGGTTGCCCCAGATTAAGAAACTACAGAATATAATCATCAGAAAACGATCTGTCACCGACACCAGAGAGTCGCTTTTAAAAAGATGCAACCCTGAGAGGTTAGAACGCAGATATAAAATAAAGGAGATGAAAAACTGATTGACCAATAAAAGTATTAATAGAAAAATGTCGTCAATGGTATATCCTACAAAAAATGCCAGAATCAAAGAGGCTGCCAGATATCCACCTGCAAGCAAAAACCTCAGTACAACAATTCCTGCAAAATGTTTGGAAACCAGATGCTGATGTTGCGAGATGTTCTTATTGTTGAAATTGGTAATGCCTGCATCGAGGAGAATATTGAGCAGGAAAGAAAAGTTTAATAATGCATAATACTTACCATAAACTTCAGCGCCCAGCATATTCTGAACTGTGCGGTCAATGCCGAAAATCCAGAATGGCTTTATCAGCAGATTAAGCAGTAACAGTAATGCAAGATTGGTGATGAATTTCCGTTGCATGAGCAGCAAAAGTACTATTTCGCAATTATTGGATGGTTGTTTTACCTTTTTGCAAAATGAAATAATGAAACCTGTAAATCTTTAATCTCAAACTGACGACCCTGGCTGTTGTCAATAGAAAAAATCAGCTTATCATCAGCAGACTTTAATGCAGGCATCACAAATGTATATTCAAATGACTTCCACACATTCAGCTGCTGCCTGGGTATATCATTTATCCGCAGGTTTTCGCGATAATAAAGGTTGCCGTTCTTATCCAGATAATCGAAAAACACAAAGGCATCGGTACATGCTTTAAATTCCTTTTCGAGCCGCTGCAGCCTGACAACAGCTTTCATTGGTTTTAAAATTCCTGAATTATTCTCAATGGTAATATTCATTCCATTTCTTACAGAATCATTAAAAACTGTAATGTTATTGAGAGAAGAATCAACGGATGAGTAATTAAAAAAAGGAGCCTCTTCTGCAGGAAGAAAACTTTCTTCATTGCCATTACCCAAACAACCGTAATACGCTTTGGAAGTTTTAAGAAAAACATATTTAAATTTCTCCTTAGTCATTCCGTCAGGGTGAATGATGTCACGCAAATACTGCCAGGTGAAAACACCATTGAGGCTGACAGCAAGAAAAAGTATTCCGGAAGAAAGATATTTTAACAGCTTTGACTTTTGACTGATAGTAACGGCCAATGGCAATGCAAAAAATGCATACCAGTCAATGCAGGAGCGATTGCCCATTGCAGGTTCTGATGACCAGTTCCACCAGGCAGCAATGAAGTAAAACGACAGAAGAAGAGTAATGAATGTGGCAAGAAAAAACAATTTGTCTCTGAAAATTAACAAAGCAAATCCGGGAATAACTAACCACAATACAGGTGAATAAATAAACATTCCGTTACGAAAGCTGAAAAGTACTTTCAAATATTCAGGATGACTCCAGTAAAAACCTTCATCGCCATAGCTCCATGGAAATAACTCTCTGCACTGAATATAATTGAGCAACGGCTGAATGCTGATGACAGCAACAAACAAACTGAAAGCAACTATTGTCAGCCGGAAATGATTTTTTAGAAAGCTTAAAATTTCACGAGCAATCAAAATGAGAGGAAATACAATCAGAACACCGTTAACCGGACGTATAAGAATGATGATTGCAAATAATAAGAACAGCAGCAACCATGCATTCGACTCGGGTTTTTGTTTGAATTTGTAAACAAGATAAATGAAACATGCTATCATGCTGAATGAATACACATGACTCATGGTGGGGTAGAAAACTGCATAGGTGAGCAGATTGGTTCCAAGGCATAAACCAAGAGAAGTAAGAAATGCAACTTTATCTGAAAAACCAAATGTTCTCATAAGTTTGTGGAGAGCTAATAAGCCCAAACACAGATAAAATAAAGCACCAAGACAAATAAAAAACTGTACCGTTGGTTCATAACCTGTGGTATGACCTGCTATAAAATACTGAAAAATACAACCGCTTGCAAAAAAAGGAAGCATCAGTAACGCTTCGCCACAATAGGTTTTTATAACGGTTTTATCGCCTAACCGTGTTAAAAAACGCTCATCAAAATATCGCCTGATTTCTTTGTTTTCTTCTTTAAAATAAAATCCAAAACTCAAATCATGATAAATGAATATGGCAGGCAGATAAGCATAATAACCTTTGCCGTCACTGTCAACTATTCTTTCATATTTTTCATTGCCATAGGTAATGTGCTGATACAAAACAGATATTAGCAATAACACAACTGCAAGAAATAAATATGACTTCGTTTTCCTCATCAGAAACGATATTTTATCAGACAAATTAAAGCTCTTACACCATCTGTCAATCCTATTTTCTTTCCGTCATTTGCACTTCGTGCTTTATATGATATTGGAATTTCTCTGTAAATAATATCTTTATTACGCAATAGTTTCATGGTAATTTCCGGCTCGAAACCAAAACGGTTTTCTTTTAACTGAATATTTTTCAACAGAGAACTTCTGATGAGTTTATAGCAGGTTTCCATATCGGTTATTTTTCGGACTGTCATCAGTGAGGTCATCAACGAAAGAAAGCGATTGGCTATTTTTGTTTTGAGAGGAACAGGGTAGGGTTGTTTGATTAAAAATCTTGATCCATAAACCACATCAGCTTTATTTGATATAGCAACTTCAATCAGTTTGTTTATATCCTGTGGATTGAGTTCGAGATCTGCATCCTGAATAATCAGATAATCACCTGTGGCAACACTCAAACCTGCACGGATGGCACTTCCTTTTCCGCCATTGACTTTTTGTTTTATAAAATGAGTACCGGCATTATTTTCGCGGAGTATATTTTCAATTCGTGAGGCACTTTCATCCGTTGAGCGGTCATCAACTATAATAACCTGTTTTTTGATATCGAAGGATAGTTGCAATGAAAAAATATTCTGTAATACTTCTTCAATGTTTTTTTCCTCGTTAAAAACAGGAATGATAATACTGAGTTTTCCTATCACTGTTCCAGAACAGCTTTGATGTCGGGCAAAAAATAGTTTTTACTTTTCATGATTTTGCCATCTTCGCGATATATAGGTTTTCCGTTTTCATCCAGTTTGCTCATATTGCTTCGGTGTATTTCATTAAACACCTCAGTGATCTTATGTTGCAAACCATGTGCTATAATAGTTCCGCAAAGGATATATAATTTATCACCCAAAGCATCTGCAATAAGCGTTAAATCTTTATTCAGAGCGGCTTCAAGATACTCATCATTTTCCTCCTGCATAAGCCGGTGGCGCAGTTCTACTGTTTTACGGTCAACATCCGATTGAGGGGTTTCAAAATACCCGAGTCCGAATACTGAATGAAATTCTTTTACCTTGTCAATGGTTTCCTGTAATGTTTGCATACGTGGTGTATTTGAACTGCAAATCTGCTAAAAAGTATCAGTGAAAACTATCGTATATCAACAGTTGTTGAAAACTGATTTCAGAGTATATGCTGATAAAGCATCACATCTTCGGGCTTCTGATTATAAATCAACCAATCCTTTAATACACCCACAGAAGTAAATCCCGATTGCTGAAACAGCTTAATACTGGTTATATTGGAAGCCTGTATGTAACAAAACAACTGATGGAGATTCAGTGTTTGTCTGGCATAGTTCTTAAGGCATTCTATGCTTTCAGCGGCATATCCTTTTTTGCGCTCTGTTTCATCACCAATTAAGATTCCAACACCTGCTCTGCGATGAACAGGGTCATATTGATACAAATCAATAAAGCCGATTGTTTTGAGTGGCTGAAACAGTTGTATAACAAAACGCTGTTGTTTGGTGGTGAAAATATCTGACTGGTCCTGTTGTATAAATTCGCCCAGAGTATATTTTGAAAATGGTTTTACGGTATCACTCAGCAACCAGTTGCTGGTATTGTTTTCCCATTCATACATTAAAGGCAGGTCATCGGGTTCGCAGGCACGCAACAATATATTTTTACTCCGTAACATGCTTCAAATATACGAATGAAAAAAATACAGAGAGAAATTGTGGTTTATTGCAACTCAGCTATGACGGTAATTTTCCCTGTTACTTTCTGATTGAGCTGAACATTTATTTTAGCAGTCAGCGGAAGAAACAAATCCACACGTGAACCAAACTTGATAAAACCCATTTCAGCACCTTGTTTCACCAAATCGTTTTCGGCTGGATAATAAACTATTCTTTTTGCAAGAGCACCTGCAATCTGACGTAGTAATACTGTTTTGTTCTGATCTTTTTCTACAACAATGGTTGTACGCTCATTATCAGTAGAAGCTTTAGGATGCCATGCCACAAGATATTTTCCTTTGTGATAGCGGAGATACGGTATTTTTCCACTGATGGGATACCAGTTGGCATGTACATTAAAGGGTGACATAAATATGGAAACCTGAATACGTTTATCTTTATAATATTCAGTTTCTGTAGTTTGTTCAATGACTACAACTTTGCCGTCAGCAGGTGCAATCACGTAATTCTCATTTCGTGTAGCCGATCTTTTTGGGTAACGGAAAAACTGTACTATAAGAATAAGAAAAATGAAAGTAACTGTAAATACGAGAAGGCTCAGCCAGTCCTGTTGTTCACGTGTTGTAAGCACCAGAGCATTTATAATTACAAATGCCGAAAGTGTTCCCAGAACCCAATATTTACCTTCGCGATGTATAGTCATTCAATATTCAAATAAAAAGCGGCAGTAATTAAAAACTGCCGCGTGATTTAATACCTAATTCAATTTTGCTCAACGCATAAATATAAGAAGCAATACGCATGTGAACCTTATACTTTTTGGATACTTCCCAAACATTATTGAATGCCTGTTTCATCCAACGGTCGGCACGTTTGTTGATTTCTTCTTCGCTGTAATAATATCCTGTACGGTTTTGTACCCATTCAAAATATGAAACCGTTACACCACCTCCATTGGCAAGTATATCAGGAATTACCAATATACCTTTTTTCTCCAGAATATGATCAGCTTCATCAGTCGTAGGACCATTAGCACCTTCAACAATTAATTTAGCTTTAATCTTATTGGCGTTTTCTTCAGTAATCTGATTTTCCATTGCACATGGAGTAAGAATATCAACATTCAGAGTAAGTAACTCTTCGTTTGAAATCAGCTTACCACCTTTGAAACCTTTAATAACACCTTTGTTTCCATTGCGGTAAGCTATAGCTTTCTCAATGTCAATTCCGTCAGCATTATAAAATGCAGCAGTATGGTCAGATATAGCAACAATTTTTATTCCCTGTGCTGCCAGATGTTTGGCTGTGATGGAACCTACGTTGCCAAATCCCTGAACTGCAGCTCTGCATTTTTCCGGTTTGAGGCCCAGTTTATCAAGAGCTTCCATAGTTGCAGTCATCACACCTCTTCCTGTTGCTTCAACTCTTCCGCGTGAACCTCCAAGGTGCAACGGTTTGCCTGTAACTACACCCGGAGTGAAGGAACCTTTCAATTTACTGAATTCATCAACAATCCATGCCATCTCTCTTGCACCGGTATTCATATCCGGAGCAGGAATATCTTTATCCACTCCAAATACATCAGCCATTGCCCCGGTATAAGCGCGTGTAAGACGCTCCAACTCTCCTTCACTCATTTTGGAAGGGTCGCAGGTTATTCCGCCTTTGGCTCCACCATAGGGAATGTCGGCAATAGCGCATTTAAAAGTCATCCATGCAGCAAGAGCCATAACTTCACTTTCGTTTACATTTAAGCTGTAACGGATACCACCTTTCGATGGGCCTAAGGCTGTATTATGAACTACACGGAACCCTTCAAAAACCTGAGTTTTTCCATTGTCCATTTTGATAGGTAAACTACTATAAACGATGCGGCTTGGTTTTTTCATGATTTCATAAACGTCATCATCCAGTTTCATGATTTTAGCAGCTACATCAAGGCGCTTTATCATTTCTTCAAAAGGGTTATCTTTTTCCTGTTGGTGTTTAACTTTTTTAGTGTCAGCCATTGCTTTTTGATTTTTTGTGGGCACGAAATTATGAAAGATTTATATCTAACCAAAAGCAGCCTGATTAATATGTTTATTAACACCTTTTATCCTCAGAAACATCATCATTGTCACCTTAGTCTTCGAGAAAGTCGGTGCTGTAATATGTTAACAACTCAAAAGAGATTTTAACGGAGCACACGTTAAGTTTTAGGCAAGCGTTATTTTTGCATGAAACCACATTTTTTATTTTTACTGATGAGAAAATTATTTGCATTGTTTTTCCTGATTGGCGTTTCAGGAAATGTTTTTGCTCAAACCCTCAAATCTTTTAGTACCGATCCTTCAGGGTTTCTTGTTGACTTAAAGTCATTTTTTGAAGAAACCAATAAGAAAGAAGCGGAGAAGATTATGGATGAGTTTAAACCGGTTTATCTTGGAAAGCTAAATGCAGACCAGAAACAGATGGTTATTAAAACCTGCAATGCCATGCTTAAAAAAAGAATGAAAGCATTCCCTGACTTTGCTGTTTACACAGGAGTGCTCACAGCTTTTACTGCAAGTGGAAAAGATGCCAAAACATTCTCTGATTGGCATTCAACATTCGAAAAATCCATTGCAAAGTTGAGTGTAAGAAAATTGGGTGATTTTCTTGAAATATCACAATCGTTGTTTTCCGGAAATATATTATATAGTTCAAGTTCGGTTGAATGGAGCAGCTATTCCAATCAGTATTCTTTTGGTTTTGATTCATTGCCACGCATAGTGTTTGCCACTACAACTTTGCGTTGTACCAGTAAAGGCGACAGTTCAGTTATTGAAGGCACTCAGGGAGTTTATTATCCCAATAATTTACTCTTTTACGGCAATGGAGGAAAAGTTAATTTTACCCGTGCCGGTCTCTCACCCAGTGAAGCCAATGCTACTGTCAGAAAGTACGTCATCAATATGAAAGGTTCTGAGTATAGTATGGACTCTGTTACTTTTTCGTATAAAAAATATTTTGAGAATGAATTAAAGGGCCGTTATCACGATAAACTTCTTGCCAATGTGAATGATTCAAATGCCAGCTATCCGCGGTTTGTGAGTTACAGCACGTCACTTGATATAAAAGACCTTGTAAAAGATGCTGATTACAGAGGAGGTTTTTCACTTCAGGGAAGTAAAATGGTAGGTTCAGGAAACCGAAACAGCTATGCTACTTTACTTTTTAAACTGAATGGCAAACCACAACTTAAAATGTTGTCGCAGGGATTTATTATCCGGCCCGATCGCATTGTATCCATTAATGCTGCTGCAGTAATTTACTGGGAGAAAGATTCCATTTATCATCCCGGTGTGGAGTTTAAATATATTTACAAAGACCGTACGGTAACGCTTACAAAAAACGGACAAACAGCAGTTAACAGTCCTTATTTCGACAGTTATCATAAAATGGATTTGGATTTTGACCAGCTGATTTGGAAAGTGGACGACCCATTGATGGATCTGAAAATGATTTCAGGTGGAGGGGAAAGTAAACTCCGTTTCGAATCAGTGAACCTTTACTCACGTCAGCGATTTGAAAAAATTCAGGGAATTTCTGAAGCCAATCCACTTTACACTATTCAGCAATATGCCGATAAAAACAATACAAAGGTTATTCATGTTAACGACCTTGCTCAATACATGAAACTAACCGACAATACTGTGCGCAATCTGGTTTTAGGATTGTCATCATTAGGTTTTGTGAGTTACGATTCGGATGCGGATAGATTTATTGTTAAAGATAAAGTATCATATTACCTGAAAGCTCAAACCGGTAAGGTTGATTATGACGAACTGAAAATTGAGTCTATGATTTCGGGGATGCCCAATGCCACCATCAATCTGTTGAATTTTGATATTAATTTGAGAGGTGTAAGCCATGTTTTAATAAGCGATTCGCAGGAAGTTTATATACAACCTTTCGAGCAGGAATTAACCCTTAAGAAAGATCGTGATATGGTGTTTAATGGCAGAGTGCATGCAGGAAGACTTGATTTTTATGGTAAAGAATTCGCTTTTAATTATGAGGATTTTAATATTGATTTGAAAAATGTTGATTCCTTGAGATTTAAAGTTCCTTCTGATGAAGTAGATCAGAATGGCAGAAAGAAACTCATTCCGATAAAAAGTATTTTGCAGCAACTTAACGGGAAACTTTCAATAGATAATCCTTCCAATAAGTCAGGTTTTGTAGCCAATGACGAATACCCCATTTTTGTGTGTACCAATAAATCATTTATTTATTACGACTACCCTGAAATTTATGGAGGAGTGTATAAACGTGATAAGTTCTATTATCATCTCGATCCGTTTACCATTGATAGTTTGAACTCACTTACCAAAGAAGGGTTGATATTTGAAGGAAGTATGGTGTCGGCAGATATTTTTCCCGAGTGGCGACAACAACTAACCGTACAACCTGATTATTCATTAGGTTTTACTACACAAACTCCTGCTGAAGGTTTTACTGCTTATAACGGAAAGGGGAAATATCGTGAACAGATTAGCCTGAGCCATAATGGATTCTTAGGAAAAGGAGAGGTGGATTACCTGAGCAGTACGAGCAAGTCTGATAACATTGTGTTTTTCCCCGACAGCATGCATGCTGTTACGCAAAGTTTTGTAATGAGACGTGAGCAGATAGGAAATACTAAATTCCCGGATATTAAATCTGAAGATGTGTTTGTGAACTGGCGTCCTAAAAATGATAAGATGTATGTGTTTAAACGAAGCCATAATTTCGACCTGTTTAAAGGTGAAGCTATTTTGGACGGCAATCTGGTGCTGATGCCAACAGGAGTGAAAGCCAACGGTACCATTACTTTCCAGCAATCGCAACTCATATCCGACAATCATTACATACGTGAACACAGTTACGGATCAGACTCCGCTGAATTTAAACTGCAGAGTGATATGTCAGATGTGTTGGCATTACAAACCAAAAACGTAAAAGCCAATATTGACCTCGACAAACGAATTGGTAATTTCAGCAGCAATGGTGGCAGAGCAAAAGTTGATTTTCCGGTTAATCAGTATATCTCTTACATAAGTGATTTCAGATGGTTCATGGATAAATCGGAACTGGAGTTCGGCAGCTCAGATGCATTGGCTGAAAACAGCAATGAATTTGTATCGGTAAATAAACAGCAGGACTCTTTGAGGTGGACTGCACCACTTGCCTCATATAACTTAAAATCATATTTGCTCAAAGGATTTAAGGTAAAGGAAATATTAGTGGCCGATGCTTCCATAATTCCTGATTTGGGTAATGTTGTAGTGGAGCGCGATGCGGTGATGCGACCATTGGTTAACAGCAAAGTGATTGCCAATACAACCAGCCGATATCACACCATGCTCAACACAAATATTACTATAACAAGCAGCAAGAACTATTCAGGTGATGGTAATTACGAGTATCTGGATCAAACCAAGGTAAAACATAAAATCAGGCTTACGCAGATAGGAGTGGACACATCAAAGCAGACATTTGCAATTGGAGTTATACCTGACTCGGCTCACTTCTTTATCAGTCCAACCATACAGTATAAAGGCAATCTTCGTATCAATGCAGCAAAGGAACATTTATTCTTCAGTGGATATGCAATTGTAAACCATCATTGCAGCATGTTCGACCGCAACTGGTTCGGATTTTCCGGAGAAATCAATCCCAAAGGGGTGAACATTCCCATTGAGGCACCTGCCAATGAATCAATGCAAAAACTTTATTCAGGAATTTATTTCGGCAGCGACAGCACCATGATGTATCCTGCATTTCTTTCTCCCAAAAAAGGAAACAGCGATGCTGAAGTTATTTCAGCCGAAGGGTATCTTACTTATGACAATAATTCGAGACAATATACCATCAGCGGAGCTGTTCCAGGAGCTGATTCTGCAAAAACATCAGCTATTATTACCAATTCAGTTATACTGGATGATAAAAAATGTGAACTCGCAGCTGAGGGAAGAATCAACCTTACTCAGGATTTCGGGCAGCTGAAATTAGGCAACTATGGTCGGGTTACATATTCTACTGTGAACGATTCTATCGGATTTGACGAAATTATGGCTGTTGATTTTATGTTTAATGATGACGCTTTAAAAGCAATGGCAGAGATGTTTAATTCTATTCCGGCACTGCAACCATTTATGGACGACCGCAAAGTTTATCGCAATGCTCTCACCAATATGATTGGGAAAGACAAGACAGAAAAATTACTGAATGAAACCGGCATTTATGGCTCAGCACGTAAGATCCCTTCTGATCTGCAACATACATTGGTACTAAGCGAACTTAAATTTTATTACAATAAAGAACGTGCATCTTATATTTCTACCGGAAAAATAGGTTTGGGAATTATTGGCAAAACGTATGTTGGACGTATGGTAAACGGAAAAGTTGAAATCATGCGCAGACGGAGCGGAGATGTGTTGAATATTTATCTTGAAGCTTTGCCGGATATGTGGTATTATTTCAATTATCAGCGTGGTGTGCTGCAGGCAATTTCAAGTGATGTGAAATTTAATAAACCCATTGATGAAATGAAACCTGAAAAACGTGTTGCTAGCGAAAAAGGAGGACTTGAACCTTATCAGTTTATGCTCGCTACTGACAGAAAGAAGAACGAGTTCCTGAAAAGAATCAATGATGCCGGTTTGTAATCAGGAATCAGTCTGATGATTTACCGTATTTAATGAGAAGGGATGTTTCGGTTATTCTAAATTGAAACATCCCTGATTCTACAATTATTTTTTGAACCTCAATTATTTTCTCAACTTATCCAATAATCGGTTGAGGGTTTTTGCTTCCTGCATGGTGATGTTAGACATCAGTTCTTCTGTTTCATGCATTTCCGTATCAATTTTTTCGAGTAGTTTGAGTCCTTTTGCAGAGATCACTACATCAACCAGGCGCTTGTCTGCCGGATGTTCCTTTTGATTCACAAATCCTGATTTGTGCAGCCTTGCAACAATTCTCGACACATCACTCATTTTGTCCAGCATTCGACAACGTACTTCACATGTGCTGATAGGAGTGGGATGCTGTCCTCTTAAAATTCGCATCACATTAAATTGCTGCGGGCTTAAACCAAAACGCAGTAAAAAAGCTCGAAGGTTGCTTTGCAACCAGTTGCTTGTGTAAATCAGGTTGATGCTAGCCTTCACTTTTTCATTTTTAAAAAATGGTTGCTGAATAGCTTCTTCAATTTTCATTATCCTTAAAAATAAAAGAGAGTATTTCTTCAATACTCTCTTAGTTAAATCAACTCACAAACTTAATATTTACATTCAGAAATGATTTATTTTTCCTTAATCATTTCAACATTGCTTTTTATCAATACTTCATTACTTACTACTGATCCACCGTTATCCATTGAAGCACTCCAGGAAATACCATAATCTTTTCTGTTCAGTTTACCTTCTATTTTGAAGGCAGCTCTTGTGTGTCCATAAGGATCATTAATTGTTCCCATCAAAGTAACATCTAATGTTATCGAGCGGGTAACTCCACGCATGGTAAGATTCCCTACCATTTTGTACTTTTTATCGGCCACTTTTTTGAATGAAACACTCTTAAAAGTGATGTCAGGATATTTATCTGCTGCAAAAAAATCGTCATTTCTCAGGTGGGCATCACGTTTGTCATTATTGGTGGTGATAGAAGCAGCCTTTGCAGTGAATTCAATTTTGCTGTCTTCAAAGTCTTCCTTTGTGGATGTCATAGTAGCATTAAAGTCTTTGAACGCTCCATCTATCTCTGAAATCATCATGTGAGTGACACTGAAACCAATATCAGAGTTAGCTACGTCTGCATTCCATTTGGTTTGTGCATAAAGGTTCACCGAAGTAAACAACACAACAACACTAAGCATTAATTTTTTCATTTTTCTATACTTTTTTGATTACGCAGCAAAAGTAGCTTAAATAATCAATGTTGCAACATCGAATTATTAAGATTTACTGAATATGACTATTGGTTTAAACGTACTTCTAGTAATGGATAAACTTTTCGGTCTTGCTGCTATTGCCAGAAATTAATCTGAACAAATACATTCCATGTTGCAGATTGGGGATATGAATAACATCTTCAACCTGACTTCCTGCATAATCAGCTTTGTACACTAATTTTCCCGCCACATCATAAATCTGAACTTTGAAATGATCATCCTTTAAAAGCAGCACTGAAAAATGAATGGTGTTTTTTACAGGATTTGGAAGAATATCCAGGTTGACTTCCGAAACATTAGGGAAAATTTTTATATTGTCAATATACAATGCGTTGGAATTGCCTGAAATGTTTTCAAATTTCAGTATGACAGAATTATTGAATGCAACACTTTTAAGACTTACTGTATCATTTCTCCATTGACCGGCATCAGGTATAAAAAAACTTCCCGAGTTGCCTATAATTGTAGCCAGTTCTTCACCCGATTTGGAATAGAGTTCTGTAAAAGTTGCACCACAGTCAGTAGATGCCGAAACTTTAAGTGTATGACTTGATGAAATTGCAGGGTCATAAAGATAGGCGAGATCGAATGTAATAATAGGATTTGTCATTGCAGCTAAGTACAATGGTTCTAACTGTATGGCATCAACGTCAGCACTGCTTGTATCATAAATCCAGAGTGAAGCATTGTCAACCGTTGAAGCTAACCTTGTTCGCATCCATGTGCCATTATTATCAGGGTTAATTATTTTCCACGAATCAACAGGGAAACGTTTGTTTTCAAAATTTTCGGAATAGGGGAGTGGTGTTCCTGCTGCACTCACATAATAATAATTTACAAGTGTATTGTTTGATACATTCACATCACCTGCTACAGTTGCTTTTACATTCAGGTAATGGGTTCCGGGTGATGATTTAAAATCTTTCAGAGCAATTGTAGTGGTTTGCCCTGCTCCGAGAGAACCATTCCAAGTTTTGGTCATAACGGTATTGGTATCTTCCTGTGAGGAGAACGTAATAGAAGTAATAGTGGAGTTACCGGTATTTTTTACTTCCACTGATGGTTTAATGGAGTCAGCACAAAAAACTCCTGAAGCATTTTTAATTTCTGACAACTTCAAATCAATTGCTGCTGTCACAACCTGACATCCGTTGGACGTGAGAAGCGGAGTTCGCAGACTGCTAAGTGCAGCATTCATTCGCTGCGATTGTCCTGCAGTAAAAATATTCATCACAAAATCGTCTGTATAGTCAAGGAAGTTCATATACATATCTCCGTTAGGTCCATTATTGCAACTGATATATGGAAAACCGGGAGTACCGTAATGAGGACCTGCCTGATTCGGAGTATCATTTACATTGTCAGTTCCGGTGCAGTCATTGCCATCGTCACCCCAAATATGTATCAGGTTTAGCCAGTGTCCTGTTTCATGTGTCAGTGTTCTACCTAAATTATAAGTAGGGTTGGTACCTACGGCATCAGGCCCACCGATGGTAGAAAAACTCACGACCACACCATCTAACGTATCATTTGCAATACCAGGCATAGAGGCATATCCTAATAAATTACCATTCAAATTGCACACCCATATATTCAGATATTTGTTTTTACTCCAACCTTTCAAACCTCCAAGTGATACTTTCTTCATATCATCACCAATGTTGTATGACGTTACAGAAGTATATTTCCTTTCAATGCCTGATGTAGGAATATTATTAGGGTCGCGCTTTGCCAAGCAAAACTGAATGGATGTGCCTGCTGCTACACTCTGAAAAGCCGAAGGGGTACATGGTGCATCCTGATTCATACGGTTGTAATCGTTGTTCAACACATCCAACTGCTCCATGATTCTTTCGTCAGGAACATTTTGCTCCGGAGTATTGTACAATATATGAAACACAACAGGTATGGTAATTACACTTTCAGTATGTAAACTGCTATTGGCTACCTGACTGTTGAACTCTGCCTGTTGTTTTTCAAATTTTGCTCTCAGTTCAGGATTTCCGGAGAGAATTTGTTCGGTATATAAAGTCGTCTGACAGCGGTTGTGCTGTCCGAAAGAAGTTAATTGAAAAGCTACTAAGCAAATGATGCTTAAAAAATATCTCATATAAATTGTTGTTGATTGTACAAATTTAAACTATTATTTTTTGGAATCAATGGTATGAAACAGTTCAGTAATCTTTGAAATCATTTTAGCCCATCCAAACTTATTTTTTTCACTGGCAGCACCGGCTTCCATTTTTTCTTTCAGATTGTTGGTGTAAAAGGTATTGATGGCATTGGCAATTGATTGAGGTTGTATGTCGGTAACAAAACCTGATACCCCGTCAGTAACAATTTCAGGAAGTCCGCCCACATTGGTAACAATCATTGGTTTGTTAAAACTATATGCAATCTGTGTTACACCACTCTGAGTTGCTTCGCGGTAAGGCTGAACCACCATATCGGCAGCACTGAAATAATATTTTACTTTTTCTTTCGGAATATATCCGTCTGCAATATGTACCCGCGATTCAAGCTGAAGTTTGTGTATCAGATCATCATAAGGCTTTTTATCTTCATAAAATTCTCCGGCTACCAGTAAGTGAACACTGTCATCAACAAATTGCATGGCTTCAATCAGCAGGTCAAGTCCTTTGTAATGACGGATGAATCCAAAAAACAAAATATACTTCTTGCCTTTATCCAGATTAAGTTCTTCGCAGGCTGTATCAAATGCAACACCTTCACCGAAAATATTGTAAACGGGATGCGGTGTAAATTGTACAGGTTTTGTTTTTGTAAATTTTTCTATATCCTGTTTTACCTTTTCTGACATCACAATAAATGCATCGCACGAACCAATGAAATATTTTGTAAGAGACTTATCACCAATTCGGTTTTCATGAGGGATGACATTATCTGTTATAGCAATTACTCTGATATGATGCTTTCTGAGTTTTCGTGCCACATAGCCCAGGCAAGGTGCCATAAACGGCAACCAGTAACGAACAATCACCAATTGTGGATTATTTTTTTTGATATAGCGAACAGCTTTAATCCATGTCAGCGGGTTGACAGAGTTGAGGAGAGGTGTTATTTTAAAGGGATGTTTTATCACAGAAGTTTCATACTGCGTAGTTCCCGGAAAGAGAAAAGAAGGATACTGTAATGAAAAGCTCACTACTTCTGAATTGATACCTGATTTTATCAGATTATCGCAAAGTGCTTCGTTAAGGTTGGCAATGCCACCACGCAGGGGATAGGCCGGTCCTAAAATAACAACAGAATTCAACGAGTTATTTGTCATTCAGATTTAGTCTATCAGTTTAAACTGTCGTAAATGATGACGCATGTGTTTGTGCAACAACTGCACATTTTCTTCAAAGTTCAGCTCTCCGAAAAATGGGTTTATGATACGTTTATTCTCATCATCTTTAAACACAGATTCAAATATTGCAATTCGTTCTTGCAGTTGATTCAGAGCAGTGTTAATATTCTCCATTTTGGCAGGTGCAGGATTTTCATCCATCAGAATATTTTTAGTGTTAGGTTTAAATTCTTTTTCACTCATCATAAAATTTTTATACGCATCCAATTGTTCAGGGGGTGTCAGAATTTTATGATTATTCAGTCCTGCAGCATCATCAAATGCATCACAAAGATGTTCAATCATCTGTTGAGCATTCAGTTTTCCCCAGGCAGGAGTTTCATCGCCCTTCAGTGTACGAAGAAGACTTACTGCTTCAGTTTTAATAAAATCAAGTTTAGTTTTGTTAACCATATATTTATCTTACTATAAGTTTACAGTGATGTTGAGATGCAGGTGTGATGATATGAACCAGATAAATACCGCTGCTCATTGCTTTGGTTGTGAAATGCAGTTGTTGTTGATTTGCTGCGTGTAAAGGCTTGTTGCAGATTATTCGCCCTGTCATATCGCTAATTTCAATTACGCCTGCCTGAGGTTTTTCAGATTCCATTGAAAGTGTAAAATAGTTACCCGCAGGGTTAGGGTATAAAGCAATTTTCAGGTTATTGTTATTTACTTCGCCAATGCCCACACTGTTGTATTTTATCTGTGCAGCTACAGCGGCATCAGTAATGTCTGTAAGGCTATCGCCACCCACAAGAGCAAATGCAACTTTTACAGAGTCGCCTGCCGTAACTGAAAATGGTCCGCTGCTCAACAACATGCTGATATCGGCACCATTGCCTGTCATCCCTGCCTCAAAACGTCCTGCACCACTCATGCATTGATATTTTTCCTGACGTGAGAATCCGTCATAAATACTGATACTACCATCTGTACCATCGTTGTTAAAGGCATAGTATTTTACATTGCCGGGAGTTAAGAGTTTTATTCCTGCAAAATTGGTATTGGAAGTAACCTCATAAGCATATCCCATTCTGTTGGTAGAATCAAATAAGGCGCGATTGGTAGCATAGGTATTGGCAGTAATATCCCAGTCGCAATAGATACCTGCATATAAATCCTGATAATCTGTACCACTGTTATTTTTAATGATGTATTCCACAATTACATACTTGCGGTCGGCAGGTGTACTCCATGCATAAGTGTTGTGCTGAACTTGAACGCCCAAAGGCAAACTGTTTCCTGAGTCGTCAAACCGTGTTGTCAAATCATATTCTGAAACAATGGGTGGATTTATTTCATGAATCAAATCAATAGCCGAAAAATCCTGATCCGTACTACCTGCAGGCATACCTACAACAGCATCACTGCTCATGCTGTCGTTCACACCAATCATCAGACTTCCCATATACAACAGACTTTCACTTCCGTTTTGGGTAAATCCTATTCCCTGAGAACCGCTTGCATCATTATAACCAAGTCTTCCTTTACTGGTAATACTTACGCCTATATCATTCACCAGCACATTCAGATAATCTACGTTTACAGTCAGTTCAAATTGTTGTGTATCGGTATATCCGTTTGCGCTGAAGGTATATGTAAAAATCACTTTGCTGTTTAGCGGAATAGTTGGTAATATAATTGCTTCAAAAGGATTTGTTCTGTTGCTGTCGGATTGCATGCTGTTCAAACTTCCAATAGTAAACGTATTATTCAATAGAGTAATGTCAGGCGAATTACATGAAATTGTTACACTAAGGTTGCTGACTGCATCCAGCAAATTTGTAAAACGTGAACTGATGCGAACAGTATCATTTGCCACATAAGCATTGTCATTATTATCAGTGATGTAGGTATCAAAAGCTCTTACTGACTGTGCAGGCTCGGTGAGTGCACGGAATAAATTAACTCTGCCTTTGCCCAACTTATTTACATATCCGGCATTACCGGGAATAGTATCAATGTTATCAGATGTTGCACGAATTCTTTCGCCAATCTGCAGTGCATTCAATGTAGGGAATTGTGCTTTCACTAATGCTGCAATGGCTGAAACCTGAGGTGCAGCTTCAGAAGTTCCGCCTGAATACCAGTAGGCAGGCACACTGCCAGTCGGGAAAATAGAAAATATCTTATCTCCCGGAGCACTTACATCAACATAACTCCCGTAGCTGCTTCCTGAAGTGGGTGATGAAGTCCATTTGATGTCGGATGAATCAGTTCCTGCAACACTTAAAGCATATTGATAGGAGGCAGGGTAGAAAGGAGCATCATTATTAGCATTTCCTGCAGCAGCAACTACCAAAGCATTTTTATTAATTGTTGCATAGTTGATAATATCCTGAGAGTACTGCGAGCGGCCAAAACCTCCCCATGAACAATTTATAATTGAGCAGCCATGATCGGCAGCATATACTATTGCATCATCGCCATTCACTATAACATTGGAGTTGGGAGCGCAACGCACAGGCAAAAACTTTGTATGAAATCCAACACCTGCTATTCCGGTGATATTATCAGTTTCTGCGCTGGCTATTCCTGCCACAAAATTTCCATGCAATGGAACCACACCCTGCACATCGTTATTGTCAAATGCCACATTCCATCCTCTGAAATTGTCAATATATCCGTCACCGTCATCATCTGTTCCGTTAATTGGGTCGGCATAATTATATTTTATCTGATTAATCAGTTCTGCATGTAAGGTGTCAATTCCTGTATCCGTAATTCCAATGACAATGTTGGTATCTCCTTTTTGAATATCCCATCCTTCAAATGTTTTAATGTTTTTGTGAAAATACTGATACTGGTATGTTGCCAGAGTATCATTGGGGACATACAATGGTTTATTGATATACACAGGCTCGGCATAATCTATTTCCTTATGATGCAAAAGCATTGTAAGAACTTTATCAACCACAATATTTTTATTGAATTTAACTGAATAAATAAGCGAAAGGTCTGCAAGTGCAAATCCATTTTCGTTTACACGATGTGCAGGCATGGCATGATGCGGAAACTTTTTCTTAATCACACTGACACCGATGGCGTTTAATTCATCTATTATAGAAGGAATTTTAATCTCATTCTCCGATGCAAACAGCCTGTATTCAGGTTTAAGTTTAATGATGATTTCGTCTTTCAAAAAATCATTCTGCGTAATACCGGTTGGAAACACAAAATCCCTGTGAGATGGTTGTGCTGACAGCGAAGTACAAAAAACTAATATCAGCAGGTTGGTAAAAAGACTTTTCATTTTTCCGGTTTTCTGATGTAAAACTACGTTGGTTTAAGACTATGATTATTGCGTAAATATATATACAAATCCAAATAAAAAACCATAGGTAACAGAAAGTAATGCAGGGTCGAAATGTTAAAAATTCTATCTTTATGCCGTTTTAAGCAATTGTGTTAATGGACCATAATTCTATCATTCTGAATCATGTTCAGATTCAGCAGAAAATAAGGAGAATAGCCTGCCAGATATACGAGGATAATTCAGAGGAAAAACAAGTTTATATTGCCGGTATTGCCAATACAGGATTTGTATTTGCCAAAAAACTTTTCGATCAGTTCCGAAAGGATTATCCTGTAAATGCTACGTTGCTGGAAATAGTGCTTGATAAGGAAGACCCATTGCATGTAGAAGTGAAAGGAATTACCAAAACCAGTGAGTTGAAAAATAAAGTTGTGATTGTAGTTGATGATGTCCTGCATTCAGGCAGAACTCTGATGCATAGCCTAAAACCATTTTTGGAAGCAGATGTAAAAAAAATACGCACAGTGTTATTGGTTGACCGCGATCATAAACGTTATCCTGTGGCTGCAGATTTTGTAGGAATTACACTCTCAACCACATTTAAAGAACACATTGTGGCTGATATCAAGAAAGGTAAAAACGACTCTGTTTATTTAACCTGATTAAATGAGGTTTTCAGTTTTACATATCATTCTGGTATTATTTCTTCCTGTTGCAGCAGTATGTCAGAACACGGAGTTTAAAATGGAATGGCTCAACTCTCCGGGGAAATATGCAAAAGAGATTGAAAGCCGTTTTACAACTGATTATACCACTGTTTTCACACCTGTAACATCTCCCGATTATGTGATACTGGAAAATGGTTATGCAAAATCATTGATTAAGAATAAAGATTCGTGGAATGGGATTACTTCCGGTTTTTATGTAGATACAATAACTTTTATTTATACCCAATATCCTAAAAACATAAATTTCTGGCTTACCAATTATCACTCGTTATTGGCAAACAGACTGAAAGAATTGTTCAGGTTAGATCCATCATTAAATAACGACAGCATTATTTATAAAATATTGTTGCAAACAGAATGTAATACTGACCAGGAAGCACGAAAAATGTTTCATGGAATTGCAATTCATGAATCTCCAATTGAAGAAGTTAAAACAGATTCGGGCAAGAGTGCTGAAAATATCCTTAAGCCCGACACCACTTATTCGCCTGTAATAAAAACTCCTGATGCAGCAAATCTTGCAGCGGTCAGAAAAATAAAAAGTTTTATTGCAGGTAATGGCGGTATTACCGACAGTGTAGTTTACAAAGTTTTTGCACGACACCCTGAGTGGACAAAATCACTTGTAATAATGGACTGGACAGGCAGCATGTATCCTTATGGAGCACAGGCTGTTTTATGGCATTCGCTGAATCTTAAAAAATCAGGTATTCGTTATTTTGTGTTTTTCAATGATGGCAATATGGAGAGAAGAAAAAAAATTGGACGTACGCGTGGTATTTATTTTGAAAAAGCTGAAAACATAAATAAGGTTATATCGTTACTGAGTAAAGTAAAAGCAAAAGGCAATGGTGGTGATCCTGAAGAAAATGATTTGGAAGCAATTATCAAAGGAATACAAAAATATCCCGATTTTAAGGAAGTGATTCTGATTGCCGACAACAACTCCTGCATGAGAGATTATTGCCTTTTTAAAGAAATAAAAGTTCCATTGAAAATTATTTTATGCGGTACTTATACAGGAATAAATCCTCAGTACATCAATCTGGCTTATAAAACAGGTGGCAGTATTCATACTATCGAGGACGACATTAGTGATTTTTATAACAAAACGCAGTCGGATGCAATATTTATGATTGATGAACTGGAATACAGGTTTGATAAAAAAAGGGATTTGTTTGAATATGTTGCAAAAACAGATAAAACGGACCCCCATTACTGCGAACCTTTTTATAAGAAGAGAAATTGTAAATGTGAATCCATTCAGTACTGAGTTCATTTGTTTTGTAAAAGAGTTGAATAGATTAAGCGTATGTATGTTCTGAAGGGAAGAAATGTAATTGTGCTTACATTATTGGTTTGGCTGATTTCTCATTCTTTATTTGCACAAAAGGGAATTATCACTGCAGGTTTTCAGTTTAAGCCAATTTTTAACAATGATTTTTTTGGTGCAGGCGCACAGTCTGCCGTCAAAGGCGGTGCCGAAGTAATTGTTAAGCCTAATTCAGGATATTGTGCCGGAATGGTGATACGGAGAGGTTTCAGTAATCGTATTTCACTAGAAACCGGAATAAATTATGTGAGAAGAAATTATACACTGCAATTAATTGACACCAACTATTCTCATCAAAAGGATTTCAAATTCATAGGTTACGAAATTCCTGTTTCTTTGTTAATTTATATTCGCTTGGGACAGAAAATGTTTATGGATGCCTCACTCGGAAACTCTTTTGATTTCTATCCATCAGATATTTATACAGGTGATGATGAGTTTGAAAGTGAAGGGCTTCGGAAAAGCTGGATAAAGCCTGCACTGATGGCAAATCTTGGTGCTGAATACCGTACAGAAAAGATAGGATATTTTTATCTTGGGTTTTCGTATCATCGTCCTTATAGTTTTATCTTTAGGTCGAGGACTTTGTTCAGTAATAAGAATTACCAGATATTTCAAACAGATATTTCAGGAAATTATCTGACTATTGATATCCGTTATTTTTTTAACGAAGAACCATTGAATAAACAAAAGAAAAAACATGATGAATGATTGATGATTGAAGCCTTTTTCAATTCATTATTCATTTAGTTTTGTGATTTTTTAAGATAAATAAATCAGGTTAAATAATGAGGCCATTTAGATTATTACTTTTCGCAACATCAATATTTGTTTTTGGATGCCATTCAGGAGATAAGAAAAAGGATGCTGCCAATACGGGAAAACAACCGATGAAGGTCAACGCTCTCATTCTCCATAAAGAAAAACTGGAGAATATTATCCGAAGCACAGGAGCAGTGATTGCCGATGAATCTGTAGATCTGAAAGCAGAATTAGCAGGAAGGATAACAGGTATATTTTTTAAGGAAGGTGCACATGTGAGAAAAGGAGATTTGTTACTTCAGATTTTTGATGATGATATAAAAGCACAGATTAAAAAGACACAGGAACAAATCAATCTGAATCAATTGCAACTTGACCGACAGGAAGCCATGCTAAAAATTAATGCTTCAAGTCAGCAGGATTATGATGTTGCCAAAACACAGGTCGAAACTTTAAAAGCGGATTTACAAAATCTTCAGGCTACGCTACAGAAAACATCTATCAGAGCACCATTTGACGGGGTGATAGGTCTGCGCTATGTAAGTGAAGGAGGTTATGTAACACCTCAGTCACAGATTGCATCATTGCAACGATTGAATTCCGTAAAAGTTGATTTTTCTGTTCCTGAAAAATACAGTACAAGCATCAGGGTTGGCGATACTATTGTTTGCAACAATGAAGCCTCGCATCTTAAATTCAAAGCAAAAATTTATGCAATGGATCCTAAAATTACGACAGACACGAGGTCGTTGCAGCTAAGAGCCATCGCTGACAATAAAAATGGTAAGATACTTCCGGGAAGTTATGTAAGGGTAGATGTTCAGGCGGCTGCAATCAATACTATCATGGTTCCAACGGAAACAGTGATTCCCGTGTTGAAAGGTCAGACCGTTTATCGTTATGATGCAGGAAAAGTTAAGCAAGTACCTATTAAAACAGGAATAAGAACGGATGCCAGAGTAGAAGTGCTTGAAGGACTGAATGAGGGCGATACTATTATTACAACTGGAATTATGTTTCTTAAACCTGACATAAATGTAGTTTTAAAAGAAGTTAAATCTACAGCAGGAGGGAAATTATGAATATCTCTTCGGTAAGTATAAACAGGCCGGTACTTGCAATGGTGATGAGTATTCTCATCATCATTTTTGGTGTAATCGGATTTAATTATCTCGGTGTTCGAGAGTTTCCGTCTATAGACCCTCCGATAATTTCAGTTCGTACCAGCTATGCAGGAGCAAATGCTGATGTTATCAAATCGCAGATAACTGAGCCGCTTGAAAAAGCTATTAATGGTATTGCAGGAATCAGAAATATTTCAAGTACGAGTGCGCAGGGAATCAGCAATATTACTGTAGAGTTTAACCTCGATGCTGATCTGGAAGCAGCAGCCAATGATGTGAGAGATAAAGTTTCTCAGGCATTACGTCAGTTGCCACAGGATATTGATGCACCACCGGTGGTAAGTAAGGCTGATGCAAACTCTGATGCTATCATTTCCATGACCATACAGAGTGATACAAAAAACCAATTACAGGTAAGTGATTTTGCTGAAAATGTAGTTGCCGAAAGGCTTCAGACAATTCCCGGTGTGAGTTCAGTGCAGATTTGGGGGCAGAAAAAATATGCCATGCGCATTTGGATGGACCCTGCACGACTTGCCGCTTTTCGTCTTACTCCATTGGATGTGTTAAATGCACTGAATAAAGAGAATGTGGAATTGCCGGCAGGTAAACTGGCAGGTAATAAAACCGAACTCATTGTAAACACCTATGGCAAATTAAAAGATCCGGAAGAATTTAACAATCTGATTATTGGAAATTCAGGCACGCAGTTAATCAAACTTTCTGATATAGGTTATGCAACATTAGGTCCTGAGAACGAAGAAACAATATTGAAAGAATCGGGAGTACCTATGGTGGCAGTTGCTTTGGTACCGCAACCGGGCAGTAACTATCTGGATATTGCAAAAGAATTTTATAAACGGTTGGATTTGATTAAACGGGATTTGTCTTCGGATTACAAATTGAATATTGCAATGGACAATACCCGATTTGTTCAGCAATCCGTTTCCGAAGTGAAAGAAACAATCTTTATTGCCATCACGCTGGTAATACTGATTATCTATCTGTTTTTCCGCGACTGGATTATTGCATTCAGGCCTCTGATAGATATTCCTGTATCGCTCATAGGAGCCTTTTTCATTATGTACCTTACAGGATTTAGCATAAACGTTTTGACGTTGCTTGCAATTGTTTTGGCAACGGGTCTTGTGGTGGATGATGGAATTGTAGTAACTGAAAATATTTACAAGAAAGTTGAAGCGGGTATGGATCCTACCCAGGCAGCACATGAAGGTTCTAAAGAAATTTTCTTCGCAATAGTTTCTACTTCCATTACTCTTGCTGCTGTATTTCTTCCCATCATATTTCTTCAGGGTTTTGTAGGAAGGCTGTTTCGTGAATTTGGTGTAGTACTGGCAGGAGCAGTACTTATATCTGCTTTTGTTTCACTCACGCTTACACCCATGCTCAATGCGAAAATGCTGCGTAAAGGACAAAAGCACAGTAAATTTTATCAGCGAACAGAGCCATTTTTTGAATGGCTGAACAACAGTTACAGAAATCTGCTGGCGCGCTTTATGAAAAAGCGTTATCTGGCATTTGTCATTATTCTGATTTCAGGAGTATTAATTTTTGTTGTTGGTAAAAATCTTCAGAGTGAGTTGGCCCCTTTGGACGACAGAAGTTTTCTGCGTATGTCTATTATTGCACCCGAAGGGGTATCATACGAATACACGGATGATTACATAAATAAATTAGCAGAGTTTATTGACGACTCAATTCCCGAAAAGAAAGTGCTTCTTACAGTTACTGCACCAAGTTTTTCAGGAAGTGGAGCTGTAAATACAGGTTTTGCACGACTTACATTAACGGACCCTGATCAGCGTCAGCGTTCGCAACAAATGATTGCAGATTATCTCAGCAGCAAGGTGCGTAATTTTCAGCAGGCTAAAACTTTCGTTCTGCAACAACAAACCATTTCAGCAGGTGGGGGAGGAGCATCATCTTCTTTTCCTGTTCAGTATGTGTTGAAGACACAAGACTTTGACAAGCTCCGCGAAGCAGTACCAAAGTTTATGGACGAAGCGCAGAAGAGCAAAGTGTTTCAGGGTGTTGATGTCAATCTTAAATTTAATAAACCTGAACTGGATGTGGAGATAGACCATGAGAAAGCTAAAAGCCTGGGTTTATCCGTACAGGATATTGCTCAAACCATGCAACTTGCTTTCAGTGGTCAACGATTTTCATATTTTGAAATGTTCGGTAACCAGTATCAGGTGATTGCTCAGTTTGACAGGGCCAACCGCGATGAACCATTGGACTTAAAATCTCTATTTGTAAGAAACAATAATGGTGAATTAATTCAACTGGATAATGTGGTTACTGTTGTTGAGAAAAGCAGTCCGCCACAGTTATATAATTTTAACCGTTATGAATCTGCTACCATATCGGCCGGTCTTGCTCCCGGAAAAACTGTCGGTGATGGCGTTGATGAAATGAACCGTATTGCTGCAAAAGTTCTTGACGATAGTTTTACGACTGACCTCAGCGGTGCATCCAGAGATTATGCCGAAAGTGGTTCAAATATTTCATTTGCATTCGGACTTGCATTGATTTTGATTTATCTCATTCTCGCTGCACAGTTCGAAAGTTTCATTGATCCGTTAATCATTATGATTACAGTACCTCTTGCTTTGGCAGGTGCTGTGTTGTCACTCTGGATATTTGGCCAGACACTGAATATTTTCAGCGAGATTGGTATCATTATGCTCATTGGACTTGTTACAAAAAACGGAATTCTGATTGTAGAATTTGCCAATCAAAAACGTGAACAGGGAGAAGATTTGATGCACGCTACGATTGATGCTGCGGTTTCACGTTTTCGTCCTATTCTTATGACAAGTCTTGCTACAATGCTCGGAGCTTTACCCATTGCTTTGGCTATTGGTGCAGGAGCAAAGAGTCGTGTCTCCATGGGTATAGTTGTAATCGGAGGTTTATTGTTTTCACTCGTGCTTACTTTGTTTGTTATTCCTGCCATGTATTCATTCATGTCACGTAAAAGAAAAATCGCACATGACTAAGTATTTTATTTTATTAATTTCAGCGGTACTGTTCGCATCCGTAAGTAATGCTCAGAATAAATTAAGCCTTCAGCAGGCTATTGAGACGGCATTGAAAAATAATTACGATATCAGAATTGTTCGTAATACACAGGAAATGCTTTCTAATACTGCTACTCCCGGCAATGCAGGAATGTTGCCTAAATTAGATGCAGGTCTTACACAAACCAACAGCATTACGGATTCCAAACAAAAATTTTCGTCAGGTGCCGAATCGGATAAAACAGGTGCTGTTGCTCATAGTATAAATGCTTATGCTGCTTTGAACTGGACAGTGTTTGATGGTTTTAAAATGTTTGCTACATATCAAAAACTTAAGGAAATAGAAACTGCAGGGGAGTCAACCGTACGCATGCAGATAGAGCAAACTACCGAACAAATTATTTCTGCCTATTTTAATATCGTTAAACAAAAAGCATTGCTCACTGCAATTGACAGTTCAGTTATCATTGCCCAAATAAAAGAATCGGTTGCCAAGGCAAAATTTCAAACAGGAATTTATTCTAAGGTAGAATGGTTGCAGGCACAGGTTGACCTGAATGCTTTTCGTGCAGATTATAAAAAACAACTGGTAGCAATTGATAATGCAAAAGTGGCGCTGAATAAATTATTGGCGCAGGATGTAACCACTCAATTTGATGTGATGGAAGAATTTCAGTTTGGTGATGCAGGAGATTATAGTCAATTGCAGAGTAAACTTGCATCTGCCAATTCGGAACTGGTACGTGCCGGACATGATACTAAAATAGCCGGGCTGACAGTAAAAGAATATCAATCGCTTCGCTATCCCGTTATCGGTTTAAATGCAAATTATTCATTGACAAATTCCAATTCACAATCAGGCCTTATTTTAGAAAGCAGAAGCAATGGAATAAACTATGGTTTTACGGTGACTTATAATTTGTTTAACGGTTTTAATACATCTCGTGCCATCCGCAATGCAAAACTTGATTATGAGAACAGCAGAATATCTTTTGATCAGTTAAAAAATTCTCTCGAAGGCGATTTGCTGATAGCATGGCAAAATTTTAAAAACTTACTCGATATTGCACAGATGGAAAAACAAAACAGCGAAATGTCGAACGAAACGGTCAGGCTTGCGCTGGAACGCTACCGAAACGGTGCCATCAGCGAATTGCAACTCAAAGATATTCAGCAAAGCTATTTGCAGGCGCAAACAAGTTACATCAGTGCTGCCTATGATGCCAAAGTTGCGGAGACATCACTTAAACGCATCAGCGGTACACTGATAAAATAATTGACTACTTTTCAAACTCCTTAATTTTTGGCTGTTGCGGTTTTAGCGTATTGTTGAGAAACCATAAACCTGCCATGGCAGAAATGGCAGAAGTAAGTATAATAGCTATTTTAGCTGCATCGAGTAACCCTTCCTCTTCAAACGACAGCGAAGCTATAAAAATAGACATGGTAAAACCTATTCCTGCTGTCATACCCGCACCAAGAAGCATTTTAAGAGTAATTTCTTGAGGCAATGTGCACCACTTTTGTTTTACTGCAAACCATGATGCAAGAGTGATGCCCAAAGGTTTTCCGATAAACAATCCTGCCATTACTCCAAAACCGACTGATGAGAATAAACCGGAAATACTGTCTGCTGAAATAGTAATAGCTGTATTTGCCAAAGCAAACAAAGGCAGTATCAAATAATTTACAGGAGCCTGAAGCCTGTGTTCAAATAATTTGAGTTTATCCACAGGAATGGTAAGAGCAATCAATACACCTGCAATGGTTGCATGCACACCCGATTGCAAAATATAATACCAGATAACTATTCCTGCTAAAATCCAGAGGTAAATATTGAAGAAACCTTTTCTTGATAGAATAAATAACACCGCTATGATAATGATTGCCGAAAGGAGATAGGTGATATGAAAATGTTCGGCATCGGTATAAAACAAAGCGATGATGATGATAGCTCCAAGGTCATCAATTATAGCAAGTGCTGTAAGAAATATTTTTAGGCCGAAGGGAACCCTGTTACCCAACAGCGATAAAACGCCAAGTGAAAATGCAATATCAGTAGCAGTAGGAATTGCCCATCCATTGAGCAGGTGAGGGTCTCTGATGTTTAATGCTGCGTAAATAAACCCCGGTATCATCATTCCGCCAAGAGCAGCCATTACTGGCAGCATAGCTTTACGCATACCCTTGAGTTCACCTTCAACAAATTCCCTTTTTATTTCCATTCCTACAAACAGAAAGAAAATCACCATCAAACCGTCATTGATGATATGAATTATGGACGCATTCCAGTGAAGAATGTTCAGATGTAAATGCCAGAAAGAGGGGTAGGGTTGCGTCATTTCTAGATTACTGAAAACTAAGGAAAGCAAGGTGGCAAGTATGAGCAACATGCCCGCTAACTTTCCCTGTGCAGCAAGAGATTTAATAGGATGGATAATTCTGTTTTTTATCACTCAGACAAAAATAGGTTTTCATTTTATCAGTGTTCTGCTAAATAAGGATTATCAAAATTATTCTGATATTACATGATCTTTTTTAAGGTATTTTTACGCTGAAAATGATTCTCAGAATAACTGCCATTACAGGATTGCTGTTAAGTTTTTTGCTCAGAACAGAAGCTCATTCAGTTGCTTATTTTGATTTTAACGAACGCTGCAAAACTGCCTACCAAAACATCTATGAACTTGAATTTCAGGCGGCAAATGCGCTGATTCAAGCTGAGAAAAAGGAGCATCCGGACAACCTCATTCCGGATTACCTCAATCATTATATTTTATTTCTGAAAACATTTATAGGAGAGGAGCAACAGGATTTTTCAGCGTTAAAAAGCAGTAGCGACAGACTCAATAAAATATTTGGCGGGCCAACTGCAGTTTCGCCTTACAAGAACTATTTATTGGCAGAAATTAACCTGATGACTGCCTTCAATAAAATAAAATTTAAAGAATTTGTCGGTAGTGCACTTGAGGTAAGGCGCGCTTTTAAATTGTTGGAGGAGAACAACAGAAATTACCCGGAATTTATACTAAATTATAAGTGCCTGGGATTACTTCATGCATTTATTGGTGCTGTTCCCGAAAACTATCAGTGGCTTGTAACCATTGCAGGGATGAGTGGTACTATACAATCAGGAATCAATGAGTTAAAACAGGTATATGAAAGTTCTGCTTCAATAGATTCAGAGTTTAATTTTATGCATCGCGAAACAGGCTTTATTTATCTCTTCACAGGGCAGCAATTACAACCGGATATTAACAAAGCACTTAACCTCTTGCAACAAATGAACGTTACCAATAATCCATTGGAGATTTTTTTTACTTGTAATCTGTATTACAGTGCAGGAAAAAGTGAAAAAGTTCTCGATATTCTCAATAAATTTAAATACCCTGATAGTTCATATCCAATATATTATCTAAGCTATATTAAAGGATTGGCTGAGTTAGGAGAGTTAAAGCCTGAATCTTTCTCAAATTTCAATAATTATGTTAAATTGTATAAAGGAAATAGCTTTATAAAGGCTGCATATCAGAAAATGGCGTGGACTGAATTATTGAAATCTGATACGGCCGGATATAGAAAATGGATGTCGTTATTGTTAACTAAAGGAAACAATTTTACTGACGAAGATAAACAGGCAGAAAAAGAAGCACAGTCTAAAACGATACCCAATGTTTATCTTCTTAAAGCGCGGATTTTGTTTGATGGCGGAAACTATAAGGAAGCTTTGCATTTGCTGGCAACACCGAATGAAGATGATATTCCAAGCTTCGGAAATAAGTTGGAGTATATATATCGTTTGGCAAGAGTATTTGACAAAATGAACATAACAGACCAGGGGAAAACGAATTACGAAAAAACCATTCGTTTAGGAATAAAGAGTAAAGAATATTATGCAGCTGCGTCAGCAGTTTTTTTGGCGCAGATTTATGAGAAAGAGAAGAACTTTACCGAAGCTGAAAAATATTACCGGCAGGCATTGAGCATGAAAAATCATGATTACCAGAACAGCCTTGATCAGAAAGCTAAAGCCGGGCTAAACCGAATCAGGCGATAACCCCTGTATTATTCTAATTACTATTTAACATAATATTAATTATAAGCTTGATATATCGGTTGGCGCAGATAATCAGGTTGATAAGAACGTCCAAGAATCCTTCTGAAGTCAATCCTTTCATCAAATCGGTATTCCCATTTCTTTGAAATATCCTAACTTCAACCTGTAAAAATCAAAAAGAATGATAACCTATTGTGCATTTCTGCGTGGCGTAAATGTGAAAGGCACCAACATGAAAATGGCTGACGTTTGCAGTGTTTTTTCAAAATGCGGGCTGAGCAATGTGACTTCAATTCTGGCATCAGGAAACATTGTTTTTTCGTCAACCAAGACCAATTTCGCACTTAAGAAACTTCTTGAAAAAGCTATGTCGGAGCATTTCAATTATGAGGCTTTTTTGTTTCTGAAAGATAAAAACCAGGTTGAACAAATTTCTTCTAAAAACCCTTTTAAGCCTCAAACCGACTATCATATTTACGGATTTGTTGGTGTAAATGATATTGAAACAGTTCTTATGAATGAATTTCAAAAAGCAGAAAAAATTCCTCATGAGGAAGCTGAAATTGTTGCCGGAAATTTTTACTGGAAAGTATCCAAAGGAAATACGCTAAACTCAGAGTTCGGAAAAATTTTAGGCAATAAAAGATTAAAGAATTCTTTCACCTCACGAAACATGAGTACCTTTGAAAAGGTTTATCATAAAATGTAACTGAATCTGCAACTGAAATGAAACTGTTTATTAAAAATATGGTTTGCAACCGTTGCATCATGGTAGTTCAGCATGAGCTTGAAAAACTCGGACTGAAACCACTGCATGTTGCACTTGGCGAAGTGACTCTTGAAAATGATTTGACTGAGTCAACAAAAAGTAAACTTCAGGAGGCTTTAACAACTCTGGGATTTGAACTGATTGATGACAAGAAAAGCAGAATCATCGAAAAAATCAAAACCATCATCATCCGTCTGATACATGATCAGGACAGCAGACTCAATCAGAATCTGTCGGATATTCTGAGCAGCGAGCTGCATCACGATTACAATTACCTTTCAAATTTATTTTCAGAAGTTGAAGGCATCACAATTGAAAAGTATTTTATAGCTCAGAAAATTGAGCGTGTGAAAGAATTGTTGGTGTATGATGAACTTACCTTAAGTGAAATAGCTTATCAGCTTAACTATTCAAGTGTTGCATATCTCAGCAGCCAGTTCAAAAAAGTAACAGGGCTTACGCCAAGTCATTTCAAACTTATTAAAGAAGAAAAAAGAAAACCTTTGGATGAAGTTCTGTAACTGAAGAATTCAGTGTTATTTTAAGATATTTTCAAGCACTTCAGCTTTACCATCAATTTTTTCGGTGATGGATAATCCAAGCATCTTTGCTATCAGCGGATACACATTTACATTTTCAAAATTGCCAATAGTCTGATGTTCTTTAAATTCAGGCCCCCATGCATAAAATACTGCCTGCATCTCTTTGTAATTGTTGTCAAAACCATGCTGACCTGCTGCTAATTTTCTTCCGTTGAAGCTAAACCCTTTTGACAATACTGCCAGTGTCATAAAAATATCACCAACTCTGTTGTAACGGTCATCCTTAGCACTGTAATGCCATCGCTCAGGAATATCATCAGCAAGATACACCTGATATCCATACTTATCTGACTTCGATTTTAATTTCTTATACAATGGTTTGATATATTTTTTATCTCTTGCATATAAATGCATAGTAGTACTGCCATAGGTCATCTTAAATTCTGACGAGTCAATTTTTACCGGTAGCGTGATAGGATTTTCTGTATCCATTGTTACCATACCGTGGTCTGAAAGAAAAATAAAATTCACAGGCAAACCAGTTTCATTGCATGCATGATACAATTTGCTGATTGCACTGTCAACAAACTGTACTGCCTGCTCAGTTTGAATGGACTCCGGTCCGAATTTATGCGCTGCATGATCCACTTCGGGGAGATAAAATGTGATGAGATGCGGCCTGATACTGTCAGGAAGCAGCAGCCAGTTTTTTACTGTTTCAATTCTTCTGTCAATGGGAATTGCTTCGTTGTAATGATAATAATAAGTGGGCAAAAATCCTTTGATATTGCTTTCAGAGCCTACCCAGTAAAATGATGCACTCAGCATCTTTTGTTGTTCTGCCAAAACCCAAATGGGTGTTCCGCCATACCATGACGAATCTTTCACAGCCTTTTTATTTCTGATAGCATATATCTGATTTTTTACTTTATCATAAAATGTATTATCCACAATTCCGTGATGCGCAGGATATAATCCGGTAGCTAAAGTGTAATGATTGGGAAATGTAAGTGATGGGAAAGACGGTTTCATGGATTCGGCCCTAACCCCTCCCCTACTTACTTCAGTCAGAAAAGTTGCATGATATTTATCTGCAAAATCATATCGGAAGCCATCTGCCGAAATCAGTATAACATAAGGTTTGTTGTACTGCGAAGTGTCGTTCACACGGTTCGGCACCACATATTGCAGGGTGTCCTGTGCCTTTGCATTATAGAGTGTGAGCACACACAGACTGAATAATGCAAGTTTCTTAAAATTGTATGGTAGCAAGTGTCGTGTTTTTGTTATGAAGGATCCAAAAATATGGATTTCTATGTGTAGATAATCTGAAAGTTATTGAATAACTCGAACAGAATGATGACCATCAATCATGTTTTTATGTTCGATACATATACAACACCGATAAATATCATAAATCAAATATGAAATTACATAACACCAAAACGGACAGTTATAACGACCTTTGTAGGGTGAATTAAAGATTATGGCAACAACTGATAACGAAGTAATTTATCTGCCACTCGAAAATGTGGACAGTGAGCATTGCGCCATGATAGTGGATAATGGCCTTGCAAAAGTGAAAGGTGTAGCAAGCCACAAAGTGGAACTGAATAACAATCGTGCTGCAATTACGGTGAATACCAAAGAAGCTGTGGCCGATGCCGTACATGCAATAAAAGATTTGGGATATGGCGTAACCACTGTAAAGAAATCTTTTCCGGTGCTGAATATGACCTGTGCATCCTGTGCCATCAGTGCCGAAAGTATAGTTAAATCGTCAGAATGGGTCATCAGTGCATCGGTAAACTATGCCAATGCCATGCTCACTGTGGAGTATCTGCCTGATATGACCAATCCTCAGAAACTGCAACTCGCTGTTCAGTCCATCGGTTACGATTTACTTCTGGAAGACGAAAACACGCAGCAGGATTCTCTCGAAGCCATCCACGAAAAAAGGTTCAGTGAATTAAAAACAAAAACCATCTGGTCAATCATTCTTACCGTTCCCGTGATGGTGATAGGAATGTTTTTTATGGATATGCCTTATGCAAATATCATCATGTGGCTGCTGTCCACTCCTGTAGTTTTATGGTTTGGAAAAGATTTTTTTGTCAATGCATGGAAACAAACCAAACACCGTTCTGCCAATATGGATACACTGGTTGCACTGAGTACCGGCATTGCTTATTTGTTCAGTGTGTTCAACATGTTGTTTCCTGAATTCTGGCTGAGCCGGGGAATGGAAGTGCACGTATATTTTGAAGCAGCAGCAGTAATTATTGCATTCATTCTACTTGGCAAAATGCTTGAAGAAAAAGCCAAAGGAAATACTTCAGCAGCCATTAAGAAATTAATCGGATTGCAACCAAAAACCGTAACGGTTATTCAGCAGGATGGAACTGAAAAACAAATTTCTGTTGAACAGGTTGCAGAAAATGATACGCTGTTGGTAAAACCCGGAGAGCGAATTGCAGTAGATGGCATTGTGGTTTCAG
>Ga0209605_1000612_pt1 | contig 44186 bp, 42 predicted proteins | sample AD_UKC035_MetaG_FD_184408 | JGI IMG/M metagenome (GOLD analysis project Ga0209605, IMG submission 184408) | Active sludge microbial communities of municipal wastewater-treating anaerobic digesters from USA - AD_UKC035_MetaG (SPAdes) (version 2) | ecosystem: Engineered > Bioreactor > Anaerobic >...
CGACCGCGCTGCTGCCGAGCCAGGGCGTGCGCTGGACGGCGATCGACGAACGCTCGGCGCGCGCCACGCTCGTCGACGGGCCGCACGAGGTCAGCCTCGTCTTCGTCTTCGGCGCCGACGGCATGGTCGAGTCGGTGCGCGCCGACGCGCGTGGCCGCAGCCTGCGCGGCCAGCTCGTGCCCACGCCCTGGGAAGGCCGCTGGCAGGCCTACGAGTCGCACTGCGGCATGCGCGTGCCCACCCGCGGCGAAGTCGCCTGGCTGCTGCCCGAAGGGCGCAAGCCCTACTGGCGCGGGCAGCTCGTGGAAATGCGCTGCGCGTTCGCGGAGTGAGGCTGCGGCGGCGCTGTCTTGTCGCTACATGTCTTGTGGCCAGCTGCTTCCACCCTACACTGCCCTCATTGCCGGAGCCCCGCCATGAACTTCCACCTCGAATGCGAATGCGAAGACGACGGCCGCTGGCTGGCCGAAGTGCCTGAGCTGCCGGGCGTGCTGGCGTATGGCGCCACGGCCGCCGAAGCGATGGCCAAGGCCCAGGCGCTGGCCCTGCGCGTGATTGCCGAGCGGCTGGAGCAGGGCGAAGCGCGACCGTTGGACATTCGTCTGACACTGCCCTCCGTCGCGTGAGCGTCTGGCCGTCTGCCAAGGCCCGGCGCGTGCTGGCCGCGCTGGAGCGGCTGGGCTGGCAGGTGAAGCGGCAGACGGGGTCGCACAAGACGCTGGCGCGCCCCGGCTTGGGAGGACTGCTTTGACACCGTGGGTGAGACCGCCGTATTTCGAGATCCGGGAGCTCGCGTTGTCTGGACGGATCAGGATCCGCTGGGGCGACTGGATGGGGCGATCACCCGCGCCTGTCCCGAGCGGCTTGGCATTGGCGGACAAGGTCGATGGGATGATGCTCGGCCTGGCCATCGGGGATGCTCTAGGCAACACGACCGAATCGATAAACCCAGCAGCCCGGCGCGAGCGGTTCGGATGGGTCGAGGACTATCTCCCGAACCGCCATGCTGGTGGCCGGCGCGTCGGCTTGCCGTCTGACGACACTCAGCTCGCCTTCCGGACGCTGGAGCATCTCATTGAAGGAAAGGGTCAGTACCTCGATCCGCAGGCGCTTGGCAATCGCCTGGCGCACGGCCGGATCTTCGGCATCGGGCAGGCCACCCGCCAGTGGCTGGCCCGCTTCACCCAAGGCGGCCATTGGATGACGTCAGGCACTCCTTCCGCTGGCAACGGAGCATTGATGCGGATCGCGCCCGTGCTGATCCCGCACCTTGCGTCGCCGAACTGCGATCTCTGGGTCGACACGCTCATGGCGGCGCACCTGACTCACGACGACGAGTTGTCGAACGTGAGTTGCCTGGCACTCGTCGATGCGTTGTGGCGGGCGATTGCGACCGAGGGCACGGTCGCACAGGGGTGGTGGCTGGAGCGCTGGCTGGAGGTGTGCGATGCGCTGGGAACCGGCGCTCGCTATCAAGCGCGAAACGGACGTCCTAAGGACTTCGACGGAACGATCTCGCAACTCCTGCGAGAACATGTGAGCCGGGCGCTGGAACGTCGACTGCCGGTGGAAGAAGCCGGCGAGTTGTGGCACTCGGGCGCCTACCTTCTCGAGACGGTGCCGACGGTTCTGTACATCCTCGAGCGCTTTGGAAACGAACCGCGCGAGGCCATTCTTCAGGCCGTCAATCAGGCCCGAGACAACGACACGATCGCTGCGATCGTAGGCGCTGCGGTAGGCGCGTTGCACGGCGCCAGTGCACTGCCATCCCAGTGGATTGAGGGCCTCTCGGGCCGACTCGGCGCTGACGACGATCATCGGGTCTTTCACCTGCTGCAGAGGGCAGGGCAAGCATTCGGCTACGGTTCGACGCCTGCGGTGCGCGCCAGGGCGGCGCTTTATCGGAAGGCAGCGGACGCGGGCGCTGGTCCGACTGGCATTCCGCGCGACCTGCTCCGCGGCGAGCTCTGGGTGAAGGTGGTGGGCTTTCTTCAGCAGAACTGGGCTGTGGTCCGGTCATCGGGGGCGGGCGAGCAGGTGCGGGTCTGGTTCGTCGATGACCGGTTCGATGTCTTCGACTTCATCGATTACGGGGCTGCTGCTTCGTCTCGCAAAGCTCTGCGGATCAACGGGTTCGAGCCTTACAGTGCGAAGACGCACGGATGGCTGAATTCGCCCATTCCAGCTGGCGTCGGTGTGGGTCGCCCGCGTCAACTCGACTGGGCGCCGCGACGCATCTACTCCTCCGGACAGTACTGGGTGCAGCCGGATGGCCTCTGATGGTGTCGGTGCTTCCCTATCTTGCGTGCTGGGCGCGTGCACCCCAGCTCATGGCTCAGCTCGTGGCGAACCATTGCGACGACGCCCTGTTCGCTCGCTTGACCTGCGACGGTGCCCCGCTGCCCATGGCGATCGAGCGGGTGGCACGCGCCTATCTCGACGGATAGGCGCTACCCATCGGCAAGAAGAGGCTTACAAAGAAGGAGCGCGACAGCCGCTTCTGGGCCAGCGAGGCTGTGAAGGGCTGCCCGTCCGGCGCGTGGGTCTGCGAGGCGATGTCGGTCGCCTTGGCGCGGTGCCTCGGTCAGGAGGCTGTGGCTGTCGATGTATTGGCGGTACCTGAGAACCGGGAGGAAGTGCCCTGTGGCACGCGTCAAGACAAGTAACGAGGTGGCGACCATCCAGCTGACGCCACAGTGCCGAGCGACCTGGGAGACAGCTGCAGCGCTTGAAGCGCGCTCCCTGGCCAACATGTTCGAGGTTGGCAGCCCCGACCACTGCCGGCGGCAGGAGACTGCCTTGCCCGCACCGGTTCCAGACGTCATTCCCCCGAAGCCTGCGGTACGCAGGCGGCCATCCAAGAACCAACAAGAAGGGTGACTCGCGATGCAGAGAGCAAGCGAAACCACCGACCGACAGTCTCTGACTTCGAACCTGTTCGCGGGCAACGTCCCCATCAAGGCTGCGCTCAACGAGCTGCGACTGCGACTGCTGGACCTGACGGGCCGAAACCGCCTCATCAACTTCACGCACCCCGCCGGCAAGTCGCTTCAGTTCGTGCACACGAGCATCGACGGCACCTTCCGGCGTCTCATGGCCGACCCGGGTAACCGTGTCGCAGTCACGCCGCTTCCAGAGCCCGACCGGAGCGACTGGGTGTCGCGCGGCGGAAAGCTGGCTCGGCCGGAACCGAAGGACTTTGCTGCCAAGGTCGGCATCGACCCCTCCTACGAGCTGTTCTTACGGTCAGGAAAGGCCGTTGCCGCTGCCAGTTCCGGTTCCCAGGCCCGAACGCTTTTCTACGCGGACGACCTGGGCCTGCACGGTCGGAAGCTGGAGCGCGAGGCCAAATCGGCCATCGAGGAAACCGGCGCGAACATGCTGCACCTCGTGCTCGGCTTCCTGGAGTTTCCCGAGTCGCCCGGGAGCGACAAGCTTTTCCGTGCGCCTCTGGTCTGCGTCCCAGTCCATATGACCCGGACCGATGAGGGCCCGTACTCCAACTTCCACCTGAACCATACCGGCGAGGAACTAGCGGACAACCTCTCGCTGCGCGAGAAGGTCAAGCGCGACTTCGGGCTGAACCTCCCCGAATACGACGCTGATAAAGACGCGTCCATCGAAAGCTACTTCGACGCCGTCGCCGGAGCCATCGCCAAGCTTCCGAACTGGCGCGTGCGGCGAATGATGACGCTCACGCTGCTGTCGTTCGCGAACATGCTGCTCGTGCGCGACCTGGACCCGGAGAACTGGCCGAAGGTCGGCGCGAAGTCCACGCTGCTGGAACATCCGCTGGTTAAGCAGGTCTTCGAAGGTAAACCCGCCTCCGGTGACGCCCAGTACGCGACCGAGTACGCCATCGACGACCATCCGCGTAGCGGCCTTCCGCTCATCTACGACGCGGACAGCTCGCAGCACAGCGCCCTGATTGACGTCATGGACGGCAAGAGTCTGGTCATCGAGGGGCCGCCCGGCACCGGCAAATCTCAGACCATCACGAATCTGATTGCTGCTGCTCTTCAAGAGGGCAAGAAGGTGCTCTTCGTTGCCGAGAAGCTCGCGGCGATGGAAGTCGTGAAGTCGCGCCTGAAGCTTGCCGGCCTCGCCCCTTTCGTTCTCGAACTGCACAGCAACAAGACGAACAAGAAACGTGTCCTGGAGGACCTTGACGCTCGCATCAAGATGCGTGTCCAGAACTCGCGAAACCTTTCGACCCTTCTCCAGCAGCAGGAGCAGAAGCGGCAGGAACTGAAGGCCTACGCCGACCTAATGAACACCAAGGTCGGCAACAACCTCGACCTGACCCTGCATCAGGTCATGTGGCGCGCCGAGTTGAACAGGTTGCGTTGTGGTCCGTGTGGGTCAGCGGTTCAGAACTTGGACTACTCGGCGGCGCCTCGGACCACCTCTGGGCAGCTGGCGGCACTCTGCGACCGGCTGCGCTACCTTGCGTCGCAGTTCGAACCCATCGGCACCTACGGCCCGGCGCATCCGTTGTGGGGCTTCTTCCCGAGGGAGGTCAAGCGGGAGGATCACGTTGCTGTTGAGCGCACACTGACCGAATTCGCAGCCAGGTTCAATACGTTCTCCACCGCGATGGAACAGGCGGCGGCGCTTCTCGGGGGAAGCAACCTCAACATGAGCGCTAAGAGTGCGGAGCGGCTGGTCTCGGTCCTGGAGTACCTGGCGCCCGCCGACGCGGATGAGGTGGCGTTCCATCTGCTCCCGCGACTGTTCACCGACGTCGACCCACAGGGCGCTCGCAGTCTCGCTTTGCTCACTGACTTGAACGCGAAGTCTGCTGAGATTGCGGCGACGGAATCGGAGGTGTTGCGGCACCTGGTCCACGCCACGCCTGCGACTGCGGAGCAGGTCAGCACCTGTGATGCTGCCGCTGGCCAGCTGGCAGAACTGGGCCTCGGCTCGTTGACTGCGACGGACTTGGCCCAGACCCGTTTGACTCTGCAGAAACAGGCGAACGAGGCAACTGAAGCACTGCAGCGCCTCGACCGAGCTGCGGAGGCCGCCTCCATTCAGTTCTCCTGGAGCGACGGCTCGATTCGCAAGCTGGCAGCCGTGGCTCACGTGGTTGGCACGGCGCCCAAAGACCTGCTGAGCATGCTGCATTCCGGCCTCAGGGGGCCCACGGCGGTCTCGACGCTGCAGGCAAGCATTGAGCGCCTCGAAGCGAACCAGCGGTCCCACAAAGAACTGAGCTCCAAGTTCTACCTGGATGCTGTGCCGGCGGACAACCTGCTGTCCGAAGCCATCCTCACTCTGCGGGAAGGCGATGCTTGGTATCGCATGCTCCAGAAGCGCTGGCGTTCGGCCGTACGCACCCACCGGCAGCTGCAGCGAACGAAGGAGAAACGGTCCGCCGCGGAAAGGCAGCGCGAGCTCGAACAGATTCGGCAGTTGGTGAACGACCAGCATCTGTGGCGCGAGAACCTTGAACTGCGCACCACCGCAGGGCCTCACTTCAAGAACGAACAGACGCCGCTGGCGTCGCTGTTGACTGTTGCGCGCTGGCTTGAGGCCTCGGACGCTTCGCTGGAGGAAGCTCAGGTCTCCACGGTCGCGTTCGACCCGATTCGCCTGGACCGGCCGACGCTGGCGGCGCTCCACGTCGAGGCTGAAGCTATCCAGAAGGCACTCGCAGAGCTTCGTCAGTTCGAGGAGACGTTGCAGGATATTTTCCACAGCGCGGCGCCTTCCGTGCGCCGCGAAATCGCTGATGCTGACTGGAAGCGCCGGCTTGCGATGGTCGAGGCAGCTACCCAGACCATTGCGGTGGTCGAGCGGGTCATGGCCAACACGGTGCGGCCTGAGATTGCCGCGCAAGACGGGCTTTCGGCAATTCGTGCAAGTCATGCGTTGCCGAGACTCGAATCTGAACTGAACGAGCATGTCGAGGCCAAGGCGCTGTTTGGCGCCACCTACGCCGGGCGCAGGACTGACTTCGAGGCTGCGCTTGCTGCGCACACTTACGGACAGCGCGTCAAGCAGCAGCGACTTCCGACCAGCATCGAGAAGACCCTTCTTTCGCCGGACTGCGTGGCCAATCATGGCTGCCTTAGCTCGTATACGTCCGTAATCAACGGGGGCTGGCAGGCCGTTCTTGACTTCACAGAGGCCATGTCGAAGTTCGGGCGTTTCGAGACCGGTGCCTGGGCCGACCCTGCCGGGCGCTCGACGTCGGAGTACGCCAAGCAACTTGCCGTGAAGACTGGCCGGGCTGCCGAGAAGGTCGGCGGCCTGCTGGCTTGGGCGCAGTACGTCGCCGCGCGAGCCGATGTGACCGAGGCTGGGCTTGAGGGATTCGTCACCGGACTGGAGTCGGGTGTCATTCCTCCCGACAAGCTGGAACACGCTTTCCTTTACCGGTTCTACTCGGTGCTAGCCCAGTCGGTGTTCGCGAATTTCGCGACGCTTCGCAAGTTCAGCGGGCTCCGGCATGCCTCGGTGCGGAAGGACTACGCAAATCTGGACAAGGAAATCATCCAGATGCGCGGGTGCCAAGTGGCGCAGGAGTGCCGACGGCTTGCTCGTCCCCCGGCTGGCACCTCTGGAACTCGGGTCGCGGACAAAACCGAAATGGAGCTGCTGAATCTGCTCATCCCGCAACAGCGGCCTCGCGTGCCTGTTCGGCAGATGCTCCGCCGCGCGGGCAAGGCCATCCAAGAGCTGAAGCCATGCTTCATGATGGGCCCGCAAGCGGTTGCGCAGTTCCTCGCCCCGGGTCACCTCCACTTCGACATCGTCGTCATGGACGAGGCCTCTCAGCTACGTCCCGAGGAGGCGATTGGCGCCATCGCGCGCGGCTCACAACTGGTGGTCGTCGGCGACCCCAAGCAGCTTCCCCCGACGTCGTTCTTCTCACGCTTGAACGCAGCCGATGGCGATAGTGACGACGGCCGTGGGCCCCTGACGACCACCGAGGCCGAAAGCATCCTGGACGTGTGCATCAGCCACTTCCAACCGGTGCGTAGGTTGAGATGGCATTACCGGTCGCGGCACGAGTCGCTCATCGCGTTCTCGAATCACCACTTCTACCGCAGCGACCTGGTCGTCTTCCCGTCACCGTACCCGAAGGGCAAGTCGTTGGGTCTGCGATACCTGCATGTCGCGGAGGGCGTCTACGAGAACCAGATGAACCACGTCGAGGCCCGGCGCGTTGTAGACGCCACGGTCGAGCACATTCTTCATCGTCCGGACGACTCGCTAGGGATTGTCACGCTGAACATCAAGCAACGAGACCTGGTTGCTGAACTTCTCGAGGAGCGCCTGCGGAGCTTGCCTGAGGCCGTCGACTTCAAGGAGCGCTGGGATGCCGAGGGCATGGGTCTGTTCATTAAGAACCTGGAAAACGTCCAGGGCGACGAGCGCGACTGCATCTTTATCTCGACAACCTTCGGCAAGGCCAGGGGAACGGACGTTGTTCGCCAGAACTTCGGGCCCATCAGCCGCGATGGCGGATGGCGACGCCTCAACGTGCTGTTCACCCGGTCGCGCAAGTCGATCGCTGTGTTCAGCTCCATGCGGCCCGAAGATGTCGTGGTCGACGCCAAGACCCCGGAGGGTACCCGCGCGCTCCGGAACTACCTAGAGTACGCCCGCAACGGTGTGCTTCCGGTCGAGCGGGAGACGAGCCTGCCGCCGGACAGCGACTTCGAGATTGCTGTCATGGACGTCCTTCGCGCCCGAGGTTACGAGGTTGAGCCGCAACTCGGAGTCGCTGGGTTCCGCATCGACATCGGCGTCAAGCATCCGATACACAAATCTGGGTACCTGGCTGCCGTCGAGTGCGACGGCGCCTCGTACCACTCGGGCGTCTCAGTGCGCGACCGAGACCGCATCCGTCAGGAAATCCTGGAAAGCCTGGGCTGGAGGAACCGAATCTGGCGTGTGTGGTCAACAGACTGGTTCCGGAACCCGCTCGCTGAGACCGATCGCCTGCTGCAGTTCCTGGATGAACTGAAGCAGCAGCCGATTACCGACGAGTATCTGATGGTGGAAGCGCCCCAGGAGCCCGCTATGGATTCTCCGCCTGTGGCGGAAGATCTCGATGACGATGAGCGTCCCGAAGACCTCGTCTTCGCTGACGACGAAGACGAACGCAAAGTTGAAATCGGGGACCTTGTTACCTACGCGCGGGAAGAAGCTCTCGACAAGCCACTTCGTGTTCGTATCACCGCCGGGCAGACCAACCTGGACCTGGGCTTGGTTGCAGCGACGACCCCTCTCGGGTCTGAGCTTATCGGCGCGACGGTCGGGGAGACCGTGGTCCTGCGCGTGCCTGGCAGGACGCCTCAGGCCTTCGTCATTCAAGGAATCAACAGACCTGTCGACGCGACCGTCCAGTAGTTCGTAGTCATGACACCCGGCGCAGCAACTCGGTAGCTGCGCCGCCTGGGCTGCGCAGCGCGGCCACGATCACATCGGTATCCAGCACGACCCGGATCATGCGCTGGATGATATCGCGGAGGATGTCAGCGCGTGCGCCTTCGGCAGGGCGTCCAAGTCGGCTCCCAGCTCATGCGCCGAGCGGAACTCGGCGAAAGCCCCGCGGCCGTAGCTGCCCAGCGCGTTGACGCCCGGCAGCCACTGGGTGGCTTTGGTATGGCCCTTGGCCACCGCGTCTGGCTGGCTTCAGCCGCGACGGTAGATCTCTCCTCGATGCCCGACGCGTATCACCTCGACCATGACGCATTCATCGTGTATCTTGTAGATGATCCGATCAGCGCCCTGGCGCGCCCGGTACAGCCCGGCGGCGCTCAACTTCTCGCAGCCCGGGGCGCGCGGATCCTCGCGCAGGCCTTCGATGCGGCGCCGGATGCGCTTCACGTCCGCCTTCGGAACGCCGCGAAGATCCTTGGCGACCGAGGGTCGAACACGCAGCTCAAAGCGCGCCATCGGCCTTGAGCTTGCTTAGGAAATCCTCGTAGCTGAGGGCCCGCTCCTTCGCACGCGAGCGCACGGCAGCCAGGTCCTCCTCGTCCTCCCGCAGCGCCTGGCGCAGGGCTTCGTTGACGATGTCGGACATGCTGCGCTGGCTTTGCGCGGCCTTCAGGCGCAAGGCCTGGTGCAGCTCGGGCAGCAGATAGACGGTGGAGCGGACGACGTCGGCGGCGGCCACGGTGGATCTCCGAGGGTGGGCGACGAAGGCATCGTAGCATCATGACGCTAAGACGTTTTGGCCCTGCGCACGCGGCTCAGACGGTCCCCGCGGCCGTCCGGGTGAACCGCTCGAGCGCGAGGAACAACTTCCGCTCATTGCCGCCGATGGGCTCGAAACCGTGATGGCGGTAGAAGGCGGCTGCCTCTTCGTCCTTGGCGTCGACGACCAGTACGAGGACTGCAAGCTCCGACCGGGCAGCGCACAGGGCGGCATCGGCGAGCAGGGCGCCGCCGAGTCCCTTCCCCTGGAACGCGTTGGCGATGGCCAAGCGGCCGAGCCGGGCCACCGGGACCGCGGGATAGCGTGGGAGGCGCTTGCTCACATCCGACGGCAATTCGACCAGCGGCACGCTCGCGGCAGCCAGGGTGTAGAAGCCTGCCAGCTTGCCGGAGCTGACTTCGACGGCGACATAACAGGCGCTGACGCGGCGCCGAACGTCCTGGCCGGCGCGCGTGGCGAGGTACTGATCCAGCACCTCGACGCCGCAGGAGAATCCGCCCCGTTCGTGGCTGGGCCCCAGGGGCTCCAGGCGAAACGGCGCGGTCACTTGACGTCGGCGATCAGGCTTTGCCTGGCCTTCAGCGCGCGCTTCATCGCAGCCGCCAGGGGAGGCGGATCGATCAACAGCGCGGCGAAGCGCTGCTGATCCTCGACGCTGAGCCGGATGATCTGCGCGTCTTCGATGGTGCGCTGTGCATCCTTGAGGGCGGCGGCGACGACGAAGTCACTGATGCTGCGGCCCTGCAACTCCGCGGCGCGACGGACGACGGCGAGCGCGTCGGGCGCGATGCGCGCTTCGACGCGGGCGGTGCGGGTGGTCTCGGATGTGGCCATGGCATCCCTCCGTGGAGGAGGCGTAATTGTACGTCATTGTGCCGTACAAGATCGACGTACAAGAGGGATGTACAAGAGAGACGCGCCCGCAGCGAGAACAACCAGCCTCTTGCGTACCCCGGGCTCCGGGCTCAGGCGCCGGGTGATGGATCGCGCTCGCTGTCGTGATGGGTTCCGTCACTCACTAATTCGCGCCCCTGCCGGATGAAGAGTCCGATCGCGCGGCCGGCGATCGCGAGCGCGAACACCGGCAGCCAGATCGAGTACCACCACTGCGGCACGCCGATGCCGGGCGAGGTCTCCTCGAAGCGGATGTCGTCGTAGACCATGCGCATGCTCAGGAACGCCAGCAGCAGGAAGAGCAGGGCGGTCATGGCCGAGGCGAAGCGCGCGAGGCGTCGGCGTCGCTGCGCGGGGCCGGCGTCGGCGAAGAACTCGATGCGGATGTGGCGGTTGCGCGCCACCGCCGCCGAACCGGCGACCAGCGCGAGCACGATCATCAGGAAGATCGAGACCTCCTCGGTCCAGGCGAAGGACTGGCTGCTGAAGTAGCGCACCAGCACATTGGCGAAGGTGATCAGCGCCAGCAGCGCCATCACGACCACGGTGAGCCAGTCCTCGATCGCCAGCGGCACGCGCGGCTTCGCTTCAGGCGCTTCGCGTCGTTCCGACTCGGCGCCGAGCGGTCCGCCGATGGCCGGCGCTTTCGCGTCTGCGTCGGGATGCTTGGCCGGGGACTTGGGCATCGTCGCTGTTCGTCGGGGGGCGTCGTGTGCTGCCGTTTGCGCTGCGGTCGAGGGCTTCGTTCCGTGCGCGATTGGCCAAGCGCTCAGGCGCAGAGCGCGCGCGCCGCCGTGACGATGTCGGCGGCGCCGATGCGCGACTGCGCCTCGAGCACCGGCGAATAGCCGACCGGGATGCGCGGCGCGCCCAGGCGCCGGACCTTGCAGCCCAGCGCCTCGGCGACGGTGGCGGCGATCTCGGCGCCGAAGCCCGCGACCTGCACCGCCTCGTGCACGACGAGCAGCGCGCCGGTGCGCGCGCAGGAGGCCAGCACCGCGTCGCGGTCCCAAGGCCAGAGCGTGGCCAGATCGATCAGTTCGACCGCGATGCCCTCGGCGGCCAGCGCGTCGCAGGCTTCCTCGCAGGCCAGCAGCTGGCGGCTCCAGCTCACCAGCGTCAGGTCTTTCCCGCTGCGGCGCAGGCGTGCGCGGCCAAGGGTCGCGACCTCGCCGGGATCGATTTCGCCGCTCGCTCCCCAGAGCGTCTTGTGCTCGAGGTAGACGACCGGGTCGCCGCAGGCCAGTGCCGCGCGCAGCAGCGCGCTGTTGTCCTGCGGCGTCGAGGGCGCGAGGACGACGACGCCCGGCAGGTGCGCGAACCAGGCTTCGAGGCTCTGCGAGTGCTGCGCGGCCGAGGCGTCCCAGATGCCGATCGGCATGCGCACGACCATGGGCACGCGGCCCTGGCCGCCGAACATGAAGCGGTTCTTCGCCGCCTGGTTGACGAGCTCGTCCATGCCGCAGAGCGCGAAGTCGACGACGCGCATCTCGACCACCGGCCGCAGCCCGGCCAGCGCCATGCCCACGCCCGCGCCGAGGATCGCGGTCTCGCTGATCGGCGTGTCGATCACGCGCTCGGCGCCGAAACGCTGCTGCAGGCCCTTGTACTGGCCGAAGATCCCGCCGCGCCCGACGTCCTCGCCGAGCACGACGATCTCGGGACGCGCCTGCATCTCGAGTGCGAGCGCAGCGGCCGCCGCCTCGGCGTAGCTCATCCTCATCGCCAGACCCCCGCGCCGGTGTCCTGCACGTCGGTGTAGGCGCTGGCCGGATCGGGCCAGGGCGCCGCCTCGGCGGCGGCGAGGGCGGCCTCGATCTCGGCAGTGGCGGCCGCGTCGATCGCGTCGAGCGTCCCTTGCTCGGCAGCCGGGAGCGCGAGATAGGCGGCGCGCGCGCGGGCGATCGGATCGGTCAGCAGCGCTGCCGCCAGTTCCGCGGGATCGCGGTAGGTCGCCGGGTCGACCGAGACATGGCCCTTGACGCGGTAGGTGCGCGCGTGCAGCAGCCGCGGCCCGCCGCCGCTGCGCACTTCATCGACCAGGCGGCCGGCCGCGGCATGGACGGCGAGCACGTCGTTGCCGTCGACCTCGAGCGAGCCGATGTCCAGCGCCGCGGCGCGTGCACCGGCGCCCAGGCCCGCGATCATCGGGCCGCTGGCGGTCGTTGCGCTCCAGCGGTTGTCCTCGCAGACGAAGAGCACCGGGAGCTCGTGCACGCGGGCCCAGTTCAGCGCCTCGAGGAAGGGGCCGCGGTTGATCGCGCCGTCGCCGAAGAAGCAGGCGGTGATCGCATCCCGGCCCTGCAGCTTCAGTGCGTGCGCGGCGCCGACGGCGATCGGCAGCCCGGCGGCGACGACGCCGTTGGCGCCCAGCATGCCGACCGAGAAGTCGGCGATGTGCATCGACCCGCCCTTGCCACCGTTGAAACCGCTGGCCTTGCCGAAGAGCTCGGCCATCATCCGCGCCGGATCGGCGCCCTTGGCCAGGGTGTGGCCGTGGCCGCGATGCGTCGACGTCAGGTAGTCCTCGCGCCGCAGATGTGCGCAGACGCCGGCCGCCACCGCCTCCTGACCGGTCGAGAGGTGCAGCGGGCCGCGAACCTGCGCCCGGCCGTGCGCCGCCTCGCCGAAGGCGCTCACGCCTCCCTGGCTCGCGGCTTCGGCCGCATTCTCGAAGCAGCGGATCCGCACCATCGTGCGGTACAGCGCCGCCAGGCGTTCCAGATCCTCGCTCAATGCCGCTCCCGGCGCGTTCATGCAGACAGGCTGCGCATTCTAGGTGGGCGACGCTGGGCCCCAGGCGCTGGACCGTGAGCTCCGGACCGAGGTCCGGAAGGTCCGGATTTCTTCAGGTAGCACTTTCGCTCCCGTCTTCAAGCGCTTGTTTTTGAACAACTAATGCACAGATTCGACTTCGAAATCCGGCTCTAAGTGATTGATTCCTCTTCTTTTTTTCCACAGGGCGGCGTTGACCGAGCGCGAATTCTTCGGGTAAAGTGCAGTTTCGTGGCGGGGAGTGGCAGAGAGTGGCGGGCTATCGCGGCGGACCGGTGGTCAAGGTGGACGAGAAGGGGCGGGTGACCGTGCCTTCGAAGTTCGCGGCCGCGCTCAAGGAATCGGTGGCCGGACAGATGGTGGTCGCCAAGTCGCCGGATGGCTGCCTGTCGCTGTACCCGGTGCCGGTGTGGGAGCAGTTCGAGGCCGACATGCGCGCCTGGCCGCTCGAGATGGACGGCTGGCGGCGGCTCTTCGTCGGCTCGGCGACCGACGTCGAGCTCGACGGCTCGTCGCGCGTGCACATCCCTCCGGAGCTGCGCAAGTGGGCCGGTTTCGAGCGCGAGGTCAAGTTCATGGGCGTGGGCGCCTACTTCGAGCTCTGGGACAGCGCCCGCTACGATGAGCGCGAGGCGCGCATGCTGGCCGGCGAGCGCCCCGAAACGCTGCAGAAGGCCGTCATCCGGTGAGCGGCGCGATGGGCACGGGCCTGCACCAGACCGTGCTGCTCGCCGAGGCCGTCGAGGCGCTCGTGACGCAGCCCGGCGGCATCTACGTCGATGGGACCTTCGGCCGCGGCGGGCATGCGCGCGCGGTCCTCGGGCGCCTCTCGCCCGCGGGCCGGCTCTACGCCTTCGACCGCGACCCCGAGGCGGTGGCCGCGGCCGCGGAGATCGTCGACCCGCGTTTCGTGATCGTGCACGCGAGCTATGCCGACATGCAGGGGGAGCTCGCCGCGCGCGGCGTGCGGCAGGTCAGCGGCGTGCTGCTCGACCTGGGCGTGAGCAGCCCGCAGATCGACACCGCCGAGCGCGGTTTCAGCTTCCGCTTCGACGCGCCGCTGGACATGCGCATGGATCCGACCCGCGGCGAGACCGCCGCGGACTTTCTTGCACGCGCCGACGAGCGCGACATCACCTGGGTGCTGCACAACCATGGCGAAGAACGGTTTGCTCGGAAGATTGCGCGTGCGCTTGTTGCTCGCCGCGAGAGCGGGTCTCCCGTTCGAAGCACCGGGGAGCTGGCCGCACTCGTGGCTGGCGTCGTCAAGACCCGCGAGCCGGGCCAGGACCCTGCAACGCGCACGTTTCAGGGCCTTCGGATTCATGTCAACGCCGAGCTCGAGGCGCTCGAGCAGGGGCTGAACGCGGCGCTGGCACTCCTGGTGCCGGGCGGGCGGCTGGTCGTGATCAGCTTCCATTCGCTCGAGGACCGCATCGTCAAGCGCTTCATCGCGCGCGAGAGCCGCGACGAGGTCGACCGCCGCGTGCCGTTCGCGCCGCAGCGGCCGCTGCGACTCGAGGCACTGGGGCGCATCCGCCCCGGCGCCGAGGAGCTGCGCGCCAACCCGCGGGCGCGCTCGGCCGTGATGCGCGTGGCCGAGCGCACGGAGGCGGCCTGATGCTCGGGAGCAAGACCCTGGCGCTGCTGCTGCTGGTCGGGCTCATCGGCTCGGCGCTCTACCTCGTCAACGTCTCCTACGAGGCGCGGCGGCTGTTCACGCTGCTGGACCGGGCGCAGGTGCAGGCACGCCAGCTCGACGCCGAGGCACGGCGGCTGGATGCCGAGCGCCAGGCGCAGGCCACGCTGCTGCGCGTGCAGAAGGTGGCCAGCGAGCGCCTGCGCATGCGCGCGCCGACCCCGGCGGTGACGCAGTACGTCGTCGAAGCGGCCGCGCAGGCGCCGGCTTCGGGTGCGGAGGGCGTGCGATGACGCGGCCCAGGGCGCGAGCGCGCAACGGCACCGGCGGTGTCCGCAGCCTGGACTACGCCACGAGCCCGCTGCTGGCGAGCAAGACGCCGCCCTGGCGTTCGCGCTTCATCGTCGCGCTCGTGGGTCTGGCCTTCATCGGGCTGATCGGGCGCGCGGTCTACATCCAGCTCATCGGCACCGACTTCTACCAGAAGGAGGGCGAGAAGCGCTTCACGCACACGCTGCAGGTCCAGGCCAGCCGCGGCCGCGTGCTCGACCGCAACGGCGTGGTGCTCGCCAGCAGCGTGGCCACGCCCTCGGTCTGGGCGATCCCCAAGGACTTCGATGCCGATGCCCGGCAGCGCCGGGAGCTGGCACGGCTGCTGCGTCTCAAGCCGGCCGAGCTCGAGGAGCGGCTTTCGCGCTCGCGCAACTTCGTCTGGCTCGCGCGCCAGGTCGACGAGCCGATCTGGGACGCGGTGAAGGCGCTGGGCATCAAGGGCGTCTACGAGCAGCGCGAATACAAACGCAGCTACCCCGAAGGCGAAGCGGCGGCGCATGTCGTCGGCTTCACGAACATCGAGGAGGCCGGGCAGGAAGGCATCGAGCTGCGCTTCGACGGCACGCTGCGCGGCGTCGCGGGGTCGCGCACGGTGGTCCGCGATCGTCTGGGACGCGTGGTCGAGGACATCGGCGACGCGGTCGAGCCCACCGACGGCCGCGACGTCCAGCTCTCGATCGACTCCAAGGTGCAGTTCTTCGCCTACCAGCGTGTGCGCGAGGCGGTCGTCGCGCATCGCGCCAAGGCCGGCAGCGCCGTCGTGCTCGATGCGCGCAGCGGCGAGGTGCTGGCGCTGGCCAACTATCCCGGCTACGACCCGGCGCAGCGGCAGAGCATGAGCGGGGCCAAGCTGCGCAACCGGGCGCTGACCGACGTCTTCGAGCCGGGCTCGACGATGAAGCCCTTCGTGATCGCGCTGGCGCTCGAGAAGAAGATGGTGAGGCCGGACACGCCGATCCAGACCGCGCCCGGCCGCATCGTCGTGAGCGGGCGGACGATCAGCGACGCGCACGCCAACGGCGTGCTCACGGTCGCGCAGGTGGTGCAGAAGTCGAGCAACGTCGGCACCGTGAAGCTGGCGATGCAGATGCAGCCGCGCGAGATGTGGGAGCTCTATTCGCAGGTCGGTTTCGGGCAGAAGCCGCAGATCGACTTCCCCGGCGCAGTCACCGGCCGCTTGCGCCCCTACAAGAGCTGGCGCCCGATCGAGCAGGCGACGATGAGCTACGGCTACGGCCTGTCGACGAGCCTGCTCCAGCTCGCGCATGCCTACACCGTGTTCGCGCACGACGGTGAACTCGTCCCGATCACGCTGCTGCGCCGCCAGGCGGCGACGCAGGGCCAGCGCGTGGTCTCGCAGTCAACGGCACGCGCGGTGCGCGAGATGCTGCGCATGGCCGCGGGGCCCGGCGGCACCGCGCCGAAGGCGCAGACCGTCGGCTACAGCGTCGGCGGCAAGACCGGCACCGCGCGCAAGCAGGAGGGCAAGGGCTACACGAACCGCTATCGCGCCTGGTTCGTCGGCGTTGCGCCGGTGACCGATCCGCGCATCGTCGTCGCGGTGATGGTCGACGAGCCCACCGGCGTCTATTACGGCGGCGAGGTCGCCGCTCCCGTCTTCAGCCAGGTCGTGCAGCAGACGCTGCGCATGCTGGGCGTGCAGCCGGACCTCGAGGTGAAGCCGGGCTACGTCACGCAGACCGAGCCCGCCGAGCCGGAGAGCTTCTGATGGCGCTGCTGCGGCTCGATTCCCCTTCCGCTGCACTGCATTTCATCGCGGGGCATGGCTGCACCGGCCTGTGTGCCGACAGCCGCCGCCTGCGCGCGGGCGACGCTTTCCTCGCCTGGCCGGGCCATGGCGGCGACGGCAGACGCCATGTGCAGCAGGCGCTGGCCGCGGGCGCGGCGGCCTGCCTCGTCGAGGCCGAGGGCGTGCGGGCCTACGCCTGGACCGACGCGCGCATCGCGGCACTCGCCGGGCTCAAGGCCGCCGCCGGGCCGATCGCCTCGGCGTTTCACGGCGACCCGAGCGCGCGGCTGGATGTGCTCGCGTTCACCGGCACCAACGGCAAGACCTCGAGCGCCTGGTTTGCCGCGCACGCGCTGGCGCTGCTCGGGCGGCGCGCCGGCATCGTCGGCACCCTGGGCATCGGCGAGGCCGGCACGGTGCTTGCCGACGCCGGCCTGACGACACCCGACGCGCTCGGCCTGCAGGCCGCGCTGGCCGGCTTCGTCGCCAGCGGCCTGCGCGCCTGCGCGATCGAGGCCTCGTCGATAGGGCTGGCCGAGCAGCGCCTGGCCGGCACGCGCATCGCGGTGGCGGCGTTCACGAACTTCACGCGCGACCACCTCGACTACCACGGCGACATGGACGCCTACTGGACCGCCAAGCGCATGCTCTTCGACTGGCCCGGCCTGCGCGCCGCGGTGATCAACGTCGACGACCCGCAGGGAGCGCTCCTGGCCGACGAACTGCAGGGACGCGCCCGCGCCCTTGGGCTCGCCCTGTGGACGGTCTCGCTGCACCGCCCGGCGCGGCTTTCGGCGCGCGGGCTGCGCCACACCGACGCCGGGCTGGCGTTCGAAATCGACGAGCAGGCAACAGTTGCGGCCGGGAACCCAACCGGTGGCACGCGCGCTGACAAGGGAACCGATGCGCAGGCCGTCGATGATCGGAGTGCCGAGGTCGCAAGCCCGCTGGTCGGCGACTACAACGCGAGCAACCTGCTCGTGGTGACGGCCGCGCTGCGCGCGCTGGGGCTGCCGCTGCGGCAGATCGCCGCGGTGCTGCCGCGCCTGCCGGCCGTGCCCGGGCGTCTGCAGCGGGTGGCCGGCGGCGCAGCGGCCGAACCGGCGGTGCTCGTCGACTACGCGCACACGCCCGATGCGCTCGAGCAGGTGCTGCAGGCGCTGCGGCCGCTGGCCGATGCGCGCGGCGGGCGCCTGTGGTGCGTCTTCGGCTGCGGCGGCAACCGCGATGCGAGCAAGCGCCCGCTGATGGGTGCGATCGCCGAGCGCCTGGCCGACGAGGTCGTGCTGACGAGCGACAACCCGCGCAACGAGGTGCCCGCCGAGATCCTGGCGCAGATCCTCGCGGGCATGCACGGGGTCGGGGCGCACCGCGCGCCGGCGGTGATCGTCGACCGCGCCGAGGCGATCGCCGATGCGATCGCGCGCGCCGCTGCCGCCGACGTCGTGCTCCTGGCCGGCAAGGGCCACGAGACGACGCAGGAGATCGCGGGGATCCGGCGTCCCTTCGACGATGCGCAGGTTGCGCTCGCCGCGCTGCAGCGACGCTGCGGGGAGGCGGCGCGATGATGACGCTGCACGAGGCGCTGGCGCTGCTGGACGGAGCCGGCACGCTCGTCGGCGACGGCGCCACGCGCGTCGAGCGCGTGCACACGGACACGCGCACGCTCGAGCCGGACGATCTCTTCGTCGCGCTGCGCGGCGAGCGCTTCGACGGCCACGACTTCCTGCCGCAGGCGCGCGCCGCCGGCGCAGCCGCGGTGCTGGCCGAGCGTGGGGTCGCGGCCAGCGGCCTGCCCGGCCTGCAGGTGGCCGACGCGCTCGCGGCGCTGCGGCAGCTCGCGGCGGCGTGGCGGCGGCGGCACCGTGCGGCGCGGCTGGTCGCGGTCACCGGCAGCAACGGCAAGACGACGGTGACGCAGATGATCGCCGCGATCCTGCGCGCCTGGCTGGGCCCCGACGCGCTGGCAACGAAGGGCAACCTCAACAACCACATCGGCGTGCCGCTGACGCTGCTGCGCCTGCGCGACCTGCCCGCGCACCGCGTGGGCGTGCTCGAGCTCGGCACCAACCACGAGGGCGAGATCGCGACCCTCGCGCGCTGGGTGGCGCCCGACGTCGCGCTCGTCAACAACACGCAGCGCGAGCATCAGGAGTTCCTGCTGGGCCTGGACGCGGTCGCGCGCGAGAACGGCAGCGTGATCGAGGCGCTTGGCGCCGAGGGCGTCGCCGTCTTTCCGCTCGACGACCCCGGCACCGCGCTCTGGCGCCGGCTGGCCGGTGCACGGCGCACCCTGTGCTTCGCGCTGGCCGCCGATGCCGACGCATCGTCGATCTCCGCGGCCGAGGTGCGCGGCCGGGCGCACTGGCACGATGGCGTCAGTGGCGTCTGGCGGCTCGTGATCGAGACCGACGACGCGCGCATCGAGACCCGGGTCGCCGCTGCCGGCGTGCACAACGCGAGGAATGCGCTCGCCGCGGCCGCCTGCGCGCTGGCGCTGGGCGTGCCGCACGAGGCGATCGCACGCGGGCTTGCGGCCTTCTCGCCGGTGGCCGGACGCAGCCGCGTGATCGCGCTGCAGCGGCAGGGGCGGGCGCTGCAGCTCGTCGACGACAGCTACAACGCCAACCCCGATTCGGTGCTGGCGGCGATCGACCTGCTGGCCGGCCTGCCGGCGCCACACTGGCTGCTGCTCGGCGACATGGCCGAGGTCGGCGCCGAAGGGCCGCAGTTCCACGCCGAGGTCGGACGCCACGCCAGGGCGCGCGGCATCGAGGCGGTCTGGACCTTCGGGGCGCAGAGCGTGCACGCGGCGCGCGAGTGTGGGGGCCGCCACTTCGATTCGATCGACGAGCTGCTCGCCGCGCTTCCGGCCGGGGTGCCGGAAGCGGCGTCGATCCTCGTCAAGGGCTCGCGCTCGATGCGGATGGAGCGCGTCGTGCAGGCCCTGGTGCAGGCGTCCGGGTCGGCGATCGGATCGGTGGCCGCGCCCACTTCGGGCCTGGCTGCCCGCGCGACGCCAGGGCAGGATGGAGGGGACGCGCATGCTGCTTAGCCTCTCGCAATACCTGATGTCGCTCTATCCGGAGCACCTGGGCTTCCTGCGCGTGATCCAGTACCTGACCTTCCGCTCGGTGCTGGCGGCGATGACGGCGCTGCTGATCGGCCTGGCCTTCGGGCCCTGGGTGATCCGCCGCCTCACCGAGATGAAGATCGGCCAGCCGATCCGCGAGTACGGCGTGCAGGCGCACCTGGGCAAGCGCAACACGCCGACGATGGGCGGCGTGCTGGTGCTGATCGGCATCGGCGTCTCGACGATCCTCTGGTTCGACTGGGGCAACCGCTTCGTCTGGGTCGTGATGCTCGTGACCTTCGGCTTCGGCGCGATCGGCTGGGTCGACGACTGGCGCAAGGTCGTCAACAAGGACCCCGAGGGCATGCGCAGCCGCGAGAAGTTCTTCTGGCAGAGCCTGATCGGCCTGATCGCCGCGGTCTATCTCGCCTTCAGCGTCGCCGAGACGAGCAACGTGCGCGTGCTCGAGCTCTTCCTGCGCTGGGTCGGCAGCGGTTTCTCGACCGAGCTGCCGCCGCGCGCCGACCTGCTCGTGCCCTTCTTCAAGAGCGTCAGTTACCCGCTCGGCGTGCTGGGCTTCATCGCACTGTCGTGGTTCGTCATCGTCGGCGCGAGCAACGCGGTCAACTTCACCGACGGGCTGGACGGCCTGGCGATCATGCCGGTGGTGATGGTCGGCTCGGCGCTCGGCGTCTTCGCCTACATCGTCGGCCGCGCCGACTACTCGCGCTACCTCCTGTTCCCGCACATCCCGGGCGCGGGCGAGCTGCTCGTGTTCTGTGCCGCGATGGCCGGTGCGGGACTGGCCTTCCTCTGGTTCAACGCCAACCCGGCGCAGGTCTTCATGGGCGACGTCGGCGCGCTCGCGCTCGGCGGCGCGCTCGGGACGATCGCGGTGATCACGCGGCAGGAGATCGTGCTCGGCATCATGGGCGGCGTCTTCGTCGCCGAGGCGCTGTCGGTGATGATCCAGGTCGGCTGGTTCAAGTACACGCGCCGCAAGTACGGCGAGGGCCGGCGCATCTTCCTGATGGCGCCGCTGCACCACCATTTCGAGAAGAAGGGCTGGACCGAGACGCAGGTCGTCGTGCGCTTCTGGATCATCACGATGCTGCTGTGCCTGATCGGGCTGGCGAGCCTGAAGCTGCGGTGAGGGCGTGATGGACTTCCTGCGCGACTGCTCCGTCCTCGTGCTCGGCCTCGGCGAATCGGGGCTGGCGATGGCGCGCTGGTGCGCGCGGCACGGCGCACAGGTGCAGGTCTGGGATTCGCGCGAGCAGCCGCCGCACGCGGCCGAGCTGCGCGCCGAGCTGCCGCAGGTGCGCCTTTTCTCCGGCGAGCTGGGCAGCGCCGTTCCCGAGGGCGTCAGGCTCGTCCTCAAGAGCCCGGGCCTGCCGCCGCACGATGCGCGCATCGCGCCACTGCTGCAGGCTGCGCGCGCGAGCGGCATCGCGGTGATGGCCGAGCTCGACCTCTTCATGCAGGCGCTGGCCGACCTGAAGGCGCGCACGGCAGCCGAGGATGCCGCAGCAGCGGCAGCCGCCGCCGCTGCGGACGACGGCCCGGGCCAGGCCCCCGCGACGGCCGCGCCCGGCTACGCGCCCCGGGTGCTGGCGATCACGGGCACCAACGGCAAGACGACGACGACCGCGCTCACCGGCCTCCTGGTTGCGCGCGCGGGGCGCCGCGTCGCGGTGGCCGGCAACATCATGCCGACGATGCTCGACCGCCTCGCCGAGGCGCTGCAGGCGCCGCGCGCCGAGTGGCCCGAAGTCTGGGTGCTCGAGCTCTCGAGCTTCCAGCTCGCCGATGCGCAGGCTTTCGAGCCGAGTGCTGCCGCGATCCTCAACATCACGCAGGACCATCTCGACTGGCACGGCGGCATGGACGCCTACGTCGCGGCCAAGGCCAGGATCTTCGGCGGGCAGGCGACGATGGTCGTCAACCGCGACGACGCGCGCGTGCAGGCCCTGGTGCCCGCATCCGTGGCGCCCGCGCGAAGCGGGCGCGGCAAGCCCGCACCCGTGCAGCGACAGGTCGTCGGCTTCGGGCTCTCGGCGCCCGAGCGGCCCGGCGACTTCGGCCTCGTCGTCGAGAACGACATGGCCTGGCTCGTGCGCGCGCTGCCGGCCGAGGAGGCCTCGAAGAAGCGCAGGGACGAGTCGCAGGAGATCCACCTGCAGCGACTGATGCCTGCCGATGCGCTGCGCCTGCGCGGGCGCCACAACGCCGCCAACGCGATGGCCGCGCTGGCGCTGGCCACCGCGATCGGATGCGCGCTTGCGCCGATGCTGCACGGGCTGCGTGAATACGCGGGCGAGCCGCACCGGGTGCAGTGGCTTGCCGATCTCGGCGGCGTGGCCGTTTACGACGACAGCAAGGGCACCAACGTCGGTGCCACCGTCGCCGCGCTCGAAGGCCTGGGCGCCGATCATGCGCCCGGGCGGCTCGTGCTGATCCTGGGCGGCGAGGGCAAGGGGCAGGATTTCTCGCCGCTGGTCACGCCGCTCGTGCGCTACGCGCGAGCGGTCGCCCTGATCGGGCGCGATGCCGAGGCGATCGGTGAGGCGATCGGCGCGGCGATCGCTGCCAGCAGCGTCCCGATGGCGCGGCATGCGACGCTGCCCGAAGCGGTCGCCTGGTGCTTCGCCCAGGCGCACGCCGGCGACGCGGTGCTGCTGAGCCCGGCCTGCGCGAGCCTCGACATGTTCCGCAACTACGCGCACCGGGCCGAGGTCTTCGCCGACGCGGTGCGCGAGCTCGCCGCCGAGCGGGGGGAGGTGCTGTGAGCGCCGCAAGCCAGGGCGCTGCGCGCCTCCCGCGCCTGCAGGCGCTGCGGGAGCGTCTGCAGGCGCGCCGCGAGCGCGTCGGCCATCTGCCCGTGCGCGACGGCAGTCAGCTCTCGAGCCTGCGGCCCGCGCGGCTTGCGGATTTCGATCAGGCGCTCGTGCTGGTCGTGCTCGCGCTCGTCGTCTTCGGCCTCGTGATGGTCTATTCGGCGTCGATCGCGCTGCCCGACAACCCGAAGTTCGCGCGCTACGCGCCGACCTTCTTCCTCTCGCGCCACCTGCTGTCGATCGTCATCGGCCTGGCCTGCGCGCTGGCGGTCGTGCAGTTTCCGATCAGCTTCTGGGAGCGTCACGCGAACAAGGTCTTCGTCGTCGCGCTCGCGCTGCTGGTGCTGGTGCTGATCCCGGGCATCGGCAAGGTCGTGAACTTCTCGCGTCGCTGGATTCCGCTCGGGTTCATGAACTTCCAGCCCTCGGAGTTCGCCAAGCTCGCGATCGCGATGTACGCCGCCGGCTACATGGTGCGCAAGATGGACATCGTGCGCAAACCCGACGTGAAGGAGAACTTCTTCCAGGCGGTCTGGCCGATGGTCGTCGCGGTGGCCTTCGTCGGGCTGCTGCTGCTGCGTCAGCCCGACATGGGCGCCTTCATCGTGATCGCCGCGATCGCGATGGGCATCCTCTTCCTCGGCGGTGTCAACGCGCGCATGTTCTTCCTGATCGCCGCGGTCGTCGTCGCGACCTTCGCGCTCATCATCGCCTTCGACGACCTGCGCCGCGAGCGCATCCTCGCCTACCTCGACCCCTGGGACCCGAAGTACGTCCAGGGCAAGGCCTACCAGCTCACGCACAGCCTGATCGCGATCGGCCGCGGCGAGCTCTTCGGCCAGGGCCTGGGGGCGAGCGTCGAGAAGCTGCATTACCTGCCCGAGGCGCACACCGATTTCCTGCTCGCGGTGATCGGCGAGGAACTCGGCTTCGTCGGCGTGGCCACGGTGATCGTGCTCTTCTTCTGGCTGACGCGGCGGCTGTTCGTGATCGGTCGCCAGGCGATCGCGCTCGACCGCGTCTTCGCCGGCCTGATGGTGCAGGGCATCGGCATCTGGATCGGTGCGCAGGCCTTCATCAACATGGGCGTGAACCTCGGCGTGCTCCCGACCAAGGGGCTGACGCTTCCGCTGATGAGCTACGGCGGCTCGGCGATCCTGATGAACCTCGTCGCGCTGGCCCTCGCCGTGCGCGTGGATCGAGAGAACCGGGCGCTGATGCGCGGGGGGCGCGCATGAGCGCGCCGGGCCGCTCCCAAGCGCTCATCCCGAAGCGCGCAGCGCGGAGGATCGTCCGGTGAGCCACCTCGTCATCATGGCCGCGGGCACCGGCGGGCACATCATCCCGGGGCTGGCCGTCGCGCGCGAGATGGCCGCGCGCGGCTGGACGCTGAGCTGGCTCGGCACGACGCAGGGGATGGAGAACGCGCTCGTGCCCAAGGCCGGGATCGAGCTCGACGCGATCGGCTTCTCGGGCCTGCGCGGCAAGGGCTTGTGGGGCTGGTTCACCGGCGGCCTGCGGCTGCAGAAGGCGTTCTGGGAATGCCGCAGGATCCTGCGCCGGCGCGCCGCCGACGCGGTGCTCGGCATGGGCGGCTACGTCTGCTTCCCCGGCGGGCTGATGGCTGCGGCGCTGGGCAAGCCGCTCGTGCTCGTCAATTCCGACGCCGCGCTGCTGCTGTCGAACAAATGGCTGCTGCCGCTGGCCGAGCGCATCGCCTTCGGCTTCCCCGGAGCGGCGGCGCAGCAGACGCGCAACGCGGTCGTCACCGGCAACCCGGTGCGCGCCGAGATCGAGGCCGTCGAAGCGCCCGAGACGCGGCTTGCGCAGCGGCAGGGGCGGCTGCGCGTGCTGGTGGTCGGCGGCAGCCTCGGCGCCAAGGTGCTCAACGACACGCTGCCGCAGGCCATCGCGCTGCTTGCGCCGCAGGAGCGGCCGCTGCTCACGCATCAGACGGGCGCCGCGCATCACGCCGCGGTTGCCGCCGCCTACCGGCAGGCCGGCATCGACGCCGAGGTGCTGCCCTTCATCGACGACATGGCGGCGCGGCTTGCGCTCACCGACCTGATGATCTGCCGCGCCGGCGCGATCACGGTGAGCGAGCTCTGCGCGGCCGGCGTGCCGGCGATCCTCGTGCCGCTGGTCGTCTCGACGACGAGCCACCAGCGCGACAACGCGGCCTGGATGGCGGCCAACGACGCGGCGATCCACCTGCCGCAGGGCGAGCTGACGGCCGAGCGACTGGCCAGCGAGCTGCGATCGCTGACGCGGCAGCGGCTGATGACGATGGCGTGCAAGGCGCGCGCATTGGCGCGTCCGCAGGCCGCGGCGCGCGTTGCCGACCTGATCGAGGCAGTGGTGAAGACACGCCGACCGGGGGCGCAGGCATGAGGCACGCGCTGCGCCACATCCACTTCACCGGCATCGGCGGCGCCGGCATGAGCGGCATCGCCGAGATGCTGCACGCGCAAGGCTACACCGTCAGCGGCAGCGATCTCGTCGCCAGCGCCGCGACCGCTCGTCTGCAGAACCGGGGGCTGCGCGTGGCGATCGGTCACGACGCGGCGAACATCGCGGGTGCGCAGGCGCTGGTGGTCTCGACCGCGGTCGCGCCCGACAACCCGGAGCTGGTCGCCGCTCGCGCACTGGGCCTGCCGATCGTGCACCGCGCACAGATGCTCGCCGAGCTGATGCGCCGTCAGCAGGGCATCGCGATCGCCGGCACCCATGGCAAGACGACGACGAGCTCGCTCGTCACCGAGGTGCTGAGCGCCGCGGGCATCGACCCGAGCTTCGTGATCGGCGGGACGCTGGCGCGCACCGGCACGAACAGCCACCTCGGGCGCGGCGACTTCATCGTCGTCGAGGCCGACGAGAGCGACGCCTCCTTCCTGCACCTGCTGCCGGTGCTCGCCGTCGTCACCAACATCGACGCCGACCACATGGAGACCTACGGCCACAGCGTGCAGCGTCTGCGCGCGGCCTTCGTCGACTTCCTGCACCGCATGCCCTTCTACGGCACCGCGGTGGTCTGCAGCGACGACCCCGGCGTGCAATCGATCCTTGCGCGCATCGAGCGCCCGGTGTTGCGCTACGGCCTGGGCGCGCAGGCCCAGCTGCGCGCGCGCGAATTGCAGGCGCTGCCCGGCGGCGGCATGCGCTTCGTCGCCGAACGCCCCGGCGCCTCGCCGCTGCCGGTGTCGCTGGCATTGGCCGGCGAGCACAACGTGCGCAACGCGCTGGCGGCGATCGGCGTGGCCGGCGAGCTCGGGCTGCCCGACGAGGCGGTGCAGCGCGCGCTCGAAGGCTTCGCCGGTGTCGGCCGACGTTTCCAGCGTCACGGCCAGTGGCGTTGCCGCGACGGCGGCCAGTGCACGCTGGTCGACGACTACGGCCACCATCCGGCCGAACTCGCCGCGGTGCTCGCGGCCGCGCGCGGCGCCTTCCCGGGCCGGCGCCTGGTGCTGGCCTTCCAGCCGCACCGCTACACGCGAACGCGCGACTGCTTCGCCGACTTCGTGCGCGTGCTCGCCCAGGCCGACGTGGTCTGGCTGACCGAGGTCTATCCCGCGGGCGAGGCACCGATCGCGGGTGCCGATGCGGCCGCACTCGCGCAGGCCCTGGGCGCTGCCGGCGTTGCGGTGCAGTTCGTGCCGGCGCTCTCCGATCTGACTGCAGCGCTCGCGCTGCAGCTGCGCGGCGGCGACGTGCTCCTGACGATGGGCGCAGGCTCGATCGGCGGCGTCTGCGCGGCGCTGAAATCACTTCCGGCCACGGCACAATGAGGGGCACGGTGCACATCGACATCTCCACCCTGGGCAAGACCGCGGTCCTGATGGGCGGCGACAGCGCCGAACGCGAGGTGTCGCTGATGTCCGGCCAGGGCGTGCTCGATGCGCTGCGCTCGCTGGGCGTCGACGCGCACCGCTTCGACCCGGCCGAGCACCCGCTCTTCGAGCTCAAGGCCCAGGGCTTCGCGCGTGCCTTCATTGCGCTGCACGGCCGCCACGGCGAGGACGGCACGGTGCAGGGCGCGCTCGAGCTGCTGCGCATCCCCTACACCGGCAGCGGCGTGCTCGCCAGCGCGATCGCGATGGACAAGGTGATGTGCAAGCGCGTCTGGTCGGCGGAAGGGCTGCCGACCCCGCGCTGGTGCCGGCTCGCGCCGGACGAGCAGCAGCGGCAGCGGCTGCTCGAGCTGCCCGACAAGCTCGGCCTGCCGCTGATCGTCAAGCCGCCGCGCGAGGGTTCTTCGATCGGCGTCAGCAAGGTCCGGGGCTATTCGCAGATGCAGGATGCGGTGGCGCTGGCCGCGCGCTACGACCCCGACGTGCTGTGCGAGGAGTTCATCGACGGCATCGAGCTGACCTGCCCGATGCTGGGGCACGGTGCGTCGGCGCGCGCCTTGCCGGTGATCCGCATCGACGCACCCGAAGGCCAGTACGACTACCAGAACAAGTACTTCACCGACGAAGTCGCCTATCGCGTCCCGAGCGGCCTTGCGCCCACCGAAGAGGCCGAAGTGCAGCGGCTCTCGCTGGCCGCATACCGGACGCTCGGATGCCGCGGCTGGGGTCGTGCCGATCTGATGCTGCGCGAGCGCGACCGTCGCATCTACCTGCTCGAGATGAACACGAGCCCGGGCATGACGGGGCACTCGCTGGTGCCGATGTCGGCCAAGGCGGCGGGCATCTCCTACCCGCAGCTGTGCCTGCAGATCCTGGCCGCCGCGACGCTGGACAGCGCGAGGGAGGCCGCGGCGTGATGACCGGCAAGCGGATGACGCGCAAGCCCACCCCGCCGCCGCCGGTGGTGCTGCCGCCCGATGTGCGGCTGACGCAGGCGGTGGCCAGCGCGATCTACGGGCTTGCGGTTCTCGCTGCGATGGCGGCGCTGGCGCTGTGGCTGTCGCGTTCGCCGATGTTCCGGATCCACAGCGTGCGCGTCGAGGGCGAGCTGCAGCGCGTGCATGCGCAGGCGCTGCGCAGCCGGGTCGCGCCGCGGCTGGCCGACAGCTTCTTCGGTGTCGACCTGCCGGCGGTGCGCGATGCCTTCGAGGCCGTGCCCTGGGTGCGTCGCGCCAGCGTGCGCCGCGTCTGGCCGGATCGCCTCGTCGTGACGATCGAGGAGCACCGTGCCGCCGCGCTCTGGCTGGACGACGAGCGCGACGACCGCCTCGTCAACGAACAGGGCGAGGTCTTCAGCGCCAACGTCGGCGACGTCGAGGACGAGTCGCTGCCGACCCTCGGCGGGCCCGAGGGCAGTGCGCCGGCGCTGCTGTCGATGGTCCGGCGCCTGCGGCCGCTGCTGGGCACGCTGGAGATGCAGGTCCAGCAGCTGCAGCTTTCGGCGCGCGGCAGTTGGCGCGTGCTGCTGGACAGCGGCGCGCGGCTGGAGCTCGGCCGCGGCAGCGAGGACGAGCTGCTCCTGCGTGCGCAGCGCTTCGTCGGCACGCTCGCCCAGGTCACGGCGCGCCTCGATGCGCCGCTGGAATACGCCGACCTGCGTCACACCGGCGGTTACGCGGTGCGCCTGCGCGGGATTGCCACCACCGACTCTGCGCCTGCCGGGCCCAGGCGCACACCCTGAAGAGCAAACGCCATGCCCAGAGAACACAAGGACCTCGTTTTCGGCCTGGACATCGGCACCGCCAAGGTGATGGTGGTGGCCGCCGAGGCGCTGCCCGGCGGCGAGCTGCGCGTGGCCGGCCTCGGCGTCGCACAGGCGCACGGCCTCAAGCGCGGCGTCGTCGTCAACATCGAAGCCACGGTGCAGAGCATCCAGCAGGCGCTCAAGGAGGCCGAGATGATGGCCGCCTGCAAGATCGACCGCGTCTACACCGGCATCACCGGCAGTCACATCCGCGGCCAGAACTCCACGGGCATGGTGATCGTGCGCGACAACCGCGAGGTCACGCCGGTGGACGTGACGCGGGTCGTCGAGACCGCCAAGGCGATCAACGTCCCGGGCGACCAACGCCTGCTGCTGGTCGAGCCGCAGGAGTTCGTGATCGACGGGCACGAGGTCAAGGAGCCGATCGGCATGAGCGGCAGCCGCCTCGAGGTGCGGGTGCACATCGTCACCGGCGCGCAGAGCGCGGCCGAGAACATCCTCAAGTGCGTGCGCCGCTGCGGGCTGGAGGTCGAGCGCCTGGTGCTCAATCCCAGCGCCAGCGCCGCGTCGGTGCTGACCGAGGACGAGAAGCAGCTCGGCGTGGCGGTGGTCGACATCGGCGCCGGCACGACCGACGTGCAGATCTACACCGAGGGCAGCGTGCGTCACACCGCGGTGATCCCGATCGCCGGCGACCTGATCACCAGCGACATCGCGATGGCGCTGCGCACGCCGACCAAGGACGCCGAGGAGATCAAGATCGAGCACGGCGTGGCCAAGCAGCTGCTGGCCGACCCGGCGCAGGAGCTCGAGGTCCCGGGCCTGGGCGACCGCTCGCCGCGCCTGCTCAGCCGGCAGGCGCTGGCGGGGGTGATCGAGCCGCGCGTGGAGGAGGTCTTCTCGCTCGTGCACCAGGTCATCCGCGAGAGCGGCTACGAGGAGCTGCTCTCCAGCGGCATCGTCATCTGCGGCGGCAGCGCGGTGATGCCCGGCATGGTCGAGCTCGGCGAGGACATCTTCCTCAAGCCGGTGCGCAAGGGTCTGCCGATCTACGCCGGTGCGCTCTCGGACATGGTCGCCAGTCCGCGCGCGGCCACGGTCATGGGGCTGCTCGAGGAGGCGCGCATGGCGCGGGTTCGGGGCCACAAGGCGGCCACCCAGGCCGGCTCGATGTCCTCGCTGCTGGGCCGCGCGAAGGACTGGTTCCTGGGGACTTTTTGACGAAGAGGCTCAGCTTCGAAGCCTCATGAACGACGCAAGCAACGGTTCTTTTTTTTGGCAACTGCAAACGACCCGAAGGAGGTTCACATGCCTATCGAAATGATCGAGGAATTTGACCGTGGCACGCTGATCAAGGTGATCGGTGTCGGTGGCGGCGGCGGCAACGCGGTCGAGCACATGATCGCCCAGGGCGTGCAGGCCGTGGACTTCATCTGCGCCAACACCGACGCGCAGGCGCTGCATCGCAGCAACGCGGGCAGCCTGGTGCAGCTGGGCACTTCGGGCCTGGGCGCGGGTTCCAAGCCCGAGGTCGCGCGCGGCGCCGCCGAGGACGCGGTCGACCGCATCCGCGAGGTCATCAGCGGCGCACACATGCTCTTCATCACCGCCGGCATGGGCGGCGGCACGGGCACCGGGGCGGCACCGGTGATCGCGCGCGTGGCCAAGGAGATGGGCATCCTCACCGTCGGCGTCGTCACCAAGCCCTTCGAGTTCGAGGGCAAGCGCCGCGGCAAGCAGGCCGACGAGGGCGTCGTCGAGCTCGAGGCCAATGTCGACAGCCTGATCGTCGTGCTCAACGAGAAGCTGCTCGAGGTGCTGGGCGACGACGTCACGCAGGAGGAAGCCTTCTCGCACGCCAACGACGTGCTGAAGAACGCGGTCGGCGGCATCAGCGACATCATCCACATCCCCGGCCTCGTCAACGTCGACTTCGAGGACGTGAAGACGGTGATGAGCGAGCCCGGCAAGGCGATGATGGGCACTGCGACGGCCGGCGGCCCGGACCGTGCGACCAAGGCGGCCGAGGCCGCAGTGGCCTGCCCGCTGCTCGAGGGCATCGACCTCTCCGGCGCACGCGGCGTGCTCGTCCTCATCGCCGCGGCGAAGAACAGCTTCAAGCTCTCCGAGAGCCGCAACGCGATGAACACCATCCGCCGCTACGCGGCCGAGGACGCGCACGTGATCTACGGCACCGCCTACGACGAGAGCCTGGGCGACCAGCTGCGCGTGACCGTGATCGCCACCGGCCTGTCCAGCGCGCGGAGGGCCGAAAGTCGCCCACCCACGCTGAACGTCGTGCAACCCGCCGCGCCGGCGCTGCGCACGGGCACCGACAACCTGCCGATCCTCAACCAGCCGGTGGCCGCGGGGCAGGGTGGTGCCGGGGACTACGCCGGGCTGAACACGCCGAGCGTGTGGCGCTACCCGCGCAACCAAGCCGCGGCGCGCGTGGAGGCGCTGTCGTCCAACGGCATGGACGAGATCGAGATCCCGGCCTTCCTGCGCAAGCAGGCGGACTGACCCATCCGCTCCGGTTTTCTTGCTGGCGATCACGAGGGCGCCTGCGGGCGCCCTTGCCGTTGTCGCGAGTCGGCGGGGTGATCACCGCGCGCCGCGGCTCGAGCTCCTGCGTCGCGCCGCCACGTGGCGCAGCAGCGCCACCAGCAGGGCCAGCAGCAGCAGGCCGAGGAAGAGCCGGCCTTCGACGTGCTGCAGCCGGCCGAGCATCGCCTCGGCGGTGGCGCCGAAGATCCAGCCGATCGCGCCGACCGCGCAAGCCCAGAGCAGCGCGCCGACGGCGTTGAAGAGCGCGAAGCGCCAGGCCGGGATCCCCGACGTACCGATCAGCATCGGACCGGCCACGCGCAGCCCGTAGGCGAAGCGGATGCCGATGATCACCGGTTCGTGCCAGCGTTCGACGAGCGCGAGCACCCGGCCCGACTGGCCTGCGATCGAGGGCCAGCGTGCCAGCAGCGCCTTGCCGTGGCGACGGCCGAGCCAGAAGAAGGTCTCGTCGCCGGCGAAACCGCTCGCCGCGGCGATCGCGACCACCGCCGCCGGATCGAGCAGGCCACGGTGCGCGGCAAAGCCTGCCAGCACCAGCACCGTCTCGCCCTCGAGCAGGCAGCCCAGCGCCAGCAGCCAGTAGCCGTGCGTCTGAAGCAGTTCGCTCCACATCGGGGTTTTGCTCTTTCGTCGCTGCAGGGCTCTCAAGCGAATGTGGCTCTGCCACTTTGCCTCACCCCCCAAGGGGGGCGGATTGGGTGTAGCCCGGCCCTGGGGGCACTCAGGAAGCGATCGAGGGGCGGCGGCCCATCGACTCGCGCCAGCGCAGCAGATGAAGGTGCTCGTCACCGGGCTTGACCTTGACGATGCGCGCGAAGTCCACGGCAACGACGGCCGTGATGTCGGCAACGCTGAAGCGGTCCGTCGCGACGTGCTGGCGGCCCTCCAGGCGGGCGTTCAGATCGGTGAAGAACTGGCGCAGCCGCATGAGGCTGCGCTCGGCCAGCGCCGGGATCTGCTCGTAGTTGACCGGGCCGGTGAGTGCACGGCCGGCCATCGCCGGCGAGCTGTTGCGCATCGCGTCGGCCACGGCCATCAGCCCCTCGAACTCGCAGCGCCAGTTCCAGCTCGCGATCTCGGCCTTCTCCGCCGGTGTGACCCCGAGCAGCGGCGGGTCGGGATAGGCGGCTTCGGCCCAGGCGGTGATGCCGGCGTTGTCGGTGAGCACGAGCCCATCGTCGGTGCACAGCACCGGCACCGTGCACTGCGGGTTCAGGCGCCGGAAGGCCTCGCCCAGTTGCTCCCCCTTGCGCAGGTCGACATGCACGGTCTCGTGCGGGATGCCCTTTTCGGCCAGCAGGATGCGCGTCCGACGCGGGCTGGGGGCGGTGGCGCAGTCGTAGAAGGTGATCATGGAGCTACCTCGATTCGTGGCGGGCCGGACGACCCGCAGCAGGATTGGCGCTTTCCCGATTGCGGCCACCGGACCGTGTTCGGATACTGGTTCCTCAACCGGGAATATGGGAGTGTGCGCGATGGGGCTTCAACAGACGCTCGATGATGCCGTGACGGCAGGTCGAATGCCGTTCGTCGTGGGCATGACAGCCAGCGCAGCCGGCGTCCGCTTCCAGGGTGCCGCCGGAGAAGCAGCCCCTGGTCGGCCGGCGGCGCCGGACACCGTGTTCCGTATTTTCTCGATGACCAAGGCGGTGGGTTCGACCGCGGCGATGATCCTCGTCGACCGCGGCGAACTCGACCTTGAGGCGCCGGTCGAATCGCTGCTGCCAGAGTTTGCGCGACTGCAGGTTCTCGAGGGTTGGGATGGTGAAAAACCTCGGCTGCGAGCGCCGCGTGGCAAGGCCACGGTGCGCCAGCTCGCGACGCATACCTCGGGGCTCGAGTACGAGTTCTGGTGCCCGCAGATGGCCGAATACCTGACGCGTGCCGGCCGGCCTTCGATCCTTGCCGGCACCCTCGACTCGATGAACTACCCGCTGATGAGCGACCCGGGCACGCGCTGGGGTTACGGTATCTCGATTGACTGGCTGGGCCGGGTCGTCGAAAAGGTCAGCGGGCAGCGCATCGACGCCTTCCTGAGGCAGCACCTCTTCGACCCCCTCGGTCTGGCTGACACCGACGTCGAGGTTCGCGCACACATGGCGCCGCGCTTGGCCGGCGTGAAGGCGCGGGGACCTGACGGCGCCTTCGTCGATTTCGATCTCGCACCGCCGTCCGGCCCAGAGTTCTACGGCATGGGGCATGCCTTGTACTCGACGCCGCAGGATTATCTGCGCTTCCTCCGCCTTTTCCTCAATCGCGGCACGCTCGACGGCGCTCGTGTTCTGAGCGAAGCTGGCGTCGAGCGCATGCTCGCGAATCACCTCGGGCCCCTACGGCTGCAGAAGATGGTGACGGCGATGCCTCAGGTGACCGCCGATTTTGACCCCTTCCCGGGCACTCGCGTCACGCATAGCCTGGGCTTCATGCGCAACGAGGAAGACATTCCAGGACGCCGTCGGGCAGGCTCGCAAGGCTGGGCCGGAGTGCTCAACACGCATTACTGGTTCGATCTGTCGTCGGATCTCGCGGCTGTGCTGATGACACAGACCCTTCCTTTCGTCGAACCTCCGGTCATGACCGTCTACGACGCCTTCGAGCGTGCTGCCTACGCCGCTTGACGCGCGGAAGCGGGTCACGTCTCGGGGCGCGCCGCATCGATCATCGAGATGTTGTATGCCCCCGGGCTGTCGTGCATCATCCCGGTGCCACGTAAGTCGAAGGAGGGCGTATGAAGCGAAGACTGGTCCCCGCTGTTGCCGTGTTGCTGCTGCTGGGCGCTTGTGCGAGCCACGAGGCGTACCACAATCAAATGCGCAATGCGTGGCCCGTGGTGAAGGTGAATGGCGACACCGTCGAGGCGGTGAGCCCCGACCCGCTGCGTTTCGATCCAAAGCTGGGCTCGGTTGTCATCAACTGGCAGCTGCCGGGGAAGGGATACAGTTTTGCCAGAAATGGCATCGTGATCGACGGTGAGCTCGATCGGCCCGGAGGCAGACTGATCAGCCGCGAGCAAAAGGAAGTCGTCGACTGCAAGCCGCTGCTCGAAAGCCGTCAGTTCCAGTGCGTCTACCGCAACAGCCGGCCCGGAACATTCAAATACACCGTGAATGTGCTGCGCGATGGCAAGCCGTTGAAGCCGCTGGATCCGCAGATAACGAACATCCGCTGAGCCGAGCCTCTGTCACTGTGTTGGTGCTTGCACCAAACGTTTCCAGACGCTTTCGATCTCTGCCGTATCGGCTTTTCGGCCCCCGGCCTCGGCGGCGATGAAGTCCTCAGTAGTCAGCTGGTTTCGTGCGCGCTCCACGAGCGGCAGCAGAAATGCCTCGTCGCCGGCGTCGCGACTGATGCCGTACCGTGCTGCCGATGCCTCGGCAGCGCCGAAGAGCCACGCTGCCAAGCGGGCCTCGCCCAGCGCCGCGGCAAGGCCGCTGCACACCTCGAGCAGGCTCTGCGCCACCGGACGCGAGCCGACGGCCGCGGCGATCTGGGCGACTTCGCCGAGCATCGGCTTGGCCGACTGCAGTTCGTTGCGGGTGATCGTGACCATCGCGAGATTGAGCAGCCCGATCGCGATGCTCTCCTGATCGCCCATTTCGCGCGCGTAGGTGATCACGTCCAGGTAGAGCTTTTCCGCCTGCAGCAGCTCGCCTCTGGCCCGGTGCAGCTGCGCGAGCGAATTGCTGGTGACCATCGCCAGATGACGATCGGCCTGTCGGCCGGCCAGTGCCAGCGTCGCTTCGTAGAGCGACTGTGCCGCAGCCTGGTCACCGAGTGCCACATAGACCATGCCCAGCGGCTGCATCACGGCGGCAAGGCGTCCGGCATCGCCGAGTTCGCCGGCGATGGCGCGGCTCTCTTCCAGATAGGTTCGTGCCTCTTCGTGTCGACCGAGAAAGCAGCTGAGCTGTCCCGCGTCGCAGAGGACGCGGCAGCGGCGGAAGCTGCGCTCCGCGGGGTCGATGTGCGCCAGCGCTTCGGTGGTGACGCGGTGCCCGAGTTCGAGCAGACCGGACATGCGCCAATAGGCCTTGAGGACGAAGACGAGTTCCAGCCCCGAGTCCAGGCAGGCCGGATCGCGGCCGCAGGTCCGGTGGGCGGCGAGCAGGTTCTCCCGTTCGGCGTCCAGGCATTGCAACCAATGCGCCTGCTCCGGCCCCGAGAGTTTCCGTGGCGTCTGCTCGGCGAACTGCAGGAAATGCAGCGCATGCCGCCGACGGGTGGAGGCTTCCTGCCCGCTGGCAGCGAGCTTTTCGGCAGCGTAGGCGCGAACGGTTTCCAGCATCGCGTAGCGCGTACCGTCGGCGGCCATCGTCACCAGGGATTTCTCGACCAGGCGCGCAAGCAGGTCCATCACGTCGGCTTCGTCCAGGCCGTCCCCGGCGGTGACGGCTTCGGCCGCTTCGAGCGTCCAGCCGCCGGCGAACACCGCCAGACGCGCGAACAGCACCCGCTCGGGGTCGCTCAACAGCTCGTGGCTCCAGTCGATCAGCGCGCGCAGGGTGCGCTGACGCGGCAGCACCGTCTGGTCGTCGGTCTTCAGCAGTCGGAAGCGGTCCGCCAGCCGGGCGGCGATCGCTTGGATCGACAGCGTGCGTACGCGTGCAGCGGCCAGTTCCAGTGCCAGCGGGATGCCATCCAGCGCCTGCGAGATCGCCGCCACCGCGTCGACGTTTCCGGCGTCCAGGTCGAAGGCGGGTTGCACCGCGCGCGCGCGGTCGACGAAGAGGCGTACCGCCGCGTGACGCAGAAGCTCCCGCGGCGTCGGTCGGGCGTCGAGCTCCTCGCGCGTGGGCGCCGACAGCGTCGGCACCGGATAGACCGTCTCGCCGGCGATCTTGAGCGTGTCCCGGCTGCTGGCCAGCAGCCGAACACCGGCACCGGCCTGGAGCAACTGCTTGGCGAGTTCCGCGCATGCGTTCAGCAGATGTTCGCAGTTGTCGAGGATGACGAGCAGTCTGCGTTCACGCACCCAGTCCAGCAGCGTCTCGGTGATGCTGCGGCCCGGCTCGGCCCGCAAGCCGAGGACGCTTGCCAATGCTTGCGGCACGCGGGCCGGTTCGGCCAGTGGCGCCAGTTCGACGAGCCAGACACCATCCGGATACTCGTCGAGCAGCGTCGCCGCCAGCTCCAGCGACAGCCGCGACTTGCCCATGCCTCCCATGCCCAGCAACGTGAGCAGCCGCGTGTGCTGCAGCAGCTCGCGCGCTTCGTGGAGCTCGCGTTCGCGGCCGATGAAGCTGTTGAGCGCCTGCGGCAGGTTGCTCGGCACCCGGGCCAGCGCGCGCAACGCCGGGAACTGCGTGCGCAGCGACGGGTGCAGCAGCTGATGCAGATGCTCGGGATCGTCGAGGTCGCGCAACCTCGCCGCGCCCAGGTCCAGCAGCGCGAACGGCGGCGGCAGCCGATCGCGCACGGCGTCCGCCACCGCCTGGGACAGCAGGATCTGCCCCCCATGTGCGGCTGCCATGATGCGCGCGGCGCGGTTGAGCGTCGGGCCGTAGTAGTCGCCATCGCGCTCTTCGGCGCTGCCCAGGTGCATGCCGCAGCGCACCTTGAGCGCGGCCCCGCGCACGCTCGTGCGCGCGAGCTCGCCCTGCAGCGCCTGCATCGCGCGCAAGGCATCCAGCGGGTCGGCAAAGACGGCGTGGATGCCGTCGCCGGTGGTCTTCACGAGCTGCCCGCGCCAGGTGCAGACCGCGTCGCGACAGACGGCGTCGTGGCGCGCCAGCGCACGCTGCATCGCCTCGGGCTCGCGTTCCCAGAGACGGGTGCTGCCTTCGATGTCGGTAAAGACGAAGGTCGCGGTGACGGCGGGGGCGGACATCCGGGCTTCGACGACGCGCACCAAGGCCTGGCGCGGCGATGATTGTGGACGAGCATGCGGGCATTGCGATAGCCTGGCGGACCTATCATGAGTTCATGCACGCCGAACCCCTGCCGCTGCGCGACCTGCTCCGGACGCTGCGCCGAAGCAGCCGGTCCACCTGGCATGTGGTTCACCTGGGCGCGCTGGCCCTGACGCTCGCGCTCGCGCCAAGCAGCTATCGCGCACCCTGGCGGGCCCCGCTGGCGGCGCAGATGGTTCGCGCGGCGCTGCCGCTGCTGCCCTGGTTCACGCTGCTGGCGTCGATCGTCGGTCTGGTTGTGATCCGCATCGTGCTCGTCACCGCCGAGAGCTATGGGCTGTCGCAGTACGCGCTGGGCCTACTGGTGCGCGTGCTCGTGCTCGAACTCATCCCCTTGTCGGCGGCGATGACCGTGGCCCTGCGCGTGACGATGCCGATGGCTGCGGAACTCGCCTGCCTGCGCGTCGATGCGCTGGCCCGCGGGTCCCTGGTGCTCGACGAGCGCTGGCTGCGCGAGCACATGGTGCCGCGGGTGCTGGCCGGCGGCTTCGGCGTGCTGCTGCTGGCGGCGGTGAGCTCGCTGCTTGCGCTCGTGCTCGCCTATGTGCTCGCGTACGGCTTCACGCCGTTTGCCTTCGGGCGTTTCACGCGGCTCGTCGGGCAGGTGTTCGATCCGGTGATTTCGCTCGTGTTCGTGCTCAAGACCGCGGCGCTGGCGCTTGCGGTCTCGGTGGTACCGATCGCGTCGGCGGTACAGGCCTCGATGCGCGAAGCGGGTGAGCAGCAGGCTCGCGGCGCGATGCGCCTCTTCGTCCTCGTGCTCGCGATCGAGATCGTCGCGCTGGCGGGCAACTACCTGAGGTGAGCGCGTGAGCGAACCGCGCCCGGATCGGACCGGCGAGCCTTCACCGGCCGTCGCAGCGGTGGACCCCGCGCTCGAGCGCCGCGCCGGCGTGCTGCTCGTGCTGCTGATCGCGCTCGTGCTCGCTTCGGTGCTCTATGTGCTCTACGCCCGCGGCAGCTTCGAGCCCACCCAGCGCCTGGTGCTGCTCGCCAACGACAGCGAGGGGGTCAGCGTGGGCATGGACATGACCTTCTCGGGCTTCCCGATCGGGCGCGTGCGGCGCATCGAGCTTGCGCAGGACGGCAGCGTGCGCATCCTCGTCGACGTGCCGCGCAAGGACGCGCACTGGTTGCGCACGTCGAGCGTCTTCACGATGTCCCGCGGCCTGGTCGGCGCCACGACGATCAAGGCCTACAGCGGTGTCCTGAGCGATCCGGCACTGCCCGACGGGGCCGAGCGCCGTGTCCTGGCCGGCGATGCCACCGCCGAGATCCCGCAGATGATGAGCGCGGCGCGCGACCTGCTGGCCAACCTCGGCCGGCTGACGGCGCCCGATTCGGCGCTCGCCGCGACGCTTGGCAACCTTCAGCGCACCAGCGCCCGGCTGGACGCGCAGATGGCGGGCAAGCGCGGGGCGATCGGCGCGCTGCTCGGCGACGACGCGCCGCAGGTCGCCGCGACGCTGGCGCGCACGCAGCAGCTGCTGGCGCGGCTGGACGCGCTCGCGCAGCGTACCGACAGCGTGATCGCCCGCGCCGACGAGCGGCTGCTCGGCGACCGGGGCCTTGCGGCCGACGCGAAGCAGGCTGCGCGCCAGCTCGATGCGCTGCTCTCCGATGCGCGCACCAGTCTGAAGAAGGTCGACGGGCTGCTCTCCGACGCACAGGCGGTGGCCGAGCAGGCGCGCGTGGCCAGCGCCGACCTAGGCGCCTTGCGCGCGGAGGTCGACGCCAGCCTGCGCAAGGTCGAGCAATTGGTCAACGAGCTGAACCGCCGCTGGCCGTTCAAGCGCGAACCGGAGCTGAAGCTGCCATGAAGCCTGCGCGTCCCCATGCCCTGATCGCCGCCGTTCTCGCGCTGTCCGCGTGGCTTGGCGGCTGCGCGGGAACCCCCACACCCGACTGGCAGATCAATGCCGGCTCGGCGCTGCAGCGCATGCAGCAGGCGCTGCTGCAAGGCAACGACCGGGTCGCGACGAACGAGTACCAGCGCGCGCGCGCCGAGGTCGCGAGCACCGGCCGGCCCGATCTTGCGGCGCGCGTCGAGCTGCTGCGCTGCGCGGCATGGACGGCAAGCCTGCAGTTCGGCGCCTGTGAAGGCTTCGCGCGCCTGCGGCTGGATGCCGGCCCGCCCGAGCTGGCCTACGCGGCATACCTGCGCGGACGTATGGAACCGGACCAGCGCGGCCTGCTGCCGCCGGCGCAGCAGGCGCTGGCCGTGCCGCCCCGAACCGAGGCCGAACAGCTCGCGGCACTGCAGAAGACCGGCGACCCGCTCGCGCGCCTGCTCGCTGCGTCGCTCTGGCTGCAGGCCGGACAGGCCGCTCCGGCGGCCATCGCGCTGGCGGTCGACACGGCGTCGGAGCAGGGCTGGCGCCGGCCGCTCCTGGCCTGGCTCGCGGTGCAGCAGCGCCGCGCGCGCGATGCCGGCGACATTGCCGAGGCCAACCGCATCGGGCGCCGGATCGAGCTCGTGCTGCAGGGCCGTGAGGGCTGACCCGTTTCGCGGCGTCGGAGCGTGCCGGCAGCGCGCTCAGCGCATTGCCTGGGCCGTCGCTGCGCGGCCCGTGTCCTGCATCGACTCCGAACTCAGCAGTTCGCGCCCGTGTGTCAGCGGCACGCGCCGCACCAGCGCCGCCGCGACGTCCTCGGCGTCGATCGCGCGCAGCCGGGCGGGGATCAGCGGCCGCAGCAGTGCGTCCAGTTGCGTCCAGCGGATTTCCCCGGGCCGCACCGGTTGGCCCAGTGCCGCGCGGTCACCGCGCAGGGCCGACGGTCGCGCAATCACCAGCGTCTCGAAGGGCAGCGCTGCCAGCGCCTCCTCGAGCTTGCCCTTGACGCGACTGTAGAACACCGGCGAACGGGCGCTCGCGCCGACGGCGCTCACCAGTCCCGCACGCGTCGCGCCGGCGGCGAGCGCCGCGCGTGCCACCGCCAGATTGGCGTCGAAGTCGATCGCGCGAAACCGCTCCTGGCTGCCCGCGTCCTTGATCGTCGTCCCGAGTGCGAGGTAGACCTCGTCCAGCGCCGGCAAGGGCAGGAGCGCAGCGAAATCGACCACGTGCATCCGCAGCTTGCGGTGCTTCAGGTCCAGAGGCCGCCGCGCGAGCGCATGCACCTGCGCCACGGCGGGATCAGCGCAAAGCCGCGTCACCAGGGCGCGCCCGACGAGTCCAGTCGCGCCGGCGACGGCGACGCTGCGGCCCCCAGCGGCGCCGGTCTCGGGAGTGCGTCCTCTCGTCATCGGCTGGTCCAACGCTTGTCACCGGAGGACAGCAGCGTAGCGCATGTCAAGGGCTCAGGTTCGAACCCCGGTCGTTCAGGCACCGTCGGTGCCGCTGCGGTGCGGCAAGGATGGTGATCTGGGACAATCCCCTATTAGTATGGTTCCCCAACGCAGTCTGAAGACGCTCACCCGTGCCGTCGGGGTCGGCGTGCACAGCGGCCAGAAGGTCGAGCTGACGCTGCGGCCGGCGCCGCCGGACACCGGCATCGTCTTTCGCCGCATCGACCTGCCGCGGCCGGTCGAGATCCCGGTCACGCCCGAGGCGGTCAGCGACACCCGCATGGCGACGACGATCAGTCGCGTCGACGATCCCGGCGGCCCCAAGGTGCAGACCATCGAGCACCTGCTCTCGGCCTGCGCGGGCCTGGGCATCGACAACCTCTACGTCGACATCACCGCCGACGAGGTGCCGATCCTCGACGGCAGCGCGGCCAGCTTCGTCTTCCTGCTGCAGAGTGCGGGTATCGAACTGCAAAATGCGCCCAAGCGCTTCCTGCGCGTGAAGAAGACGGTCGAGGTGCGCGAGGGCGAGGGGCCGACGCTGAAATGGGCGCGCCTTGCGCCCTTCGACGGCTACAAGCTTGCGTTCGAGATCGAGTTCCACCACCCGGCGCTGGACGCCACCGGCCAGCGCGTCGAGTTCGACTTCAGTTCCGGCCAGTACAAGCGCGACATCGCGCGCGCGCGCACCTTCGGCTTCACGCGCGACGTCGAGATGATGCGCGCGCGGGGCCTGGGTCTTGGCGGCAGCATGGACAACGTCATCGTCGTCGACGACTACCGCGTGCTCAACGCCGATGGGCTGCGCTACGACGACGAGTTCGTCAAGCACAAGATCCTCGATGCGATGGGTGACATGCACGTCGCCGGCAAGCCGCTGATCGGCGCCTACACCGCCTTCAAGGGCGGACACGCGCTCAACAACCGGCTGCTGCGCGCGCTGCTGGCCGACGCGAGCGCCTACGAGATCGTCAGCTTCGAGCGTGCAGCCGATGCGCCGCGGGGCCTGGCCGACCTCGCGCCCGCGTGGTGAGCCGCCCCGCGACCCCAGCCTCCGCCTGCCCAGATGTTCATCGCCCGCCTCGTCTTCGGCCTGCTGATGCTGGCCGCCGTGCTCTGCTTTGCGATGTACATCGGCACGCGCGAGGCCATCTGGCGCCGCCGCGGCGCGCTCATCATGAAGTGGGCACTGCTGGCCGCCTTCGCCTTCTTCGCGGTGCTGATCCTCGAGCGGCTGGCCTTGATGCTGTAGAGCTCGCGCCGGCTCAGGCTCCGGGTAGAGCCGGCGCCGGAGCCTGCGGCAGCGTCGTCACGGCCTGCGCTTCGCGCGCACTGTGCGGCGTGCGCGGCGCTTGCGCCGGGCCCCCGCCTTCGGGCGTTGCCGTCTCGCCTGGGCAGACCTAGCATGCTGCATGCATGCTCACCAACAGGGCTTCGCCATGACCACACGCTGCCTTCGCCATCTCCTGGGTGCAAGCCTCGCGGCGCTTGCCCTCGCGGCCTGCGATCGTGCGACCGACGAGGACGAGATCGACGTCGCCCCGGTGCCCGAGGCGCAGGCGGAGCGGACCTCACCATCGCCGCAACCCGGCGGCCTGTCGGCCACGCTGCATAAGGCGGTCGGCGGAGGAAGCCAGGAAGTCGCCATCGTCGACCTCCAGGGTTTCGGTCAAGCGATGAACGCGGCCACGCTGGAGATTCCTGCCGGCTGGCAGGTGCAGGGCGGCGTGAGCTGGGAGCGCAGCGACCCTTGCGTCGGCAACCACCTGCGTATCGCCTGGACGGCTGCCGCACCCGATGGCAGCGAGGCCTTCGAGGTCATGCATCCGTTCACCTGGCAGCTGCAGGGCCGCAGCGTGCAGATGAATCCGTGTCCGGTGCTGCCGCTGGCCTCGGCGCGCGACTTCCTCATGGCCGTGGTGCAGCAGCGCCGCGCCGGCGCGCGCGTGCTCGACTATCGCGAGCGGCCCGATCTGGCGGCGCAGGCCGAGGCGCAGGCCGCGCCGCTGCCTGCGGGCATGCAGCGGCGCATCGAGGTCGGCGAGCTGCTGGTCGCCTACGCCGCGCCGGGCGGCGAGATGCAGGAGCGCTTCTGGACCAGCGTCAGCTTCTCCGCGGTCCAGTCTTCGGTGATGGGCAATGCGGGCGTCGTCTACGCGCAGCGACGCTTGGGCGGGCCGCCCGATGCGGAGCTTGGCGCGCGTATCGCAGCGTCGATGAAGCCCAACGCACAGTGGCTCGCGCTGATGCGCGACAGCGGGATGAGCGCCGAGCAGCGGTATTCGAGCCATCAGCGCCGGCAGATCGACCAGTGGCACGCGCGCGAGATGGCGCGCATCAACGCGCAGGGAGCCGCCGACCGCGCGGCGATCCGCGCGCAGACGCAGCGCGAGATCTCGGCGATGCAGGCGCAGACCTACGCCAACACGCAGGCGACCAACGACCGGATGCAGCGTCGCACGCTCGAGGGCATCGGCGAATACAACACCTACCGGGACACGAGCGGCAACCCGGTGCAAAGCAGCATCCACGGCGGCAACCGTGTGCTGCAGCACCGCGACGGCAGCTTCAGCAGCACGAACGATCCCTACTATCAGCCGCCGGGCAGCACCGAGCTCAGGCGCGTGCCGTAAGCGGCCTCAGAAGAGCTGCTGCGCGAGGAACGCCGTCGCGCGGCCGTGCGCGAGCGCCGCGCTGGCGGCGTGGTAGGAATCGCGCGACCAGCAGTTGAAGCCGTGCTCGGCGCCGGGGTACACATGCAGCTCGGCCGGCTTGCCCACGAGCGCCTCACGCACCTGCTCGACCGCCGAAAGCGGAATGTGCGCATCGCGCCCGGCGTAGTGGAACTGCAGCGGGCAGCGGATGCTCGCCGCGCGGTCCAGCATCGTGTGGATGCCGCCGCCGTAGAAGGGCACGGCCGCGTCGATGTCGGTCGTCGCCGCGGCGAGCCAGGCCAGGCGCCCGCCCATGCAGTAGCCGAGCGCGCCGACCTTGGCCGTGCCGACCTCCGGTCGCGCGCGCAGCGCGGCGACGGTGCTGGCGATGTCGGCAAGCAGATCGTCCAGCTTGCAGGCGCTGGCCAGCGCCATCCCGCGCCGACGGTCGGCGTCTTCGTAGCCGAGCTCGACGCGCGGCGCCTGGCGCCAGAAGACGTCGGGGGCCAGCACGACGAAGCCGTCGGCCGCGTACTGCTCGGCGACCGCGCGGATGTGCGGGTTGACGCCGAAGATCTCCTGGAAGAGCACGAGCCCCGGGCCGCGGTCGGCCGGGGGCAAGGCCAGGTAGGCGTCGAAGCCGGGGGCGATCGTCAGCCATTGCGTGCGGACGGGTGCGTTCATCGGAGTCCTCCGTGGGCGGGTGTTCAGTAGGTGCGGCCCTTGCGGTACTGCGCGTGCTGGCGCCGCTGCAAGGGCGCGGCCGCGGCCAGCGCCGCGAACGAGGCGCCGGCATGCGCGTGCGAGATCGCCAGGCCCAGAGCGTCCGCCGCATCGCGGCCCGGCGGCGTGGACAGGGCGAGCAGGCGGCGCACCATCTCCTGCACCTGGTTCTTGTTGGCCAGGCCGTGTCCGACCACGGCCTTCTTCATCTGCAGCGCGGTGTATTCGGCCACCGGCAGGCCGGCCGCGACGAGCGCGGCCAGCGCCGCGCCGCGCGCCTGCCCGAGCAGCAGCGTGCTCTGCGGGTTGACGTTGACGAAGACGATCTCCACCGCCGCGCACTGCGGCTCGTAGCGGCGCACGACCTCGCGCACGCCCTCGAAGATGATCTTCAGCCGCTGCGGCAGGTCACCGCGCGGCGCCTCGGCGGTGGCGATGGTGCCGCTGGCGACGTAGGACAGCCGCTGCCCGACGGCCTCGACGACACCGAAGCCGGTGCGCTGCAGGCCGGGATCGATGCCGAGGATGAGCATGGGCGGGGGCGGCGTTCGGCGATCGAGGGGGCATGTCGGAGCATACGGCTTGCGCGCGTTGCGGCATGCCCCGAGGGCAGGCTACGATCATCGCATGCTGCTCGAGGAACTGCGTGCGCGACGACACGAAGTCGCCGCCCTTGGCCGTCGCTACGGTGCGCGGCGCATCCGTGTATTCGGCTCCGTGGCGCGCGGCGATGAGACGCCGGACAGCGACATCGATTTCCTGGTCGACTTCCCCGCGGGCTACGACTTGTTCGCCCAACGCATGCCGCTTGCCGAAGAATTGGCGAAATTGTTCGTCCGTGCGGTGGACGTCGTGCCCGAACACGAGCTCAGCCGGCATATCCGCGGCCGGGTTCTCGAAGAGGCCGTGGAGCTGTGAACAAGCCTTGGCAGCCTTATGCCCGGCACATCC
>Ga0209605_1000618_pt1 | contig 43893 bp, 42 predicted proteins | sample AD_UKC035_MetaG_FD_184408 | JGI IMG/M metagenome (GOLD analysis project Ga0209605, IMG submission 184408) | Active sludge microbial communities of municipal wastewater-treating anaerobic digesters from USA - AD_UKC035_MetaG (SPAdes) (version 2) | ecosystem: Engineered > Bioreactor > Anaerobic >...
CATGAAGAGCATATACGGCGGAAGCTGGAGTTGGAACAGAAGGCCTATAATATTAACTATAGAAGATGATGAGGGCGTTCTGAGAAAAATTGCAGCCTCCATGAACGGAATGCCCCACGGGGGAGAAGATATAACCGATAATGGAATGAACGGGCACTTCTGCATACACTTCAGGAACAGCAGGACTCACAGCGGAAGCAGATCAGATCCGGGGCACCAGAAAGCAGTCAAGATAGCCGCAGGATTAGAATAGGCAGGGCCCTGAGGTTACAAAGGGCGGGTAACACAGAATACACGGATGTCTTTGTTTTCTCCACCGTGTTTTTAGTGGATTCCCGTTTTTTTGCTACTCATTGCTTTACCCGCAGCTCAAATCAGGCTTCCGGTGTTTGAAGAATGTTTTCATAATTTTATTTACATTTTGCAATTTAGTGTTATAATTAAATTATATAATATATTTATTAATATTTATTATTGATAGCTTTCGTACTATATTTATCAAATTTGACAAATTTTTCCTAATTAATATTGACAAAAACAAATTATTACATTATGATTTTTGTATGCCGCATTGTGATAAAATTTATCATAATGAAGATAGCTGTAATGTATGCATCTTGCTGCAGTTTCCGGTTCATTCAGGTAGTATAGCGTATCAATATGGATTATTAGCTCCTTTTTGATAAAAAATAATTTCGCTGGAGGAATGAATATGATTGATTTAATTAAATTCTTAAAGGAAAAGGGCTATAAAGTTACTCCCCAGCGTATAGCTGTTTACGACATACTGAAGAATACAAAAGAGCATCCAAGTGTTGACATGCTGTACAGCAAGCTTCAGCCGGTATATCCTACAATGAGCCTGGCAACAGTATATAAATCCCTTGAGGTATTCAAGGATCTTGGGTTGGTTCAAGAGCTCAATGTAGGGGAAGATAAATTCCGATATGATGCAAATGTAAATCAACATCCTCACATTACTTGCATAGCTTGTGGAAAAGTTGAAGACGTATACGATGAAATGCTTTTTGACCTTGCGGATCAAGTGCAGAAAAAGACGGGTTACCAGCTTACCAATCAACAGCTTTATTTCTTCGGCTATTGTCCCAGCTGCAAACGCAATCACTAAACGATTTTCCGGATACGAGGCACGAAACACGGGGACACGGGGGGGACACGGGGACGTTTCGCCTGTCCCGCTTTCAGCGGGACAGGCGAAACGTCCCCATGTCTCCCCCCATGTCCCCGTCTCCATGTCCCATTCTTTTTTCACTGTACTAACATAGATTCATTAAGGGCATTTCTTACTGCCTTTATTACCTTGCTCAACACATAGGAGGCAGTTCCCGTATCACTTGCAGCTGCCACATCCTGTTTCTTTATTATTGTATAGATTACGTCGGAAATTTCATCCTTGATGTTGGGATTGTTGCTTATGTAGTCGGGGGGCATTTCGATAAGCTTTATGTCCTTAATTTTTGCGTTTTTTATTGTTACCTCCGCCTTGACATCCCCGGATTCCGTTTTCTCTGCACCTACATATACCCCATCATTGTATTTCAAATATGTATAGCCTGAAGCAGCAAGCCCCGCTTCATTGCTTCTTAATGTAAACAATAAGACCAAGCCAATAACCAGAACAATGAATAATACAGCATAAATTATGAGATTTTTCTTGGTTAATAAAATAATTCTCGGTTTGATAAATATCCCTCCCATCTTAGTCAATTACTTTTAGCCAGTTATATTTCTTTATATAAAGTTATTACGGAAGGAATAAATATATGCAACCTTTTAAAAAAAAGGTGCCTCAAGATATACTTTTTTCGCTGTGATACCGGCAATCCTACAAGGGATTGTTATTGACAGAATTAGTCCACTTGCCGCATCTGTCCCCCCACATTGCCGCAACCTTGCCGTCCATTTCAACCTTAATTACTTCACAGGAATTGTCACAGTCGGAGCACTCAAAGCTTGCAGGCACAAAATCAAAGTCATCGGCCTCAAATCCTCTGAACCCTGTTGTTTTGCCGCTCCTTAAAATATACTCCCTGGCAAGCATTGCCGCACCTATTGCCCCCATTACGTTGTAATGCCCGGGAACAACAACCTGATGCCCTATTACCTTTTCAAAGGCTGTTTTTATACCTTTGTTTGCGGCTACTCCTCCCTGAAATACAAAAGGCGGTTCAAGCTTTTTCCCTCTTCCAAGATTGTTTATGTAATTCCTCACAAGAGCTTCACACAATCCATTGATAATGTCGGCTTTTGAGAAGCCATACTGCTGCTTGGCAATCATATCGGATTCAGCAAACACTGTACACCTGCCGGCGATCCTGACGTTCCTTTCAGCTCTCAGAGCAAGGTCTCCGAACTCCTCGATTCTCACCTTAAGCCTTTCGGCCTGATGTTCCAGGAAGGAACCTGTACCTGCAGCGCACACTGTGTTCATTGCAAAATCAACTACCATTCCATTCTTAAGCATTATAATCTTGGAATCCTGTCCGCCGATTTCAAATATGGTTCTTGCGTCAGGAAAATATGTAATAGCAGCAGTTGCATGAGCAGTTATTTCATTTTTTACTACATCTGCTCCCACCATTATGCCGCTAAGCTGTCTGCCGCTGCCGGTAACACCTGCGCCTAAAACCTTTGAGCCGCTGCCCAGCTCTGCTTTAAGGTTTCTCAGTCCCTCCTTCACCGATTCAAGAGGCTGGCCGTTTGTTCTGATATATTGCTTTGATAATACATTGAAGCTGTCATCCACTGCTACTACATTTGTACTCACAGATCCTACGTCTATACCTATGTAGAACTTCATCATTTACCTCCGATTCTGCTTAAGTAAATTCTCAACTTCAAGTGTTCCCTATAAGTTATTTAAGTAATCAAAAAAACATCATAATTTTCTAAAGACGAACACAAAAGGATTAATTCTAGTGTTCCTATACCAAGATTCAGCATATATAACCACAACTTCGCCAGCCACTCAAAACGGGCAGCCCTTGCATCACTTTGCATTGCAGAAAAGCTTAATAATGTATTTCAAGATTCATAAAATTTCATCACGAAAACTGGAATGGCTCAGGCCCCAACGGGCTTGCAGGAAGTGACATTCCTGAGGAAGCCCAGATAATACATATAGCTGATATGTTTGAGCTTATTTACAATGATGAACAGCCGTACTGGAAAATATCAATACCAATCCTGCCTCAATGTTTTGCGAGTATTACAATTTTGACAAGGAATCAACAATGAAAATGAAAATTGCGGCCTTGCTCCATGATATAGGAAAGCTTGATGCAAATGCAGTAAAGGACTTAAAGGAGATTATTTAGCACTGTCTTTAATCTCCTCCATTACATTTCCTATTATGGATATTCCTTCCGCGATTTTTCCGAGGCTTGCAGCGGCAAAGCTTATCCTTATATGCATCTCTCCGGCCTCCCCCTTTATGAATACGGTGCCCGGCGTAAAAATCACTTTCCTGTCTCTGCACCTTTCAAAAAGTTCAACGGATGATACCTTCTCCGGCAGCTTGACCCACAGATTCAACCCTCCATAAGGCTGGGTGAAGCTTGCCCCCCTAAGATACTTTCTTGCAGATCTTACTGCTTCAAAATACCTCAGGCTGTATTCCCGCTTCATATATTCCAAGTGCTTGCTCCATATGCCGCTTCTGAAATACAAATCAAGAACCCTTTGCATTAATCCTGAGGTATATATGTCTGTTATATGCTTGATGCCCATAACATTTTCCTTTAAGCCTTCCGGAATTATCAGATATCCCACTCTAAGCCCCGGCATGAATATCTTGGAAAAGCTTTTTATATATATCACCCTGCCTTCCCTGTCAAGCGCCTTAAGAGGCCTTTTCCCTACGTCAAGATAACTCAGGTCGCTCATGTAATCATCTTCAACCACCGTAACATCATATTTTTTGCATAGCAGCAGAAGATATTTCCTCTTCCTTTCAGAATAGGTGTATCCGGTAGGATTCTGAAAGTTCGGCATAACATATATAAGCTTGGGCTTAATAAGCGCAAGCTTTTTTTCCAGTTCCTTCATATCCGGGCCGTCTGCCATAAGCGGTATTTCAACAATCTTTGCCCCCCTTGACTTGAATACGGCTACAGCCCCGTTATATGTCGGACTCTCTACAAAGACGCAGTCTCCGTTGGTTAAAAGAACTCTGGATATAATATCTATACCCTGCTGTGCACCGGAAATAACGTGTATATCGGTGGCTTCCGCGTTAATTCCATATTCCGTCAGGTATTTTGATACCGACTCCCTTAAGGGTTTATACCCCATATTTTCATGATACATGAAGGCTCTTCCCCCGTCCCGTTCCAATACCTCATCCAGCATCCTCCTGAAGTCTTTTATGGGGAAAAGCTTTGGGTCCGGGGAAGCTGTTGAAAGATTTATGATATCCTCATCAGCTCCCATATCCATGTCAAACTCTATTTCATCCAAAGAGTAGGTGAAATTGCTTTCAAGGTTTATCACAGCCTTCAGCGGCATTACGTAGGTTCCGCTTCCCACCTTCTTATAAACCAGCTTGTTATCCTCCAACAGCTTGTATGCATTGACTATGGTTATACTGTTCACTCCCAGATGCTCAGCGAAGTCTCTGATTGTTGGAAGCTTGCAGTCTTCCGTAACAATACCTTCAATTATATATTTTTTCAGCTGCTCATACAGCTGTATATAAATCGGACTGCCGCTGCTTTTGTCTATATTTATTTCTATATCTTCCGGAATTATCACTTCACCCATACCCTCACCCCTTTTTGTATCGATACAATTATTGTAGCATATTCATGTATACACATAAAGAATATGCGGAATTTTTCCGATAACTTATATAATAATCTATACCAAAGCAAAAAAGGATTGCGGCTTTGGCGTAATGTCACACGGAGGTGGAAAAATGAAGATCGAGAATTCAAACATCTGTTTAAAGAGCGAGCACTCCTCGGTAACCTTTAAACAGAAACAGGAAAACATGCAGTTCTGGATAGGTGATAATCCTGAAACATCAATGAATAGCCCTCCCGGAATCATCATTGATATCTCAAAAAAAGCCATGGAACTTCATCAGCAAATCAGCAGCACCAATTCCCAATGCATTGATACTGATATTGAAGAGGAGCTTGCCGGAGAAGACAAACAAAAGCTTATGCTTATCGAAGCAATGCTGACACAGCTTCTGGGCAAAAAATTCAGATTCAAAATACCGAAAAAGATCAGAATCAACAGTGATATGCCCATTAACCGGGGTGTTCCGGCAAATCAAGGCAACGGGAACCCAAGAGCCGGATGGGGATTGATCTACGACAGCAAATCCATTCATTATGAAAGTGAAAAGGTGTCCTTCAGCTCAACCGGAACTATAAGAACTTCCGACGGGAGGGAAATTAAAATAGACCTCCAACTGAATATGAGCAGGGAGTTTTTCTCAAGTGAAGAAATCCACATAAGAGCGGGGGATGCGTTAAGAAAGGATCCCCTTGTCATAAATTTCGATGCTCCTTCGGCAATTCTGTCAGACAATAAATTCAGTTTCGATATTGACTGTGACGGAAGCCCTGACCAGATATCCCGGCTGCTTGCGGGAAGCGGTTTCCTTTCTCTCGATCTCAACAATGACGGGAAAATAAATGACGGAAGCGAGCTTTTCGGCCCTCAAAGCGGTGACGGCTTTGCTGATTTATCACAATATGATTTGGATGAAAATGGATGGATAGACGAAAACGACATAATTTTCGACAGACTTAGAATATGGACAAAGGACGAATATGGAAATGACACGCTTTTTGCTCTCGGCGAGAAGGGTATAGGCGCAATATACCTGGGCAGCGCAGGAACGGCCTTCAGCTTGAGAGGAGAAGAAAACAAGGAAAACGGAGTCATTCAGAAAACCGGCATTTTCCTTCATGAGAACGGTACTGCCGGATCGGTGCAGCATGTGGATTTGATAGTTTAAAAGGTAAGAAGCGCACTTCTTACCTTTCTACTTTTTCTACCATCTGTATTTTTGTACCGTCGCTTTTCATCTTAAATAATCTGTATGAGGCAGAATCAACAATGAAGTACAGCCATCCGTCAGCGATATTTATAAACTTGGAGCTTTCGTAGTTCAGAATTGCCTTATCTGTGCCATCCTTTTTTATCCTGAATATCCTGTTGCCGTTATATCCATTGCTATAATATACCCATTCCTCCGATACATTTATGAAGAGGGCTTCTTCCTTTGTAAGCTCAGTATTCTCAGTACCGTCAGTCCTGATTTTATAGAGCTTGTTCCCTTCAGAGCCGTTGCTGTAGTATATCCAGTCTCCGTCCACATTTATATATGCTGCCGAATCCTCCGACACTATGACATTTTCCGTTCCTTCAATATTGACTTTATATATCCGCTTTTTAGCGTCTCCGTTAGTGTAATAAATCCACCCATCATGCACATTCAAATATGAGGAAAAGTTGTCCCCGATGAGTGTTTTTTCCGTACCGTCAGTTTTGATCTTGTAAATTCGCCTGTTATCGGAAGCATTGCTGTAATAAATCCATTCATCTACAACATTTATGAAGGATGCAGAGTCGTTAGTCAGCTTTGTCCTTTTAGTGCCGTCTGTTTTTACTTTATATATGCTGCTTTTTTCCGTTTCTTCAATATTGCTGTAATAAACCCAGTCTCCCTGCACATTCAGGAACATTGACTTATCACTGTTTAATTTGGTTTTTTCCGATCCGTTTATTCTCATTTTGTATATATTTACATCATCATTGCCGTTGCAGTAATATACCCAGCCTTCCTGAAATGCCACAACACCGCCGTTTGTTATATTTCCCAGGGTATTGCCGTAACCCTCTGAAGGCATTCCGACCATATCTTCAGGGAGATCCGCCCCCTTGATAAAGCAGCCTGAAACAGCAAACATAATTAAAAGCACCAATGCAAAAATTCTGATAAACTTCTTCATTTATTTCCCCTCACATATTTATTCCCTTCATATATTCTACACAGTTTGCGATTTTCCTTTAACTGTAACGTAATATATGAAGAATAATGCGACGGGGACATGGGGACGCGGGGACAGGAGAAACGTCCCCGTGTCCCGAACGTCCCCGTGTCTCCGTCGCATTATTCTTCTTATCAGGCAAGTGCAAAGGTTTATGCTGTACTGCTGCCGCAAAAAAAGCTATAATTATATAAAGCATATAAGGCTAATTCTTTACATATCGGGAATAATAAAGCAATACGAATTAATTATGCGAGGTGAACCTATGAGCGTTCCCAGCTTTAAAAGGCTTCCGATGCACATTGGAGTTATTCCCGACGGAAACAGGAGATGGGCCCTGGGAAAGGGCTTAGAGAAGCAGGATGGATACTGCCACGGAATAAAACCGGGCTTTGAGCTTTACAAACTATGTATTGAGCTTGGAATAAAAGAGTTAACCCTATACGGCTTTACAGAAGACAATACCAGGAGGCCCTCCATACAGACACAAGCTTTCAGAAAAGCTTGCGTCGATGCTGTAATGGAACTTACAGGGAAGGATGCGGAGCTATTGGTCATTGGGAATACCAGCTCCCCAATGTTTCCCCAAGAGCTTCTTCCTTATACCAAGAGGGCAAAGTTCGGGCGGGGGCTTATAAAAATCAACTTCCTGGTCAATTATGGATGGAACTGGGATTTGAACCATCCGGAGCATATTGCCTCTGCCGACATTTCAAGAGTGAACCTGATTATCCGATGGGGCGGAAGACGCAGGCTCAGCGGTTTTCTGCCTATACAATCAGTGTACGCTGATTTTTATATTGTCGATGACCTGTGGCCGGATTTTAAACCGGAGCATCTGTATAAAGCCCTTGAGTGGTATCAGTATCAGGATGTGACCCTTGGAGGATAAAAACGGAGGGACGGTATATGAAATACGATATTGAAATCCCCATACCCCGGAAGGTTCAATTTATACTGGATAAGCTGCATGAGCACAATTACCAAGCTTTCATCGTAGGAGGCTGCGTAAGGGACAGCATACTTGGGAAAGTGCCCGAAGACTGGGATATTGCAACTGATGCGTTACCCGGAGAGGTAAAAGAATTATTCCAAAAAACCGCGGATACGGGGATCAGGCATGGCACCGTCACTGTAATAATTGAGAGAAGCCTCTTTGAGGTTACCACTTACCGCATAGACGGTGAATACGCTGATTTCAGGAAACCCAAGGCTGTAACCTTTACTTCTTCCATTGAAGAAGACCTTTCAAGAAGGGATTTCACCATAAATGCCATTGCTTACAGCCCTGAAGCCGGAATTGTGGATCCCTTTGGCGGTGTGGCGGATATCAGGAAAGGCATTATAAGGACAGTGGGAGACCCTGAAAGAAGGTTCAGTGAAGATGCCCTTCGTATGCTGAGGGCTGTACGTTTCTCCGCACAACTCGGATTTTCTGTTGATGAAAAAACGTTGAAATCCATTGAAATAAACAGCAGTCTGATAGGATGCATAAGCCCCCAGCGTATAAGAGATGAGCTTACAAAAATACTATTATCCGATAACCCCCTTTGCTTTTCGCTGCTGAAGGATACAAAGCTGATAAAATATACTCTGCCGGAGTTTGAGCCCTGCTTTATAACCAATCAGAACAATCCCTACCATTCGTATAATGTAGCTGAGCATACGCTGCGCTCAGTAGCCCATGTTGAAAAGGACAAGATCCTCAGATGGGCAATGCTGCTGCATGATATAGGAAAGCCGGGTACAAAAACCACAGACAGCAAAGGAATAGATCATTTTTATAATCACCAGCAGCTAAGTGTCAAGCTTTCCGGAACAGCCATGTCAAGGCTGAGATTTGACAAAAAGTCCATGGACAAAATACTTCTGCTGGTGCGATGCCATGATATGCACATAAAGGCCGATGCAAAATCAGTCAGGAAAGCCATGTCCAGAGTTGGAGATGATATGTTTGAAAGCCTTCTTAAGGTCATTGAGGCGGATAAAAAGGCGCAGAACCCCGGACTTCTTAAGGAACGCACCGGGAAATTCATAAAAATATGGGAATTATATAAGGATATCAAGGAAAAAGGCCAGTGTACAAGCCTGAAATCTCTTGCAGTAAACGGTGATGACCTTATTGCATTGGGTATTAAACCCGGGAAGAAAATAAAAGAACTCCTCAACAGCCTTTTAGAAAAGGTTATTGAAGAGCCCGAGCTTAACAAAAAGGAAATATTACTAAGTTTAATTAGCCAACATCACAGAGCCGAATGATATTGCCAGAGCAACCAGCCACATTACTGCTACTATAATGATGCTCTTCTTTTCAGGAATGCCTGATACTGCAGATATTCCGAATACCATAAGTATTGACTGCCAGATAACAAATGGATCAAGGTTGTTAAGCAGTACGTCTTTAAATGTTGGACTTAAATCCAGATATAGAAGGTTGCCTGTGAAATACATGTAGGCAAACTTTACCGCTATACCAACAATAGATGCCATATATGCCAGAGTATAGACTGCCAGAACCTGTTTGTATTTTATTTCACCCTTGAGTGCTCTGATAAATGCCTTATATACAAGTGCAACCAGCAGAATGATGGCGACTGTTGATATTGCTGCTACAACAGCAGAAATTAGGTTCATCATAGGCGTATTCATAAAAGCAATTGATGCCCTTAATGCTTCAGCCTGTTCAGGCGGCATAGCTGCTGCCTTTTCTTCCATCATTTCAATAAACAAATCCTTGCCAAGAATCTTGGTTCCATAGGTATATAAGCCTATCACAAGAGCTATAACGAACAGCTTCAATGCCCAGACAGGCTTCTCGATGTAATCCCTGAACAGCTCCGTTGGTTTGATAAAAAACAGCTTTAGCTTTTTAAGCATTTTATTACCCCCACAAACAAAATATTGAGTCCGCCATAGATATTATACAGAATTTGGAACCATAAGTAAATAAGGCCTTAGGCCTTATTCCAATTCATGTATGGTAACTTTTCTTGTGTGCAGAGTATGGTTCCAATCTTTGTTCTTCCTCAGCAATGCTTGATGATATATTATTAATTCATATTTTGCAGATAGCCAAGAGCCTTTTGGCTCAAATAGGTTATCCTGTTCTGAGGCACAGCGAACTCCTTCTCCACGAAGGATCTTCCTCCTTCATTATTGTTGAGCCAAACCATATAGTATATAACAATATCGTCCTTCAATACACTGGCTCTGTCGTATATCATGTCAGGGCACCTGCCCAGGCAGTCAGATACCGCTGATATTACATCATTCATCATGGAAGGAATCCTGCTCAGGGATATTATTATTTCATCTTCGGTGGCAGTAACCACTATTATACTGTCGTTTTCCATATTCTTCACAGTCACTACCGACTTTCTCATTATGGCTTCCGTCAATGCGTCCAATAATACTCTATGAAATTCAATTTCCATATGAATACTTATCCTTTCCTATACAATTAAAAGTGCGTCTCGCGCCGCACTTTTTCGCTAGGGAACCCTATGGTTCCCTTCGACGCTGCTCTGCAGCTGAGCACCCTCCTTTATCGGCAGGGGGCTTCCCCCCTTGCATCCCCCATTGTATAGGAAAGTATCCTTTCCTATACAATTAACATTGCCGCAGTAACAAGGTTTGATACCAGGTGGGCGGTTACGGCACCATAAAAGCCCTTTCTCTCATATATGAATGTACAGTAAAGCCCCAACCCCAAAAAGGTGGGAATGCCTGATATATTGAAATGCAGCAGAGTAAAAATTAATGTTGATATGATGGCAGCTGCCGCATGGGGCATACTTTTCAGTAAAAGCTTATCATAAATATAATATCTGAAGATATATTCCTCTACAAAAGGTGCCAATATTACCACCAAAATAAAAAGCATCACTTTGTAGTACATCTCTCCGCCGGCAAATTCTTCTACAATTTCTTGAGGTTTGGCGTCCATATTGAAATATATGTTTAAAATGTACACATATAACTTATTTATCTGATTGATTACCGCTTTAAAAACCAGGGTGGCACCGGCAACAAAAATAATATCCCCGGCTGTTGCCGACCATATATTGATATTCCTTTCATGAATTTCAACCTCTGCTTTCCTGTGAACTTTGGAAAGCAGAATAAGCACCCCGATAAAAGGAGCCAGTTCATGAATCAAAAACGCAGCAGACCAATAAACCACTCCTACGGCAAACTTTGCGATTAAGCTCATATCCTTGAATATATATTCGTACAGTGAGATAAAAATCGGGACATTAAGCAGCAAAAAAGTAAGAATAATAATAAATGCCTCATATACCTCCAATAGTGTCCCCCCCAATCAAATAAGCCTACTTCCAGGTCAGCAGTACCTCCCAGAGTTCCTCTCTCCCCACATGGGTCTCAGAGGAGTAAGGAATTAAAATATCATTTTGATTAATATCAAGTTTTTGCTTAATTATATTCAAGTTCTTGTTCACTGATGACCGGGTGATTTTATCCAGCTTCGTCGCAACAACAGTTACAGACTTTCTGTAATACTTAATAAAATCATACATAAGTTTATCATCAGTTGTGGGCTCATGGCGTATATCTACCAGCAGAACAACATTCTTCAGGTTTTCCCTGTACCTCAGATAATTCTCAATTATCTTACCCCAGGCCTGCCTCTGGCTTTTTGACACGGCTGCATATCCATAGCCCGGTAAATCAACCAGAACAAACTCATCATTAATCATAAAAAAGTTAATCAATCTGGTCTTTCCTGGGCTAGAGCTTGTCTTAACAAGCTTCTTACGATTAAGAAGCGAATTAATAAGCGAGGATTTTCCGACATTAGATCTGCCGGAAAAAGCTATTTCCGGCAGATCAAGCTCTGGATACTGGTTTTGGTGAACTGCACTTTTAATAAACTCACATTTCTTAATTATCATGTTTCTCATCCCTTATCAATGCATGGGACAGGACCTCGTCCATATCTGATACCAGCACAAAGGTCATGTTTTTCTTTACGGTATCCGGAATTTCCTCAATGTCCTTTTCATTCTCATAAGGAAGAATTACTTTCTTTATGCCTGCACGCTTGGCAGCAAGCACCTTCTCCTTCAAACCGCCTATGGGCAGCACCCTTCCCCTTAAAGTGACTTCTCCGGTCATTGCTACGTTTCTGTGCACCGGAATCTTTGCAAGAGCCGATACCAATGCTGTTGTCATGGTTATTCCTGCTGAAGGGCCGTCCTTTGGTGTGGCACCCTCCGGGACATGTATATGAATATCCATATTCTTCGTAAATTCTTTATCAATACTAAATTCCTCACATCTGGAGCGAATGTAGCTTAAGCCCGCTCTTGCAGACTCCTTCATAACATCTCCGAGATGTCCCGTAAGCTCAAGCTTTCCTGTGCCGGGCATTACGGAAACCTCAATGAACAATGTATCTCCGCCGACAGGTGTCCAGGCCAAACCGGTTACTACACCTATCTCGTTCTTCTGGTTTATCAAATCATGCCTGTATTTTTGAATCCCGAGATATTTTTTCAGATTACCGGGAGTAACTCTGACTCTTTTTTTGTTATTCTCCACTATTTGAGTAGCGCATTTTCTAATAATATTTGCAATTTCGCGCTCTAGGTTCCTTACCCCTGCTTCCCTTGTATAACCGTTAATAACCGCTCTTATGACAGCTTCGGAAATAGAAACGCTTTCATCCTTCAGTGAATGCTCTTTTATCTGCTTGGGCACCAGATAGTCAGCAGCTATATGAAGCTTCTCCTCTTCCGTATATCCTGAAATATATATTACCTCCATCCTGTCCAACAATGCCGGAGGTATGGTATCCGTCGAATTTGCGGTGGTTAAGAACATAACCTTTGAAAGATCGAAGGGCAGTTCCAGATAGTGATCCCTAAATTCCTTGTTCTGTTCCGAATCAAGGACTTCAAGCAGTGCGGAAGCCGGATCCCCTCTGAAGTCACTGGCCAGTTTATCGATTTCATCGAAGAGGAACAAAGGATTCCTTGAACCTGCCTGCTTTATGGAGTATATAATACGGCCCGGAATAGCTCCGATATATGTCCTGCGATGTCCCCTTATCTCCGCTTCATCACGGACTCCGCCCAGGGACATCCTGGCAAACTTCCTCCCCATAGCCCTTGCAATGGATCTGGCTATGGAGGTTTTGCCCACTCCCGGAGGCCCGACCAGGCACAATATTGGCCCCTTCATATTGTTGGAAAGCTGCCTGATAGCCATGTACTCAAGCACTCTCTCCTTGACCTTTTTAAGTCCGTAATGATCCTCGTCAAGCACCTTTCTTGCATTCTTTATATCAAGGTTATCTTCCGTCAGAGTATTCCAAGGCAAATCAAAAATCCAATCCAGGTAAGTCCTTGTCACGCCTACCTCGGGAGAGCCCTGGGACATTTTGGACAGCCTATCCAGCTCCTTTTCCACCTTTTCCTTTACCTCATCGGGTACTTCGAGCTTTGAAAGCTTTTCAGCATATTGCTCAATTTCCTCTCCGTGTCCTTCCTTTTCTCCCAGTTCCCGCTGAATAGCCTTAAGCTGCTCCCTCAGATAATATTCCTTCTGGGACTTGTCTATCTGTTTTCTGACTCTGGAGTTTATCTTCCTCTCTATTTCAAGTATTTCAAGCTCCCTGGAGAGTATTTCAAATATTTTCTCCATTCTTTCCTTTACATCAAACAAGGACAATATTTCCTGCTTCTCTTCTATCTTAATGGTGAGATTTGAGGCTATCACGTCCGCAAACCTGGACGCATCATCTATGTCTGATACCGTGATAAGGGTTTCCGGTGCAACCTTGGGATTTGCTTTAATATATTCATCGAAAACCTCCATTACACTTCTTCTTAATGCCTCAAGCTCCAAATCTCCCGACAGCTGTACATCCTGATGTTCCAGCACATCCACAAGGAAAAAAGCATCCTCGGAAATTATATCCCTTATCTCTGCTCTGTTGATTCCTTCAACAAGCACTCTTATGGTGTCCCCCGGCAGCTTCAGAAGCTGTTTTATCTTTGATATTGTACCAACTTCATAGAAATCTTTCACTGTGGGCAAATCAGTATGAGCATCCCTCTGAGTAACAAGAAATATAAGCTGATCATTTATCATAGCCTCTTCCAGTGCTCTTATTGACTTCTCCCTGCCTACATCAAAGTGCAAAACCATGTATGGAAAAATACTTAAGCCTCTAAGTGGCAGCAACGGCAATCTCTTAATATCTTCTTTTCTTTTCTGCATTTTATCAACTCCTGTAATACCATGTGTCTAATCTATTATATCTTTACATAAATTTTTTATCAATATTTTTAATAAAGATGTCCTTCTTTCCATTACTGTTTTATATCGCTCATAGCCTGCATTGAAGGAGCTTTGGCAATTTTTGATGCCGTTAGTATATTTCCCTCGGAAGACTGAGCCTTCAGGTGCTTCACTTCCGCCTGCCTCATGGTGGCTATGTTGACAGCTTCAACAATACTTTCCACCGATATTACTTCAATATCATAAGTACTGAATATCTCCTGCCAATTCTCCTTTGGAATGATGACCTTTTTTACCCCTGCGCGGACAGCAGCTTCAATCTTGGGAATAATACCTCCTACGCCCTTTACTTTCCCTCTTATTGATACTTCTCCCGTCATTGCAATCCGGTTGTCTACGTAGCTGTTGGTTATTGCGGAATATATCGCCACTGCTATTGTAATACCGGCAGAAGGGCCGTCCACCGGTGTGCCTCCGGGGAAATTCAAATGAATATCGTATTCCCCCGGATCTATGCCCAAATATTTTTTGATTGCAGTGATTACATTGTCGGTGGAAGCCTTTGCCATGCTTTTTCTTTTAATGGTTCTTCCGTCTCTTGAGCCTATTTCCTCTTCTTCGACTATTCCCGTGACCAGAAGCCGTCCGGTTCCCCGGCCGGCTCTTACCGCAATTGCTTCTATTTCCATAAGAGTGCCCATATTTGGCCCATATACTGCAAGTCCGTTTACATAGCCTATTTGCGGTTCATCATTTATCTTCCTTTCCGGCCTTGGACTGTACTGTCCGTTGTTAAGCACCCATTCTATATCGCTTATAGTAACTTTATTCCTTTTCTCATTTATATTAACTCCGACTGCTGTTTGTATAATGTTTACAGCTTCCCTTCCGTTTGTCGCATACTTCCCTATAAGCTCGGGAACCCCTTCTTCACATTCAAATCTGATCTTGTTTAGGGCATTGGAGGTCACTATCCCGATTTCCTCAGAGGTCAGTGCCCTGAAATATATCTCGAGGCATCTTGACCGCAGTGCAGGCGGAATTGACTCCGGACCCCTTGTGGTAGCCCCGATAAGTCTGAAGTCAGCCGGCAGCCCGTTTTGAAAGATATCATGTATATGGAAAGGAATATTGGCATCTTCCGAGCTGTAATATGCGCTCTCCAGGAATACCTTCCTGTCTTCCAGCACTTTGAGCAGCTTATTCATTTGTATAGGATGCAGTTCTCCAATCTCGTCTATGAAGAGTATCCCTCCATGGGCTTTGGTTACTGCGCCGACTTTTGGCTGTGGAATTCCTGCTACTCCCATCGCACCTGCTCCCTGATATATGGGGTCATGAACCGAGCCTATAAGAGGATCTGCAATACCCCTTTCATCAAATCTTACCGTTGTGGCATCAACCTCAACAAACTTTGCATCCTGGCGGAAGGGGCAATTCGGCGTCTTTTTCGCCTCCTCCAGTATCAGTCTGGCAGCCGCCGTCTTCCCTATCCCGGGAGGGCCATATATTATCACATGCTGTGGATTTGGGCTGCATATTGCCGCCCTTAATGCCTTTATACCGTTCTCCTGGCCTATTATCTCCCTGAAATCAGAAGGCCGGGTGATCTCAGACAGCGGCTTTGTCAGCTGAATATCTCTCATATGCTGCAGTTTTTCTATTTCTTTTCGCGATTCTTTTTCTATAGCAACTTTGTTTCCCTGTTGGCCTCTCAGAAGGTTTAAGAAGTACATTCCTATTACAACAGCAAAAAAAAGCTGGATAGCAATAAGCAATTGTGACATGGCATTTTCCTCCCTCATATTTGAGTGTCAATAGTATTATTATATTGAAGGCGGGAAAGTATTCATAACCATGCATTCGAACAGCAGCAGCCAGGAGCGGCAATCCCAAATTAAAAGACCGGTTGCTCTAACCGGTCTTGTATTTATGCCGTACCTTTCCTTGCTTTCTGGCCTTTCCTGGGCTGCTTTTTCACAGTCTTCTTTGTCCCAGGCTCAAGGTATACTATATCGGGCTCCTTGTGCTCCAATATAGTCTCTCTTTTAACTATGCACTTATCTATATCATCCCTAGACGGAATCTCAAACATTACATTGAGCATATTCTCCTCGAATATCGCCCTTAAGCCCCTGGCTCCCGTTTTCCTGTCCAAAGCTTTTTGCGCAATCTCTTCGATGGCGTCATCTTCAAATTCCAGATCCACATTGTCAAGCTCAAAAAGCTTCTGATACTGTTTAACCAGAGCATTCTTCGGCTCGGTTAGTATCTTCACCAGTGCATCTTTATCCAGAGGATTTAACGTCACTATTATCGGAATTCTTCCGACAAATTCCGGTATGAGGCCGAATTTCAGCAGATCCTCCGGCATTATCTTTTTAAGAATCTCTCCGATATCCTGATGGTTCCTGGAATGTATATCCGCAACAAAGCCCATTGATTTTTTACCTGTCCTGTTCATTATTATCTTCTCAAGGCCGTCAAAGGCTCCGCCGCATATAAACAATATATTTGTAGTATCAATCTGTATGAACTCCTGATGAGGATGCTTCCTTCCGCCCTGGGGAGGAACACTTGCCACAGTGCCTTCAAGAATCTTGAGAAGAGCCTGCTGCACGCCTTCACCGGAAACATCCCTTGTTATTGAAGGATTCTCAGACTTTCTTGCAATCTTGTCAATCTCATCAATATACACTATACCTTTTTGTGCTCTTTCAATGTCGTAGTCCGCATTCTGAATCAGCTTCAGAAGTATGTTCTCCACATCTTCTCCCACATAACCGGCTTCAGTCAGGGAAGTTGCATCCGCTATGGCAAAAGGTACATTCAGCATCTTGGCCAGAGTCTGAGCAAGCAATGTCTTTCCCGAGCCTGTGGGGCCTATAAGTGCTATATTGCTCTTCTGAAGCTCTACATCATCTATCTTGTAGTCGGAGTTTATTCTTTTATAATGGTTGTATACAGCAACTGCCAATGCTTTTTTAGCTTCTTCCTGGCCAATAACATATTGGTCAAGGAACTCCTTGATCTGTGCAGGCTTTGGAACATCCTGCAGCTCTGTATCAAATTCCTCATAGAATTCCTCGTCAATGATTTCCTGGCAAAGCTCAATACATTCGTCACAAATATACACACCCGGCCCTGCTATTAATCTTCTGACCTGCTCCTGATTTTTCCCGCAGAAAGAACATTTCAGCTGCTTTTTATCATCAAATTTAGCCATGATATCACCTCACTTTACTTCCTCTTGACAAGGATATCATCAATAAGCCCATATTCCTTTGCTTCTGCCGCTGACATGAAATAATCCCTTTCAACATCTCTTTCTATTTTTTCTATCGGCTGTCCGGTTTTTGCACTGAGAATCTCATTTAATTTCTTGCGGCTCCTGATAAGCCTTTCTGCATATATTCCCACGTCGGTGGCCTTGCCTTGCGCTCCGCCGGAAGGCTGGTGAATCATAACCTCACTGTTCGGAAGGCAAAATCTCTTTCCTTTCGCTCCGGCTGCCAGCAGAAATGCACCCATACTTGCCGCCAAACCTACGCATATGGTAGAGACATCAGGCTTAATATACTGCATGGTATCATATATGGCAAAGCCCGCCGTTATTGATCCTCCGGGGCTGTTTATATAAAAATTGATATCTTTATCCGGATCGTCAGCTTCCAGGAATAAGAGCTGCGCTACCACCAGACTTGCTGTAACATCATTGACTTCGTCGCCCAGAAAAACTATCCTGTCCTTCAGAAGCCTTGAGTAAATATCGTAAGAACGTTCTCCTCTGTTAGTCTGTTCTACAACTATCGGTACCAAACTCATAGGTATCCTCCCTTTCCATGAAAATAACTATATGGCCACGCTGTTATCGACAAGGAAGTCAATGGCCTTCTGGATGACTATCCCATCCTTTATATATGTTATTTCGTCTTCTTTCAAAGTTTTCTTGAATTTTTCCAAATCCTGATTGTAATGCTTTGCCGTCTTCTCAATTTCGGCATTCAAATCTTCTTCTGCAGCAGCAATTCCCTCAACTTCCGCCACTTTTTCCAGCACCAGCTGGCTCTTCACTCTGCTTTTTGCTGTATCCCTGTATGATTCCTTAAGCTTTTCAATATCCATATTCATATATTTAAGGTATGCTTCAAGATTCAAGCCCTGATATCTCAGCTGATAATCAAAGTCTCTCAGCATTATTCTTACTTGTGCATCTACCATTACCTCAGGAATATCAACAGTTGCATTCTCAACAACCTTGTTTATCACTTCATCCTCATACTGCTGCTTTTCCAGTCTTTTGTACTGCTCTTCCTTCTTTTTCCTTATATCTTCCTTCAGCTCATCCAGAGTATCAAATTCGCTTACATCCTTGGCGAATTCGTCATCCAACTCAGCTAACTGTTTTTCCTTTATTTCCTTAACGGTAACCTTGAATAAGGCAGGTTTTCCTGCCAGCTCTTCGCTATTATATTCCTTGGGAAACTGAACATTAACATCTATTTCCTTACCTAACTCCGCACCAACCAGCTGCTCTTCGAAACCCGGTATGAACTGTCCGGAACCTACCTCAAGACTATAGTTCTCTGAAGTGCCGCCCGCAAACTGTTTATCCTCAACAAAGCCCTTAAAGTCAATAATTGTTATGTCTCCGTTCTTTACCGGCCTGTCGCTTATATCTATGAGTCTGGCATTCTTTTCTCTTATTGTCTCAATTTCCTTATCCACTTCCTCATCAGTTACATTATACTCCTTTTTTTCTGCTTCTATTCCTTTATACTGTCCCAATGCAACTTCAGGTTTCACAGTAACGGCAGCCTTGAAAACCAAGCCTTTACCGCTTTCAATATCAACTATGTCTATATCAGGGCGGTCGACAGGCTCCAGATTGTGTTCCTTGACAGCCTCATCATATGCGTCAGGACATATGATATTTATGGCATCCTCATAAAATACCGCTTCACCATAATGCCTTTCTATTATTTTCCTTGGTGCTTTTCCTTTTCTAAAACCGGCTATATTGAATTTCTTGACATTCTTCAAGTATGACTTCATTATCCCTTCTTCAAGCTTTTCAGCCGATACTGATATCTCCAATGTCGCAACATTGTTTTCAAGTTTCTCTAATTTTGAGTTCATTTGTTTCCTCCTTAATTATGTAATAGTGTATCTTTGTCATAAACTGTACAAAACACTATAATCCATTCGCAAATATTAGTTGTTGCTTAATCCCCTATATTATAACATAACTGTTACCTTAATCAACTTTTTTTGAATTTTTCTGCTATTCCACTGCCGATTCAAGTATGCATACGGTTTTGCTGCAGGTATCAATTGATACCTCTGCGCCTATGGGAACTGTGAAGTTAGGCTTGCAGTGTCCTATTTTCAAGCCCTTCAGAACAGGCTTCCCCAAGCCCTTGAAAATGTCTTCAAAAACCTCTTCAAGGCTGAGGCTTTTCTCTGGTTCCTCCGGCTCCGAGTTCCCCCAATCCCCCAGTATAATTCCTGCGGCACTCTTAAGCTTGCCGGCCAGCTTGAGCTGTGTCAGCATTCGGTCTACACTATAGGGTTCCTCAAATACATCCTCCAGCAGCAATATCCTGTTTCGGGTGTCCACTTCGTAAGGCGTACCCAGAGAAGCCGCAACTATTGAAAGATTGCCCCCCGCCAATTTACCCGATGCTTTTCCCTCTTCTACAACCCCCGGGGTTACAGGATTCGGCAGCTCTCCTGCCGGCTCGGTGCTTTCCAGAATGTTTTTCATAGCTCTCTTTGTACGCTTTTCCAGCCCCCCTGCAAAATCTCCTCCCATAGGGCCGTGAAAAGTAATAAGCCCGCACTTCTGGTAAATTGCATTCAATAAGGCTGTAATATCACTATAGCCCATGAATATTTTAGGGTTACTGCTAATCCTTTCGAAGTCCACCAAATCCAATATGCGCTGTGAACCGTAACCCCCCCTTAAACAGAATACAGCACTTATCTCATCATCCGCAAACATATCATTGATGTCGGAAGCCCTCAATTCATCCGCCCCCGCCAAATACCCCCTGCTGCTGTAAACCGATTTGCCCGCCTTGACTGAATATCCCATATCGGTTATATGTTTGATTGCCCTTTCTGCTTTTAAGGTTTCCGATGGGCTTGCAGGAGCCACTATGCCTATTGTATCTCCGGTTTTTAGTCTCTTTGCTTTCATAATAAACACCTCGTTAACGGTTTGATACAGTTTTACCCCAGAATTATTCTATCTTGAAGTCAATAAATTTTGTACCCTTATATGTCAGCATTCCCGTATCGCCTTCTGCATACATTTCGGAAAAACTGCTGCTTACAGGAAACTCCAGCCGCTCTCCATTTTCAGTTTCAAAGGCAGCATAATAGCTGATACGGATATCCGTATCCCCATATCCGCCCCAATCATGTGTCCTCTTCGCTGCAAGCCTTGCCGGGATGGTTTTCTTCGGAGCGCTTTTGTTTCTAAGATATTGTCCCAATCCCTCCGTAAAGGATGTTATGAAGGTCATGGTCACTATGACGAAAATAATAAACATAAAAAACGGGACAACAGAAAACAAAAAATCGTTAAATGAATTTGTAAATCCCACAAATATTACCTCCCGAGTCTTTATCCCACCAATATATTGTAATCAAAAAGATGAAATATGTGAATAGAATAAATGAAGGATTCCGTGCAGAGCATTTAAATGTATGTACCTATGTAAAATAATACCAGGAAAACTATCTTTCATCTATATTATAACAAAAATGTATCTGCCGATGCACTTAATTTGCAGGAAAACAATAGCGTTCCGCATTACTGCGGAACGCTACTGAATCTATTGCTACTGCAGTCTTTCCGGAGTTAGCCCCCTTACAAGCTCGTTAAGCTCGTTTCTGAAGTTATCTCCTAAATTACCGTTTCCGGCACCATCGCTGATTCTTCTCAACCTTTCAAAGAAATTTGTGTCAGTGCTGACATATACAGTCTGAATCTGCGGATTAGCTGCTTTTACCTTCTGGGCACACTGTCGTTTTACCGCTGACAGATCGTTTGCATTTCCGTAGGCGATATTTCTGCCGGTAAGATCACCATCAGTATCTACGCCTATATAGCATGTGTTGCCCGATATGACGCAAGTTGCATTATCGACACCGGGCACTGCTTCACAGGCTCTTGCAAGTCTCTGGGCTTGGGTTGTATTAAGCCTTGTATTGTTCATTCCTACGTTAGGAGAATAATTGCTGCCTCCCATGTTCCTGTAGTCATTTCCATATCCCCCATACATACCGTTGTTATAGCCGCCATAGCCGCCATAACCTCCGTAATATGAAGGGAATTCACCATATCCGGTGTCATAGGGATTTGTGGTGCTGGGTCCAATTCCTGTATATGTGCCGGTACGGCCTGCAGTATCCTGCCCCGGCTGTGCCGGTGTCTGAAGAGGCCTTCTTGCAGCACAGGCGCTAAACATCAATGCAAAACACAATACCAAGGCCGATATTACGATATTTTTTCTTCTCATAGGCTGTTATTCCTCCATATTTTTTATTGTATAGGAAAGCGTACTTTCCTATACAATAAAAAATCTGAGATAGCCCATCACAAGCTGCCTTCTCTTTTAGTTCTGCGTTAATATTTTTTGCTTAAATAATAATAATATTAAGAAAAAAAGCTGCAATTAATGCAGCTTTTGGATGTCAACCGGTTTTATTTAAAAAAACAGCTATCGCCAATGAATTCTCTCAGTATTGAATTGGAAGGAATTGCATTCATATCTGCTTCCAGGAAGTATTGCAAAAATTTCTTAATTCTCTTTGCTTCAATATACTCATGTACTCCGTTGTCAATCTTCTCAAGCAGCGGCAGTACAATCTGATTTAGCATAGCCAGCTCATACACCAGGGATGAGTTGAACATAACATCCGCCTCCTCCTGGAAGGGATAAATGTATTTTTCCTCACCTCTTCTTACTGAATCCCACCGCTTAATTGTGGAAAGCGCATCGGCGGATCTGAACTGGTAATCCCTTACTATACGTCTTATGAGCCTTAAATCGGATGTGGGAATCCTGTTATGGTCATCTATGCTGAGATGCGTAAGGGCACTAATATATATCTTGAACTTCTGCTCCTTCGGGATGCACTGTGTGAGCATTTCATTCAGCCCATGTATTCCCTCCACCACCAGAATCTGTTCTTTACCTATTTTCAGTTTTCTGCCTTTCCATTCCCTGTTTCCCGTATGGAAGTTAAATACCGGCATTTCCACTTCTTCACTATTAATAAGCCTCGCTATGACATCGTTAAAGGTTGCTATATCAATTGCATCTATAGTTTCAAAATCATATTCGCCATCTTCACCTATAGGAGTATCCGCTCTGTTCTTGAAAAAGTCATCTATGGATATTGCTACCGGCTTCAGTCCGTTTACCCTAAGCTGAACAGACAGCCGCTCCGCAAAGGTTGTTTTACCCGAGGATGACGGGCCCGCAATAAGCACAAGCTTTTTATTTCCTGAAGCAACAATCATATCCGCAATCTGTGCAATCTTTTTTTCATGAAGCCCTTCCGCAACTCGTATCACGTCATTTATTCTGCCGTCCATGACTGCATCATTCAGATGGCTGATATTCTCCAGCTCCAGAATCTTTCCCCATTCTTCAAACTCTCTGAATATGCTGAAGAGTTTCTTCTGCTCCTTGAACTCAGGCAGCTTATTGGGCTCTGACCTTTCCGGATATCTAAGGATAAGTCCCGGTCCATTGGCTTTCAGTTCAAAAATCTTGAGATATCCGGTGGAAGGAACCATATAGCCATAGAAATAATCATAATGTCCGTGACAGCTGTAAATATTTATATGCTTTTTCTTTCGATACCTTATCAGGTTTACCTTATCAAACTGCTGAGTTCGTGTAAAAATTTCGATAGCCTCGGTACTGGTCATCTTCCTTTTAACAAAGGGTATATCCATATTCCGGAATTCCCGCATTTTCTCTTCAATTCTTGCAATATCTTCCCCTGCCAATGGCTTATCCTTATGAACCTCGCAATAAAGGCCCTTGCTGAGGGAATGCTCTACCGTAACCCTGCAGTCTTTAAAGACCTCCTTTGCCGCAATTATAAAAAGAAAAGCCAAACTCCTGGAGTAAAACCTGTTCCCATACACAGTAGTCCTGTCGATGAACTGCAGGCTGCAGTCCTGCCGCAGCTCAACCCACAACTCCTTTAGTTCATTATTTACTATTGCTCCGACTATATCTGAATTAAAATGCTGTTTAAAATCTTTTGCAATCTCCAGAAGTTTCATACCCTTGGGATATTCGCATTTAGTATTATCGGGGAATGTCAGAGTTATCATTTCTTGCATAACCAAAACCTCCAATCGTGTTTTACGCACTAAACAAATTACATTGAATCTATATAGATGATTATATCATAAATTCTTCAAAATTTATGACATCCGTCCATGTGCATTTTACGAGGCAAATAATCACACGGGCTTTTAGACAAATATATAATAATTGCTTTTATTATACCTCATTTTTGCTATATTAACTAAAATATAGCAATTTCGTATTCAAATTCCAAAAGTTTTATAATACAATATATATATATTGCGGATATTGTATTACAGTGATTAAAGCACTAAATACCGTATTATTAAAATGAAAGGTGGGTCATGTATGCTTAATTACAAAATAGTCGGCAATGCCATGCAGCAAGTAGTTGTCGAACTTGGGGCAGACCAGACAATGTACAGCGAGGCAGGAAAATTCCTGTGGAAAACCGACAATATCAAGTTTGAGACTTCCTTCAACGTAGGTGACAAAAAAGGGCACTTCGAAGAAAAAAGCGGCGGAGGCGTTATGGGCAAGTTCATGGATACCGCTGTTCAGGTTGGCAAAAGAAAGCTTGCAGGAGAATCCGCAGCTTTTCAGGTATTTAATGTAACCCATGGAGAGAGCGGGTTGGTAACCTTCTCCCAGACTATTCCGGGAGAGATAAAAGCAATAAATATTGAGGATTTCGGCGTGCTGTACGTTCAGAAGGACGGCTTCCTGGCTGCAGAAAATACTGTAGACTTTGATATCGCACTTACAAAAAAAATAGGAGCCGGATTCTTCGGCGGTGAAGGCTTCATATTGGAAAAATTCAGTGATGTAGGAACCCTTTTCATTGGCGCCTGCGGTAATTTCATAGAAATCAATCCCGCGGATTACGGCGGAAAAGTACAGGTAGATACCGGTGCTTTGGTTGCTTTTGATAAAAATATTGACTATGACATTGAATGGGTAGGCGGAAGTGTGGGGCAGGTTGCAAAGAACCTTCTGTTCGGCGGTGAAGGCCTTTTCCTTGCAACTCTTTCAGGAAACGGAAAAGTATTAATCCAAAGCATGAACATCACATCCCTTGCCAGAACACTTTTCAGAAACGCAACAAAATCCTCGCCTGAGGACAGAAGCAGCGGCAAAATGCTTGGAGGACTCGGAAGCCTGCTGGGTGAATTAGGCGGAGACAGATACTGATAACTAGTGTACATAAAATGCTCCAAAGTTGTAAACATTTTGTAACAACTGGCTTCAGACTATATCTTTATGTATCCTTATTGAATATAATAGGAATATAGATAGTAATAAGTGCTATTACTCTTTATTCCTCCCCCTCATTTTAAAGAATGCGACATTTATAGGAAACTATAAATGTCGCATATTGTTTGCCCGTATTCCACATCATGTGCATTTACATTTCCCTGATTATTATATATATTATACCTTGAAAGATTGTTTCGCAGATTATATAAAAGGAGAATACAGATGACAGATACTATTCTTTTTGATTTGGACGGAACCTTATTGCCCCTGGATATGGAGAAGTTCACTAAAATATACTTCCATGAGATGGGAAACATGTTCAATGATATGATAGACCCGAAGCTGCTTGCCAAATATATATGGGCTGCTACTTTAGATATGGTCGGCAATACTGAATACAAAACAAACGAAGAGGTATTCATGGATAGCTTTTCAAAGCTTATTGACGGTGATATCAATAAGTACAAGGAGCGGTTCGATTATTTCTATGATACCCTGTTCCATAAAACAAAAGAGGCTGCCGAAATACAATCATTAATTATTGAGAGTATTTCAATCCTCAAGAAAAAAAACTACAAGCTTGTAATTGCAACCAATCCGTTGTTTCCCCGCAAAGCGATACACCGCAGGATTGAATGGGCAGGGCTTGATTTGAAAGATTTTGAATACATAACTTCATATGAAGACAATCATTTCTGCAAACCCCAGCCTGAATTCTACAAGGAGGTGCTGGATATCATAGGCAAGAGGCCGGAGCAGTGCTTGATGGTCGGAAATGATGTTCAGGAGGATCTTATAGCTCTTAAGCTCGGGATCAAAACCTTTTTGATAAAGGATAATATGATTCATAGGACAGAAGAAGCATTTACCAGCACTTATGAAGGCAATTACGAGGATTTTTACAGCTTTGTAAAAGAACTTCCCGATGTCAGCCGCTCTTCCTGACTATGGCATTTATTGCCCAAATAAAAGGTATGAGACAAATTGCAGCCACTATAAAAAAATGATAATTGCCGTAATAAGCTTTAAATAAGGAAATAAAATTATTATAGAAATGTGCCAGAAAACTTATCCAGATGTTACCTGTATATAAGGTGGCTAAGAACACAGGTATGTAAGATATTCCAATAAGAAGTGCAATTTTTAGCCCCCAGCCGATAGCATGCAGCATCCCGAAAGTCAAAGCCGCAAGAAGTATGCTGATAATAAGCCTGATATTGCCGGGAAACTTCATTTTATTAAAAGCCAAAGAAACCAGAAGAAGATTAATCAGTTCTTCTGTAAAAGCTGCTAAAGGTAAGGCTATAATCTTGGCAAAAAGCTCAATGGGGCCGCTTGTCACTGCACTCATCTTCTGAAGGGCTTCGGGGAAAATTCCTGATGCAATAAGCAAACTGTTTATTGCACCAACAAGAAACATCAAAAAAATCGGATAGATAAGTATTATGTCCGGTTTGTATCCGATAAAACGGGGAAGTATATTATTATCCTTAGGAAAGCTCAGGTATCTTTTTATATCCTTGAAAAGTATAAGGCACAAGACCAGCAGAGAAGCGTAGAATAAAATTCCGAAAAAAACAGCATATAAACGGCTTGTCTTCATATTAACAAAATAAAGACACAAAACCGTCCAAAAGAGCACTATTGCGCTCTTTGGCAGGCTTATGCCATCATAAATATTCTTTTCCAATTCTTTATAAATTTTTTCCGGTATTTTTCTCATGAACACATGCCTCATATTCATAATAATACTTGACCTGATTGGCTTTCACTTATCATATTATATCATAAATCCGCAAGTATCTAATAAAAAAAACACTGCAAACCGTTGCAGTGTATACATTCTTTGATGGTGCGCCATCAGGGACTCGAACCCGGGACCCATTGATTAAGAGTCAATTGCTCTACCAACTGAGCTAATGGCGCACGTTTCGTCTATTCTGTTCTCAATCGACTTTATAATTATACAAAAGAAAATTATCTGTGTCAACATGTTATTATTGGATTAAATTTTAATTTTTCAGGATGATTTATAGTCTTTCTTCCGTGCGGCTCAAATTTCCCTTATATATTTCCATTAAGCTCTCGTAGCTGTTGCCGGAGTATTTGGAAACCAACAGCCTTATTTCTGAAAGATGCTTTATTGCATTTTCGAATTCAAGCTTTGCCTTTTTAAAGGAACCCTCATTATAATATTTCACTCCGGCTAAATTGCATTCATTGGCCAGCTTGAAGCATGCATCTATTTTTTCAGCCTTTTCAAGCATTCTGTCCTTATTTCCCGCAAAAAGCTCTTTAAGTTTGGAATAAAGCTCCATATCATAGTTGCTTGTATTTGATTTCATAGTTTCAAGCATGTTCAGCGCATTGTCAAATTCCTTTACTGCCTGTTCAAGCCTGCCTTCGTTATATTGCTTCACTCCGGCCAGATTGTGCTCCCTGGCAAGCTGCAGAAAAGAATCAGAGTATTGCCTGAAACCTCTGTAAGAGGCATCAACTTTTATTAGTTCCGAAAACACTTCAATTGCTTTTCCGTATTCATTTTTTTCATAGTATTCCAATGCTTTTCCCTTCAGCTTTTCAGCTTCGGTTCTTTTTTTTGCTGTCTTGATCCGGCTTTCCGTTTTAACTGGTTCTGCAGCAGGTACAGTAGTCAATACCGCTGTTGCCGCCGGTGCCGGAATTACCTCGGCTGTCTCGGCAATTTCCTCGCAAGCCGGCTCTAATGTTGCCGGTAAGGCATCATAATTCATTATGTATCCTATCATAAATGCCAGTACCATTGCAGCGACAATTATGGCTGCAGCAGAAAAAAACCTTCTCTTTGACCCTCCTGATGCATTATTGATGGATGCGGCAATCTCCGCCACTGCTGTTCTTTCTGCTTCCTCCTCGTTTTTTTTTGAAATCTCAATACTCTCTTTATCCTCCGCTTGAATTTCTTGATTGTTCATCGTTGTTTTAGCCTCCGCCTTAAGTATGCGTTCAAGCTTTTGCCTGAATTCCGCCGGCGACTTATATCTGTCCTTCCAGTCATAGCTGCAGGCTTTAAGGATAACAGCCCCAAGATTTTCTTCCGAATCTGCAGGCAGCGGCAGCCTTTCCCCTGACATCCTGCGGGCTGCAGACTTTTCCGTATCTTCAACGGTAATAGCTTCCGGAGGCAGCGGCAAAAATGGCAGCCGCCCCTTGTTAAGCAGCTTGTACATAACTATTCCCAAAGAATACAGGTCAACGGAAAAATCATACGACTGCTCTTTATAAAGTTCGGGGGCCATATATAAGGGATTGAGTGCAGTCAAAACAGTCCTCCCGCCCTTTGAAAGCTCTTTTGCCATATTGAAGCTGCCCAACTTGAACTCTTCCCTGGGTGATACAAATATATTTGAATCCTTAATGTCCCTGTGTATTATGTTCTCCCTTCCGCAGGCTTCAAGAGCCTTGCAGATATCAATCCCCAGCCTGACAACATCAAGCCTTCCGAGTTTTCTTCCAATTAGAAAATCGGGCAATGCCTGAAGAGATTCCATCCTTATAAGAACATCCCACCCCTGATTTCCTTTCTTCTCATATATCCCATGGTCTTCGTAAGTTACAATATTGCTGTTCCCTCTCAGCTTGTACATCAGCTCAATTTCGTTCTGTACGTTGACCAACAGGCTTTTAAAGTATTCAGGCATAGCTGCCCTGCTGATGCCTATGGCCTGAGCCTCGGAAATATCATTTTTGCTTATGGAAAAGCTCATGAATTTGACGGTTGAAATATACCGTTTACCCCATTCCTCCTTAAACACTCTGTATATTTCACAGTCAACCCCTTGTCCAATAAGCTCATCTACCTTCCATGACCCCCAAAGAGGCTGGTATTTCTCAATGGCCCTGCCGGATTCCCTCATCCAATTCACCCCAAATTCATCTGAAGACTCACTTAATTATGAAACCTGCACCTTTAACTCATAACCTATAATCTAGTAATTTCTATATTCGGCAGCGGTATCCTTCATTATTTCAATCGCAAGTTCGGACACCATTTTTCTACATATTCATACAAAGGTTCTATGGAAAATTCATCTGGATTTATCCATGCTATATAATATATAATATAATATATAATATAAAGTAATATATTTGGGAGGGTGATAATATGAGTCTGTTAAGCCAAACAATTCAATCAGGTGACTGGAAAGGTGAAAAGCATGTTCCTGTAATTCACTGCCCTGAAAAGGTAACGCCGGATACCCCCTTTGAAGTAAAGGTGACAATCGGTGATGCAATACCCCATCCCAATACCTTTGAGCACCATATAGTATGGATAAAGGTGTTTTTCCAGCCGGAAGGCTCAAAATTTCCTGCAGAAATAGCTCATTTCAACTTCTCGGCTCATGGAGAAGGGGAGACCTTTACCGACCCGGCAGGGCTGACCCGGATAAAAATAAAAAAATCCGGAATCATTTATGCATTGTCTTACTGCAATATCCACGGGTTGTGGGAAAGCAGCAAAGAAATCAGTCTTTAGGTTAAAAGAAAGCCCTGATGTATTATACATCAGGGCAGTTTCATGAATTCGCCTTGCTCTTTAAAATGCCTAATAGCTTTCTCCGTTGGGAAAAACAACAAATACCTTGCGGAACCATCCGTTATGGAAGTCTATTTCAAAAAAATCTACATTGTCAGATATGTCATTCTGCACATAGAAGGTTCTATCTTCTGCACGGACTATGATGTCATCCGGTTTTGGTTCATCCTGAACCAGGCTGTAAGCCATAGACAGTCATCCGCAATCATTATCATATTCTATTCTGAAGTTCTTGGATTCAATTTTTGACAGTTCCCCTTTAGCTTTATCAGTAATCCTGACATCCATAATATCCCTCCATTCGTGTTTGAATGTTAGTTCAATTATGAATTATTTGATAAATAAAATCAAGATTAATTTGTAATAGTTATTAATTTGTCAATATACAGGATTTCCTGCAAAAAGCGGTTATACCGCAGCTTTCGGCTGCGGTACAACCCTGGCATTATTGAATCTCAATTCTCTTATTTTTGCTTACTCCTGATTCCCTTTTTGGAAGTACCATTGATAATACGCCATTTTCAAACTTGGCAGAAATTTGGTTTTCAATTACATTTTCAACATAGAAGCTTCTGCTGTAGCTTCCGCTTCTTCTTTCTTTTCTGATATAGTTTTCTTTTTCTATGTTTGTTTCTTCGTTTCTTGTTACTGATATTGTGAGTCTGTCATTATTAAGGTCTACGTTGATTTCTTCCTTTTTTACTCCGGGTAAATCTGCTTCAACAATATACTCTTTTTCATTTTCCTTTATATCCACCTTAATTTGTGCATCACCTGCGAAGAATGCGGGCATGAAGGAATCTCCGAAGAAACCGTCAAATAGATTGTCTATGTTGAAAATATCATGAGGCCTCTCTGTTAAGCCTCTATTTTTTCTGCCGTATGGTACCATGAACATACAAAACACCTCCGTATAAATGTGGTAATTTTGGTCTTAATTTGACTTTGACTTTCTTTGACCTTTGTTTATATTATCACATTTATTATGGGAAATTTCAATTTTCATTATTCCTTATTTTTTGTTAAATTAGTTCAAATTTACATAATATATAAAAATATCCTCGTTTTTCTCAAAAAATCTTTGTTTTAAATATTTACCCTTCTTTATTTTTCAATAATTCATATTTTATTGTCGCAGCTGTACTTGCATAATTATCAATTATTTTAAATAATATGATATAATTATTGCAATACCGAAGTACAAATACTGCATACGGAGGTGCTGCAAATGATTGAATATATAAAGAATTGGCTGGCTCTTAAAGGTATGAATGAAGGAATTTCTCTTATTTTATCAAATATTATCACAGCTATCGCTATTGTGCTTCTCAGCATAGTGATAAATTTGATTGTAAAAAAATTCTTTTTGAAAATCGTTAAGGCATATGCTGCAAAATCCCCTCAAAAGTGGGATGACATTTTGCTGAAGAACAAATTCTTTGATCAGATAGTGAATATTGTACCCGGATTTATAATCTACGGGTTTGCACCGGTTATCCCCATGTATCAGAACTTGATCCAGCGGATTGCCTCCGCCTATATAGTTATTGCTGTTTTATTCGTTGTACATAAGCTTCTGAATGCCGTGGATGATATTTACAGAAGCAGTCAGGAAGAAAGAACAAGGCCCATAAAAGGGTTCCTTCAGGTTATTGAGATCATTTCAATTATTATAGGAATCATATTAATCATCAGCTTTCTTATAAATCGTTCCCCCTGGATTATGCTGAGCGGCATCGGAGCTGCAACTGCAATATTTTCACTTATTTTTAAGGATTCCATACTTGGATTTGTAGCCGGAATTCAGCTTACCGCAAATAATATGGTGAAGCTGGGTGATTGGATTGAAATGCCGAAATATGATGCAGACGGAGATGTAATAGAAATAACCCTTCATACTGTTAAGGTTCAAAATTGGAATAAAACCATCTCTATGATTCCCACTTATGCATTGATATCAGACTCATTCAAGAATTGGACCGGAATGCAGGAATTTGGCGGCAGGAGAATAAAAAGACATATTAACATAGACTTAACCAGTATAAAATTCTGCACAGAGGAAATGTTGGAAAGATTGGTAAAAACCCCTTACCTCCAGGAATTTCTCAGCAGTTACAATAATGAGCACATAAATGGGAAACAGCTGACTAATATTGATGCTTTCAGAGCCTATCTGGTGGGATATTTGAAGAATCATCCCGGGCTCAACAAAGAAATGACACAAATGGTAAGGCAGCGTCAGCCGACTGAATTTGGTCTGCCTATAGAAATATATGTTTTTTTCGACGGAACAAAATGGGCTGATTACGAAGTCGTGCAATCGGAAATATTCAGTCATGTCATTGCAATGGTTCAGGAATTTGATTTACGGATATATCAGAACCCTTCGGGATATGATTTTAGAAATCTTGGCAAATGTGAATCTTAATATGTTCGGTTCGGCTTCCTGCATCTGCATATCATATGTAGAAGTTGTGTATGTTTCCTAATTACTTCCTCTTGGAATCAGAATCCACCTTAAGCCTTTCCTGTGAGAGGGATACATAGATTGCAAGGGGTACCAGGATACAGCTCAATAGTATTCTTGTCGCGGTATCCTGAAATGTCTGTATTATTGTAAAAATTACAGCTATTATTGGCAGCAGCTGAACATTACTGTTTTTAAAAAACAAATATTTCATATCCCTTTCTGCCGATACGATACTGTTCAAGGAATATATCCCCAGTTCAACCCTGTATTTTGACGGAATACCGATCAGCGTACTTGCATCTGCATCATCATAAACAAGAACATTGGAATTCTTAAGCACCTCAAAGGAATCAAAGGGCAGCGCCCTTAATATTGCCTCATGCCCTCTGTGCCTCACAATCAGCTTATCCGTCTCACCAATGCCGAGGATTTTCATGGTTGTAGGCATTATACGCACAATATCGCTGTTTTCATCTGTAGGATAAGGCCTTCCTACTCTTAAACATATTGATTTTCTTTTAATGAGAAAAGAGAGAATTCCATATATAAATCGTCTCCATCTTCCCCCCAAACCCATCGCTTTTGTTTTATCGCCAGTGTCATTTACTTCAACCAGCTCAATTTTATCAAGCTCCAGCTTTTTAAAGATGCTTTTTAAATCATCGTCTTCAATCAGATTTTGTTCAATCTCATAATATGAGTGCCGATCCTTGTAGCTCCGTTTTAAAATATCCTTCGCTGCTTCGGTGAGAACATCGCTTCCCAGGTATTTCAGAAAATCATTTCTTAAGATTACTTTCTTGGGAATATTTACATTCATAATATGCCTTTGATAGTAATTAAGAAAAATCTTGCCTTTTGCGGTCGTATCCCTTGTCACAGACAGCTTCCCCTGGCAGTAGTCAATGTCATCATGCCTGTTATACAATTGATAGTTTTTACTTAAGTCAATCTTATCCGCCAGATCCGGGCATATCATGATTCTTTCCGATCCGGCCTTGGGGATTCCAATCGGCAGGGTTATTGCCTTCTTCCTGTTTACCAGCACATATTTTCTCTCTTCTGCCTCATTATCTCCAAAAACGTTTTTGTATAATTTGTTGGTCAGGTATACCTTCCCGGGCACAAATTCCTGATTGTTGCCCGTATGCTTGTATCTGGCAATGAATTCGGTTTTGCTGCAGTGATTAAACACAGAATTCACCTGAAAGGAATCATTTCTTTGAAATCCGTATTTCTCTGCATCTTCCCTGCTGAATTCTATTTTATCTATAGGAATATGGATTTTGCTTTTTTCAGCCTCAAATACGTATGTGTCGGAATCCCATTCACAGTCATTCAATACGGATATGACGGAATACAGGCCTTTCATGAAACTCATAAACTCTTCCTCGTTTACGGATACTTCCCTGTATTTCCTGTTGACCTCCACCTGGATAGACGGTATCCCGCAAACCGCCGCCATTGTTCTTGATACGTTGTTTTGCGGGCTTGCTGTGAACATCTTATTTTCTTCAACCTTATGAATTCCGTATTTGCCGAATACTACACGGAACAGGTCAGGGATAAAGTTATTTCCGCAAAGGTTATTTGAACCATCGGTCCCCAGGTCGATGTCAAATTCCCTGTTCTCCGCAGCTCCATGCAGGTCTATGAATATACGTATATTCTCTTTCCTGATAACGTCTATTACGCTGTTCTTATAATCCCCGTCCCCGTTTATGGGATCATAGTTGGGGTCATAGTTGTCGTTTTTGGTTTTGTAAAACACGTGGCACCCGGTCAGCAAGTGTATCATTCTGGCAATTGAACCGGTAAATATGTCTGCACATTTTACCTTGCCGTTCCTCAAATGATTTACCGAATGGGGTGCCGATACCAAAACCGGTATGGTACCCTTTTCATATTTATAACCATAATCAATTTTTGAATCCCCGTTATAGTTATCCATGGAGAATGCCCGTTCAAACAAGAGGGTCTTTTTAACTATGTATTCGCGGCTTTTATTGTTAATCATACGTACCTCACAAATCAATTTACTTCTAAAGATTCAGCGTATCCTGCTTAAAATACTCCTTTACATCTCTGACCAGGGACTGTGTTCCTATTATGCACACCAGCCCGTCATCCCCAATCAGATTATATGCCGTTTCTATTGCATCTTCAATCTCAGCTTCATATATCAGCTTTTCTCCCAGCATAGGCTTTGCTTTGTCCATTTGAGCTGTTGTAAATTTCAAATGCTTGTTCTTTGAAGCGGTGAAAATAATCCTTCTTGATATGTCATACATTTCACATGCAACGCCTTCATAATCCTTATCATCGGGAATCCCGACAATGGAGATTACGTCTTTATTTCCCATTTCACTTACAAACTCCCTGACATGTATCGCGCACTCCCTGTTGATACACCCGTCAAGTATGGTTAAAGGGCTTCTGTTTATCACTTCCAACCTTCCCGGCCATGTTATGCCGTCAAATGCCTGTCTTATATTCTCTTCTTTGACTCCCCCCAGCAAATTCTCTGCTGTGCAAACCGCAATTGCGGCATTATATGCCTGATGGCGTCCCATCAGGTTCAGCCTGATATTTCTGTATTTGTTGTTTCGGGTAATGATATCAAAATAAGTGCCGTTTCTGTCAACGCATATTTTTTCACACAAAAAATCCTGTCCGAAGGTAAATAATCTGACTCCCTTATCACAGGCTTCTCTACAGATAACATCCCGGACTTCCTTCTGCTGTACGGCACTAACTGCAAACCTCTGGATGCTGTTGATTATTCCTGCCTTATTAAAGGCTATCTCCGGAAGATTATATCCCAGCTGCGGAATGTGTTCCGGAAAAATAGTGTTGATGACCGAAGCTTCGCTATATATCCTTGTTACATCGTCATATCTTGCTCCTTTTCCGCATTCGAACACGTTGTAATCAGTCTTTTGATCCAGATAATACAGCATGGCAATAACGGCAGTAATACCGGCAGGCCCTATATATTGGGCCTCTGTCAATTGTTTTTGCACCTCCGCTGCATAAGGCTCCAGAATATTGGCATACTTAACAAAATCCCCCTCTGAAATTGCATTGCCGTTTATTCTGATTCGCTCCAAAAAGCTTACCAGATGCGGGCTTGTACACAATCCGGCCTTAAGCCCGTGAGCCTCTATCAGTTTTGATATCATTCTGCTGACGGAGCCTTTCCCCTTGCTCCCTGTCACCAGTATATTCCTTTGTTTTTTGTCCGGTTCTTCCGTTTTATCCAGAAGCGCTCTTGTCAGATGCGGGTTTCTGGTCACCATATCCGGCATATCCTTTGGTATCTTATCTATCGCGTTCATGTAGGAACTATATACGAAATCCTCCGCTTCTTTAGCATTTGTAAAAATAGCAACCACTCCTATCATATGTTGTGCAATTTAAGAAGAATGCGACGGGGACACGGGGACGTTTCGGGGACATGGGGACGTTTCGCGTGTCCCACTGGAAGTGGGACAGGGGAAACGTCCCCGTGTCCCCGCCCCCATGTCCCCGCCCCCATGTCCCCGTCGCATTATTCTTCTTATGCAACTCATTCAATTATTATTAATTATTACATTATGGTTTTATTTTTAATCTCCTCAACATATCAATTAAATAACAATACTTTGTCCTTTAATATAACGTAGGGGGGATAAAAAGTGTTCAACAAAAGAATTCTATTCTTTTGCACCGTTCTTGCCCTGCTGGCAGCAGCACTTCAGGCTGTGCCCCTCATTTTCGGAGCAGCATTTGCTTTTGGAGCATTATTGAATGGATTTCCTATATATTTAGCGGCACGGCTCAGCTATATACCGGGAATACTTGTTTATCTTTCAGCCGCAGCCCTATTGGCTTTTTTAAATCCCTTCGAAGCCCTTTTTTTCATCTGTACCAACGGCATAATAGGGCTTTCCCTGGGCATTATTAAAGACCGCTTCAGGAGTATCTATCCTGTCCCTGCACTTTCTGCACTGTTGGATGTCGCAATACTGTTCACAGTCAATTACAGGTTCGGCATAAGCATTTTCAGCCCCTCTGCCTTTAGCACCCCTGCCGGTCAAGCTGCCGCCCTTCTGTTTCCCATGTATTTGTATTGCTTGATATACCTGAAGCTGGCAATGTCTTTGGATAAGCTTATTCACAGGTACATAGAACTGGATATCCATCCATGACTTTTATCGGATAAAAGCCAGAGGATCACTTTCCGTAAGCGACTCAGGATTTATATACAGAGTTCCTATTGTAGTGGACCAATGCAGATGCGGGCCTGTTGAAAAGCCTGTTGATCCCACCTCTCCTATGATGTCGCCTTTTTTAACTTCAGCCCCTTCCTCCACAAGAAGCTTGTCAAGATGGGCATAGGAGCTGTAGATATTGCAGCCATGGTCAATTATTATTGTATTCCCAGTAACGTTAAGCATCATGGATAGCCTTACCACTCCATTATTGGCTGCCTTCACAGGAGTCCCCCTGGCTGCTGCTATGTCGATCCCCGAGTGCCTTCCGGACTCTTCCTTGTTAATGTATCTTATCATACCAAATTCGGTAGAAACCCTTCCTTCCACCGGTTTTACAAAGGTGCCCTCCCATAGGGGTTTTTCCGAAGTTACGGATTTTGCTCTTTCGGTATGAACCTTATCCATATCAAAATTATCATCACTTCTCTGTTCCTTCTGAGTGGATGTAACAGTAAGATGCTGCTCCACAAACTCTTTATGGAATACCTTAAAGGTTTCCTCTTTTTCAGCTGCAATTTCCCCATCCCTCAGAACCTGAACCTTGCAGCTGTAATCCCCTTCTTTTGTCCTGCAGCTTGTTCCGATTATAGCCAACCTTCCCTCCATAAAGCTGAAAAACCTTGGCTGCCCCTGCACAAAAGCAGTGGATACCTGAATATCATCCCTTTTCGTCAGACCCTTGAGATATATTGCGAAGCAGTCTCCGGGCAGCAGTTCCGTCTCTGAGAATACGATTTCCGGCACAGGCTCCGGTACAGGCTCCGGTTCCGGCTCCGTTACCGGCTCCGCCTTCTCGGGCACAAAAAAATCCTCCTGCAAGCCTATGACACCGCAAACAGAAAAAAACAGAATACAAAATATAAGCGCTTTTATAAAATATCTACCCATCCCAAACTACTCCTTGCAGCCTGTAAAGATACAGGCAGCCATACCTTTTGAACGGCTGCCTGTTTCTCATATTACATTTTTACAAAACCCCTTCTGCATACAACCCATCAAAATTAAGCAATATATACATGCTCCCGTCATCTTTCTTTCCTACACCGTTTATATACTTGCTGCCGATATTTGATACGACTTCCGACACGGGTTCTATTTTCTCTCTTTCCACCGTAATTACGTTTGATGCTTCATCGACAACGAAACCGGCTATAGTGCCTCCGGTATCGGCCACGATTATCTTTGTATTTTCTTCCGTGCTCTTATCTTCAAGCTGAAACCTCTTCTTGAGGCTTATTACAGGAATGACATTGCCCCTCAGATTAAGCACCCCTTCAACATAATCGGGGGTATTGGGTATCATTGTGGGCTTCCTGTAAGGAACAATTTCGTTAACCTTAAATATGTCTATGGCGTATTCCTGCTCATTCAACCTGAATAAAACCAACTGCATCATATCCATTAAAGCACCCCCTTTTTAAATCAACCGGATGTTCTTATAACTTATATTTCGACGTTTTTACGGGAATTCCTTCTTATCTGCATAATAGGATGGGGGACATGGGGACGTTTCTCCCGGGGACACGGGGACGTTTCTCCTGTCCCGCTTTCAGCGGGACAGGAGAAACGTCCCCGTGTCCCCGGGAGAAACGTCCCCGTGTCCTACTTCTGCTTCTGTGACGATAATTTTTTTCACGATATATATATGTTATAATTAATAAAATATATTTGATTTTCAACCGGCGGAGGTAAAGCAATGAATAAAATAATGTACAAGAGTACCAGAGGAAGAGGTGGGCTGATTACTGCATCGGCCGCCATACTTAAAGGCATCGCAGAAGATGGAGGCCTTTTTGTCCCGACTGAAATACCAAGGCCCGAAATTTCCCTGGAAAAGATGATAAATATGGACTACAAAAGCCTGGCATACCACATTATGAAGGATTACTTTCAGAATTTTGAAGAAGCTGAAATACGCGAATGTATTGATAAAGCCTATGATGAAAAATTCGATACCCCGGAAATTGCACCTGTAGTAAAAAAATCAGGCGTGTATTTTCTGGAGCTTTTTCACGGGCCAACCCTTGCCTTCAAGGACATGGCATTGTCCATACTCCCGTATTTTCTAAAAACCGCTGCCAAAAAGCAGAAGCTGGATAGCGAAATCGTAATACTTACTGCTACCTCGGGAGACACCGGGAAAGCTGCCCTGGAAGGCTTTGCCGGAGTGCCCGGCACTAAAATTATCGTGTTTTTCCCGGAAAGCGGAGTCAGTGAAGTTCAGAAATTGCAGATGGTTACCCAGACAGGCGAAAATACATATGTAATAGGCATACGAGGAAATTTTGACGATGCTCAGACCGGTGTGAAGGAAATGTTCTCCGACAAAAAGCTGCAAATGGATATGTCAGCCGCAAACTTCGTATTTTCTTCCGCCAACTCCATAAATATAGGCAGGCTGGTTCCCCAGATAGTGTATTATTTTTATGCTTATCTGCAGCTTTGCAGAATGGGTGACATTAAAGCCGGTGAAGAAATCAACTTTACCGTACCCACCGGAAACTTCGGCAATATACTGGCAGGATATCATGCGAAAAAAATGGGGCTCCCTGTCAGGCACCTTATATGTGCTTCAAACGAAAACAAGGTGCTGTATGATTTCCTGAACACGGGAGTATATGATAAAAAGCGAAAATTCATCACAACCATGTCCCCCTCAATGGATATACTTGTTTCCAGCAATCTGGAAAGGCTTCTGTTTTATCTTTACGGTGAAGACAGCAGTATGGTGGGCGAATTAATGGCACAATTGTCAGGAAAAGGTGCATACATGATAAATGACAATGTGAAAGATAAACTAAATGATTTTTACGGATATTATGCATCTGAAGCAGACACTGCGGAAGCAATAAGAAAAATGTATGAAGACTGCGGATATGTTATTGACACTCATACAGCCGTTGCTCTTTCAGCATACGGAAAACACAGGAAGCGGAAATGCGATGAAAATATAAAAACTGTGATTGTTTCAACAGCCAGCCCCTATAAATTTACGTCAGACGTAATGAAATCAATAGATCCCAAGTACTCTGGCCAAAACAGCTTCCAGCTGATAAAAGAGATGAGCAGACTTACCGGGGCAGAAATTCCAAAGGGTATCAGGGATCTGGACAGCAGGCCTGTAATTCATAATACTGTTTGCAATAAAGATGAAATGAAGAAACAGGCAGAAAAAATTCTCGGCTTATGATTATTCACCGCCGAACTTATAGCCTACACCATAAACAGTCAATATGTATTTTGGTGATTTTGCATCCGGTTCAATCTTTTGGCGGAGATTCTTCACATGGGTATCTATGGTTCTGTCGTAGCCTTCATAATCTTCGCCCAGCACAAGGAAAACAAGCTCATCACGGGTAAAAGCCTTTTGAGGGTATTTCACCAGGGCCATTAAAATCTTGTATTCATTTGGAGTAAGGTTAACAGGCTTTCCGCCTCTTTTTACCTCATGTCTGATACTGTCTATCAGCAGCTCCCCATCATTGTAGGACAGCACATCGGACAGGGGTATTATATCATCCCCGGAGCGTCTTAAAAGAGCCATGACCCTTGCTGTCAATTGACGCGGGCTGAAGGGTTTTGTAACATAATCATCAGCTCCTATTCCAAGGCCGGTCAGTATGCTTTCCTCTTCCACCCTTGCAGTAAGCATTATTATCGGTACTCTTGATTTTTTTCTTATACTCCTGCAAATATCCTCGCCGGACATGTCAGGAAGCATCAAATCCAATATTATCAGATCGGGATTTATCCTCTCAAAAAGCTCCAGAGCATTGCTCCCGTTATAGGCTGTATAAACTTTATAACCGCTTTTCGTCAAATATGATTCAACTACTTCTGCAATCTTCTCTTCATCGTCAACCACAAGTATCCTTTTTGCATTTTCGTTCACGGCAATCCCTCCCTTATGGGCATTATAACATAACATACTACCCTAATATTCCCAAGTGCTCAAAAAGAATCTTCAGCCCGATACATATCAGTATGAATCCTCCGACTTTCTCAGCTTTCTTTTTCATCAAGCAGCCGCACTTGTGTCCTATATATACTCCTGCAAAGCATATTGCAAAGGTTATTGCTCCAATCAAAACCGCAGATTGGACTATTGAAACTCTCAAAAATGCAAAGCTTATACCGACCGCCAGAGCATCTATGCTTGTAGCCACGGCAAGAACAATCAGTCTGCCCATGCTCAGCGGATTCTCACATGCTGTATCCTGATTTGATACGGCCACCTCGCACATTCCCTCAACGCCTTCTTCTTTATCCTCCCCGCAAGCCTCCCGTATCATCTTTCCTCCTATGAAGGCCAACAAACCAAAGGCTATCCAATGGTCGATACTTACTATGTATTCTTTGAACTGGGAACCTGCAATCCAGCCTATTAAAGGCATCAAGGCCTGAAACACCCCGAAATACAAGCCGACTTTCAATGCATGTCCAATTCTAAGATCCCTGATAATGATTCCATTGGTTACCGATACTGCGAAGGCGTCCATCGAAAGGCCAACCGCAATCAAAACAATTGATAGTATATCCATGTTTCTCCTCCCTTAATATACTCTCATTTTCTTTAAATATCTTCATGTTTCGTAGATTTTCAATTTGTTTAGGTTGAGCTTTTCCCTTGGATATAGCATAATTGCTGGTCGATGTGTGGTTTTAGGCAGAGAAAATAAACCGCATGTGTTTTCATTATCTCGGCCAACGGGATTCCACATCATCCCCAGGCAGCAAACCTCCCATGTCTTCCGGCATCAAATGTGCCTAATTCCTTCGTCCTGCTTATCCTGGTGGTGGAACGTCAATCATGCTCCTAAACCGGGTCTTTGCCCTAATGGTAAAATTCAACTTGACTGCCCCTGCTCTACCTTTTCAAAGTACAAATCCTTGTATCCAATTACTTTGTTGCCTTTGTATGCTCCCGCCCGCTGCGGCCTTCAGGCTTTTTCATACTCAGCTTGTGTTCTTGTCTCCGGCAGTCTATGCCGCCTTCATCGAACGGTTCATATCATTCATCATTTTGTTGGCATCGTAGTCATGCCCTTTTGTCAGTATTACATACATTACTCGTATGAGCTTGCCACACAGAGCAATTATTGACTCCATCTTGGTCAGAGGGTTCTTTTCCCGGGTTAGATTTTTCTGATGCATTACCCTGAATTCCTGGTTTGTTGCCAACATTGTAATGATTCCTCTGAATAATCCCTCTCGAAGACGTTTTCGTCCTCGCTTGCTTATGGTTGTTTTGCCTTTATGCCTGCCAGAACTGTTTTCTCTAAGACTCAATCCCGCCATTTTCTGTATCTGCCGGGGGTCTTGAAAACGATGAATGTCTCCTATTTCACTGACGATGACTGCCGCTGTCACCATCCCAATCCCTTTTATAGCTGCCAGTTTCGATGCGTTTGGTATTCTTAACATCAGCTCCTGCATAAGGCTTTCTATCTCCCGCTTTTGCTGCTTTATTAGTTCATATTGTGTCATAAGATTCTGCAAAGAGGCTTCCGCTGCTTCTGATCCAGCCATACGCCCTATCGATTCAGAAGCCGCCTTAATCAGTCTTTCCGCTTTCTTATGGCTGGGCTTTTTCATTCCCTTTCGCCAGGTATCTACTATACCTTTTACTCCTGCAGCCATCACCTTTGCCGGCGTGGGATAAGACTTTAATGTCAGCCATGCGGCTGTCCCGCTCCAATCTTTGAATACCTCGTTAAACTCCGGAAACCGGATGTCCAACCAGCGGATCACCTGATTGCTTAAGGCTATTTCTTGCTCCAGAAGCCGTTCTCTCTCAATTACTGCTTCCCGGAGCTCCTGAAAAAGATCCTCCGGTATATATACATCCCGGTATCTGCCATCCTTGACCAGCATTGCTATAGTCTTAGGGTCTTTGCGGTCATTCTTTGTAGGACTGTTATCGTCCAACTCTCTGGCACACTTAACATGGAATGGGTTAACGATACCAAGCCGATGACCTTCCTTTTGCAGGTGGTCACCTAATGTAAACCAGTAGTGACCTGTAGGCTCAAATCCCACAATTGCCTCAGTCTTGCCATGTTCCTGCATAATTTTCTGCATCCAGCTATCCAAAGCCTCATAGCCTTGTTTTGTATTGCTGAACCTTAATAACTTACCCAGTTCAACACCTCTGTTGTCAATAGCTCGTGAATAATGTGTATCCTTTCCCACATCAATTCCTACCACAAGTGTTTCAGATTTCATTTGCAAAATCTTTTCATTTTGTGTACGCTTCATATATGACGCCTCCATTATTTTAGTTTTGTGCCTTTCTTGTCTGGATCAGCACAATACTATTTTAGTGTCAGGCGTCTACTTTTTCAAAGTTCATTGTTTTTCTTTACAGGAATGCTCCATTCATGCTTCTGAAGCACCGTTTCATTCTGATTTATGTTGTGCAAACAAAAAGAGACTATGTATAACAAAAACGTTATACATGAGTCTCATTATTTCAGGCAAGCCAGACGTTTCCATCAGTATGTTGACATTGCCGCACAAACGTGCCAATTACTCCCCCATGTTGACTTCCAACTTCTAACCTTAATTATAGACAAGTTCCCGCCATTTTACAACTACTTTTTGGTGTCTGGGATTTGTCAGTATTTCCAGTAACCTAACTTCAGTATTATCATAATATGTAACTGGGGACATACCAATTTTTATAAGGCATTGGAGGTGAAGGTATGGCGAGTAGATTTATGAAAGGCATCAAGGGTACTCCTGCGGAACAGCCCCAAAAAAAGAATTTCAGGTATGAAGAATTCCTGATTCTGATTCTGTTGTTTGTTCTGCTTGCCGCGAGTCCTTCTTTGGGATTGGACAGCAGTTATTTCTTTATCATTATTATGGCTGTTATTGCTCTTGGGGGTATAGATAAAGCCTTTGGATTAACTAGCAGAAACATTGTATAAACGATTCGATTGAAAAGTCTGGCCTGGCTGGCCAGTTTTTGATTGTTTTAAATACCCGGGCATATGTTCTGAAAGTAACCAAATTATAAATATTACATAATATGGAGTAGGACATGTAAGGACTATCCCTCATTATTCAAGGAGGAGGTGAGACCATGCCATTCGGCTATGGTTATAGTTATGGATACGGGTATCCACGGTATGGCTACGGATACGGATATGCTTATCCATACTACAGAAGCTATTTGGACTTCCTGGCATTGACAGCATTCTTCATTTTAGTTTAGCAGCTCTCAATGAATCAACTATAGATAAGTCCAAAATTTTCAAGGAAAGGGGGGTTAAATATGGCAAATAGTTATGGGGGGGTAAACCCATGCGGCACGCCTGATTTTTGCCGGCCTCAAGCAGTATCACCTTTTGAAAAGAAGTGTGACGGCAACGGCTTCCTGCTTCTGCTTCTTCTATTCATACTGTTGGCGGCAGGTCCATCCTGGGGTATAGACAACAACTTCTTCTTCATCATCATACTTGCAATAATCGCCTTTGGCGGTTTTGGAAGAACCTTCGGCTTCAATGGCGTATTCTAGCAGGCTCACGAACAGCAAAAGGCCTAACCTTTTCGGTTAGGCCTTTTGCTCAGACTGAAGACAAAGTATAAAATTTTCGAGAGAATCCTTGAAAACAAAAAGGATTCTCTTCTTTTATGTCGAATATATACTCTAAAGTATTGATATGGTGGTGTTTTAGATGTTAACAAAGGATAA
>Ga0209605_1000621_pt1 | contig 43835 bp, 29 predicted proteins | sample AD_UKC035_MetaG_FD_184408 | JGI IMG/M metagenome (GOLD analysis project Ga0209605, IMG submission 184408) | Active sludge microbial communities of municipal wastewater-treating anaerobic digesters from USA - AD_UKC035_MetaG (SPAdes) (version 2) | ecosystem: Engineered > Bioreactor > Anaerobic >...
GTCTGGAGGAGATTGAAATGAAGAAGTTTTTCGCAACCGTCCTGGCCATTCTGCTTTTCGCCTCGTTCTCGATGACCGTGGCCTGCCAGCAGTCTGAAACGCAGCCCGCACCGCAGACTCAGGTGACGGCGCCGGCGGAACCGGAAAAGAAGGCGGAGGAAGCGGCGCCTGGGGCAACCCCCGCGCCCGCTCCGGCGGCACAGAGTGAACAGGCCAAATAGCATGCCCTTGAGGGGTAAAAAAGCCGCGGGGTCGAATCCCCGCGGCTTTTTTTGTAAGGCTTCGGGAAAAACCGGGGGACATAACACCCCCCTTTCTATCCAGGCCGTCTACCTGACTCCTTTTCAATCCCCGCCTCAAAGGATTCCACGGAAATGGCAAGCCGCCCCAGCCGGTCCCGATGGACACGCCCCGTCACCGCCACCACTTTCCGCACGAAAGGCATGAGAAGACGCCCCGTCTCGTCGAGAACGATTTGATATCGCTTCTCATCCGGCGTGTCGACGGCGATCTCCAGGATGTCCCCCTTTTCGTCCCACCCCTGAGGAACGACAAGGCCTTTTATCTTGGTCATCTCTCACTTCCCGCGAAAAATCCCGCCCTGTTCACGGCGCTTTCCATGGAACCGCCCTTCAGTCAGGATAAAAAAGATGAAGCATACCCTGTGCCAAATCATAATATGAAGACATTATTTCTCTATTTATAAATGCGGCAAGAATGCGGAATTCGACTTCCGATTTACGGGGAGGTTCCCTGCCGGTGCGACGGGGCTCTTTGAGGGGATAGTTATCGAAATAATTGCGGAATGCTGTTAAAGGGCTTTTTTCGATCCGTTTTTTCTGAAAAGGAATATTTATTCCGATTCTTCTATGGTTTCGTTTTTTTGTATTTCTCCTTTCGGATCCCGTACCGGGTCATGAGCTTGTGAAGCTGGCGCGTGGTGATCCCCGCGGCGTCCGCTGTCTTCTGAACGTGCCCCCCGTTTTCGGCCAGGCTCTTTTCCAGGTATTTCCGGACGGCGTCCTCCTTCACCTGGGCCAGGGTTTTTCGAATCCCGGACGGGTCGCCCTCTTCCTCCTCTCCCGGGAGGAAGAGTTCCCCGGGAAAGCTGGCCGCCGTGAGCACCGTCGACCTTTCGATGACATACGCCCGCTCCATGAGGTTTTTCATCTCCCGGATGTTCCCCGGCCAGGGGTACCGGAGAAAGGCGGCCATGACGGCGTCATCGATCCGGCCGATGCCTTTCCCGTTGGCCCGGTCCAGTTCCCTCAGAAAAACTTCGGCGAGCAATGGGATGTCCTCCCGCCGGTTCCGGAGCGGGGGGACCTCGATGGGGAAAACGCTGAGGCGGTAAAAGAGGTCATTCCGGAAGGTCCCGCCGGCCACCATTTTTTCCAGGTCCGCGTTGGTCGCCGCGATGACACGGACATCCACGGGGATCTCGGCCTCCCCACCCACTCTCTGGATGACCTGGTCCTGGAGCACCTCGAGGAGCTTGATCTGGGCCGACGGGGTGAGCGTCCCGATCTCGTCGAGGAAGATGGTCCCCCTGTGGGCGATCTCGAATTTCCCCAGTTTCCGCCTGTCGGCGCCTGTGAAAGCGCCTTTTTCGTGACCGAAAAGTTCGCTTTCCAGGAGCGTGTCCTGGATGGCGCCGCAATGGACGTGAATCAGCTGGGCCTTCGCCCGGTTGCTCGAGCGGTGGATGAGCTTCGCGATGGTCCCCTTCCCCGTGCCCGTCTCCCCCGTCAGGAGGACCGTCGTTTTCATGGAGGACACGGCCTTCACCTTGTCGAAAACGTCCCCCATGACGGGGCTTTCCGTGGTCACCGTCTCGAAGGAATCGCCCTGCCAGAGCGTCTCTCTCAGGTAATTGAGCTCCGATTTCAGGAGGATCGTCCTGTAAGCGTGCTCCGTCACATGGCGCAGTTCCTCGCGGATGATGGGATAGGTCATGTAACTGCTGGCGCCGGCGCTGACGGCCAGGACGGCCTGCCGGATTTTTCCCGGCTCCGCCATGACGATGATCTGCACCGTGGGAAAAACCTGCCGGAATAGGGAAACGGCGCCCTTGAGATCCCCGTCCGCCCGGCTATCCGGCGGTGTCAGCCGCTCGAGAAAGGTCACGTCGACGAAGAGGAACTCGCACCGTTTCCTTTTGAACATCTCCAGGCACTCGTCGGCGGTCCTGGCCATGTCCACGCGGAACTCCTTCTGGAAAGCCATGCGAATGACCCCGCGGGCCATGCCGTTTTCCGTCGCCACGATAATGGATTTCATCAGCCTTCCGCCGCCGGTCAGTCGAGGGCCCCCGTGAGAGGGATCTGGAACATCTCCTTGACCACCTCGTCAAAGTAATCGGGAAGATAGCGGTACCAGAGCCGGATGGGCAGCTCTTTTATCTCCGCCTGTTGTGAAAACGGGAAAAAGAAAAGGTATTCCATGAGATACTCCACGTTCACCGCCAGGTGCCCGCGGTAAGGCCGGCTGAGCCGCTGGGCCACGATGCGGTCCTCGTGGATGGATCGGCCGATCTCGCTTTCCAGGGTCTCCTGGTAGGTGGACACGATGATCTCAAGGTAAACGCTCCGTTCCCCGGTAAGGATGAACTCCCGGAATTCTTCGGCCGCCGCTTCCCCGCTCCAGCCCCGGTGGGAGAGGATCCGGAGGAGTTTGTCCCCCAGGGGGGCGGACACGATTTCTTCCCGGGGGGGGACGAAGCGGACGATGTAGTTGGTGGCGTTGTAATTGCCCCTGTGGGTCTCCTCCTCCACGATGTCGCACGCGTCCCTGGAAAGGAGGATCTCCTTCAGCTTTTCCTGGCTTTCCCTCTCCAGGATGATCTTCAGGCCCGCCACGTCGTTGATCACCAGGGGCCCCATGCCCGACAGGGCCCGCCTGTTCCTGAGATCGTCGAGGAAACGTTCTTCCGCCCGGAGAAACTCGGCGATCATCTCCTCCCGGGAGCTCACCAGGTGGAAGCGGGAGACGCCCAGGAAGCGCGCCCGCTCCTCCGCCAGCGCCTCGGCGTGTTCCCGGATATTCATGAATATCTGGTCGATGATCCGCCGGGCCGCCTTTTCGGCCAGGCGCCGGATCCGCTTGATCCGCGACGCGCCGAGACAGTGCGGCCCCTCCCCCGGATCCCGGAAATACAGGGTCCCGTAAAAAGGGGTCTCGCGGTAATACCGGCCGGGAGTGTCCCGGTACTCCCGGATGAGTTCGTCCACCCGCGCGTTCCGGTAAGGCGGGTTTTCGATGAGGGCGTCCTTGAGCTCGCCCTTGAGGGCCACCGGCCGGCTCTTGACGCCCGCCCCGTGAAGGGCTTCGAGGACCCAGCGGCTGAAGATGTCGAGATACCGGGAAACGTAGACGTTGTTGAAATGGACGAGCCGGGTCACCTGGTCCCCGTCGGTGGGTCGCAGGTCCCCGAACATCCAGCGCCGGATGATGTCGCAAAGAAGGGAGCGGTGCACGTAGCTGCCGATGGTGATCATTTCATCACGACCCTTTCCCGGCGGTGCCGCCGCTCCTCTCGAAGAGAATCTCGTAGCGCTGCTCTCTCAGGCTCATTCCCCACTGGACGACCTCGTTTTCCTCGGTCACGGTGAATCCCGCCGAGCGGTAGATGTGCGCCGCCGCCGGGAGTATGTGGACCGTCCACAGGAAAACGGAGCGGTACCCCGCCTCTTTCGCGAACGCCAGGGCGTTAGACACCAGGTGACGGCCGATTCCCCGCCCCCGGACGGACGGGTCGAGGAGAAGCCATCGAAGCTGGGCCTCCTCCGGGGAATGGGCCACGATGGCCACGGAACCGGCAAACCGCCCCTCGTTCTCAACGATCCAGATTCTCTGCTTTTCTCCCGGCTTCTCCGCGAAAGCGGAAAGGGGCCGGGCCACGTAAATCTCGATGGTGTGGTCGAATCCGCACTCCCGGGAATAAAGAATGCCGTGCTGGCGGACGACGGCCCCCAGGTCCCCCGGCCTCAGGCCGTTCCGGATCCGGACGGATGAACCGTCCCGGCACGTGAAGACCTCCACGGGCTTGCCGTCATCACCCATTCCCGTTCTCCTCCGGCCCGCTGAATATTTGCCACACAACCCCCTGCCATGAAGGCCCCGTCACCCTTCCAGGAGGTCCCTGAGGGCTTTCTCGACCCCTTCCAGTCCCCGGTGCCTCTCCACCGCCGACCCGGGCCTCAGGACCACCAGGGTGGGTGTCGCCAGGATTTTGTCGTCCCGGAGCATCCAGTCCCTTTCGGCCATGGTGAGGGTCGTGTCGTAGGGAACCATGGCGATCCCCAGTCTCTGAAAAACCCTGTCGAGGACCGCCTCGTCGACGGGGGCGGCCGCGCACTGGAAAAGGACCCGGCGGATCTCCAGGGCCCTCGCGAAACCGGCACCACCGTTCACCGCCGCCAGGTAGCGGTAAAAGTACCGGTCCGTCAGGGAGTGATGGGGAACCTGGACGAAGCGGATCCGGTGCCGGTGAATCAGCTTTTCAAGAAGCGGGTAAATCCGGGGCTCCAGGGCCTGGCATGGCCGGCAGAAGTAATCGGTGTAGAGTCGGACCTCCACGGGACCCCGTCCAAAAACGGGGACATGCCGCCCGAGCCCCTCCGGCGGATTCGACACGCCGGTCAAAGAGAGAAAGACGAGGGCGAATCCCAGCCCCGCGGGCACCCAGAGGGGGAATCTCCGGATACCGATTTCGGGGAGGCTCACCTCCCCGAGGCTTCTCAGAAGCCGATCATACCCTTTCTCCCAGCGAGACGGCCGCTCGTAATTCACCGCGAAAAGCAAAAGAACGACAAGGGCGAAAGCGAGGCACCAGGGACAGAAGACCTCTTCCCGAACCTGGAAGAAAACGAGGAACCCCTCGACCCCCAGGGCCGCGGCGAGAAGAATCCCGAGGGCGCCCCGGTCTTTCCGTATTATGAATAGAAGAACCAGGGAAAGAAAGACATACCCCAGGATCTTCAGGTCCACCCCGAGGATGTCCCCCCGGAGGTAGCGGCATTCGGTGTCGCACAGGGAATAGTAGGCGAGAACCCCGAAACCCGCCAGGGCCAGGAAGACACCGGCCCAGGAACGCCATGTCCAACCTTCCAATGCGGGTTTCGGCCCTTTTCCCGCCGTTGCCGAAAGCATGAAAATTCGTCCCCGTGCCATTCATCCCGCGCCGTTACTGATATCGAAGCCTCCGGGTACCCGTTTCAAGGCGCACCGTGCATACTATAGAATTCATTCCCGCCAGGGTCAAGGGTTCATGTACCACTCCCGTCCAGCCCTCACGTTTCTCCCGGCATCAGCCCCGGGGTTCAAAATATAAAAAAAAGCCCATCCCCCAAGGACGGGCAATGTTTATAAGCAAATGTCAAAAACGACTGTGCACTTACGCCGATAACAGCCTGGTCCGTCTCTTCCGGTGCTCGAATATCCTGAACATCGTTCGGCAAACTTTCAATCCCTGTTCAGGATAACCCTCTACCGCTCACCCCATTGGATCGAACCCTGAACGAGACGGACCAGCACCGAAAATCCTCGCGACAGCCGCAAAAACCACCTCTTGAGTCAAAGCGTATTAAACGCTATTCCTTCTCGACCTCATCCTGATTCCCGCCAGGCCCAGGAGCCCTGACCCGAGGAGCCAGACAGCACCGGGAATGGGAACGACCGTCAAAACGGACTGTCTTAATGTGCCAGACTGACCGTCATCATATTTTGTCAGATTCAAGACGCGCACATTGCCGATGTCCGTCCCTGCATTTGCAAGCGCAAGTTGGTAATATTTATTGCCGGACAGATCGTCTGTTATCTCTTGCTCGATGTACCAAATAGCCTCCTGGAGTAGCTCAGCATTGGGGTCGCTCATCGCGTAAGTAGCAGCATCATAGCCGCCGAAATTGTTGAGATACTGTACGAACAGCCAGGCTGTTTTCGGATCCAGAGGATCGGGGTTTCCGCCGCCTAAACCGCCTCCGATTGCCCCCGTATCAATCGTCCAGTTGTAATTTTTATTAGCGTAAATATACTCGCTTCTTTCGAGGCAAAAAGTGTCAAAGACGCTGGTGAAATAGGGAATTCCGGAACCTGCAGGATCAAACCGCAGTTCACCTTCCCAGCTACTATTATAAGGACCCCCACCCCCCATATCACCGACGCCTATATATTTTATCGTACCTGCCACGGCTGTCGATCCCATAAAAAGGAAAACACCCAGAACCAATAGCCCGAAAAGAAGCTTTTTTTCAAAGCTCTCCTTTCTTGATTTGACACGAAATTTTTTCATGATCCCATCCTCCTCTTTTTCCTTAACGGAGCATAACACGTTGAACCATACACCTCTAACCTGAATCGACTAAATGCCTGAATTTTGAAGTTGCCGTCACCCCCCTTCACTTTTTCCCGTCTTTACGTAGAAAATTTTAAAATTTCAAATCCGAATAAAAAAAGCCGAACTACCCCATTTCCAGGCAGTTCGGCTATCCTTCCAAAAACCCTAAGGACCCTTGACTTTCCGCCCCTGGATTACTCCAGGTTTAGCTTTTTCTGGACAAGCATCAATCTTTTTCTATCTTTTGCATTAACGTTAAACTTCCTTCGTCAAACGGTCAAGGATGAATTTAGTGACTACTGCTTGTAGTCATATGATGTTTTTCCTCGTCCTTCAAAATCATTCCCGCCACCCCGAGGGGGGCGGATCCGAATTCTCCGGATAAACGGAATCATGAGATACGTGAAGGCCCGCATCAGAACACATTCATATAAACGCGCAACCCACAGAGAAGGCAACATCAAAGAGGACGAACAAAACCACGCGGGTCTGAATAAAAAGTATTCTTCTTCCCGGAGCTCTTAGTTTAAAATATAACACATTTATATGTCAAATAAATTTTTACAATAAATTCTTCCCCTTTTTTAAAAGAGCCATTCATTGTTTCAAAGTCGATTATTCCATCACCGACCCCCTTCGTCCCTTCTTCAGAATGACAGAACCCGCTGGCATGGGTATATTATGGATGTCGACAAAACATTCTTTTTCATGTTATTGATAGTGACGACGTCCGTGAGGTTGCGGTACACCTCGCCAGGATTTTCATATAACATTTTCTTTTCCGTTAAGATCGCCGCATCCCGAATGGCGGGAATCATCTTGCAGGGACTTACAGGCAACCATGCTGACCACAATATGTAGTCACATAATGCGTCCTTGACGGCCTTATCAAGAGGCGCTAAGATGCGGCCACAAGCAGGAAAAAAATCGCTGATCCAGAAAAGGCCAAACCTCGAGAGATCGCGGGGCGGAAAGCCAAGGGTCCTCAGCTCATAAGCAAGGACAGCCGGGTTGCCTGGAAAAGGGGCAACTTGGCTATTTTTCGTTATCGCCCTGTGTGTGGGTGGGGCGTCCATAAATGGGCAATCGATAACTTTTTCGTATTCAGGTCGAACTCATGATGATGAACAGGGTGACCCACGAGAGGCGGCAGCACGAGCGGTTCAGAATTAAAGATGACCATATGGCCTATGTTGCCGTCAGGCCGAAATTTTCACAAATCGGTCGGATGAAGGACATAAGCAGGGGAGGACTATGCTTTGAATATCTTCTTCTAAATGCAATTGAACCGTTCACGGACCACGAATCAGCCGTCAGCATAGACATTTTTATCCGGGAAAAGGGATTTTACCTCCAAGGCGTAAAATGCAGACCTGCTTACGACATCGACTGGGAGGACAACGATTCATCGACTGCGTTCAACGTTGTGGCAAAAAGAAAATGCGGCCTTAAATTTGACGAACTCACGGAAAAGCAGAAGAACCAGATAGACGTCTTCATGAAGCTGTACACCGAGGGAACGGCTTGATAACCAAAGGCGGCGCCCGGTTCTGATCGACCGGGACACGTGGCGGGTCCGAAAAATCAAACCGCGTCCTTCCCACCCTCCAGCCCCTGCTTCTTGAACTTGGACCTGAGGTATTCCTGAAGGTTCTTGCTGGAATTGTTCAGGTTAAGTTTCTTCCTGATCCTTCTTCGATGCGACTTTACGGTATAGTTCGAAATGCACATGTGATCGGCAATCTCCTCATTCGACAGGCCGTTTTTTATGAGGGCGGCCACGCGGAATTCCGTCGCCGACAGGACATCGTTGATCTGCGGATCATCACTCAAGGTTGTCAAAAGATCATCTACGACTTCCAGCAGTAAATCCAGATCGTGTCTCAACCCGTCATACCTGTTATCGCCGGCGACTTTATCTAGGATCGGGACAACGGAAGTCCTTATTTTTTCAGCGACCTGAAATTCCGTTTCCTTCCTTGTCCTGTCTATGTTTTGCGCCAACACGGAAAGGGCCTTGTTGGTTTCCAAAAGCTGCCTGTTGACCTGTTTCAATCGGGTCTCACTGAGAACCAGTTCCTCTCTTTTCACCTTGAGCTCTTCATAAGCCTGCTTGAATTCCAGTTCCGTTCTTTGCGTGTCGATGGCCCGCCTCACCGCATGATAAATGAAATCGCTGGTAAACGGCTTCTCAATGAAGTCGAAGGCCCCGTACCTGAGAGCCTGAATGACGATTTCCTTTTCCGCATACCCCGTCATAACGACAACCTTGGTGTCCGGGCTCAGTTTTCTTATTTCAAGGACCAATTCGATTCCGGACTTGCCCGGCATCATGACGTCCAGCAGAACGACATTGTAAAACTCACTTTTGATTTCTTCGTTTACATCAAGTGAACGGTTCAGGCACCTGGGGCTGAAACCATAACGATTCGTCAATTCTTCCAGAACGCCAGTGACATGCTCTTCATCGTCAACGATGAGAATACGGGGAACCTGACCAAGCATTCTGGATATGGTTCTTCTTTTCATGTCTCACTGCCCGCCGTGTCAACTTCCTTAAAACACCCTGATTCCAGGACGGAGCTTCCGTTGAGCAACGGTTTCAAGCCGTCCCTCTTACTGTTTTTCACGGCCGAAAACGGTATCCAGCATAATCTTGGACAGCAACGTCATGGTGTCCAATCTATTTGAGAGGCTCGTCAAAATTGTCTCGAGCCGCTCCACCCGGTTTCGCAGGGCCTTCAGTTCCGCCCTGTACTTATCACTGAGCACGGCCATCTTTTCCGGTTCCACCGGGGGGGGCGACCCGGGAGTTTTTTCGCTTTCCGTTTCACCCAGCAATCCGCCCGCCTTCCTGTAACTGACAACAGCCTCGATAACGTCCTTTTCGATGCTCGTTAAAGAATCCGCGTACCCGTACACCAGCGCGGTGTCGCAGAATATGTTTATCAAACGCGGTATGCCCTTGGAATGCCGGTAAACCGCCTCGATCGCATCCTCACTGAAGATATTCAAATTTTCAGCCCCAGCCACCTTCAGCCGACACTTTATATAATTATCCACTTCCTTCTGCTCGAGCCCCTGAAGGTGACAATGAACCGTCACCCGCTGGGCGAACTGTTCAAGCCGTTTCATTCGCAGTTTTTCCTTCAATTCCGGCTGTCCGACCAAGATTATCTGAATCAGGTGATGCTTCTCCGACTCGAGATTGGACAGCATCCGGATCTCTTCCAGGGCCTCGGGGGAAAGATTCTGCGCCTCGTCAATGATGAGAATGACCCGCTTTTTCCGGGCAAAACGATCGAGCAGAAAAGAGTGAAAAAGACCCAGCATCTTCGATTTGTCTTTTTCCGCACCGTTCAGGTTAATCTCGAATTCTTCGCACATCATCCTGATAAACTGCTCTGCCGAAAGGGACGTGTTGGACACGAGGCCGATCTCTACATCCTGTGTTATCCTCCTGAGAAGAAAGTTGATAAGGGTCGTTTTTCCGGATCCGATTTCGCCGGTGACAATGACAAACCCCTTGTTTTCCGTAACCGCATACTCCAGGTGGATGTAAGCGTTCTCATGTTCCCGGCTCATATAAAGATAGTCGGGATCGGGGTGAAGATCAAAAGGCTTTTCCTTCAAGCCATAAAAGGACTCGTACATGACAGGCTTCTACCTTGTGTCTTTCGCTTTGTTGAAAACCGTTCCCACGATCGTGCAGCCTTCCAGCAGTTCCAGGCAGCGCTTCAAATCGCCCGGGGTCGTCTTCTCAGCCTCCACGACCAGAAGGACGGCGTCAATACTCGGGGAAAACACGAGCGCATCGGTGCAGGTCAACAGGGCCGGCGTGTCGAAGATAAGAATTCTTTCCTCGTAGCGCTCCCGCATTTCCAGGACGAGTTTCTCCATTTTTGGGGAGCCGAGAAGCTCCGATGAATCAGCCCTGGGGCTTCCGGCAGGAAGAACGGTAATCCTGTTGATGCCCGGATTGATAAGCAGATCCTGTACTTCAGCCTGGCCGGTCAGATAATCGGAAAGCCCCCTGTTCCCGTTCAGCCCGAAAAAATCCTCGGAAAAATTGCGGTGGCCCGTGGCGGGATTTCTCATGTCCGCATCCACGATCAGGACCGTGTGGTTCAATTCATAGGCGATGCTGAGTCCAAGATTGATGGAAATAAACGTCTTGCCCTCTCCGGGATTGGCGCTCGTTACCAGGAGGCTGTTTCCGCCTATTTTCTCAAGGCTGTTCAGAACCTGGGTGCGGAGGGTCTTGAGAAGGTCCGTCTCCCTGTATTCATGAAAAAGGGACAGAATTTTATTTCTTTTAAGAACCTCCGGGTCGACGGACTGCACCCTGGTTCTGGTGTACTCCACGGAGACCCCTTCAACGACGGGATCAGCGATCTTTTTTTCACCGCTTACGACTGACAGGCCCGATGGCGGCGGCTCTTTTTTTAGAAGATCGGCATCAAAATCCCTCTCGATTTTGGCCTTCTCCATGGCTTTCTTCAGCTTGCTCATAAGATTCTCCTTACCGGATCTTCACGCCGCACCCCTTTTTCAGGCAGGCAGGGGAAAAAAGCGTCAGGCGATCTTCATCAGCAGCAAACGCTTCTGTATCTTGATCCATAGTATATCCAGCGGCATAACGAACCAGTTGATTACGATAAGGCCTGCGACGATTACAACGACGACCGCAAAGAGCGCGACGCCCGTTTTCACCAGGCGGGCCCGGTTCTCCTGCTCTTCTTCAATCATCGGGATCACCGACAGCAGGGGGATGCCTGCGACCTTTCTCAGCTCGTCCGGGGTCTTAATCGTCGTGTCCAGGCTTTCGCCGGCAGCTCCGGCTCCCACCCCGGCGCCGAGCCCGAGCACGAAGCCTATCAGGATGACGGCCAGCCTGTTGGGCTTGTAGGGTTCTTCGGGAAGCTGAGCCGGATCGATGATGGTGAACCTTTCCCCACGCTGAGACTCTTCCATTCCCTGGGCGACCCTGGCCTCCATCAGCTTCTGCGATATGTCGTTGTACATTTCTTTGGCGTTTTCATGATTGCGGACCAGGTTGAGGTACGCATTTTCAACTTCCGGCGCGATTTCAAGCCGTTTCTGATATCCTTCCATCTTTTTACTGAGTTCCCGTATTTGATTCGTGACGCCGTCGAGCTCCATATCGGTCGTCGCGATCTGGGTCCTGAGATTGATGTAGGCGGGATTGACAGGCCGTTGCGTTGCTTCCGACGACCCGGGAACCGTATCGGTGCCTTCGCCCGTGTTTTCCTTCAAGGCTTCGATCTTTTTCGAAAGGCCCACCACGTCTGGGTGCTTCGGCCCCAGCTGCCCCTTTTTCCGGGCCAGCTCCTCCTCCAGTGATGCCAGGTAAAGCCTGCGGGCCTCCCGGTCCCCCGATGAACCGACCTGGGCCTCCAGTTCCTTGATCTCTTCTTTCAGCCTTATAATGTCAGGATGCTTTTCGGAAAGGGTGGTCTGCAGGGCTATGAGATCCAGGCGCTTCGTCTCAAGGTGCATCTTCTTCATGGCGTCGGGGTCGCTTTTCGGATCGAAACCCTGAAAGGGGCTGACCGTCGCAAGCTGCCCGTTGAGATAAATTTTCTTCTCCTGCAGGGTGCTCAGCTGGGTTTTCAGCTGGTCCATGTCCCTTTCGATCCTCGTTGCCGCCTGGATGTTATAGGCCGTGTTCTCGGGAAGGGCCCCCGCATTGGCCCTTTTGAACTCGCTGATGTCCTTCTCGAGCCTTTCGATCCGGGCCCTGATGTTGTTCTGCTCGCGTTCCAGGAACGCCGTCGTGTTCAGCGCCCGCTGTTCCCGCGACCGGAGGTTTTCTTCCAGGTAAAGGGATGTGAGAACGTTCGCGACTTTTTGCGTTGTAGCGGGGTTTTTCCCCTGGTATGAGAGCGTAAAGGCTATGGTCGCCCTGGAATCCCGGCCCGTCCTCCGGTCTTTCACATCGGCGCTGATTGTTTCCAGCTCGATGTCCTCTCGCATTTTCGCGACGATCTCCTCGACCGTGTAGCGGTTCCGCATTTCAGGGTACAGGTTGAACTGCTCGATCACCTCGACAAGCTTGGTGCGGCTCATGATCATCTGCGTAATCGCCTGAAGGCGCTCATCCACATAACTCGTGATGGTGGAACGGACGAATTCCTCCGGTATCTGCTGTTCCTCGATCAGGATGGTGGCCTTGGAGACGTAGATGGGCGGCAGAACGAAGGCCGTGACGACCGCCGCGATAAAAATGAGAAAAAAAGTGACCAGGAATATTTTTTTTCTCCGCCTTACAACACCTTGAATGTCCTGGATGTTGACGGTTTCCATGTTACAGACCCTTCTTCGGTTCCTTATTCATATGACATTCACTCCTTGATTCCCGGCCCGCTCGTTTTCGTGCCCGATCACCGCCGTGCTTCACAGAAACTTGCCGGTGAACGTGAGCCACACCCGGTTTCTCTCCTGAGAGGGATGGCCGTCGAGCCTCCTGTCCGTCTCCCGGGAATACCTGTAGGCGAGACGTATGGAGAAATACCTGGCAATGTCGTATTCCAGTGACGGCGTAAGGGTGAGGTAGCGCGTGTCTTCGTCGCCGAATTCACTTTCCGATTCACTCATGTAGTAGCTGCCCTCAAAACCCGCTCTGAAGCGGGGGGTGATCTCGTGTCCTATCCTGCAGAAAATCCTGTCCACCTCAACCGGTTCGGCATTGCCGTCGCTCGTGGTGTAGGTCAGTTCATGACCGTAACCCACGGCCAGTGAAGAGCGTGTCCAGGTTTTTTTCACCTGGATGTTCACCGTGCCTCCCCAGTCTCTGTCCTTTCTCTCCTCGTCTTTTTCAACAAGCCTGAAGGTCCCCGTATCAGGGTCAAATGCGATTTCCCCCTTCCTGTAGTTTCTTTCCGTTTCCGTATGGCGCACTCCCACGGAGCCCTCCAGCGTAAACGTTTCGGTAAAGGTGTGCAAAAGGCCGAGCGAGAGGCCGTAGTTGTGGACGGAAGACAGGTCCGACCTCCAGTAGCCGAAATAGGGTTTTACGGTAAACCGATCGAGTCCGTTGTTGAACAGGCGGCTAAAAATCAGCGCCGCGCTGTCATGGTCATAATCCACGTACAGGTCCGATCCGTATCGAACGGCCTGGTGGTTGTACCCTATGCCGGCGCTCGACCGCTCGGTCACCCTGTAGGTCAAATCCCCTCCGGCGTCATACCTCTTCCGGTCGGTGCGCGTTGTGACGATACCCGTTTCATAAAGCTGGGAGTCCAAGGTGGTGTCATTGATGAAGGAGAAATTTCCTTTCAGGTCCAGCCTCTCCGTCACGTTGACGCCGGCGTCGATCATCCCGTAATAGTTTTCCCGGTTCAGGTTCGTGTTGTCCAGAAACCGGAGGAAATCCACGTAACCCCTGGACCGGACATTGAATAACTCGCTTTTGTACGCCAGTTCGAATCCCGGTTTCACGGATGCTTTATAATCCGATTCCTCGTTTTCCCGGGTATAATAGATGTTGTCATCGTATTCCGCGGTCACATCTATCGAGGGAACGAACGACGTCTCACCGGCTGTCGTTTCCCCGGGGAACAAAAAAAGCGCCGGCAACAAAAAGACACAAATCACTCTATTGAATACTCCGATTCTTCTCATGTCTGGCATGGCCTTCCCCCTGCTCTCTCGCCTTTGTCTTCACCCCCCGGTTCAGGGCACCACCACCACATCACCCCGTTTGATGACGATATTCTGCTCGAGCCTTCTGCCTTTTTCCACATCACCGTAATCAAAGGGGATGCTTACGGTCTTGCCGTTTTCACGCCTGAGGACATGGATATTTCCTTGCGATGCGAAAGGATTGAGGCCTCCGGCCATGGACAGGATTTTCATGACATCCGTATCCATGGAGATGGGAAACTCACCCGGCCTGTTCACTTTGCCTATGACATAGGCCCTCTGGCTGTTCATGGTGAGGAGCATGACGGTGACCGTTGCGTTCGGCACGTATTCCGACAGTCTTTTCTTAACCAGTTCCCGCAGTTCACTGACGTTCAGGCCGGTCACGTCGATGTCCCCCGCGAGAGGAATGGAAATCACGCCGTCCGGGGGAACGACGACCTGTCGGCTCAGACTTTCGTCTTTCCAGACAGAGACCTCGAGGACATCTCCCGGCCCCATGTGATAGCGGCTTTCCTCCGCCGCGGCCCCGAATCCCCAACCGAACGTCACAGCGAGCAGGCAAAGACAAATCAGCGTTTTTTTCATAAGGTCTCCTTCATCGCGTTGTCTGTTCTCGCCACCGCTTTACCTGAAGGGACGCGCGAAGAGGCGCCCCTGGAAAACGGCAGGGCGAAGGGAGCTTTCTAAGAAGCTGTCAGACGGGACAGCGTTCTTTCCGCCTCTTCCTTTCCCGGAAAGTCCTCCGCGGCTTCCACGGCCGACTTCAGGTATTTTTTCGCCTGCTCCACCTCACCCAGTGCGTGAAAGATCATGCCGAGATGGTAGCTGGTCTCAGGCGCCTGAAGCGCCTTTTCGCCCAGGCCCAGGAGGGCGTCTCTCCCTTTTTCGAATTCCCCTCTCCGGTAGCAGAGCCACGCCCAGGTGTCCACCATCTGCGGGTTGTCCTTGAACCTCGCCAGCAGGGGCCTCATGATCCTTTCCGCCTTGTCGAGGTTCTCGGCAGAGGGATCGCGCTCCACGTAATGAAATGCAAGATTGTTGCCCGCAACGGCGGAATCGGGATTTTTTGCCAGGACGGATTCGTACGTTTCGGCGGCTTTCCTGAAATCACCCTTCATGTCGTAAAGGATCCCTATTGTCGTGGCAAATATGGCGTTGTCGGGATTTTTTTTCGTCAGCTCCCCGTATTTCAGGATGGCCTCATCAATCGAACCCCTGGCCTGGGCCATCTGCGCGAGGCCGAACAGGGCATCCTGGCTGTCGGGATTGATTTCCAGCGCCTTCTCGAGGGCCCCGATTGCCCTGTCGTAATCCCTGTCCGTGGCATAAAGCTGAGCCAGAAGGATATGGAACCGGTGATTTCCGGGCCTCGCTTCTATCTGGGCCAGGCATCTTGCAACCGCCCTTTCCATCCCCTTTTCCCTCACGAGCACGGCCAGAAGCGAAGAAAGCGCCGGTTCGAAGTCAGGGTCTTTTTTCAAGGCGTCTTCAAAAAGCTTGGACGCTTCGCCGGGCCTGTTCTCACTCAATTTCACCAGGCCTTTCTGGTAATAGGTGTTGGCGTCATCGGGCCTCACCGATTCCAGCCTGTCGATATAAGACCGGGCACCTTCGAGATCCCGCTGTCTCAGTGCCAGGATTCCGAGGGTGGAAAGGGCCCTCTGGTTGTCAGGGTCGACCTTCAGAACCTCTTCCATCTCTTTCCTGACAAGATCCAAGTTTCCTTTCCGCTCATAGATATCGGCAAGGGCAAACCGGGCTTCCACGAGTGCCGGGGACATTTCAATCACCCGCTTGAATGTCTGCTCGGCCAGCAACGGTTCGCTGTTACTGAGATGCGCCTTCGCGAGGTTCATGGAAACAGGAATGTTTTCCGGCTCTTCATCGAGAACGAACCGGTACTCGGAGATGGCGGCCACATAATCCCCTTTCACCGCCTTGATGTCCCCTTTCAGGGCGTGCGCCCTGACATGTTTCGGGTTCTCACGCAATATCTCCTCCAATAGCACGAGAGAATCATCGAGCTTTCCGTCCCTGAAAGAAATCAAGGCCTTTAAAAACTTCGCCTGCAGAAAGTCCGGGCCGGTTTTCACCCCGCCCATGAAGCGGTCCAATCTCCGGACGGCGCCGGCGCTGTCCTTCTCTTCCAGGGAATAAAGCGCCAGCAACTCGACGGCGCCGAGATTCCCGGGATCTTCCTCGGCCAACCCTTCCAGCAGGCGGACCATGGCGTCCCTTTTCCCCGTATCCTTATAGAAACGCGCGAGTTCCATGCCGTGTGACCTGTCTTCCGGGTGAGCGGTCACAAGCTCCTTCAGGATATTTTCCGCATCACCATCCCTGCCGTTCCGGGCATAGAACCGGGCAAGGAGCGCCATCAACCGCTCATCCCCCGGTTTCTGATCCAGGACCATCCTGTATTGTTTTTCAGCCCCTGCCACATCGTTCATCTTCTCATAAATGTCCGCCAGCATGAGACGGGCGCCGGCATGCGCCTCCGCCCTCTCCAGGAGGTTCGCAAGGGTCTTTTTCGCCGCCGCGAGATCCCCTTCCCTGACAAAAAATTGCGACAGGACCAGATAGGGTTCAGGCAGTGCCGGATATCTGCTGATCATCGATTTCAGGATATCTTTCCCCTCGCCCTTTTTTCCCGTGGCCAAAAGGGCTGATGCCTTTACCAGAAGGGCATCCCTGTTTTCCGGATCGCCGGAAAGGATGAGATCGGCCTTCTCTTCGGCCAGGGCATACTCCCTGGCCATGAGGAAAAGCCCCGCCAGTTCCATCTGGGCCTCCGTCAACCCCGGATCCAATTCAACGGCCCTGGAAAAGGCGGCGAAAGCCTGCTGTGGATGGCTTGTCTTCATTTCCACCTGGCCCAGCATGTAATAACCCCTGGCGAATTTCGGATCGACCTGGAGGGCGTTTCTGAACTCCAGCCTCGCCTTCACATATTCGCCTTTTTCATAAAGATCTTTTCCCCTGTTGAAGAACTTCAGCTTTTTTTCCTCAACGCTTCCGCATGCCGCAAGCATGACGGCCAACGACAGAATCAGAAACCACTTCAGGTATCCCGGAGATTTTTCAACCATCTTTTCATCCCTCCTCAAGCCTTACACGCCATATCTTTGCGCTCGCGAACCAACACACTGTAAGCGGTATAATTTCAAATTTTTGCGAAGCCGTCAAACCGGCATTTCCCAGAATCCCTTTGCGCCGACCACCAGAAGGGAAACGACGGTTGCGAGGAGCAGCCATTTGAATTCCCCTCTCATTTCACCCATTAACACATCATAGCTGAAAAAAAACACAACTATTTTAGCCGCCAGGAAAGCGATTTCATTGCTCACAATGGCAAAACCCGGGATGTTAGGAATCAGGAGGATAACGATGAGGATGAGAAAGTCGGTCGGTGAAAACCTGAACCCGCTTCTTCTCCGGGTGTATTTCAACGTCAGGACGGTGACCAGCGCGATGACCACGAAGGAAAAATCGTATATTCTTTTTCCCGGCGCACCGATCCACCCGGCCCCGCCGACGGTGCTGTAGTAAACGACAAAGGGCGTCATGATATAAAGGACAACCCTCAACACAATGCCCAACCGCCCCTTCATGTAAAGCTTGACAAAAACAAGAGCGAAAACGGCGCAGAGGCTGAAAACGGAAAAATACCACGGGACGCCCGTCGCCAGGACACATGTGAGCAGCATGACGGCCGGAAGCAGGCCCTGTAACGTCCTGAAAGAGAACTTGATGACCAGGTGTTTCTCTTTGAGAAATTTCAATCTCCCTTTTATGCCGACATCAAGAAAATCGAACCGCTTGACTTTCCAATCCATTCTATGAGCCGCGTAAAAAAAGGAGACGACCAGAACGCAGAACGCCCCGTACCCCCCCAGAAGAAGCCACTCCGAGTGGAAACGGAACATATAGGCCGAGACGACGAGCACGGCCTGGAGAACGTAGATCGCGGCGACCGCTTCCGTCTGGTAGAGCCCCAGGGCGATCAGCTTGTGATGGAAATGGTTCTTGTCCGCGAGGAAGGGAGACACCCCTTTCAACAGGCGCTCCGACATGACCGACAGCGTGTCCAGGATGGGAAATCCCAGGATGATCAGGGGAAGGAGGCGGGACAGGGGGGTGTTTCCCTGGGTGAGCTCGACGGAAAGCGACACGGCGAGGAGGCCGAGGAACTGGCTCCCGGCATCCCCCATGAACAGGGTCGCGGGATAGGTGTTGTACCTCAGAAACCCTATTATGCCCCCCACAACGGCCACCGCCGCCACCGCAATAACCGTATTTCCGGACAGATAGGCCAGGTAGGCGATACACAGGAAACTGAGGCTGCAGATGCCTCCCGCGAGACCGTCGAGCCCGTCGGAAAGGTTGATGGCGTTTATCACCCCGACGATGGCGACGAGCGTGAGGGGAATGGAAACAATGCCGGGAAGGATCATGTCATCGGGCAGAAGCGCCCCGAGGCTCTCGATCCTGACACCGCCGTAAAAAATCATGATGAGGGCGGCGCCGGCCTGCGCCGCCATTTTTTTCCAGTAGGGAAGCCCCCGGATGTCATCCAGGACCCCGAAGGCGACGATGACCAGGGTCGCCAGGAAAAGCGCCGTCACGAACCGGTCCCCCAGGGCGAAAAGCATGACGGGGACGAATGTCCCGATGGCCATGGCCAGACCGCCGCTCCTGGGTATGGGCGCCTCGTGAACCCTTCTGCCGTCGGGGACATCGATCATGACATTCATGCTGATCGCCAGCCGCCTCACCATGGGGATGATGGCTATGGTGATGAGCATGGATAAAAGGAGCGTGGCGAGATAGATCATGATGGACCCGTCCGGTTCACTCTTTCATTCAGATCTGCCTTCCCGGCAGATATTTTTCAAGGATCGGAATAATTTCCGCCGTGAAGGCCTCGAGCCTGCGCTCCGCCTCACCAGGGCCTTCGAATTCGTACACGGGGGTTATGAGGCGCACCAGGGCCCCATCCGTCCTCTGCATGGTCAGGGCATCCCAGAATGCGTAAAGCTTGAGCTCGTAGGCATTGGTGAGTATCCTCCCCCGCTGGGGGAACCAGAAGTAAGAAACCTGCTTCCGCCCGTCTCTTTCCATGACGGCCCGGTTGACGGGCATCGGCGGCCGGCCCTCGCCGAGATTCACCTCTCTTCGACCCTCACCCCTGAAGACCCAGCCGCCCCCGGGAAGGCACGTCTCGGGGGAATGTATGGATTCGCCCTTGCGCTGAGACTCGTAATAGGCAACGTAGAAGTTGACCGACCTGCCCTTCCCGTCCTCGTAATCCACGATGGCATAGTCGCTCAGGTCAAGCGTGTCGACGAACCTCTGCTCCATGTCCGCCCGGCTTCCCGTCCAGTCGCCGACCCGGACCGGAAAGTCGCTGAAAGGCCGGACCATGGGAATTTTCTCACGAAACTCCACAAAATTGGACACGGCAAGGGTTCCGGCCAACAGAACAACCAGAACCCCAAACCCTGCAAGGGCATGGGTCTTCTTCACCGGGGCCTTGCCGCCATCGACTTCTTTGGATTCGGGTTTCAATTTTGAAATCGAAGCCGGTGAAGGCTCGGGAAACAGTTTTTTCAGCACCCATATCTCAAAAAGCAGAACGGCAAGGGAAACCATGAAAATGAGCCACCCGGAAAAGCCGTGGAAAAAACCCTCGGCCACCCGGGCCCCGAAGCGCTCATGCAGAATGCCGGTAACAGCGATGCGCAGGCTGTTCATGATGATGGTCAGCGGCACGGCCGAGATCACCACAACCGCTTTCTTCCAGAGCGACGTCCTGATGAAATAGGCGAGAATCAGGGCCAGGACGATCAGGGGGATCAGAAACCTGAGGCCGCTGCAGGCATCCACCACCTGAAGCTGGGTGAACCCGAGATCGATGACGTTTCCCTGGCGGAAGGCCGACATGCCGGCGGCCTGCATCATGTAAACGCCGAGCTTGGAGGAGATGAGCTTGAGCTGCAGGGAAACCTTGCCGTAAAGAAAATTCGGCAGGGGGAACATGGTTAAAAGAAGGGCCAGCGGAAAGGCTAGCTCCTTCAGCTTATCCCAGCCCAGGTGAACCCACAGAATGCCCGTTATCATGAACCACAGGGAGATATAGAGCGTCAGATATTCCCCCCCGAGCTCCCCCACCCAGAAAAGACAGAAGGCGATCCCGACGAACAGGAAACCTCCCCACGAAAACCTTCCCGCGATGGAGGCCAGCCGCTCCCTCTTTTCCCAGATGATGTAAAGGACGACAAGGGGGATCAGATACCCATAGGAATAGTCCTCTCTTTGCAGATCATTAAAAAAAAGATACTTCAATGCGGATGAATACACGCCCGCCATCAGAAAGCCGTATACCGCGCCTTTCAACCAGCCGGAGGGAGTGATATTCCGTAGCGTCTTCATATTCTCCCTTTTCTCCTTTTTTCCGAAGAATCCCTACACCGTTTCACGTGTCTCGTGTTTCTGACTTCCTTCTCATTTTCTCAATCAAAACCATAACAGCAAAAAGAGGCAGAACCTTCTGCCTCCTGATGCGGCCGGGCTCTGAAATCAGACGGTAAAACCACTCGAGAGAGAGCCTCTGCCAGAATTCAGGAGCCCGTTTCACGGTGCCGGCAATCGTATCGAGCGTGCCGCCGACACCCTGACACACCCTGATGTGTTCGAGCTGGTCTTTGTGTCTTGAATACCATATCTCCTGCCTGGGTGACCCGAGGGCCAGAAAAAGGATCTCGGCCTTTGACGCATTGATTCTTTCGATCAGCGAAAGCATTTCTTCTTCTTTCACAAAACCGTTGCACCGGCCCGAGATAGTAAGGCCCGGAAACCGCATTTTCAGCTTTTTCGCCGCAGCCCTGTTGACCTCTTCCCTGGCACCATAGAGAAATACGCCTTTTCCCTTCTCTGCAGCCAGCTTGCAGATTTCATATATAAACTCCGAGCCCGGCACCCTTTCCAGCTTGGCCCCGTGAAGAATCCTGGCCGCTGCGACGACACCGACGCCATCGGGCAGTAAAAGGTCCGATTCCCTGTATGCTTTATAAAGGAGCGGATCGGCGGGAACGGAAAAATTCTTCTCCGGGTTGGCGGCAAAGATCGAATGCGGTCTTCTGCCGTATTCAAGATAGTATCTGACTCGTTCCAGGGCCTCGGTCCTGCTTAACGGATCGACCCATATGTCAAGAATATTCAGTCGTTTTTGCATATTTCCGCCAGCTTTTGCCCGATAACGGTTTCATCCAGTGCACAATCCGTTCCGATCGCTGTTATGAACTCCACATCTTCGGGTATGCCTTCAACGCGGCAGGTCAAGACCGGGCTTTCGATTTTTATTCCGTACCGGGGAGAATACCACCCGAAAGGAGGGTCCTCTTTTCCAATGATAATCCTGGTATTATCCCGGCCAAGGGGTTTTAGAAAGATCTTCTGATCTTCATTGTCAATGGCGAATCCGCCTTCTTCCTCACGACAGGTGGAAAACGGGTGCAGGTGGAAGTTCAGCTCGAAAGTATGGCGGCCTTTGCCTGAAAACGTGTCTTTTATCAAAAAACAAGATCGGTTAAAACACCATATGGACCTCTTGTGAATCACCGGTTCCCTGAGCCTCGTATAGCCGTCATGGCAAGCCCTGATAAAGATCTCTGCGTCATTTGATGTGACTCTTTCAAGGACGCTCTTATAAGGTCTCGACCAGATAAAGCCCGTCTCCTGAACGGCCTGATCAGAACCATCTATCGTGACCGTGTTGTGCGCCCTGGTCCCCTTGAAGTAACTTCGGAATATGGGTGATCCATTGTACCTGAACGTGCCCGGATCCACCAGCATGCCTTTTCCATTTTTCGTCAGCGTTATTGCCATGGCGTCGGCATGGCCATGATTGTAAAGGGGAGCCATTCCCAGAGGGCCGTGGTCAAAGGTCAAATTAACGCCGTTCTCTAGACTTATGACGCTGTATCCTGTGTTTTCAAAGACCTCCAGGGGCCGTATCTGCTTTTCTGCAACCCTCCGGACAGGATGGATTCCAGGAGCAACGGCATGACCGTCATCACTGTCCCCGATAGCAGGACAGGACGTCATGCTGTCACCGAAAGCCTTCAAGAAGCGCTCTCCTTTTTCCAGCAAAGCCTTCAGGCTGCCGCAGTCCTTGATCCTGTTTTTTTCAAGAAAGTCCGTTGCAAGCCAATAGAGGTCCAGCACGAACCGATGGTAATTCAAAGACTGCTCGTTCGGACCCCCATCCTCCATGATCTGATGTCCCAATTCCTGTTCAAGAAGTTCGAAACCCTTTTCCAGCCAGGCCCTCCCCTCGGACAGGTTATGGAAAACAGACCCGGCAAAGATAAGGCCCACAGCTTCGGTAATGGTATGATTCCCGAGCGAGGAATACAGGGAGAGCTTGTTCGATATCAACCAGGCATGCTGATAAATTGCAGCAAGTATCTTTCGGAACGTATTTTCATTAACCGGTACCAATTTGAGCAACGAGATGAAAACAGGGATACGAAGGCCGCATTCCATGGCCGAAGTGTAATGATTGCCGCGTGGGAAGGGATTTTCATCTATCCAATTCAGGACTTCCCTTTTCGCAAAAGCATCCACCCTTTTCTCTTCTGCGGGGGGGATCTGCTCTTTCAACAGCGTGGCAGTCAGGACCGCCACGTGCTGCAGTCTCGCCGGTTCCCATCGCGCGCGAATGTCTGTTTCTTCAAGACCGGAGTCACCGAGTGTATATTTTTTCCCGTTCAATATCCTTTCTATCTCGACGGGGGATGCACTTAAGACAAGATCCGGCAACTCCAGGTTCTCAAAACACGGCAAATCAAACCTTTTCAACCTGTTTTCGATATTTGAAATTGGAGAGACATGGATACGGATAATCTTGACTTGTTGAAACACTCTTGTCAGCAGTTCCGCAACGGAGGCGTGCTTTATGCGCAGAAGATAAAATCGCACTCTGTTTTTTATGGATGCGATCAATGTAAACCCATTTCATTCTTCATCAAACGGGGCATAGACATCCATCACCCGTCCTTTTTGAATGGACTCCAGAATCTTGAAGGTAACCAACGAAGTGCTGTAGAGTTCTTCAAATGGAATGGGCATGGGCTTTCCATTCAATACGGCATCGATAAAGGCAGCCACCTCCGTTCTTTGCCCTTTATCCTGACTTAAGAGCTTTTTGGTTTTTTTCCTTCCATTGGCATGAATCGACAATTGAACGAAATCATCCAGAACAGCAGTGCATCCGTGGGCAAAAAATTCTATCATTTCCTTCGGCAGGCTCTCGTCGCCGTTGGCGAAGTAGGAAATGGTTCCTATTGAACCGTTCGAAAAGGATAGCGAGATAATCAACGTGTCATTCAGATGTTCGGGATCGTCAAGCACGTGGGCATGGACGGAAACGGGCATCGATCCGTTGATATAGGTCAGAAAATCCACAAAATGGCAAATCTCCCCGACGATCCTCCCGCCACCGACATCAGGATCCTGAATCCAGGAATCCGCGGGAATGGCTCCCGCATTGACACGATAGGTCATGGCCATCGGCCCTTTACCCAGTTGCTCCTTCAGCCTGGCGGCTAAAGGTGAAAATCGCCTGTTGTAACCCACTATGAGAACCGGGGACCCACCCCCTGACTCTGGATTTGCGGCGTTGGACATCTGAATCCTTATCTCTTCCAGTTCAGAAGGGGTCAGGCACAGGGGTTTTTCCACGAAAACGTGTTTCCCCGCCCTCAGCGACTTCAGCACGTAATCACCATGGGTATCGTGGCGTGTGGCTATAAAAATCGCATCGATTTCCTCGTTCCCAAGGATATCCTTTTCGTCTCCCGTACAGAACTCGAAGCCGAACCGTTCTCCCGCCGAACGCGCCCCTGGCCCGCTCGCCGTCATGACCCCCTTCAGAACAACATCGCCGCCTTTCGGTATATTCGGCAAAAGATGGCTCTGCGCATATGAACCGGCACCAATAAAACCGACACCCACCCCACCAGCCTTGCGTCTTTCAGCCTCTGAAGTGCGCAAGGGTATGCGGGCCCTGTCGATTTTTTTATTCGTGTCATATTCGATCAGTATTCCTATAAAAGGTTCTGATTTGGCCATCATCATGTCATAGGCCTTCGGGGCATCATCCAGCCTGAAGGTATGAGTGGTCAGGTAGCTTACATCGATCTTCTTTCTGTAGATAAGGTCCTGAAAAGCCTCCATGTTGCGTTTTTCGGTCCAGCGTACGTAGGCCGGAGGATAGTCGATGCCCTTTTCCTCGTAGACAGGGTCGTACCGCCCCGGACCATAGGAGCACGACATCCGCAGCTGCAATTCCTTTTTGTAATAATGAGGCTCCCTGTCAAAGCCGGTGGGAACGGCCCCTACGACCACGACAGTACCTCTTTTGCGGGCCAGCGCTCCAGCGAAATTGATCGGGTCCAGGGAACTTGAAGCGGCCGTGATAATGACGGCATCACAGCCTATCCCCCCGGTAGAACCATGTATCAGCTCCTCTATGCCTTCGGCATCCCTTGACAAGGCAAGATCAGCACTTTGTCTTGACGCGACATCTACCATATCTGGGTCGATGTCGATCCCGATTGCCTGAATGCCGGAAGCGCGAAGAAGGAGGCAGGTCAACTGGCCCAGGAGGCCCAGGCCGATCACCGCACAGCTTTCGCCCATGCGGAGGTCTGCCTGCCTGACACCCTGCATGGCGATAGCTCCCAGAGTATTATATGCAGCCTGCCTCAGATCCGTGTCCCGGTGAAGCTTGACACAAAGGGCTTCCGGAACGTGGACGACCTCCGCGTGGCTGGCAGTCAGTCCTCCACAGGCCACGACATCACCTGCCCTGATGCCTCCCGCCGCCTGATCCGACCGGGGCGTTTCGATCACTTCGCCGACGCACGAATAGCCGAGGGGAGAGTATGAATCCAGCTTTTTCATGACGGCGCGGTAGGTTTGAACGGGACCCTGGGCTCTCACCGTGTCGAGAACCTGCTTTACCTGCTGCGGGCGTTCCTTTGCCTTTCCCACAAGCCCTTTTCTGGCTGATTTGACAGTACTGCCTTCGGTACCGGCGCTTATCAGGGAATAATGGTTTCTGACCAGGAGATGTCCCTTTGCGATGCCTGGAATGGGCACTTCCAGGACTTTCATGTCCCCTGTCTTCAGTTTCTGCATGATCTGCTTCATACCTGGTTATCGAATGCCTGCGATTTTTTCTTCTGCCCCGGCCCCATTGATTGATGACTTCTCATCACCCTGTAATTTGCCTGAATATTTCATTTAATCTTTCTGCAACTTTTTTTGAACTCAACTCCTCGACCGTTGCGGATACCGCTTTTCTCTCGTAATTTCGTTCCCGGGTCTGCATTATCCCTGCCGCTATGCTTTCTATGGATGTATCGTTCAGCAGCACGCCGTTTTCCCCAGTTCGTACAAGATCCGGTATACCTCCCACAGCAGAAGCGACGACAGGCGTGCCACACGCAAGCGCCTCAAGAATAACCATCGGAATCCCTTCCATTTTTGAAGGCAGGGCGAGCACATCGGCGGCATTGTAATATTCATGAAGCCTGTTATGCTGTATCTGACCCAAAAAATGCACTACGGGACTCAAGTTGAGAGTATTTATCAGCTTCCTGACGGTTTTCGCCTCCGACCCGTCGCCGGCTATAAATAAGTGTACAGGAAGTTCTTTCTGTAAAAGAACTAGAGACTTGACCAGCCTGTCAACCTGCTTGATCTCCTCCAGCCGGCCTACAAAAAGGATTACCACATCGGCTTCGGCAATTTCGTGGTGAGACCTGGCTTTGCTCCTGGCTGCGGTGTCCGGTCTGAATTGATTCATATCAACCGCATTCATCAACAGGCTTGTTTTTCCTCCGGCCCCTGATTTTTCAGCCTGAGCCCTGCACAGCCTGTCTATTGCGATCACCCAATCCGCACGATGGTAGATCTCCCTGTGCATCTGGTCGAACAACCTGGCGAGTAACCTGTTGCGCGCCCAGTTGAACTTTGCCGTCGCCACAGGATTTCCAGAACCATGCTGATGAAAGACCACCTTCTTGCGATTCCTGCCGTAAATGAAGGGTAATGTACATTCCGGCGAATGAATGTAAAGAATATCCATATTGCTTTTTAAAATTCTTCCTCGGTTCTTCAGATAGCCCGTCAAGGCCTTCAGGCGGAGAGGAAAAGCGCTTGGGAAGTCTATGGGATAGGTTGCGATAAAATTAATGTTCCTTTCAATCTCGTATGTTTTCCAAAGTGCCGTTCCATTTGCCCCGCACCCGAAGACGGTCAAGCTGCCCTTGATATCCCTTGCCACGTTCTGGATGAAACCGCTGCCCCCTCCGAACGGCAGACGCTTAATGAAATCGTTCGGGGTTATGATCCCGATAGAAGGCTCGTTCACCGGTCCGTCCCCCGCATGATGTTACTCATATCCTTTCGGAACTTCCCTATCTTTTATATTTCAACCTTCACGTCTTTCAACCGGTCACGAGGCTGGCTAAAGCTGAAAAAATCAGCTGCCTTTTTTCATCGAAAACTGTGAATACAGCAAACCGATGAGGAACCATAAAAGTTGCGCCATCTGAAACCTCACTATATAGCTGTTGCTCACAAAATTCATCAACATAACGGACATTATAACAATTAAGCCAAATATTACAACTTTCCTGTCAAGCGAACTGCGGGCAATGTTGTAAATCACGGACAGATAAATCAGGATGTACAATACGAGTCCTATGACACCTGTCATGATCATCAACGATAGATAGTCATTGTGAGAACCGACCCAGGCTTTGTACCTCTCCCCCGGGACGTTTTGAAGCTCTTTCCCCAGACCAACCCCTAATATTTGTCTTGTTATCGGCATCCTGGAAAATATTTCCATGTTATATTTCCAGATCCATATCCTCCCACTCGTTGCCGTATTTAGATCGACTTCTTCAGTATGCTTCGAAAAAGCCCTCTCCTGAAAGACAATATTTTTAATATCGTCATAAAATAGAGGCGATGCAAACAGCAATGCTGTAAGTAATATAAAAAATATCCTTCTTTTCCAAAAAAACAATTGACTGAACCAGAAGAAGATACCGCCTAAAAAAACGGTTCTCGTGTATGTCTTGATAAGACATAAGATGCTCAAGAACAACAGCGTATATCCCAAGACTCTAAAAAAGCTCTTTTCTTTAACCCATAATAAGTAGAGAACGAAGCAGTATGAATAGAACAGCATCAGGTGAGCCAGTGTATGAACGCCCGATGACAGTCCTGCCTGGCGCTCCACCATGCTACCGGTAATCTGGATTTCAGATGTTCCGGAAAGGATCATAACCGTACTTCCAATAACGGGAACGATATAACCCAAGAAGAGAACTTTTATTGTAAATACGGCACTTTCTCTGTTTTTAATGATATTCTTTGTCAGGAAAAAGGGAAGAAAAGGAAATATCATCCGAATAACATCACGATAATAGCTGCCCCAGGCAAAGCTCAGAATGCAATATATCGAAAAAAAGATCATTAAGCTGGAAGTTACATCCAGTTCTATTTCCTTGAATTTGATAAACAGTGCGATAAGTATCAAGTAGGACATCAAAATGCCGAAAAGATCGAGAATACTGACGCCTGCGATAACGGGAAACGATACCGTTATAGGTCTAAAAAATGCAAAAAGCATTAAGACAATCATACTCATATTAATAGATACGGCATGTTTCCCTTGATCCAGTTTGTCTGTAGTCGGTGAAATCATATGAGCTGCTTACCAATTTTTTTGGTTCGATACATTTTTCTTTCGGCCCTTCGTACCGTGTTTCTCACTCTGCCAAATTATTTTCCGTATCTACACCCTTTAGGCGTCCTTTTTTCGACGAGATAAAACCATATAGGTCATGATAGTAATTATGATAAAGTCTACGATATAAGCACATACCATCGCAATCATTGAGCCTGATATTGAAAAAATATTATACAGATAAAAGAATAATATAATATTTATCATTAACGTAAATATTGAAGTAATGGCCGCTAACTTTGGGTGTCCTATGCCTTGCAATATTCCCTTGTTCGCTACCGAAAAAAGTCTGAATGGTAAAGCAACCATCAGTATGCTCAGGTAATTGAATGCGTTACTATAATCAGGTTTTTTAAAAAGGAATAATATTATATCGTGACTCCAGGGGATCCGAATTAATATAGCAATTGAAATTATCGTTAAAAGCGAAACAACAAAAAAATCGCGAATACCTAACATATGCACTTTCTGCTTATTTGTGTCTTGCCTCGATACTTGCGGAATTAAGACTGTTGTTATAGCACCAAAAGCCATCTGAAATATTCCATAAATCAGAATAACAATGTTGAAAGCTGCTAAATCCGTGGGGTTCTTGTGTGATATAATCATATTCCCACTTAGCAGAATACCCGCATTCATGAGGTCTGTAAGGCAAACCCATCTTGAATAGTCGAAAAGCTTCTTGGCTATCGACAGACTGATTTTCTTTTTTCTGGTAACGATTCTCACGTTAGACTTAATAATTACGGTGTTGGAAATTAAATATATTATTAGTGATGCAATCGTAAAAAGTACGAATACGGCTGATAGATTAATTGATTTCATTATAAATATAGCCAAAACCAGGACAAGAAGCTTTGACAAACCACTGCTAAGTTCTACCATGGCGGACAGTCTGAATTTTTCGAAACCCTTTAAATAACCGTCATTAACGGTTACAAGCGACATTGGTAATAAACTGATCATAAAAACAGTTATATAAATATTTGAATAGACCCCTTGACTATTCGTGATCAAAATACCGACAATCATGCCTACAAATGCGAATATACCTGCCATAATGAAGGCATGGCGATAGTAATTCCATGCATCTGAAAGTTGATTCATTGCCTTGAATTTACTAACGTTCCAAGAGACGGCAGCATAGAGATCCAGATGAGAAAAAACCAGGACCCAGTTAAAAACGGCCATAGCGAAAGCAAATGAAGCATAGTCCGAAACACTCAGTTCGCGTATGATTATTGTATTATAAAGGAAAACAAAGAACCTCGATGAAATTACACCTGCCAGTATTATTGATGAATTCCTTAGTGCTTCTTTCCACATATTAGTTAATAATATGAAAGATTTTGTTACTCCTCCGTGCTCATTAATTCCCCTCCCGCATTTGATCGTTTCCAAACAGTCCAGGAGGCCGTTCGAGCCTGATCCGTACTATCAGTTTAAGTAATTCCTTCGCCTATCAACCACTATTCGTGCAGAAATATTATTATTCAATAGCACCTGGCTCTTTGACGGTGCTGATAATATGAACGAACTTGCCATTTTCTAATTTCCTAAGCCTCGTTACATATTCGATTTTAATTGCCATCCCGGGTTTAAACTTTGTTTTAAAATGTTGATAGAATGCCTTTTCTTGTCTCTCTCCATATAGTGGCGATTTGATAATCAGGATCTTGACTTCCCCTTTTTTCTCTTGGATGTACTGAATGCCTTCAATAACTTCATAAAGATCGCTATGAAGATTTAATGCAGTGGTCGTTATAAATGTTCCGTCTGGATTGTACAATTTGTTTCCGCTCCAGCGACCGCTGATGCTCCTGATAAGAGATACTTTTCGGTTACAATCAGGGCAATAATCTCCGACATACTCGGCAAAGTCGCCTGTACGGTAACGGATGAAACACATTGCAGGATTATGGAATCCAGTTCCCACCATCTCACCAAAACGACCTGGTTCGCGAATGACTTTGCCATTTTCGTCAATTAACTCAAAGTATCCATATGTCGGTTCGATGTGATAGATGTCACTTGTCTGGCAATAACCAGCCAAGATCAGCTTTTCGCTGTGCCCATACCAATTATAAAATCTTATTCCTAATTTATTTTGTATAAGTGCCTTCTGGTATTCGAATATATTTTCTGACCCGGACAGAAAGGCCGATATCATGGATGTATCGTATTTTCTCGCATATAGAAACCTTGAAAATTCATAGGCTGTTGATGGATAACAATGAATGAAACGAATTCGAAATTTCTTTATCGTTCTATATATTATTTCAAAATATTCATCGTTAAGATTGAATCCATCAAAAATGAATTCTCGAGTGATTGGATTGATGATATATTTTTTTTTATCGAGTTTGTGATTTCGAATGACCGCTCTTGGGTTGAAACGATATCCTATAGAACTCCACAAACTGTGCATGGTAGCCATTTCAACTATATAGCGGCGTTTTGGCATAATTAACTTGAGCGGTTTTCCACTAGTGCCTCCCGTCGTACCTCGGTCATAATCGCTTGGATTAATTTCCGGATTAATGAATTCCTCATAATGATTTAGAACAATATCCTTATCTATAAAAGGCATCGATTCCTCAAAATCCTTAATTGATTGTATTCTTTTCAGACTTGAAAATCTTTTTTTATAATAAGGTATTTTTTCAATTGCATTATTAACTTTTTCCAGTAAGAGAGGTATTGCATCATATTCATGAAATGACTTTTTTAAAATATTTTTATAATTTTTATATTCATTTCCATAAATAAAATTAGGATTTTTATTTAAACGTAATAAAATATAATTTGTTGTGTTCGGAAGTTTGGATATGTATTGAAAGATATTCGCTTTCATTTTAGACACCTTGTGGTAGAATTATAGTGTTTCTCAACCTAGCCAGGGAACGCCAAGGATGTTCCTATGACGGGATTGTGCCCCGTGCCACCCTGGTGTGCTGCCGATGCATCATGCTGGCTCTTACCAATAGGATCCAACTGGCCCTGGACCTCATCACGGGTATGGCAGGGAACTGATCCGCTCCCTGATTGACCGGTTTGATGAATGGAAAGGTTCTGGACAATTATTATAGACTCCATGAGGTTGCTGCAACCTTTAAGACGGTCCATCGAGACAATCGAATTGGAACTTTAAAAGAACCGTTGATAAAAGAGGCCGCTTAAAACATAACACCCAAGAGAGGCTGACTGTCCGGGAAGTTGCTGCCTTTGCGGTTTCAAGAATTGTTCGCGAAAATGTTTCATATTGTTTTAATTCAGCATTTTCTTTGTTATAAAAAACCATCAAACTATCTTAAGGTTCAGAATGCTTGTTTTTTCAGGACGGGCATATCTATCGCAAACTTATATATATCCATAAGTATTTGGTAATTTCTCTCTGATGTATAATGAGTGAGGTAAGACTCCCGAGCATGACGTCCCATTGTTTCACATAGATCTCGGTCGTTAATTAGTCGGTGGGCCTTTTCTTGTAAAGCTCTTGTGTCGTATGGAGAATATAAAAAACCATTGAATCCTTCTCTAACCATCTCTCTCCTGAATCCCAGGTCCGTTGCAAGCAGGGGTTTGCCTAAAGCCATTGCTTCTAACAGAGTCAAGCCGAAACCTTCATACCAGACAGACGGAAAGACAAAAAAACTGGATTTTGCCACATGTTCGAGCACCTCTTCGTGCGGTAAAGCTCCTTCAAAACTGATGGCGGGCGCCGCCTTGCGGCGAAGAGACGCCATCAGCGGCCCGTCACCAATGATCTTCAAGGGATAGTCGATTTCCCGCCAGGCATCGACCAGAACGTCCACTCCCTTTTCCCGCGACAGGCGCCCCACGAATATGGCACCGCAAGGTTCCTCATGGGAAGTCACAGAATGAATCGGGTCGTCGATGAAATTCGGCTTAACATGAACGCGCTCCTGGGGCAGTCCGGCGGCCACGAATTTGGATTTTCCAAAACCCGTCAAGGCAATATAGGCATCCACCCACGGAACGAGCAGTTCCCGCTTTCGAGTTGACCAGTAAAGATAAAATTGGGCCAGATTTTTTATCATATTAGACGATGCACAACGACGCCAGATCATTCTGTATGGAGAACCATCCAGGCAATCTTCGCATATGCGGCCGTTTCGCAGGAACTGGCCGGCGGGACAGGCCAGGCGGTAATTATGCAGGGTCAAGACTGCCGTAACGCCAAGGTCACTGGCGGCGCCGAATATCGATGGGGACAGGAGATATTTATAATTGTGGACATGCATGAGTTTTGGTTTAAATCGTTTAATCTCCCTGGACACCGCATCATATCCTTCCCTTGACCAACCAATATTCGAAAACGCCTGAAACTTACCGATGACTCCCCGCTCTTCGATTTCCGAATTGCAACGTTCGTATACTTCAACGTCATGGCCGTGTGACCGAAGAAGCTCCGCTTCGGCATGCATGACCATCGCCTCACCGCCAACTGCAAAATCACCGTAATGGTTGTGGACAATCAAGATCCGCAAGATCTCACCTTTCTGAATCGCCTACTTGCCCTTAACTGTATCCGATACCTCGGGACCTTTTCGCACATCAACTTTTCAACATCATCCTTGGTATCGAATAACGACACTTGCTTTTTGACCGAAGTTTAACAGTTGCCGAAAAATTGAATGGCTATTTCGGTGCTATAAGACCTTTGATTTTTCTCTTGGCAACGCATTTCGCTCTTTGACAGCCTCATGGTCATCATGGCGGCACTTCCCGGATCACCTGGGGAATGGCAACCCTGACAGCCTGGAACACCTTTCCGCAGACGCCGGCGCACTCGGTCCGGACGGCGAGTTTTTTGCCGCTTTCCTCAACGGTGACCTCCTGGAGGGCCTCCAGGTCCTGCTTGATGTCGAGCCATTCATAAAGGAAACCGGTTTTCTCCAGGCGGTTGTAAAGCTCCTTTTTGAGAAGCAGAGCCAAAAAGCTGCAAAACACATGGCCCCGGATGGCCTCGTCCTTCTGGTGATAGATGGGCCGGGTTTCCAGGATGCTCTTCATCTCCCGGAAAAGCTGCTCCACATCCAGGAGCTGCTTGTACTTGAGAGCCACCGTTTCCGCCGGGAGATCGGTGTTCGTTCGAAGGACCCACTTCCCGTCATACCGGGCGTCTTCCTTCACCTTGTCCTCGTCGATGAAGAAGTTTCCCCTCTTCACCTTGAGATACTTCCGGAAGCCCGAGTTCCCAACGAGCGATCCGGGGGCCTTCTTGATCTTCTCCCGGAGGGATTCCAGCACCATCTCCCGGTCCCGGGCATCCTTCCTCGCCTCCTTGGGATTACAGCAGACAATGTACCGGCGGTCTTCAACGAGTACTTCCTTCACCTGCAGGGGATCGGGGTCCTTCGGCGCCCCCTCCCTGTGGACCTCCCGGTACCGGCCGGCCCGGGAAAGAACCTCCTCCCGGACTTCCTTCGTCTTTCGCATCCGGACCCCGAGGATGTAGGGCACGTTCTCTTCTTCCAGTCTTGCCAGGTTCTCTTTGCTCACCATGCCCCGGTCGGCGACGATGCAGCACTCGCCCACGTAAAACCGCTCTTTCAACCGATCCCTGACGGGCAAAAGCGTCGTCACATCCGCCGCGTTCCCCGGCCACATCTCCGAGCACACGGGATTGCCCTCATCGTCCAGAACGGCGCCCACGACCATCTGGTTCAGGTCCGGCCGCTTGTCCTTGGAGAAGCCTCTCTCCCCCAGGGTCTCGCCGCCGTCCCCTTCGAAGTAAAGAGACGTCGTATCGAAGAAGACCATGTCGAGGGACGTGAAGAGATCCCGCCGGCGGCGGAAAAGGGCTTCCTCGATCTCGTCCTTGACGCACCGGGGCGAAAAGGGTGTGGCATCCCTCTGGTCTTCCGCCTCCTCCCCCAGAAAGGCCATGGCCCGGTAAAGGTGATGGAGGGAAAGATCCTCCGATCCTTCGATCCGGTGGTTCTCCTTCCACTTCTCGCAGGACCGGTCGGAACCGGAAACGAAAAGACGATGCAAAACCGTAAGAAAGACCGCCCGCTCCACATCGAAACCGAACTTCCGGTCCCGGAGCCTGGCATGGATCGCCTTCCTAATGCCGAGTTCCTCCCAGAGCCGGCCGAAGATGAGAGAAGGGCCGATACGCGTTCCCGTCGCCCTGGCATCGCCCCGGGCGGACAAAACGAGGAGCGCCTTCTCGGAGAACCGGGCCAGGGAGCGCACCAGTGGCTCAAGCTGTCCCTTTTCCCGGAGTTCCGAAACGGAGCCGAGATGGGCGATGACCCGCTGGCGGGTCTTGTTCCCCTCCCGGCGGTTTTCCACGATCTGGAGGTATTCATAGGGGCCTGATTTTTTAATCCGTGCAAACATGGGGCGCTCCTTCTTTCAGTCACCCCATATATACAAATATTAACCTCTTAGTCAATAATAAATACAACATATATAGGCACCACGTTTTTGGAAATTCATCGGAAAATGGACCACCCGATTCCATGATTACAAACCTATTTTTCCCGTCCAAAATATAACTATGTGGCGGACTGATAGCCAGGCGCTCCATGATCAGTCGCTGAGCTTTGGTGATATCGTTTAGGATTTGCCCATACTTACCGGAGTAGCGCACCCTTGCTGACTTTTTACGATGTCGTCATTTATTGAAACGGATTATTATACTCCAAACACATGTGGATCCATTTTTACTGTTCCATCGCAGTGATCGCTGCATAACGATGACCTCCAGACTTCAGGTCGTGGTAAAGCGCGAAGGCCGCCACACCGTGGGAGGCCGTGATACGAATGCTACCACTGGCGCAGGACCCTCCCTCGAGAAGTTCTGACAGGCGATAGCTTCCGCTCCCGTTTGCCGACAGGGTGTACGCTGGGCTGACACGGATCGACTTTCCATTGGAATCAAAAAAGGCCAAATTCAGGGTCGTCTCCGAATCGTGGGGGTTGCATAAGTAGACGACGGTATCCCAGGTGTCGTCCTGGGCCACATGGGGAACATACAGTGTCGTCGCAGGCCGGGATACAAAGGGAATGTCGAACATGATCCTGTCACCCGCATACATCGCAACAAAACCCAGACCCGTGAGCGGCTCATTGGAGGAAATCTTTACCCAGCCTTCCCCCAGGCTCATGAGAAAGGCCGTCTGACCATCGGCGGGGATTGTCCTCGTCTTTGAACTGAAGGAAGTCCCATCCTGTCCAATGCCGGTTACGGTGACGGAGGCACTCCCCATAACACTTCCGTTCCTGAGAGCCACCCCTGTCCAATAGCCGTTTGTTGAAAGAGCATAGGGCAGATAATAGTTGTAGAGGCTTTGTACAGCCGTCGTGGGGGGAATCATCGCACTGATTCCAGCATATCGATAACCTCCCGACTTCAGGTCGTGGTACAGGGCAAAGGCTGCCACTTCCTGGGAGGCTGTTATCCGTGTGCTGCCGCTGGTGTAGGATTTCCCGGCGAGAAGATCGGACAGGCGGCAGCTACCGCTACCGTTTGCCGGAATGACATACCCGTGGCTGATTCGGATCAAAATTCCGTCTGAATCGAAAAAGGTCAGATACAGGGTCGTTTCCGAATTTTGGGGATTGCAGAAGTAAATAACGGTGTCCCAGGTGTCGTCCTGGGCCAGATGGGGAACATACAGCGTTTTTGCCGGCTGGGATTCAAAGGGAATGTCGAACATCAGCTTGTCACCTGCGTACATCGCTACAAACCCGAGACCCGTGAGCGGCTGATTTGAATTAATCCTCACCCAGCCTTCACCCGAGCTCATGAGTAAAGCCATCTGGCCCGCGGCGGGGATCATCCTGGCCTGCGAACTGAAGGATGAGCCGTTTTGGTCAAATCCGGTCACGTTAACGGAGGCACTCGCGGTACTGCTTCCATTCCTAAGAGCCACTCCCGTCCAGTAGCCGCTACTCGAAAGAGCGTAGGGCAGATAATAGTCATGTGAGGTAAAAAACCCATATGGCCCAATCTCGGCTCCGTCAGACCACGCACCCGTCACATCATCCGTGATGTCACTCCATATCAGTTTCCCGGCATAATCGTACTGATCCCCATCACCGTCGGAGAAGGGAATAAGACCGGCGTTGATCAGGCATGATTCAGAAGTAAGTCGGTAATCCGGCTCAGGCATTGTCCGGCTGTAGGTACCGTCCTCATCGTCAATCCAAAGGCCGCTGTTCTTGATATGGTCTGCAAGTTTCTGAGCGGACATGACCTGTATATGTAATTTCTTCCACTCATCAAACAGGTATCCCCATTCGGCTATGCTTATATCATTCGTACCATGGCCCATTGCAACCAGGATGCCACCACGCCTTGCCAGCATTAGGCCTATTTTCCTGGCGAGGGAGCGAGTTTCGGCTTCATCTGCTCCAGTCAACAAATTTCCACCAATAATATCCACCCTGTATAGATCAATGTCATCTTTCCAAAGTTCTTTCAAAAACGAATCCTCAGATTGACGGGCAATCTCAAATCCCGCATCTATCGTGGCGGTCCTTGAGACGGTATTCACCGTATTATATGGTGCTCCCCAGGAGTTAACGGCATAGGTTGTGCCGGTCTGCGGATCGGTGATATTGCCATCTCCATTTATTACAGTGTTGCCGAGATAAGCGGCAGCATCGACCATCTCTGATTTATATAGCCCTTTACTCGTATCCGTGGCCAGAAGATCAACTTGGTTCGTAGCTGTTCCGTTTGCGATCACTTCCCCATAGGCATAACTGTAAATCGTCCCTGCGATAGCAGATGTAGCATAGGCCTCAGTCGGAGTTACCGTTGCACCTAACCCTTCGAGTTCCGTCTTTATTGTAGACAAGGATTTCGTCTTGAACCCCGTTACACTTCCGCCACCTGACAGGGTGATGGTTCCGGTGCTTCGATCAATGGTAATGGTTTCCGCTCCTTTGGTGACATCCCATAATTTCGTGCCGTCAGCTACCGTCATATCGCTATGGCTATGGCTGTGCAGGCCCACCTCAACGACGCCCCTCTCAACGAGGTCACGCAAGGATTCGTATTCTTCTGTCGTGTCGATATGACATGTTTCCGTAAAAAAAGTGCCGGTAACGCCGTAGCTATCTAATACCGCCTCCCAGGATTCGACGACACTAAGGTTTCCAAAATCATCAATGCAAGGAACTATCAAACCGCCCGGAATACTGAGAAAAGCGGGGTTTGTATGTGTCTTGATATTATTTGAGTCGTTGTCTGCGTCCGAGTCAAGTCCAGTGCCGACAGTATAGGGATTCTCCCCTATCCATGAATTGCTGACATTGAGAGTACCACTGGTCTTGAATACAACATCACTGGAGAGATGTGAAAAACATCCGTCTATAAAACAATTCCTAATGTTCGTGGTTCCGGTGCTTGTAACGATCGCAACATTCTTGGCATCTATGATAATACAATTAGAAATGTCATTCGTCCCAGAACCGTACAGTATCCAACTGCCAGTATAATTGTAATCAGATCCTTCTTGGGAAATACAACTTACAGCCGTTAAAGCTGAATCCCCATCTGTATATATCGGATAGTTATTATTATCAGAGCCGAAGAACCGACACCTATAAAAACTGGTGGCATCGCCATACATCCTTACCATAGTGCTTGTGTGACGGGAAGCATCAACAAAGTCAACATCTTTGAAGATCCAATTATCGCAACCATCAGACTTATACACAATAGTATTCGTTGTGCCTCCGGGCATAAGTGTTAAGTCCTGAAAGGTTATGTTGCTGTTGCTGTTTGTTCCGTAAACGGTATGACCAGTATCGGGGTCTATAATTGTCAGCCCCCGTCCCGACCCTATTACAGTTGTGCTGGAGTGTGCCTGACCCGAATCATCAAAGTACATATAGCAGGAACCTTCGTAAGTGCCTGCAGCGATATAGATCGTATGTGGCCCCGGATTTCCTAGGATGTCGATTAAGTCAACGACGGTTTGGGGATTTTGTGCTGCTTTTTCCCATGTATCATAGGGATCAGTGTTGCTCCCTTCTGTCGATACATGGTATGTGGCCCCCCAGCTGGTTATGGGAAATAAAAAAATCAAGAGGATCAATATTCTTTTCATGTTTTCAGTCGCCTTCTTGTTTTTTCCAGATATTACGGCTCGACAAAACCCTGAAGGCAATTTCCACAAATTAATTGACATGACCTGCGTCTCATCCCGAATCGCCCTGGTTTTCCGAGATATCCGTCTTTTGCCCGGCAAGCGTATCCGGTGGTTTCTGAGCGAGGTTCGAATCACTTCGCCACGGCCGGAAGACAGATTTACTTCTGTCTGATCAATGACTCAGCAGGTATATTGTCGTGAAAATCACCTATGCTGTCATGGGCATTTTAAAAGATGACGATAACACGTAATTTTTCCCTTTTTTTAGCACGTGATTCGTCCAGTGTCCAGGATGGTGTTCCCGATGGTGGCGGATGGGACGGATGTATGTTTTGCAACAGATCCGACGGAAGTGATTTGAGAGGTTTCTTTGTGCGAAGCCGACTGCTTTTATTATCCGATGAAGGGCACGACTGAGTGTGCTTCACTTAAGGCGTGCCCTTCATCGTTAAGAAGAAAGAGGAATCCGTTATCATGAGCTTTCTAATTGCCAATTTTAAGATTTGAGGGTGGTTTAATCTCACTCACATTTGAATATACATAGGCTCCCCTATCCCAACTTCCGAAAACATTTTGATTAACGGTCGCAACCTTCGGCTGAATCAATGACCAGTCCGTATTGAGGGGGTCGAGTACTTCGGAAAAGGTAAAACTGTACTTCCTACCTTGAATCGTGATTGTTGGAAGTGCCGAATCGTTGATGCTCAAATTTTCCCCTGAATCAATACATGGAGAGCCGGCGAGCAATGCAAAGTTACCGTTGCCTGCACTGCTAAAGATGGGATTACCGGCAGTGTCATGTACACCGTAGCCGCTCGGTAAATTTGGACTGTTCCAGGGGCAAGGTGTACACTGGGTACCATCGTAATAAACCATCGGTGTGTGCCCGGAAGAATAGTGGTGATTGTAATCGATCTTCATGTCGCTCAGGAAGCTCATGGATATATTGATATATTCGGTTCCATTGGGCCGCGAATCGATTACGACGTTATTTTTGACATTCACATTTTTAAGAGTGCTTGCAGTGCCGCCGAAGGACGTATTTATACCGTAGAAATAAGCACCACTATCATGATTTTTCACAGCCCGATAAATTGTGTTGTTATAAATATAGAAATTTTTAAATGTATCTTTGTTCAAAGAGGTTCCATTTATTGATATGCCTCCGCCGCTGGCAGTGCCATTGACAACGTTTCCCCAAACATAGTATCCATCCCCTCCTATGCCCTCATTATCCGCCGACCAGTTCCAGTTCAAATTTATGCCCGCGCCTTCACAGTAATTTCCATGAATTACGCGGTTTCGTCCTTCGCCGCTTATCCTGATAGCATCTCCAGGTGGTGCATATTGATTCGGACCATCGTAGACATCGTAAATTTTGTTAAATCTAATAACAATATCTTCAGTGTAAAGCGGATCATCGTTTTTAAAAGTTATATAAGACCTGTGTGAATCGGAATCCAGACTGTGAATTACATTATTTTCAATCAAAATTCTTTTTGCCCCATTCATATAGATTCCGCTGCCTACATCCGTTAAATTCGAATATATGTGATTATGACTGAAGATAAGATCTTTCGCCATCGTTCCTAATGTATAACCTGGAACCGCACCCCCCTTGTAACCCGCGTCATAATTCACCCATTCTTCAGGTGTAAGTTTCCCGATGTTAGCGAAAGTATTGCCATTGCCTTGAGTACCGCCAACGACAATATAGGAAGGGCAATCGTCGCAGTTGTCTTTGCCGTCTCCGTCGTAATTGTCAGCAACTACAGCAACACCGTTGTTGGACATGCTGGAAATTCGATTCCTATAAACATTTATATGAGATACGTCTCCCTGTATGGTAATTGCGGAGCCAGATGCCTGGATGTCGGAGTCCTGGATTGTTATATGTCCTGTGGGCTTACCCAACTCCCTGATTCTTATTGCACTGGCCTCAGCCCCACCGGGAGAGTTCATCATGCTGTCTTGGCCGTTAATGCTAAGGTTTTTTAATATGAGGTGCTCAATATTAATGATATTGAATATTTTTGAATAATCTTTGATGCTTGTAACGATCTTGGCATTTGTGCCGTCAATTATAATCGGATTAGTCGATGTGCCGCTTCCTTTCGGAACAAAGTTCTTCGTGAAGGTCCCGGATAATTGAACACTATCGCCGGGATCTATCAAAGAAGGATTATCGGTCTGTGACCAATAGGAAGCGTTGTTAAAATGATCTAGACTCCAGGCATTTTCAATGGAGCTTCCGTTTTTCAGACCTGCGCCGTTTTGCGTGACATAATAAGTATCTATGCCAGCGTAAACATATTGAGGTAGGATGATCAACAGCGAAGCGAATAATATTCTGTATAGATACATTTTGATCCTCCTTAGATAAGATTCTGTTAATAAAACTTGCAAATAAAGTGCCATCTTTATAAAAAAACAAAGTGGTCATTTTGCTTGTCTGAACCTCGATTGATATTTTTTTTGTTTCAGTATATGAAATACTGTGAAACCGGGATTACAAATCTGTCCCCCCCGGCGGGGCCCCCACCTAAAAATACTGGTTTTCCATCCGCTTTGTTGGTAAATTGATACGGTAGTCCGGGCGGGCGGCACGGTCTACACGGCTGGCACCGCCGGCAGCGGATCGCTCCGGATAATAAACGCTTAAAGCGGGGGGAGATCATGCCGAAGGTTCTCATCATACACGATGACAGAAGATACGTCAGCGATCTCGAGGAAGCCTTCCCGGACGACCACGAAATTCACCGGTGCCATGACACGGACCTCGAGTCCTGTTTCCAGAGGGAGGAATACGATACGGTTCTCCTCCAGGTCCGGTCTGAGAAGGACCTTGCCCGGCTCAAACGGATCAGGCAGAATTACGCCCACATCCCCGTCATCGTTCTCGGGACGGCCGATGATACGGGCCTTATCGTCCGTTCCGTAAAGGAAGGGGCTTTCGATTACCTGACGCAACCTTTCAACCCCGCGGAAGTCCAGATCTCCATATCGCGGGCCATGGAGTCCCGGCACCTGAGGGACGAGATCGACTACCTCCGGAGAGAACAGGACATCATCTACGACTTCAACAGGATCATCGCGAACAGTCCCGTCATGAAGCAGACGATCTCCACGCTGAAAAAGTTCTCCCGCACCGACTCGACCATCCTGATGACGGGAGAGACGGGAACGGGCAAGAGCTTTCTCGCCGGGGCGATCCACTTCAACAGCCCGAGGAACAGGCATCCGTTCATCAAGATCAACTGCACGAACATTCCCGAGAATCTCCTGGAAAGCGAGCTTTTCGGCCATGAAAAGGGCTCTTTCACCGGTGCCAACAAGACCCGGATCGGCCGGCTGGAGCAGGGGAAAAACGGGACGGTATTCCTCGATGAAATCGGCGAGATGCCCTTGCCGCTTCAATCCAAGCTCCTTCGGTTCCTGGAGGAAAAAGCCTTCGAGCGGGTCGGGGGCAACAAGACGATCCACTCGGACGTCCGGGTCATCGCGGCCACGAACCGCATCCTGGAGGACCAGGTTCATGAAGGCAAATTCAGGGAGGACCTCTACTATCGAATCAACGTCCTCCGGATCAACCTGCCCCCCATCCGGGAGCGGAAGGAATGCATCGAAGACCTGACTGACTACCTGATCAACAGGATAAGCCGCAACCTTAAAAAACGGGTGAAGGGGTTTTCCGGCGAGGTGCTGTCCCTTTTCCAAAACTATTCCTGGCCGGGAAACATCCGCCAGATGGCCAACGTCATCGAGAGGGCGATCATTCTTGAAGAAGAGGATGTGATTCAAAAGGAGAACATCATTTTGCCCGAGCTGCTCCTCGTTTACCCCCCGGAGGAAAAACAACCGATAACGGAAGCGGCCTCCACATCAATCGCCGACAACGAGAAAGACCTTATCCTGAAAGCCCTGGAAAAATCCCTCTGGATACAGAAAGACGCGGCGAAGCTGCTCGGGATCTCCCCCAGATCCCTGAATTACAGGATCAAGGTTCTCGGGATCACACACCCCCGATGGCGGAAACACAAGTCCGCCGACTGAGACTCATGGACGGCCGCTGAGCCCCAATTCCCTCTCGTAGCAGCCCCCTGAGGCCGCAGGGATGGTAAGATTCGTTTCGCTGCCCTGAATGCGGACAACGAGTCTGTGAAACTTGAGCGGTCCCCGGTATGTTTCCATGTCTTTTTCGACAATCCCCACGATGAATCTCAGAAGGGCCTTTCTGAAATCCAAAGCGACGGGTTCAACGGAGATCCAGCTGTCCGTGTCTCCTTCCACCTCGATATCGTAGGCGTTCACTGCAGGGTCCGACCCCTGAATTTTCCTGAAGAGGATGTCGATCAGTCCGAAGGGCGTCAGGAATCGTTTTTCCAGTTCGCCCTCCCGGTTCATCCTGAAGGAAAGAAGGACGAACGGAATTTCCATATGGACACAGTTCATGGAAGTCCTTTTCGGATTTTTCTTTCAGTGAAACCCTTGCCGTCAGAAGTTGCAATAGTCGTACCTTTGCTTCTCGAGGGTCCCGTCGCCTTTCCCGGACCCCTGTGCCCTTTTATCAACGGGACGGCACGTCCGCTGACGTATAAAAAGGATACTTGCCATGACTTTCGTTCCCGTAATATCTTTCCCCCGTTGAAAGAACCGTCCCCGGTAAGGCCGTCTTCCGGAAGTTACGTCATATTTCAATATTGTAATACACATACAACTGCCAACCGGCGCCCCTCCGTACCGGCCGCTTTTTCTTACTTTCGCAATCAATTGTAATCACTGTTTATTAAAGCACTCATCTCCCGGTTTGACCCCCTTCGAACTTTTCCAAATGGCAACCCACAGGGCTATTTCAAAATAGTCAACCAGGGAACATCGATCCAATACATTGATATAACTACACATTAAAAGATGGCATTCATATTGCTTTAAAGGAGGGAAAGAAGACATCATGAACGCTTTTTGAAAATCGCACGCAGACGTCTCATGAACGCGCTCGAAAAAGGCAAACCATCCGAAAGGGTGGGACGCAAAGCCACTGGCCTAAGTCCCCGGCGGGGATAGGGCAGCAGGGTTGCCGGGCAAAGGGCGGCACCTCTCTTCGCTGCTTTTGCTTGGTTACATCGATAGCCGGGAGGTACCGCCATGAAAAACCTGTTCACCGGATCAAGGCTTCGATTCGTCCCGAAAGGGGTCCTTTCGGGAATATTGCTGGTCCTTGTGCTCGGATTCGTTTTCAATTCCGCCCTGGCGGCGGAAGTTCAGCTGGCATGGGATGCCAACGCCGAAACGGATCTTGCGGGATACCGCGTCTATAAGGGCCTGCAGTCCGGTGTTTACACGTCTTCCGTCAGCACCGGCAAGGTGACAAGCGCCACCATGTCCGGTCTCGAGGCGGGAAAGACCTATTACTTCGCGGCGACGGCTTGCAATACCAGCGGCGTTGAAAGCGGCTATTCGAACGAGGTAGCCTATCGGGTGCCCGATGCCGTACCGTCGACCTGGACCATCACGGCATCCACCTCGGGCAGCGGGACCATCTCGCCAGCTGGGACGAGCACCGTCGCCAACGGCAGCTCCCTGACCTACACCATTACCCCCGCCTCGAATTACAGGGTGTCTGACGTCATCGTCGACGGCGCTTCCCAGGGACCGAAATCCTCCCACACCTTCTCCGCCGTGTCGGCCAACCATACGATCAAGGCCGTCTTCGCGCCCATCACCTGGACCATCACGGCCTCCACCTCGGGCAGCGGGACCATCTCGCCAGCTGGGACGAGCACCGTCGCCAACGGCGGTTCCCTGACCTACACCATTACCCCCGCCTCGAATTACAGGGTGTCGGACGTCATCGTCGACA
>Ga0209605_1000624_pt1 | contig 43745 bp, 26 predicted proteins | sample AD_UKC035_MetaG_FD_184408 | JGI IMG/M metagenome (GOLD analysis project Ga0209605, IMG submission 184408) | Active sludge microbial communities of municipal wastewater-treating anaerobic digesters from USA - AD_UKC035_MetaG (SPAdes) (version 2) | ecosystem: Engineered > Bioreactor > Anaerobic >...
GCCGACCGCGCGAACCGACTGTTGATTGCCGCGCTCGTCCACCAGCAACGCTTCCGGCGCGATGGCGGCTACGCGAACCTGCCGCGCCGAAACACCGTCGGTCCACAGCACCGTGGTGGTCGCGTCGCCGCGGTCGAAGGTGACGGCGTTGAGGTCGCCGCGCTGTTCGTGGACCGCGCTGCGGAAGCCGCCCAGCCAGGTCGTCGCGGCGCGCAAGGCGTCGAAGGCAGGCCGCGGCGAGTCGTCAGCGCGCAGCAGGCCAAAGGGCTCGATGGATTCGGGGTGATCGGCGCTGTTGCGCAGCTTGTAGAACTCGACCCGCTCGGCGCCGTGGCTGAAGGCCAGCGCCAGCTCTTGCAACACGAAGGCCGCCTGCTCCTCCAGAGAAACGCGGAAGCGCGGCGCGGACCAGGGCGGCTCCTGCGGGTCCTCTGAGGGCGGCGCGTTGGTCTCGTTGATCCAGACCGCCTTGTCCGCCATGCCGTAGCGCGCCAGCGAAGCGCGCGTCTCCTCCAGCACGTCCACCGTCTGGCGCGGGTTGAAGTAAAGATGGTAGACCACGCCGTCGAAGAAATAGCCCTCAGCCGGCGCGTCCGGGTCGGCGGCGATGACCTCCAGCAGACGGTCCAGGTAGCGTCGCCGGCCGTGCTCCCAGTCCCAGTAGTAGGTCATTCCGCCCACCAACACTGTCAGCGACGGATCGACCCCTTTGATGGCGCGGTAGGCGGTTTTCAGCAGGGTCGCGTAGTCATTCACCGTTCCGTCCCACGTCTTGCCAGGGTGCCCCTCCATCCACACGTCCGGCTCGTTCCAGATGATCCAGGTGTCGATGCGACCGGCGTAGTGCTGCGCCATGCGGCGGGTGAAGGCCTCCCACGCGGCCATGTCGGGCACAGCGCGCGCCGTGTCGCTGCCGTTCGCGCTGGCCCACGCCGGCGTGCCGATCAGCAGGCCCACCACCTCGCGCCCCGCGGCCAGCTCGGCCGCGATCAGCGGATCGGGCACGTTGGCCGGTTTCCAGTCCACCGGGCTGTCGGGCTGAATCACGTCCCAGCGCAGGATAACGCGTGTGAAGCCCGCGCCGGCCTCGCTGGCCGCGGCCGGGTTGACAAAGGTCTCGACGATGCCAAAGCGGGGATCAGGGGGTGCAGCGGCTGCGGGGGCCAGGGGCAGCACCAGCAGCGCCAGCGCGGCCAGCCAGGCATGCCGGCGAAATTGAACTATAAGTGCGAACCGTGACCGTGTCTTCACATTATCCGTTTTCTACGCCCTAGGCTGGTAAAAATCATAGAAACGCTCATATGTTGGTTGCAGATCACGGCGTCGCGAGAAGAGTCTCCAGTGCTTTTCGTGGTCGTTCACGGGTCGGGTCCAGAGCAAGGCCAGCCTCGAATTCACGAATAGCTGCTTGGTGGTCATTGTTGTGCATATACACAAACCCCAGTCTGAAATGTGGGTCAGCAAGATCAGGCGCCAGGGCAGCGGCCCGTTGATAATCAGCAAGAGCACCTTCATAGTTGCCAGATGCCTCTGACAATTCACCACGTCGGATGTATCCCCATGGATTCCCAGGCCACTGGCTGACAATCGCATTGAACTCGGCCATAGCCTCGTCGTGGTGTCCTGCCTTGGTGAGAGATTCCGCCAAACCCATTCTGCTGCGCTGGTCATCGAAATCTATATCCACAAGATCACGATAGATCCGGATTGCGGCTTCGTAGTCACCAGCGTCAGCCAGCTCTTTCGCCAAGGCGACCATCTTTGTTGCGTTGGGCACAGGTCGGGCAGTCTTCAGAGTATCCTTCAATAAAACACGACGCTGGCCGTTCGTTCGCGGAATTGTTAAGCTGATAAAGCCAAAGCGTTCCGGGTCGTCAAGGAATTCCTTGAACTTGCTGTCGTTCTGAAAACGCGCATCATTTTGCAACTGCTCTGGCCAGATCACCATGTTGATGGAATAGCGCTTCAGGAAAGCATCGAAATCGTCATTTTTGCGAGTGGACGGAATCTTACGATAGTTGTCACCCAGATAGATATCATAGGAGAAATCCGGAGAACCCCCAAACGCTACGAAGGTAACAGGCTCCTGGATATCCAGGCGCTTGAGAGCCGAGACGGTGTTATAAATGTCGGTCCTGCCTTGCTTAGGTGCTCCAAAAGTCCAGCCATAGACCGGGCTAGGAGTGATCAAAATGAGCATCACACCGATGATCGCTAGACCTATCACTGATCTGTAAGGCTGTGCATCGATCGGTTTATAGAGAGCGATAGTGTTGGAAACAAGCAAAGCGCCAAGGATGAGAAACAAAATGCCTTGAATCTGTAGATAATGGTAGCGTGGATAGATCAACAACGCAGAAGCCAGTGCGCTCAGTGACACGAACAAAAACAACAGTCCAACGAGACAAACATGATGAGAGTTTTGCACATTATGTAGCGCTGGCAACAACGGTGGTGTGCCGCTGGGCTTCACCCCGGATGTCATCGAGCGTCGATACCGAAAATTGTACCCGATACTGATGGCAATCGCTAAGAGTACCAGGCCAACGAGCAAAAAGTTGACAGTCGTCTCAACGGACTTTGAGGAGAGTTGTTTCAAGAAGGGGGGATCGAAGACCGTGTCGATCAAGCTTCCAGGATAGTGTGCTGCATTGGTGAGTATATGTCGTACCAGCATCCTGGGGTTCGCGCGTGCGACTTGAAGCATCGAATCAGCCTCCCCGAAGACCTCTTGCATAATTGCATCGTTGTTCACCCAGGGGCTGGCTGTAGAAGCTGTCCAGGATGTGTAGTTGATGGAGAAGTGCTGAGAGAACGCTTGCAGGTTTCTGTTGCCTGCCAAAGGGTTGCCCATGAAATGGATCAAGACGGCGGTAGCCACAGCAAGAAGAACACCCTGTGCCAGTGCAGCTTTGAGATGAAGCCCTCCCGGTCTCTTCGTCTGGACCAGCACTCGTCCCACTCCAAATGCCACTGCAATCACAAATGCTGGCGCGTACTCGGGCCGGACAAAAGAGATCACCAGGAGGATCACGAGCAGCATCAAATAATGAATGCTACGGGGCACAAATGTGGCCACGAGCAAAAACGAAATCACACAAAAGATTGCGAACTTCGTTGGAAAAGGCCAAGCGTCGATGTTCGAGAATGAAACCAGGTAGAGCCAGGATGTCAACAAAGCAACACTGGGTCTAACGGCGACTCGTCGCAGATAGATGTAGAGCAAGATGGGCGTAGAGACCGAAAGCAGAATAAAACTGAAGTAGTATAACTGGACTGTATCCCGGACATAAGGCAGTCTGGACAGGCCGAAATACCACAGAGCATAAAGCGGCGCCCATTGTGGAGAAGGAAAGCCGAGCTCGAGCAACCGTGTGCCTTGAGCCAGATAACGACCTTCATCTGAAACCGCGATGTCCATGACGCGATCGATGTTATAGGTAAGTTTAAGGGCAAGCAGAGCCAGAACGACCACCCCAAGAACATCAAGCCAACGCTCGCTTCTCAGTGTTTTCAGTAGCTTATTTGTGTCATTAGCCATCAGATACATCCTTACGAGTTCCGCAAATCATCGCACTTCTCGGTCACGGCTCCTCCCCCAACACCAACAGCCCCTGCTTTGCCAGGCCGTTGTTGGGGTTGATGGCCAGCGCCTGGCGGTAGGCCGCGATGGCCTCATTCACCCGGCCGGCCTCGGCCAGCGCGTCGCCCAGCCGCACCTGCAAGGCGGCGGAGTTCGGGCTGAGCATCACCGCCTGCTGCCAGGCGTTGATGGCCTGCGGCCCTTGCCCCGCGCCCTGGTAGGCCTCGGCCAGCAGCTCGAAGGTCTGCGCCACGTCGGCGCGCCGGCCCGCGGCCGCGGTCAGCGTTTCGACGGCCTGCTCATATTCGCCCAGGTCGATGTAGATCCGCCCCAGCTCCACCAGCGGCCAGAAGGCGCGCGGCGAGCGCTCCGCCGCGCCTTGCAAAAAGCCGATGGCCTCATCCAGACGGCCCAGGCGGCTGAACGTCGTGCCCAGCAACACCACGGCCTCGCTGTGGTCGGGCTGCAAGGCCACCGCTTCCTCCAGCGCCGTCGCGGCATCCTCCAGCCGGCCTTCGATGAAGGCGACGCGGCCGGTCGCGAGGCGCTCGAAGAAGGGCTCCAGCCCGCCGGCCTCCAGCGCGGCCTGGTACATGGCCAGCGATTGGGCGCGGTCGGGGCCCCAGTAGAAGCCGCCCAGCGCGTGGTAGGCGTTGGCGTTGGTGGGGTCGATCTCGATGGCTTTGAGCAGCAGCGCCTCGGCCTGATCGCGCTGGCCCTGGCTGGCCAGCGCCACGCCGGCCCGATAAAGCTGCAAGCTCTGGGCCCGTTCGATGCGCCGCGGCTGCCAGAGGGCGCGGGCGTCGTCGAGCCGTCCCTCCTCATCCAGCACGTTGCCCAGCGCCAGCGCCGTGAACGGGTCAGCCGCGGCCCCGCCGGCCGCTTCCAGCGCCGCCATGGCGCTGGCGTACTGCCCCAGGCTGCCCAGCGCCACCCCCTCCAGCCGTTGGCCGCCGGCCAGGCCGGCCAGGCCCGCCGCCGCCTGGCGCAGCTTCTCGTCGATCTCGACGCGCCGCACCGCGGCCGTGCCGGCCCCCTCCCCCGCCGTCCGCGCCAAGGCATAGATGCCCGGCGCGCCCGGTCCGCCCGGCAGGTCGCCGGTGCGCTGGCGCAACAGCAGCGCCCCGGCCAGCGGCCGCCCGGCCTGGGCCAGCCGCACCCGGCCGGCCACCTGTGCGGCCTGGGTCATGACCAGCAGCAGCAGGAGCAGCAGGCTGGCCCCCAGCAGCCAGCGCGGGCCGCCCAGCCGCGGCCGAGCGCGCCCAGTTGGCGCAACGGTGGATGGGGTGTCGGAAGGAGTTGTCATGGGCGTTCGTCTTGGCCTTCGATTGGGGTCAATGTCCGGGCGTTGGTTTCGATACGGCGGCCTACTCAACCAACGCCCGACGCGCGGCCGGTGGGTATCATTGCGAGCGCAGCTCTTCCAGCGCGCGCTGGGCGCCCTCGCGGCTGGGATCCAGCGCCAGGCCAGCCTCGTAGGCCGCGATGGCCTGCTCAGTTAGCCCGCGCCTGCGGTAGACCGCGGCCAGGGTGAAGAGCGCATCGGCGTTCTCCGGCGCGGCCGCGACCGCGGCCTGGTAGGCCGCCAGCGCCTCATCCGGCCGGCCCAGCTCGTCCAGCAATTCCCCCTGCCTGGTGTAGGCGAAGGGATAGGCCGGGTCGATCTGGTTGATCTGGCGATACTGCCGCAACGCCTGCTCGCTGCGGCCGCTGGCGCGGTAGGCGTTGCCCAGCGCCATCTGGAGCCCCAGGTCGCTGGGGTTGGCGATGGCCATGCGCTGAAACTCTTGCAGCGCCGGCGCCCATTGGCCGGCCGCAGCCAGCGCGTTGGCCAGCCGCAGCCGCAGCGCGGTGTCGTCGCCGCTGCCCGCGCTCCGGCTGGCCAGCGCCGCGGCGTAGGCGGCCGCGGCCTCGTCCGGCCGTTGCAGCGCGGTCAACAGATCGCCCCGCGCGGCCAGCGCCGTGGTCGAGTTGGGATTGAGCCGCAGCGCCGCGGCCAAGGCCTGGTTGGCCCACTCGCTGCGCAGCGCCTGCAGGTCGGGCAACTGGGCCACATGCGCCAACGCCAGGCCCACGAAGGCATCCTCCGAGCGCGGGTTGCTGCGCGTCAGTTGGCTGTAGACCTCCTGCGCCTCAGCCGGCCGGCCGGCGCGCAGCAGCAAGTTGCCCAGCCGCAGATAGAGCGTCTGCGGCGCTTCAACCTGGTCGATGCCCTGCCGATAGGCGGCCAGCGCCCCCTCCCGGTCGTCTTGCGCCTCGAAGATGCTGCCCTGCAACAGATAGCCGCGCTCCAGCGCCGGCTGATCGCGCACCAGGCCGTCGGCGATGGCCTGCGCCTGCTGGATCTCCCCCAGACGCAGCCAGGCCTTGCCCAGTTGATCGCTGGCCTGCGCGGCCAGCAGCGGATCCTCGGCATGGCTCAGCGCCTGCTGGTAGATGGTCGCGGCCTCGCTGGCCAGCCCCTGCTCCAGCTTCATGTCCCCCAGGGCGATCAACGTCGTCGGATCGTCGGGGGTCTGCTCCAGGATCTGGCCATAGGTCGCCTCGGCCTCCTCCGGCCGGCCCAGCAGGCGATAGATCACCGCCAGGTTCAGCAGCGGGCCGCGCTGGCCCGGCGTCAGCTCCACCAGCTTGAGCTGCTCTTGCAGCGCCTCCTCCAGTTGGCCGGTGGTCCGCAGCGCGCCGACCAGCCGTTCCTGGGCCAGCAGACTCTCCGGCGCGGCGGCCAGCGCGGCGCGGTATTGGGCCAGCGCCTCATCGTGGCGACCATAGACGGTGTACAGGTCGCCCAGCGCCAGGCTGACGTTGACATTGCCAGGGGCGAGCTGGCCGGCGCGCTTGAGCCGCGCCTCGGCGTTGGCGAAATCGGCCTGGTCCACCCCGCCGCCGCGCAGCGCATAGGCGCGGGCCAGTCCCAACAGCGCGTCGGCGTCGTCGGGAGCCAGGGCCAGCGCCGCCTCGAAGGAGGTCAGCGCCTTGTCCGGCTCTCCCAGGCGCAGATACAGGTCGCCGATCCGGTTCAGCGGCGCGGTGGAGACGCCGAAAGCGGCCGCGCGCTGGTAGGCGGCCAGCGCCTCGTCGCTGCGGCCGGCCGCCCGCTGAATGTCGCCGATCTGCAAGGCAAAGGCGGAGATGTCGGGGCGCAGCGTCTCGCCGGCCTGGGCGGCCTCCAACGCCGCGTCGTATTGCCCCAGTTGCTGCCGGGCGCGCGCCAGGCCGATCCAGGCCCGCCACAGCTCCACCGGGGCCGAGCCGGCCGAGTCGCTGGCCGCGGCCGCCGGCTGCCGCACCTGATCCAGACGCTCCTCCTGCTCCAGCACGGCGATGATCCCGGCGAAGCGCGCCGCGGCCTCCTGGGAACGCTGTTGCGCCAGGAGAAAATCGCCGCTCTGGATGCGAACGGTCAGGTCCGCGGGCGCGGCCTCCATGGCCCGCTCATAGGCCGCCTCTGCCTGCTCCAGCGCCGCGGCGTCGCCGGCCAACTGCTGGCCCTGAGCCAGCGCCAGCCAGCCGGCCACGTCGTCAGGCCGGCTTTCCACATAGGCCTGCAGCTCGGCCAGGCCGGCGTCGATCCGGCCCGCGTTGAGCAGCGCCTGGCCGATCACCAGCCGCTGGCTCTCCTCGTCCAGGTCCAGATTGGCCCGGTAGATGGCCAGCCCCTCCTCGATGCGGTCGCTGGCCAGGTAGGCGTCGGCCAGATCGCGCACCGCGGCGGCGGTGGAGCCGCCCTGCTGCCCGCTGGCCCCCTCCAGGAAGGGGATCGCCTCGGCTGGCCGGCCGGCGTTCAGCAGCACGCGGCCCAGCGCGGCCTGGGCGGCCTGATGGGTGGGCGCCACGGCCAGGGCGCGGCGCAGGCTGGCCTCGGCGTCGGCCACCCGCCCCCGGGCCGCGTAGACCCGACCCAATCCGACCAGCGCCGAGGTGTTGCGCGGCTGCAAGGCGACTGCGGCGCTGTAGGCCGCGGCCGCGTCGTCCAGCCGGCTGGCGCTCAAAAAGCTGTCGCCGATCAGGGTCAGCGCCGTGCTGTTGGTGGGGGCCAGGCTCTGGGCCTGGCGCAGGCTGGCCAGGCTGGCGGCCGGATCCCCCTGCGCCGACGCCACGCGGGCAGCCAGCAGATAGGACTGCCAGGCGGAGGGGCTGGCTGTCAGCAGCGCTTGGGCGATCTGGCCAGCCTCGGTCACCTGCCCCACCTGCAACAGCGCCCGCCCCAGCCGGAAGGCGGTGTCCACATCGTCCGCCGGCGCGGCCTCCCTGGCCAGGCGATATTGCGCCACGGCTTCATCCAGCCGGCCGGCGGCTTGGTAGAGGTCGCCCAGCGCCTGGCGGGCGGCGCTGTTGGCCGGATCGGCCGCCAGGATCTCCTGGTAGACCTGCTCCGCCTCCGCTGGCCGCGCCAGGCTGCGGTAGGCCGCGGCCATGGTCATCAGCCAGCGGTTGCGCACCTCGGGCGTGGCCGCGGCGTCGGCCGCGGCCTGGTAGCGCGCCAGGGCTTCGTCCACCGCGCCCGCGGCCAGCAACATGCGCGCCAGCCCTTCGATGGCCGTGGCGTTTTCCGGGTCCTGCAACAGCACCGCCTGGTAGGCGTCGGCGGCGGCGCTGACCTCGCCCTGGGCCGCCAGCAGATCGGCGCGCACGAGCAGCGCGGCCCGGGCGGTGTCGGAGCTGGCATCCCCCAGTCGGCTGAGGGCGGCATCGACCAACTGCTGGGCCCGCTGCAAGGCTGCGCTCTGCGTCGGGGTCAGGCCGCCGGCCGCGCCCAGCCCGGCCTCGGCCGCCGCGGCGCGGCTGAGGGTGCGCGCCAGGCCCAGCAGGGCTGAGATGTCGCCGGGCGCGCCGGCCAGCGCGGCCTCGTAGGCGGTCTGCGCCTCGGCCAGGCTGCCGCTTTCCAACAGCAGGTCTCCCACGCGCGTGTGCGCCACCACGTTGCCCGGCGCCAGCGTCTCGGCCCGGCGGAAGGCCGCCAGCGCCTCGGCCCGCGCGCCCCGGAAACGGCTCAGGTCGCCGGCCAGGATCTGCACCGCGGCCGAGTCGGGGCGGTCGGCCAGCACGCCGGCCGCGATGGCCTCGGCTTCGTCGATGCGGTTCTCGCGCAGCAAGAGACGGGCCAGGCCGACATAGACCGCCGCCGGGTCGCCGCTCAGCTCCGCCGCGTGCTCCGGGTCTTCGATCACCTTCAGGGCGGCGCGATAGGCTGCTTCGGCCTCTTCGACCCGCCCCAGGCTGGCCAGGGCGCCGGCCAGCTCCACCGTGGGCTGCGTCGAGCCGGCGACGCCGGAGAGGCGCACCGCCCGCTCGAGGGGGGCCACCGCCTGTTCGTCCAGCCCCAGGCTGCGCAAGGTCGCCCCCTGCGCCAGCAGCGCGGCCACGTTGTCCCGGTTTTGTACTATGAACAGGTCGTAGGCGTCCAGCGCAGCATCGCTCTCCCCGGCGGCGATGTAGGCGTCGGCCAGGCCGGCCAGGGACGAGACGCTGTCAGGGTTCTCGCGCAGCAGTTGACGGTAGAAGGCGATCACCTCGTCGGCGCGGCCCTGGGCCAGATAGATGGCAAAAAGGTCCGCCCGCGCCTCCTCGGCCTGCGCCGGGTCGAGCTGCAGCGCCTCCTGGTAGGCGGCGATGGCCTCGTCGGTGCGCCCATAGGCCCCGTAGAGCTCGCCCAGCGCGGTGGCGGCCGCCACACTGTCGGGCTGGGTCGCCCGCGCCGCCTCGAGCGCAGTGAGCGCGGCGCGAAAACGGGCTTGGTCGGTCGCGACCGGCGCGGCGACCCCGCCGACGGCGGCGGGATGGGGGGTGCTGCCCACGGTCGCGCCGGCGGCCCGCAGCGCCAGCACGGTGTTGAGCCGCGCCAGACCGATCTGCGCGTCGACCTGGTCGGCGGCATAGCGCAGCGCCTGCCTGAAGCTCTCCTCGGCCGCGCTGAAGTTGCCGCCGGCCAACTGCGCCTCGCCCAGCCGGCTGTGCAGGTGGGCCAGTGCGGCGTTGAGCGGGTCGGCGCTGGTGAGGGGGGTCGGCGCCAGCTCGATGGCCTGGCGATAGGCGCTCAGAGCCTCCGCCTGCCGGCCAAGCTGGCGCAGCGCGTCGCCGCGCAGGGCGTGGAGCTGGTACAGCTCCGGCCAGCGCTGCACGGCCGCGTCGGCCGTCTGCAAGGCCTGGGCGGCCTGGTCGCGGCTGAGGAAGAACTGGGCCAGCCGGGCCGCGGCCGGCCAGTGGGCCGGGTTGACCGTCAGCGCCTCCTGATAGCGCTCGATGGCCTGGCGCGCGGTCGGGCCTTGCGTCCCCTGGGCGGCCAGCAGGTCGCCGGCCGCGGTGAGCAGCTCGGCCCGGCCAGCCGGCAGCGCCAGCCCCTGCTGCACCACATCCTGCGCTTCGTCGATGCGCCCGGCGCTGGCCAGCGCCTGCGCCAGCCCGACGCGCGCGGCCACATCCTGGGGCGCCAGCGTCAGCGCGGCCTGCCAGGCTGTGATGGCCTCGTCAGCCTGCCCGCGGCGGTCGTTGAGCCGGGCCAGCGTCGCCTGGGCCTGCGCCGAACGGGGATAGGTTCTGGCCAGCGTCTCGGCCAGGGCGGCGGCCTGCTCCCAGGAGCCCAGCGCCTCCAGGCTGGCGATCCAGCGACTGGTGGCGTCCACGATGGCCCCTTCTGCGCCGCCCGCGCTGGCCAGATCGACAGCCTGGCCGTAGAGCTGCGAGGCCCGGTCCCCCGCGCCGCGCGCCGCGAGGGCATCGGCCCAGACCAGCAGCGGCTCCGGCGAGGTGGGCGCGGCCTGCCGCGCCAGCTCGAACTGCTCCTCGGCCTGGTCCAGCGCGCCCCGCAGCAGTTGCGCCTGCCCCAGCGCCAGGTAGACCTCGAAACGGTCGGGGGCGGCCGCGCGGGCCAGCGCCAGCGTCCGGGTGGCGTCGGCAAAACGGCCGCGGGCGGTGTAGAACTGGCCCTGGCGCAGGAGGATGTCGAAATTGCCGGGGCTTTGCTCGCCGGCCGCAGTCAGCGCGGCCTCGGCCTCCGTCCACTGGCCCAGGCGCTCATGGGCCGCGGCGAGCTTGAGCAGGATGGCGCCGGTTCCGCTGGGACCGCCGGCGGTTGAAGCAGCGCCGGTCAGCGCGCCCTCGTACTGCGCCACGGCCTCCTGCGGCCGCCCGTAGGCCAGATAGAGGTCCCCCAGGGCAGCGCGCGCGACGCTGTCCTGCGGGCTGCGCTCGACGATCTCCTCGCGCAGGGCGAGCGCCCGCGCCGGGTCGCCGATCCCTTCGGCCAGCAGGGTGCTCAGCGCCTGGTTGGCCGCGTTAGCGCTGGGGGTGACGGCCAGGATATGCTCCAAGGTCCGCACCTGCTCGGCGGCGTCCAATTGGCTGATGGGCGGCCCGACGCGCCGCCAAAGCTGGGCCTGCGCGCCGTCGGGCAGGTCGAAGGTTTCGGCCGAACGGAAACGCTGGCCAAACTCGGCCGTGGCCAGCGCCGTCTGCGCCACCCCTGCCCGGCGCAGCTCCACATCGTCCAGGCCATCGGCCGCGCTGCAGCCGTGGCCCGCGGCGTTGCTCAGAACGAAATCGGCATCCCACAGATCGTAGAAGAAGTTGACGTCGGGGGCCAGCCGGGCAAAGCTGAGCTGCCCTTCCAACTGGGATTGGGCCAGAAAATAGGTGAAGGCGTCGGCGCTGACGAAGGGGGCGCAGGAGAGCACAACGGTGCGGCAGGTCGTCTGTTCGCCGCAGAGACGAGCCGCGGCCTGGCCGATGGCGGCGGTCTGCGATTTTTCCCGCTGGGGCGGGCGGCTGGTGGGCAGGGCGCCGGCCAGGAAGGTGGGCGCGCCCCAGGCGATCAGCAGCGCGCTGAGCCCGGCGACGAACAGCAGCAGGGCAGCGACCAGGCCGCCGAGGCGCGCGGGGTTGCCAGCCCTGAAGGCGCCGGCCTTGAGCAGCGCTGGCAGCTCGGTGGGCGCCAGCCACGCCAGGCTGACGATGGCGGCGGCCGGCAGCAGGGGCATCCACCGGCCGGCGCCGCCCTCTCCCAGCAGGGCCAGCAGCAGGAGGCCCAGGCCCAGCCAGGCCAGCAGCAGGCCATAGGCCCAAGCTGCGCCGGCGCGCCGCGGCCGGATCAGTTGCCACAGGCCATAGCCCGCGCCGGCGACCAGGGCCAGCAAAGGCAGGCCGCCCAGGGCGTCGAGCCACGTCTGAAAGCTGCCGCGCGGCGCGAAGGTTGGCAGCCTCGCCGCCCAGGGGAGCGCCAGGCCAACCAGCAGCAGAAGCAGCAGCAGATTGACATGGGCCGGGGCCAGGCGGAGCCGGCGGCCGAAGCGCTCCAGCGCGTTGCGGCTGGGGGTGCGCCGGCTGTGGCGCGCCGGCCGCGGGGTGCGCAGCGCCTGCACCGCGACGAGCAGGGTCGGCCCCAGCAGCGCGGCCCAGAAGCCGGCGCTGGTCAGCAGGCCCGCGGCCAGGGCCAGGCCCGCGCCCACCGCATAGCCGCGCCGCTGCAGGCCGTCGGAGGCAGCCAGCAGCCAGACGGCCAGGGCGGCCAACGCAGCCACGGCCAGCGCCGGGTCGTAGATGCGGATGGAGGCGACCACCAGGGGGTAGAGGCTGACCAGGGCGGCCGCGGCCAGGGCGGGCCAGTGAAGAGGGGGCCGGGCGTCCTGCGGGGCGGAAGCGGCGGGGAAAAGGCGGCGGGTGAGGGCAAAGACGCCGACCATGAGCAGGGCCAGCCAGACCAGGTTGATCAGAGTGACCGGGTCAGGGCCGCGGCCGAAGATCCAAACGAGGGGCGCGGAAAGCAGGTAGTAGAGGGGCGGCTGGCCGGCGCTGGCCTCGGCCAGGCGGCTGAACAGGTCCAGCGACGGGCGGGCCAGGCTGTCGGCGACGCGCAGCCCGGCCGTCAGTTGGCGGGCGGCCTCGCCGCTGGGAAAGCGGTTGTCCAGGCGCAGCCAGAGCACCGGGCCGATGGCGTGGGCCAGCCACAGCAGGCCCAGCAGCAGCCAGTTCAGGTCGATGCGCCGTCGGCCAGGGGAGGCCGGCGCGGTTTCAGCGTGCGGAGAAGAAAGTGTCATGGGACCAATTCAGCAGGTATCAAAAACGGCGCGCCCAGGCCTCATGTTCCATCAGCCTGAGCCGCGCCCCGATTTCCGTCATGAAGGCTGCAACTGTTGCAGAAAGCGCCGCGTGCGGTCGGTGAATTCGCCGCTCTTGTCCAGCTCCAGCGTCGTGTTGAACTCGCGGATGGCCTCTTCGGTGCGTCCTTGGGCCATGTAGGCCTGAGCCAACACGAAGTGGGTGCGGACGTCCTGCGGGTCCAGCTCCACGGCCCGCTGATAGGCCGCGATGGCCTCGTCGACGCGCCCGCATTCCCTCAGCATGTCGCCAAACACGGTGAACGTGCCGTTGATCGGCAGCAACTGCACCGCCTGCCCCTGCTGTTCGACGGCGCCGTCGCAGTCGCCCAGGGCGAAGAGGGTGCGGCCCAGCCCTTGCCGGGCGTCGGCGATGGCCGGGTTGGCGGCCACCACCTGCTGGAAGATGGGCAGCGCCTCCTGATAGCGCCCCTCGGCAAAGAGCTGTTTGCCGCGCTCCACCTGGCCGCGCAGCATGGTGCGGTCGATGTCGGTCGACGCGATGGGCGCCTGACCCAACGCGGCGGCGACTGTGTTCAGCTCAGCCATGATCGCCTGCACCTGCTCAGCCGATGGCGTCGCCGTGCGCTGGTAGATGATCGCCTCGCCGCCGTCCGGGGTGGCAAAACGGCCCACATAGCGATGGTTGGCAAAGAAGCTGGCGTCCGCCTGTTGCAGAAACGCGCTGACCAGCGCCGCGTTCTTTTCCGCGACGGTGCTCGGCGGCGCGGCTGAGGTCGCGCCCGTTTTCAGGATGACGAAATCGGCTTCCAGCAGCGTCGGCAGCGGGTCGGTCTGGCGGACCAGCGACAGGTTGGGCGCAGTGCGTCGAGCGTAGTAGGCCAGGGTTGGCTCGGCGAGGTTGGGCAGGGCCGCGGCCACGCTCAGGGCGGCCGGCTGTTGAGCGTCGTTCAGCCGGCCGAGGGTGCGGATGATGGCTGCGCCGGGCCAGCTCTCCTGGCTGGGCGGGCTGGCGTGGATGGCCAGCCGGCTGGCCCAGGCCTGCGGCAGCGGCTGGCCCCATGAAACCTGCCAGGCGGTAAGCAGGGCCAGGGCCATCACCGCGCCGCTGGCAACAAGCTGCGCCGCCCGGCTGCGCTGAAAGACAAAGAACACGGCAAAGGCCAACAGGAGCGCCAGGGGAGGATAGAGCGCGACCAGGGAGCCGGGACTGCTGTCAGAAGCCAGGGCAAGCGCCAGAAAGGGCACGCCGACCCAGGCCAGCAGGATGGCCGATGGGGCCGCGACCCGCCGCCGGATCAGCGCCCCGATGTAGACGATGACGCCGGCCAGGAAGAGAAGCTGAAACGCCCAGGAGAGGCTGGCATTCAGGGTGGCGACGAAGGCAAGCAGCGGCGACCCTGACAGGAGGTTCCCCACCGGCGCCGCGGTTCCCGCCGCCTGCTGGCCGAAAAGGGACCCTGCCATGGCCCGGCCATATCTGGCATAGTAGAGCCCGGCGCTCAACACCAGGGGCAGGCCAAAGAGCAGCAGGCCGGGCAGAAATCGACGCTTCAACCGCTGCGCGCTGGTTTCGCTGTCAGCCCTGAGGCCGACGGTCAGCGAACCGATGAAGACAAAGACCAGCGGCCCGGCCGCGAAGAGCAGGGGGAGCAGGGGACGCTGCAGCATGGCCAGGCCCAGCGCCGCGCCGGCCAACAGCACAGCCCCCCGACGCTGGAGGAATTCGCTGCGGATGAGAAAATACACCATCACGCTGACCACGGCCGCGGCGGCCAGCTCGGGCACATAGAGGCGCGACAGCCGGATCACCTCCGGGTTGAGGCCGATCAACAGCGCAGCCAACAGGCCCACCCGCACATCGAAGAGACGCCGGCCGATGCCGTAGACCGAGAAAAGCAGCAGCGCCAATGCCAGCCCCTGCGTCCACCAGGTCGCGCCATCCTCTGACACGCCAAAGAGCCAGTAGAAGGGCACGGTCGGCAGCACAAAACCGCTGGCGGGTTGCACGCCGTTGCGCACGAAGATCAGCCCACCCAGCGAAGCCAGCGCGGGCCGGCGGATCAGATCGAAGGCTTCCAGACTGCTGGTCAGGTAGCGCGCGGCCTCCCAGCCGGGCGGGGTTTTGTCCTGGCGCAGCCAAAGTGCGTTGCCCAACAGGATCAAGCCCAGGGCAACGGCCAGCAGCGCCAGGGCGCGTCGCTGGGTGAGCCAGGAGGACGTAACCGCTGGCGCGGGGCGCGCAGCGGTTGCCGTCTGGTCGGTGGGCGCGTGAATACTGGTCATAGCGCCTCGTTCTAGCTGGCCAGGCCCGATGCCATCAATGCCGCGCCATCCAGCATTCGCCGGCCGCCAGCACATCCCACAGGTCGATGATGCCGTCCGGTCGCAGGTCGTAGCGGGTGGGGGCCGGCGGCACAGACTGGCCAAAGGCCCCGGCGATGGTCTGCACGTCAACGATGTTGACCTGGCTGTCGTTGTTGGCGTCGCACTGGAGATTCTCGATGAGGATGCGGTTGCTGAAGGCCAACATCTGGTTGGAGGCGGACCACACCTCGACGCGCACCTGGCTGGGCTGGCTGACGTCGATCATCACCGGTTCGGTGGGGTCGATCACCTGATGGTCGATGAGGTGGACCAGCTCCGTGCCCGGCTGCAGCAGTTGCTGCACCAGCTTGACCTGAGCGCCGGCCGGCAGCGGGTCCAGGATGACGTGCAGCGCCTCCATGCCGGGCCGCGCCGGATAGACGCTGCCCATGGGGGTCGAGCCCAGACGCAGGTCCAGGACGCCATCGAATCGCGACAGGTCGCCGAAGAAGAGCCGGCAACTGCGCATGCTGGCCAGCAGGTCATCCCGGCTGGCAGAGGGGGCGTTGATCCAGACCACCATGGCGTGGTTCAGGGTGAAGGGGCCGCCGTGCGTGTCGCTGGTGGTGGTGGCGCACATCTGGATGCCGTTGGCGCCCAGCAGGTCCCACAGCCGCATGTGATGCTCCAGATCGACGCGGGCGCGCGATTTATAGATCTCGAACAGATCCGCGTTCCAGCCCTGGACCGGCAGCATGGTGCTGAGTGCGCTTTGCACCAACGCCTCCTGGTCGGCGGCCGGCAGCGGATTGCCGTAGCCCGCGCCGAAGACGTGGTTCAGCATCACCAGACCGTTTTCGCCGTGGATCAGGGGCACGAAGTTCTCCACCTGGATATCGACGGTGCCAGGCAGCAGGTTGGAGGTGCTGGGCAGGTAGGGGTTCAGGTGGCGCAGGCCGGCGAACTGCTCCCAGGTGAAGAGGCCGGTGACGCCGTAGGTGGCTTGATGGCGGGCGAACACATCCTTTTGCAACTGGATGATCTGGCTGGTCTGCTGTCTGCGGCTGGTAACCCTGAAATTGCCCAGCTCCATGCAGCCCGTGGCCCCATTGCGGGCGCCGACCGTGAAGAACATCTCCTGAATGGCGTTGTCGTCGCCGTCAGTCAGCAGGCTGGCGTGTTCCAACAGCGGCAGCTCCACATGCGAGCTGTTCAGCGGGACGGTCACAGTGACGTGGGTGCTGCTGTGCACGGTGCTGCCCGGCTGACCGGCCGGAACCAAACGATAGACCAGGTTCTGCGGCGCGGGGACGCCGTAGTTGTGCCAGGAAAGCTGCACCCGCACCTGGCCATAGCTATCGCTGCCGGCGCTGTCGCAGCGGCTGGCGTCGAAGCTCAAGACCGGGTCGGTGGCCAGCGGCCGCGGGAAGCTGTCGCCCTGGAGCTTCAGATTGTCCGCGGTCATGGTGACATACTCAAAACGGTCGAAGGTCTGGTCGGCGTTGGCCTGCACCTGCATGCGCAGGCGGGTGTCGCCAGGGGGCGCGGGGGTCACCAGACTGGCCGCGGCCTGGCCGCCGCTGCTCACGCTGGCCTTCAGCAGGGTGACGTAGTTGTAAACGGCCCACCAGGGGGTGTTCGGCGGCAACGGGATAGCCACGTTCAGCGTGCCGGGGTCGATGGTCGCCTGGGCAAAGCCAAAGGTCATGTCGGTGGTCTGGGTGAAGATGGGGTTGTGGTCGGCCCACCAGATCACATCCATGCCGACGCTGCTGGCCCAGTTGGTGTGGTATTGAATCGAGCCGGGCTGCACCGCGCCGTTGTGGTTGCTCCAACTGTGCGGATGCAGTTGCGTCGAGTACCACTGCTGATCGAGCGGGGTTGAATCGGCATTCTGGGCAGGGAGTATGGCGCTGTTCTGGCCAGACGCCGGTTGGCCAGAAACGCCCGAGCCTGTCGCTCCGGGGGCCGTGCCCCAAGAGGCGGTCTGAGGCGCAAGACCTTGAGCGTTGACGGCGGACGCTGGCGCGATCATGGCGACGATCAGCGCGCAGATCAGCAATCCCTGTGTGACCAAGCGTGGGTAGTTCATGTCACTTCACCTTCCCTGTTGTCAGGCAAGTCCACAAGAGGGGCCTGCCCGCTCGCCAGTGTTTTCTGGGTTCTAGTACACGTCGGCCTAAATCGGTCTTCACCCCCTGCTCAAGCCGGTTCCGTGAACCGGCGGCGTTGTGGGCGCAAACCCGGCGGATCACGGATCCGCCGGGAGCAGGCAAACTGAAGAGTTATTTACGCCAACTTGTACTTAGTGCAGCGCCACCTGGCGGCAGCGCATGATACATCAGAATCGGGCGCTGCCCAAATAGGGAGGACTCCCGCAGCGTTTCAAGGAAGGCGGGTGCGAACACGTTGATTTCGATACGGCGGCCTACTCAATCAACGTGTTCGCACCCGCCGGCTGAACAGTTACGGAGAGGAGGCGCTGCTGCGTGCCTCCTGAGTTTCGTGTCGATCCGATCCTGGGGTATACTGTGCGCCGCTTGCGCCTGACGTGACCCGCCACAGACTGGCGATTTCTTGATCGCAGCACGGCGCGAGAGATCGTGAACTGCTGAATCTGGAGTGTACCCTGTGAAACGCAACAAGCTGGTGCTGCTCATCCTGGCCTTCTCCCTGCTGCTCAGCGGCTGCGTCAGCAATCGCGGCCTGTTGTCCGACCTGGGCGTGGGCGGTGGATCGCGTCAGCCCAACATCGTCATGATCCTGACCGACGATCAGGACCTGCTGTTGGACAGCATGGATTATATGCCGCAGGTGGATGCGCTGCTGGCCAAGCGGGGCACGACCTTTTCTAACTTCTTTGTCAGCTTGCCCCTCTGCTGCCCGGCGCGGGCCATGGTGCTGCGGGGCGAATATTCCCACAACAACGGCATCCTGACCAACCTGTGGCCGACTGGCGGCTTCGCCAAGGCCTATACATCAGGCTTTGAATACAACACCATCGCCACAGCCCTGCACGACGCCGGCTATCGCACCGCGCTGATCGGCAAATACCTGAACGGCTATCCCAACAGCGACAACCTCACCTACATCCCGCCCGGCTGGGACGAGTGGTGGGCGCCGATCACCGATTCGGCCTATGGCAGCTACGACTACAAGGTCAACCACAACGGCGTGATCGAGGAGTATGGCTCTGCCCCAGAGGACTACATCACCGATGTGATCAGCGATCAGGGGATGGCATTCATCCGCCAAACCACGACTGTCTCGCCGACGCAGCCTTTCTTCATGGCGCTGAACTTCTACGCGCCCCACTCCCCGGCCAGGCCAGCGCCGCGCCACAAGGATCTGTTCCCCGACGTGCAAGCGCCGCGCCGGCCATCCTTCAACGAAGAGGATGTCAGCGACAAACCCCCCTTCATGCAGACTGCGCCGCCCTTGACCGAGGAGCAGATCCAGGAGATGGATACTCTGTATCGCCGGCGCCTGCAGTCGCTGCAAGCGGTGGACGAGGCGGTGGCGACCCTGGTGCAGACGCTGGAGGAGACGGGCCAGCTCGACAACACCTACATCTTCTTTCTCTCGGACAACGGCTTCCACATGGGCGAGCATCGCATGCTGTCGGGCAAGGGCATGCCGTATGAAGAGGACATTCACCTGCCGCTGGTGGTGCGCGGTCCAGGGGTGCGCAAGAATGCCGTGCGCGACGATCTGGCGACCATGATCGACATGGCGCCGACTTTTGCCGCCATCGCCGGCGCTCAGATGACCAATTCGGTCGATGGACGGTCGTTACTGCCGCTGCTGGGCATCCGCTGGCCAGGGCTCGACTGGCGCAACTCGCTGTTGTTGGAACATTACACCGCGCCCAGCAGCGAGGAAAACAAGTCTATGAGCGAATCGCTGGAACCGCCTGATCCGGGCGACCTGCAGCAGGAGACGCTGGCCATTCAACTGCCCGACTATGCCGGCATCCGCACCACACAGTACAAGTACATCCAGCGCCTGGGCGCGGCGCGCGAGCTCTATGATCTGATCGAGGATCCGTATGAGCTGAACAATCTGTGGTCGTCGGCCGATCCCCAGTTTCAGGCGGAGCTGACGGCGCTGTTGGAGAGCTATCAACGCTGTGTGGGCGCTACCTGCCGCGCCATCGAGGCCCAGCCGGCGCCGAAGTTTCGGCTGATCGCGGCGCCTTAGCGGCCAGAGCGTCAATGTGCCGGAGCTGGCTCGGTCGGGAGACCGGCCAGAGCAAATTGAGGAGAGCAAGAAACGAAGCCGGGAAAGGCCTTGTGCCTTTCCCGGCTTCGTTTCTGCGGGCTGTTTGCTGCGTCGGATGGTGCCCCCGGTCCGACTCGAACGGACACGCCCGTACGGGCACAGGCCCTCAACCTGCCGTGTATGCCAATTCCACCACGGGGGCAGCGTTGCGGCAATTATAACATGAAACGACGGATGCGCAAATCGGCGCCCGCGGCTTTGAGCTTGGACCCGGAGGTCAGGATTGGGCCGCCAGGTGATGCGCCAACGCCTCCCTGGCGGCCAACGCCGCCCGAGCGCGGTGGCTGAGCTGGTTCTTCGATGCCGGGGCCAGCTCGGCCATGGTTTGCCGATAGTCGCAGTCGGCCACCAGGAAGATGGGGTCATAGCCGAAGCCGTGCTCCCCGCGCGGCGCGAACGCGATGCGACCCTCGCAGGCGCCATCGGTCGTGACGACGCGGCCATCGGGCCAGGCAATGGCGACCACGCAGCGGAAGCGGGCGCTGCGTTCGGCCTCAGGCGTCTCCTCCAGCCGCTCCAGCAACAGGCGGTAACGCTCCCCATCGCTGCGGGCCGCCGGCGCGCCGTAGCGGGCGGAGAGCACGCCGGGCGCGCCGCCCAGCGCGTCCACCTCCAGCCCCGAATCGTCGGCCCAGGTCAGCAGACCGGTGTGCGCGGCATAGGCCTGCGCCTTCATGATCGCGTTTTCGGCGAAGGTATGGCCTGTCTCGTCAGCCTCGAAGACGACGCCCTCGGCGTCCAGATAGGTGACCTCCAGGGGCAGGTCGGCCAGCAGGGCGCGGTACTCACGCACCTTGCCCTGGTTGTGGGTGGCTACCAACAGTTTTTGGCTCACAGTTGCTTGCTCCGGCATGGAATTGACCGCGGCGGGATGATAACATATAATCGAACGGCGATGAAGTTGCGCCATACAGATTTCGGAGACCGCCGCCTGACGCCCCCATTGCCCCCGGACGGCAAACTGCGAACTCTCATTCAGCGAGGTGCTTGCATGCCCGATTATCCACTTCGGCTTTTTAGCGGCAGCGCCAACCGGCCTCTGGCCAACGAGATGGCCGCGATCCTGAAGCAGGACCTGGGAAACTGCACAACCACCCACCTGCCCGACAGCGAGATCCACGTTCAGATCAACGAGCTGGTGCGCGGCGACGATGTTTTTCTGATCCAGCCAGGCTGCGCGCCGGTCAACGACAACCTGATGGAGTTGCTGCTCTACCTCGACGCCTTCCGCCGGGCCTCGGTGCACAGCATCACCCTGGTAGTGCCCTATTTTCCCTATGGTCGCCAGGAGCGCATGGCCGTGGGACGCGAGGCGATCAGCGCGCGCGTGGCCGCGCGCATGATTGAAATGCTGGGCGCCAGCCGCCTGATCTACGTGGATATCCACGCCGAGGCGACCCAGGGCTTTTTCGACATTCCGGTCGATCCCCTCTCCGCACGCACGGTGTTAGCGGCGCATTTCGAGAACGACCCCAAGTTCCGCGACGCGGTGGTGGTCTCGCCCGACGTGGGCCGCGCCAAGCTGGCCAGCCGCTTTGCTGAGACGCTGCGCCTGCCGCTGGTGTTGATGCACAAGCGCCGCGAGGGCTTCGACACGGTGCGCACCAGCCATGTGGTGGGCGACATCAAGGACAAGATCCCCATTGTGATCGATGACCTGATCGCGGGCGGCAGCATTCTGACCCAACTGGAAGGGCTGATCGAGGCCGGCGCGCGGCCGGAGATCTACCTGGCCATCACCCATCCGGTGCTGTTGCCCAGCGCGCTGGAACGGCTGGACAAATTCGACTACATCAAGCAACTGGTGGTGACCAACACCATCCCGGTGCCGCCGGAGAAGCAGCACCCCAAGGTGGTGGTCAAGTCGGTGGCGCCGCTGCTGGCTGACACCATCTACCGCATCTGGACGCGGCGTTCCATCAGCCCGCTGCTGCAACGGCCGCACGATGCGGTCGAGCCGCCGCTGTTGCGCATCGCACGCCAGGGCAGCATGGACTTGGACTATCATACCAACTGAACCGGCGCGGCCGCGTCAGCGGCTTGAACAGCCGCCGACGCCGGCCCCGGTGCAGTGGTCTTTCGAGGAGACATAGCCTTGTATTTGTGGTTAGATCTGTATGCGCCTTACGTGGCGCTGAGCGCGTTGGCCGTCGCCGTGGTCGCACTGACCTGGGCCATCCGCCAACAACGGCAGTTGCGCAGCCTGAGCGCACAGTATCAGGCATTGACCTTCGACACCCAGGGCGGCAGCCTGGAGCAGGTGCTGGCCGGCCATCTGGACAACGTGCGGGCCGCGCGTGAGCAGGCCGCCGCCGCGCTGGAGGTCGCCCATCAGGTGGAGCGGCTGAGCGCCAGCCACGTGCAACATGTGGGCCTGCTGCGCTACAACCCCTTCAGCCACACCGGCGGCGACCAGTCCTTCGTGCTGGCGCTGGCCGACCACGACGGCAACGGCGCGATCGTCAACAGCCTGCACGCCCGCGAGGGCACACGCGTCTACGCCAAGCCGCTGCTGGCCTGGCAATCGACCTCCACCCTGACCGAAGAGGAACAGTTGGCCATCGACAAGGCGCGCAACTTCGCGCCGATCGCCATCAACGGCAATGGAAAGGTGAGATAGCATGTTCAGCAAAGAACGAAGACCCGACCCCGACGTGATCGACGTCAGCCTTGGGCCGCGCGCCACCTGGAGCGGCAATCTGCGCTGCGATGGCAGCATCCGCATCGAGGGGGTGATGGAGGGGGGCGAGCTGGAGACGCTGGGCAATGTGATCATCGGCCCGGGCGCCAAGGTGATGGCGACCATCAAGGCGCGCACCGTCTCCATCTCGGGCGCGTTCAACGGCGAGATCGACGCGCAACGGGTTGAGCTGCTGGAGGGCGGCCGCGCCTGGGGGCTGATCAAGGTCGCCTCCTTCCTGCTGGACGAAGGCGCGTTTCTGCGCGGGGAGCTGGTGATGCAGGGAGAGACGCCGGCCGAGCCGTTCGTGCTGCCGCGCGGCGAGAAGCCCATCGCGGTCATCGAAAAGCCCGCGGCCGGGACCGTTGAGGACGAAAGCTAAGCGCTGACCGGCGTTTATTCCACCACGGCAGCCGGGCGGGGCTGCTTGCCCATGCGCCGACGCGGGGGTTGCCGCTGCCAACTCTGAGCGATGCCCACGACGACCATCATGCCGAAGCCGCCCACATAGAGCAGCAGGAAGGGCGCGGCGTAATAATGTCCGCGCACCAGCGCCGCCGCCACGGTGAGCAGCGCATAGCCGGCGAGGAACGCCTCCCCCAGCACCAGCCAGCTCAGCGGCAGGGCGTAGCGCTTGTTGCGCCACAGGTCACGCCGCTCCTGCACGTGGAATTTGGGGGTGCGGCGGAAGGCCACCGGCCGGTTGGAGAGGCCGGCCGCCACCGCGGCCGTGTTGCTCAGGGCCAGGCCAGCGCCCATCAGCACCAGCAGGGGCAGCACAGCCAGCCGGCGCAGCCAGCCCTGGCCGCGGTGCAGTTCCCACTGGGATAGAGCGTAGAGCAGGGGCGGCCCAATGCTGACCACGCCCAGATAGGCCAGCAGCCAGCGCAGCGGATTGGCCGCGCTGTCGCCAAACCAGAGCAGCGGCAGGGTGAGCAGCAGCAAGAGCACCATCAGCGGGTGGCAGAAATACGCGCCCAGGTGGATCAACCCCTCGATCCGGTGGCTCAGCGGCCGTGAGCTGCGCGCCACCGGCAGCGCCAGCTTGCGGAAGGTCTGGATCGAGCCGGTGGCCCAGCGGCCCTGCTGCCGTTTGAGCGCGGCCAGTTGCGGCGGGATCTCGGCCGGCGCGTCCACGTCGGGCAGGTAGAGCCCGCGCCAGCCGCGCAGTTGGGCTCGATAGCTCAGGTCCAGATCCTCGCACAGCGTGTCGGTCTGCCAGCCGCCCGCGTCGTCGATGCACGCCCGGCGCCACAGGCCGGCCGTGCCGTTGAAGCCGAAGAGCCAGCCGCTGCGCTGACGCACCGTCTGCTCCACCACGAAGTGGCCATCCAGCGCCAGCGCCTGCATTTGAGTCAGCGGCGAATAGCCGGCGTTCAGGTGCGACCAGCGGGTCTGAAGAAAGCCGGCCGTGGGATCGGCCATCAGGTACGGCACGGTGCGGCGCAGGAAATCGGGCGCGGGCACGAAGTCCGCGTCGAAGATGGCGATCACCTCGCCGCGCGTCTGGGGCATGGCCGCGGCCAGCGCGCCGGCCTTGAAGCCGGGGCGCTGCTGGCGGTGCAACAGCTCGATCTCCAGCCCCTGGCCGCGGACGCGCTCGATGCCGGCCGCGGCCAGCGCGGTGGTCTCGTCGGTGGAATCGTCCAGCAACTGGATCTGCAAGCGGTCACGCGGGTAGTCCAGCGCGGCCAGCGCCTGGATCAGGCGCTCCACCACGTGCAGCTCGTTGAAAATGGGCGCCTGCACGGTGACCAGGGGCCACTCGGCCGGCTCAGGCGCGCTGGGGGGCGCCTGCCGTCGCCGTCGCAGGTAGAGCAGCGTCATCAGCAAGGCATTGGCGCCGTAGATGGCCAGGATGATGGCCGTCACGGCGTGCAGCAACGATAAGGCGAGCAAAGGCTCTCTCCGGTCAAAACAGTTTGTGTGCCGACGCACAGACCCGCCAGTATAGCACCACGCCAGCCAGCGGCAAAAAAGCAGGGGGGGATAACTACATCTAACGGCCGGTGCGGGCAGGTGGATTGAGTAGGCCGCCGTATCGAAATCACCTGCTCGCACCGGCCGGCGGGCAGGTGGCCGCAGCGAAATCGCCTTATGCCTAACGGGCCGTGCGGCGGTAGACCGCCAGGGTCTGCTCAGCGGCCGCCTGCCAGGTGAACTGGGCGGCCCGGGCCAGGCCCGCGGCCCGCAGCCGGGCGTGCAGCGCGCGGTCGGCCAACACCTGCATCATGGCCGCGGCCAGGCCGGCCACGTCGTGGGGATCCACCAACAGCGCGGCCGGGCCAGCCACCTCAGGCAAGGAGCTGGCTGTGCTGGTCACCACCGGCGCGCCGCTGGCCATGGCCTCCAGCAGCGGCAGGCCAAAGCCTTCGCAGGTGGAGGGAAAGAGAAAAAGGTCAGCCTGACGGTAGAGGCGCGCCAGCTCGGCCTGGTCTGCCTGCTGCACCCGCCGCACGCGGCGCAGATCGAGCCCCGGCGCGGCCTGCGCCAGCGCCTCCTCCGGCGCGTCATCCCGACCCACCAGCACCAGGTGATGGGGCAAGGTCGTGGCCCCGGTCAGCCGGGCAAAGGCCGCCAGCGCCGCGGGCCGGTTCTTGTTGGGATAGTCGCCCCCCACGAAGAGCACATAAGGCGGGCTGGCCGGCTGCTCGTCCGGCCCCGCGGCGTGGAAGACGGTGCGGTCCACCCCTTCGTAGACGACGGTGCAGCGCTCAGCCGGCGCGTCCAGAAAGCGCATGGCATCCTGGCGCGTGGCCTGGCTGACGCAGATCAGGCTGCTGGCATGGCCGGCCAGCCGCATCTGCTGGCGGTACCACGCCCGGTTGATGGCTTTGCCGTTGAAGAGCGCGGGCAGATGCAGCGGGATGAAGTCGTGCAGGGTGATCACCAGGGGGAGCGGGCAATGCCAGGGCACGCCGGGCACGCTGAAGGCCGCCACGAAGCCGGGGGAGTGGAACAGATCGGCGCGCTGGCCGCGCAACAGGGCTGGCAGCGCCAGTTGATGGCTGGCAAAGGCGCTCAGCCGCCCCAGCGGGGGCCGGGGCAGCCGCACCAGGCTGGCATTGGCCGGCAGCGGCCCCAGCGCGGCCAGCAGCCCGGCGTTCTCAGCCCCCGCCGCGTCCGGCTCTGGATGCACCACCAGCCGGTAGTCATTGGTCCGGTCGAGCGCCAACAGCGCCTTGAGCAGCTCGCGGGTGTAGGTGCCGATCCCCCGCGTCCGGTGGCCGGTCTGCAAAGGGGTCGCGTCGATCAGAATGCGCATGGCAAAGCAGTCATTCAGCCGCGCCTATGGGTTGGGGGTGGAGGTCGGACGCTCGATTCTGACCTGAATCGTGCTGGGAACCACGGTGGAGCGCAACCCCTCCGGCACGATCAGCGTGGGCGTGACCTCGTGGGAACCTGGCTCCAGCCCGGTCACATCAGCCAGCACGCGCACCAGCTTGATGTCGGCGTTCACCTGGTTCAGCACTGGCAACGAGCCGGAGAGCAGCACATCCACATAGGCGGGGCTGTTGCTGACCGTGTCGTTGGGCTGGGCGCCGGTCACCTCCACCGGCAGGGTCAGACGCAGGTTGCCCTGCTGCGGCACCACCGTGATGCGCGCCTCTACGCTGCCCTCGCTGACGCCGCGCTCGTTGAGCGCGCTGACGCCGGTCGGGGGCGCCAACGGCACGCGGCGCACGATGTCGCCGGCCGCGCCGGTCACATCCACCGGCACGGTATCGACGAAGCCGCCGATCTGCTCCAGCGTGCTGGGCGGCCCCAGCAGGGTGACGGTCTTGGGCTCGACGTTGATGTTGCTGATCCAATAGCCGGGCGCGACGGTGCCGGTGATCACCACATGCACCGCGGCATCGCGCGTGTTGAAGCGCTGGCTGATGGGCACAATGACCTGCACGTCATCGGGGTCGATAAGGGCCCCGGTCACCAGGCGCCCCTCCTGATCACGCAGCACCACCTGCCGTTCTTCGCTGATGGTGCTGCGCGCGCCGCGCAGCGACACGCTCACCTCGGCGCGCTGCACCGTCTCGACGATCTCGGCCGGGCCGGAGACTGTGACCAGCGCCGGTGTGACGACAGGTGTGCCGTTGATTTCATACGAGAAAGGCAGGCTCTCACGATCGGGCACCACCAGCGAGACGGTCATGGTGCGTGTGGCGCGCGGCTGCAGCTCCAGATCCAGGGCCCCCGGCTCGGTGGTGATCACACGCACCTGTTCATCGACAGGTCGGATGTCCACCGGCACCCGGTGCACGTCGGCGTCGAGATTTTTCAGGTCGATGGCGGCGCGCAGGCTTTGCGGCGACAGATCCACCGCGACGGTCTGCGGCGCCTGCACCACCGCCGAAACCACCGCTGGCACATTACCGACGACCAGCAGATCCTGGCCCAGGCCGGTGGTGCGCAGGGGGATGTTGTCGATGCGCACGGTCTGCGGGGGGTTGACCTGCTCGGCGACCACCAGCCATGTGGCCACAGCCAGCATCAACGAAAGCAGGGCCGTGGACAAGATGCCGATCAGGCGCATCATGCGCTTGCGCGGGCTGGTCTTGGAGCGATGGGAGCGGGCCTGCCAATAGCTCAGAGTCAGCAACTGGCGCAGGCTATTGGACTGCGTCTGCAACGGGTCGTAGAAGCTGTGCAGGTAATCGCGCAGATCGGTGGTGTCCAGCTTGCGGTGCAGTTGACCAGCGACGGCCACCGAGATGTCCCCGGTCTCCTCAGAGATGACCAGGGCCAGGGCGTCGCTGACCTCGCTGATGCCCAGGGCGGCCCGGTGCCGTGTGCCCTGGTGCATGCCGGCCGGCAAGGGCGCCTCGCTCAGCGGCAGCACAGTAGCTGCGGCCACGATCTGATCCTCGCGAATGATCACCGCGCCGTCGTGCAGCGGCCCCTTGTCCTGAAAGATCGCCTCCAGCAGGTCAGAGGAGACGTCGGCGTTCAACTGGACGCCGGTGTTGATCACGTCGGTCAGGGTGGTAGACCCCTCCAGGACGATCAAGCCGCCCGTGCGACGATCTGACAGATCGCCGGCCAGGCGCAGCAGGGTGGGCACCACGCGATGCACCAGCTCGGTGGGCCTGATCTGGAGGAAGCCAAAGGAGCGTCCCAGTCGCTCCAGCCCGCGGCGCAGCTCTGGCTGGAAGATCAACGGGGTGGTGATCAAGCTGATGATCAAGGCGGCGCGCAGCATGTAGGTGAAGGTGGGCAACTGGAAGAGGGCAGAGACCGCCACGGCCACCAGCGCCAGAATCAACACCCCACGCAACAGCACCGCGGCCTGAGAGCGCCGGATCAACCCCAGGATCAGGAAATAGGTCAGGGAGACCAGCAACAAATCCAGCACGGTCTCCAACTGCCTGGTGCTGTAGAGCAGATAGGCCAGATTCTGCGGAAGGCTGTCAATATGAAGAAAGTCCTGCATTTAGGCTGCCAGTCAATCTGTGTCAGGCCCGACGCTGAGCGGACCTGCATGTCTTGCACGCGCCGACCGTCGGTTTTGTTCGTTGACGTCCGCCGGCCATGGGGCTACGGCAGATCGAAGTCGAACAGGTCGCGGCCCCATTCCGTCCAGGCGGCGTTGTGTACCCAGATCTGCACCGGGCGAATCTGGGTGGACCAGGGCGGCTGGTTGGGGAAGATGAACTTGAAGGACCAAGGCTGAGCGCTGTCCAGCGGTGTGGTGAAGCTGACGCCCGCCAGCGGCGTGGCCTGGGTGTAGCTGGTGTTGAACTCGCCCAGAGAAACCCGCACCACCGTGCCCGGGCTCCAGTTGCCGCTGGTGATGGTGATCTCCTGGCCGGGCTGGCCGACGGAGGGGTTGATCTCGATGAAATGGTAACCTGCGGCCGGCGTCATCAAAGGCGCGGTCGAGGGCGCGGTGGTCGGTGTGGCGGTGGCCGCGCCGGGCGTTGTCTCCGCCGTGGGCGTGCTGGTGGGCGTGTCGTTGCTCTCCGTCGGGCTGGCTGCCAATGAAGACGTTGGCGTAGGGGTTTCGGTTGCGGCAGGCGCGGTGTTTTCAGGGGACGGAGTGGGAGAGGGTGTGACGGTGGCCGCGCCCGGAGCATCCGGCGTCGCCGTGGGCTCCGGCCTGGGCGTGGCGCTGGGGGTGGGCGAGGGGTCGCCCGCGGCGAGCGGCGCCGGCGTCGTCGCTGTCAGCAGACTCCAGCCGACGGCGATGCTGGCCGGGCCCTCCACGTCGCGGTGCTCCACCACCACCCGATACTCGCCGCCTGACAGCGGCTGGTCGGCTGTGATGGTGTCGCCGGCCGCGCTCTGCCAGGCGTCGATCACCGTTCGGCCCTCCAGCGACAGCCGGCCGCCTTCATCGGCGGTCAGAACAAAGCGATAGAGGCCGGGCGCGAGTTCCAGCGTGCGGCTCCAGCGCGCCGAGAAGCCGTCGGCCGGGATGATGCCCGGCGCGGGGCTCTCCTCGCCCCAGTTCAAGTTGAGGTCAGGGTCATTGCGCACCAGGGCCGGCTCGCCGGCCAGGTCGGGGTTGGTGAAATACTCGCCGCGCCAGTCGGGATAGGGATCTGCGGCCTGCCAGCGCAGGGAGATCGAGGCGTCGCCGCTCTGGTCGAAATATTCGACGCGCAGCGTATGCTCGCCCGACGTCAGGTCGATGGAGGCGCTGGCCGTGGAGACCACGCCGTCATCTTGCCACAGGTCGATCAACAGTTGATCATCGACAAAGAGACGGGCGCCGCCGTTGGCCTGCAACTGGAACTCATGGGTCATGGCGGGGAAGGTCAGACGGCGGGTCCAGCGGGCCGCAAAGCCATCAGCCGGCAGGGCAGGATCGGGCGAGCCCGCGCCCCAGTCGAAGGCCAGATCGCTTTCTTCCCGCGTCAACGCAGGGGGGCCGGCCAGCTCCGGGTTGGCGAAGTATTCAGCCGCCCAGACGCCAGCCACGGGCGCGGGGGTCTCGTCGGTGTCCTGCCCGCCGGCGATGGGGGTCAAATCGGTCAGGCCGGCGTCGCCATCGCCGTTGGCAACATTGCCGGCCGCGGTCGGGCCGTCGGCGGCCCGCAGGACGCGGAAGGCGCGACTGGCCTGCCGGCCAGAGTCCAGGCCCAGCGCGATGACGACGGTGCGCCCCTCAGCCAGATGGGGGCCGGCCGGCAGCAGCAGGTTCAGGTTGCCACTGGCGTCGGCGGCGTCGACCTGCAGCGCGCTGGCCTCGTCGCACGCGGCGTCGCCAGGCGCGTTCAGGCAGAGGGCCACCGCTTCGTTCTTCTGCCAGCCGCCGCTGCTGACTGCCACCTTAGCTGCGTCCTCCACCGTGGCAGCCACAGGCGCGATGCGCAGCCAGATCTCAGGCAGGGGCTTGAAGCGCTGCGCCAGGAAAACGACCAAGAGGATCAGAACGACAGCGGCGGCCACGCCGGCCAGGATCAACAGCCGGCGGCGCCAGCGGGGAGTGAGAGCGGTGGGTGTTGGCAGGGTCATAGGCCATTTCAGCCCGAGGCAAGGGAAGCTGCGACGCGCTTTCCCCTGGCTCAGGACGCCAAAGGTCGAATGGTTGTGCGGCGATTATAGCATAGGGGCCAGGAAATGTCAGGCTGTGCAGCGCCGCGCCATCCCGATGTATATTGACAACTGACAAAAAGAGAATACAATGCGGGCGCGCCAGGGCGCTGCTCCTGCGGCGCAAAAACCCTGTTTTCAGCCTCCCATCCATGCATGTTTTGGTGGTGCATTCCCAGCCGCGCTTCTTCCACGAGGTCAAAGCGCTTCTTGCGCAGCAAGAGGCCGATGTTGCGTACCTCCCCGACCTGAGCAACCTTCACCATTGGCAGTTGGAAGCTCAGTTCCCGGACTTGATCGTCCTCGAACAGGAGAGCCTGGCAGCGGGCGGCGAGCCGTTGAGCGCCGCGTTCAGCCGCAGCACCCGTTTGCCCCTGATTTTCCTCACCACGGCCGACAGCAAACGCATCGGCGGCGGCGAGGAGCGTCAGCGCCTGGCCGATCTGCTGGCCTATCTGCAAAGCCAAAGCGAACGCGTGCGCGCGACGCAGGTGCTCCAGGTGGGACAGTTGCGCATCCACGCCGGTCGCATGCGGGTGACCATGGGCGACGGCTGGGTCAAGCTGCCGCCGATTCAGTTTCGCATTCTGCATCAACTGGCGCTGCATGCCAACGTGGTGGTCTCCCACCCCGACCTGGCCAGCGCCGTCTGGGGACCGGAAAGCGCCGACGACGAAACCAAGCGCGATCTGATCAAGGTGCATATCGTGCAACTGCGCCGCACGCTGGGAGCGCCCTTCAAGAACTACATCCAGGCCGTGCGGGGCCAAGGCTACATCTTGGTGGATCCTGACTCTGAGGAATGATCCCACCCTGGCAGCGCCTGTTGGGCTGGCGCTATTCATCGAGGAGACGAAGTCAATGGCCGTTGTTCGCTGCCGGATGACCGACCGGGTCAATGGGGACCAGAACTACCGCTGGACGGCTCGCCTCACTACTGAGCTATGAACGTAGCAACTTGCCCTCTGTGCGACGCGCATATCTCCGTCCCGCGCAGCCTGTTGGTGAAGAGCATGTTGTTCTGCCCGCGCTGCGATTGCCTGTTGCAGATCGTCTCGCTGGATCCGCCGGAGCTCGACTTTCCCCTGGAACTGGATGCCGGCGCGGCCGATCCCAAGCTGGGCCGGCGCGGCCGACGCAACAACGACAAGAAGTGAGACCGGGGCGGGCCGGCGTCCTGCGTTGGCTCGCTCAGCCCCGCGCCGGCGCTGCGCAAAGACTGGCCTGGGGCCAACACCCAAAATCCACCCAAATGAAAAGCGGAGCCATGCAGCGGCTCCGCGTTTTTGTTTTGCCAGGTCTCGCCCCCCAACTGGGCTTGGCGCCCTGGCACAATGGCTACGACCAGATCAACTATTCGTCGTCATCGTAGTCGTAATCATCGTCGAAGTCGTCGTCGAAGTCCTCGTACTCCTCGAAGTCATCGTCGTCGTTCCAGTCTTCTTCTTCGTATTCGAAGAACTCGAAGACAGAACCAGGCGCGTTGCACTCCGGGCACCGCTTGGGACGGCGGTTGGACGGGCCTTCTTCGATATAGCCGCAGTCCATGCACTCCCACTCACCTTCCAAGACCTCGACGTCTCTTGTATTTGATAGAGACATGTGCGCGTTCTCCTGCTGAATTTGTCGTGACCCAACTGCCACGGTAGACAGCCGCAGTATAGCACCCTCAAGAACGGCTTGTCAATACAAGTTTCGGTGAAGTTTTGGTTAAAGTTCGGTTAATGTTTTGGCGCACGCGGCGGGTTGCGCCAGATGGCCACCAGCCCCAGCAGCGCGCCGTAGACCAGGTGTCCTGCCAACAGCGCCCCCGAACGCCACACAGCCTGCACCGCGGGGTTGAGCCATGACAACAGGAGGAAGGTGGCGGTGATCCAGGTCACGCCGCCGTAGTAAATGGCGATCACCAGCAGCGACGGGTTGTCCAACGTCTCCTGGGCGGTGGCGTAAAGCGCGCCCAACAGCCCACCCACCAGGAGCATCACCGCCAGCCCCACCAGGGTGAGCAGCCCGGCCGGACCTGGGGGGATCGGCTGGACGCCCAGGAAGAAGCTGCCGGCCGCGTTGACCGGCGTCCACAGCCCATCGCCGGCCGCGGCCGAGAGGGCCCCGGCCACCAGCGCCAGCGTCAGGCCGCCGGCCATGCCCGCGACCAGCCCCTGGCGCGCGGTCAGGATCTCAATGCGGGTGCGGCGTTGATGTTGTTCGACGGTCATCGAATCACCCCGTTTCCTCTTGCCCCTGATCGAAGGGGGCGACGCCATCGGGCAGAATCTGGCGCACCCGCAGCTCGGCCGCGGCCAACAGTCGGTCGCACTGCTCGGCCAACTGCGCGCCCTGCTCGAAGAGGGCCAGCGCGGCGTCCAGCGGCAGGTCGCCGGCCTCCAGGGCGCGCGTGACCCGTTCCAGTTCGGTGTAAGCTTGTTCGAAAGTTGGTTCTTCCATGGTTGGGGGTTCTTTGGCGCCATCCACAGGTTGACGCTTCACGGACGGCTCGGTCGGAGACCGGCCTGAGCGATGAGCGGCTCGGTCGGAGGCCGGCCTGAGCGGCGGACGGCTCGGTCGGAGACCGGCCTGAGCGATGAGCGGCTCGGTCGGAGACCGGCCTGAGCGATGAGCGGCTCGGTCGGAGACCGGCCTGAGCGGCGGGCGGCGGGGCCTGAGCGGCGGGTTGTTTTCGGCCAGACTGCTGAGATGGCGCTACTGGGATGTGACCACGCCGGCGAACTCGCCGTCGGCCACGACGATGCGCAGGGGATCGCCCGCGGCCACGGCCTGGGTCGAGGTCACGATCTGGCTGGTCGGCTGATGATAGACGATGGCATAGCCGCGCTGCAAGACGGCGCGCGGGTCCAGGGCGGCCAGGCGGGCGCGCAGGCCGGTCAGCTCGGCCCGGCGCAGCGCCAGCCGGTGCCGCATCTGGCGTTGCATGGCCAGGCTGAGATCATCGACCTGCTGGCGGCGGTCGGTGATCTGGGCGGCCGGCGAGAGGCGCACCAACAGGCGCTGGCTGTGGCTCAGGCGCTGCCGCTGGCGGGCCAACTGCTGCGCCATGGCCTGCACCTGGCGGCCGCGCAAGCTGCGCACCTGCCCCGCCAGCTCCAGCCGGTCGGGCACGGCCGCGGCCGCGGCGCCGGTGGGGGTGGGGGCGCGCTGGTCAGCGGCAAAGTCGGCCAGGGTGAAATCGGTCTCATGGCCCACGCCGCTGATCACCGGCAGCGCGCTGGCCGCGATGGCCCGCACCACCTGCTCGTCGTTGAAGGCCCACAGCTCCTCGATGGAGCCGCCCCCGCGGGCGACGATGATCAGGTCGATAGGCTCGACCCCGGTGCTCCAGGCGTTGAGCCGCTGGAGGGCGGCGACGATCTGGGCCGGGGCCTCGGCGCCCTGCACCAGCGTGGGGGCCAACAGCACGTCCACGGCCGGATAGCGCACCGCCAGCGTGCGCAGGATATCGCGCAGGGCCGCGGCGCGCGGCGAGGTGACCAGGCCGATGCGCTGCGGCCAGGCCGGCAGCGGCCGCTTGTGCGCCGGGTCGAACAGGCCCTCGGCCGCCAGCCGGGCCTTGAGCGCCTCGAACTCCTGGTAGAGCCGCCCCACGCCGGCCAGCTCCAGCAGATCAGCGTAGAACTGCACCTTGCCCTGGCTCTCGTAGAGCGAAACATAGCCATGCACCAGCACCTGCTGGCCGTTCTGCGGCAGGCGCGCCAGACGTTGGGCGTCGCCGCGCCACATGACGCAGGAGAGCACGGCGCGCTCGTCCTTGAGCGTGAAATAGCAGTGGCCCGACGGCGCGCGCGTGAAGTTGCTGACCTCGCCTTGCAGCCAGACGTTGCGCAACGTCTGCTGGCGCTCCAGCAGCGTTTTGATTTGACCGACCAGTTGGGTGATGGTGAGTGGCGCCATGGCTGGCGCGCATTCTACCACAGCCCCCCCGGTGCGCCAAGCAAGCCGCCAGGACAACAGCAACTCCAAAAACGACGCTGAGTCGAGGCTTCAGCCGGGTCTGGCCGACGCCAGTTGAGCGCGCCGACCCGCCTGAAGGCTCGACTCCAGCTTTGCAGCCGCCAAATTGGGCGCGGAGTCGAGGCTTCAGCCGGGTCTGGCCGACGCCAGTTGAGCGCGCCGACCCGCCTGAAGGCTCGACTCCAGCTTTGCAGCCGCCAAATTGGGCGCGGAGTCGAGGCTTCAGCCGGGTCTGGCCGACGCCAGTTGAGCGCGCCGACCCGGCTGAAGCCTCGACTCCTGTTTGGCAGCCGCTGTATGGGGAATTGCCGCAGGCGTTCAAAATCAATTGACAAGAGTCATGTCAGGTGCTAGAATCAAGCCGACGCTGGCGTCGCAACGGATTCAACCAAATAAAGAAATGGGCAGCACATGGAATACAAAGACTATTACAAGATTCTGGGTGTGGACAAGAATGCAGACGAAAAAGAGATCAAGAAGGCCTACCGCAAACTGGCGCGCGAATATCATCCCGACGTCAATCCGGGCAACAAGCAGGCCGAGGCCCGCTTCAAGGAGGCCAACGAGGCCTACGAGGTGCTGGGCGACGCCGACAAACGCCAGAAATACGACCGGCTGGGCGCCAACTGGAACGCTTTCCAGAGCACCGGCCGCGATCCCTCCGGCTTCGACTGGAGCCAGTGGACCACGGCCGGGGCGGGCGGGCCGCGGGTCAACGTGCAGTACGGCGACCTGAACGACCTGTTTGGCCAGGGGGGCGGCGGCTTTTCCGAGTTCTTCCAGAGCATCTTCGGCGGCGTGGGTGGGCAGGGCGGCGCGGCCGGCGCGCCCTTTGGCCGCGGCCCAGCCGGCCAGCCGCGGCCGGCGCGCGGCCGTGATATCGAGCACCCGGTGGAGGTCACGCTGGAGGAGGCGTTCAACGGCACCCAACGCGTGCTGGCCATCGACAATCGCCGCATCGAGATCAAGATTCCGCCCGGCGTGCGCACCGGGTCCAAAGTGCGCGTGGCCGGCGAGGGCCAGCCAGGCGCGGCCGGCGGCAGTGCGGGCGACCTCTTCCTGGTGGTGCAGGTGCTGCCCCACGCCTCCTTCGAGCGCAAAGGCGACGACCTGCAGACCGAAACGCCCATCGATCTGTACACGGCGTTGCTGGGGGGCGAAGTGACCGTATCGACCTTGACGGGCAAAGCCACGTTGAACATTCCGGCCGGCACCCAGCCCGGCCAGATTTTCCGTCTGCGCGGCCAGGGCATGCCGCACCTGCGCGAGCCGAGCCAGCGCGGCAATCTGCTGGTCAAGGTGCAGGTGCGCCTGCCCAAGCAGTTGAACGACCGCCAGCGGCAGCTTTTTCAGGAGCTGGCCAGCCTGGCCGGCGACTGACAGACCCCTTCAGGAGGTTTCACCATGATCGACCAGGCCACAATGCAAGCCTTGGTGGGATTCCAATCGACGCACAAGACGGCGCCTGCGCTGAGCCTCTATCTGGATGTGGACCCGCGCCGCCGCACCACCGACGAGTACCGCCTGGCGCTGCGCCATCTGCTGGCGACGGTGGATGGGCAGGCCAACAAGGAGGACAGCGCCCGCATCGAGCGTTTCATCGAGAAGGAGTATGACCGGCAAAGCCGCAGCTTGGTCTGCTTTAGCTGCGCAGTCGAGGATTTTTGGCATGCCATCCCGCTGGCCGCGCCGGTGGCCGACACGGTCTTCGTCGGCCAGCGCGCCTACATCAAGCCGCTGGGCGATCTGCTGGACACCTTCGCCCGCTACGGCGTGGTGCTGGTCGACCGCGAGGGAGGCCATCTGTTCATGTTCAACCTGGGCCAGTTGGAAGGGGTCTCAGGCGTGACCGGCGAGGATGTCAAGCGTCACAAGCAGGGCGGCTGGGCCGCGGCCCGTTTCCAGCGCCATGAGGATCAGGCAGCCTATCGCAACCTGAAAGAAGTGGTCGAGATGACCAATCAGTTCGTGCAGAGCGGCGAGGTGCGCCGCCTGATCCTGGGCGGCACCGAGGCCAACGTGGCCCAGTTTGCCGCCATGCTGCCCAAAAGCATGCAGCCGCTGGTGATCGGCGCGATCAACGTTGAGGTCACGGCCAGTCCGGCCGAGGTAGGCGAGAAATCGCTGGCGCTGATCCAGCAGGCGGCGGCGGCGCACAAGGCTGACCTGGTGGCCCAACTGGTCACCACGGCCGCCAAAGGGGGGCCGGCCGCGTTGGGCCTGGCCAACGTCCTGGTGGCGGTGGACACGCGGCGCGCCCGCCATCTGCTGTTGGACGATGGCTTTGCCGCCCCGGCCTACCGCTGCGACAACTGCGGCTATGTCGGCGTCGAGCCGATGGAGGAAAACGCCTGTCCCCTGTGCGCGGCGCAACTGCGCCTGCTGCCTGACGCCGCCGACAGCCTGGTGCGCTGGGCGGTGGAGCAGGGAATCGACGTGACCTTCGTGGCTGGCAGCGCGGCCCTGCGGGACGCAGGCTCCGTCGGCGCGTTGCTGCGGTACTGAGCGTAATGCGTAATGCGTAATGCGTAACCCGGAGGTGTGCGCGGCGGCTTTTGTGTGGGTTACCGTAACTCGTAACTCGTAACACGTAACCCGGAGGTGTGCGCGGCGGCCTTTGTGTGGGTTACCGTAACTCGTAATGCGTAACGAGTAATGCGTAACCCGGAGGTGTGTGCGGCGGCCTTGTGTGTGGGTTGCAGTAACTCGTAACTCGTAACACGTAACCCGGAGGTGTGCGCGGCGGCTTTTGTGTGGGTTACCGTAATGCGTAATGCGTAACCCGGAAACGACTCCCTCCATTCCGATTACGCATTACTCGTTACGCATTACGCAAATCCCGTAACCCAGACACACCTCCCGCTATTCCGGTTACGCATTACTCGTTACGCATTACGCAAATCCCGTAACCCAGACACACCTCCCGCTATTCCGGTTACGCATTACTCGTTACGCATTACGCAAATCCCGTAACCCAGAAACGACTCCCGCCATTCCGATTACGCATTACTCGTTACGCATTACGCAAATCCCGTAACCCAGACACCCCTCCCGCCATTCCGGTTACGCATTACTCGTTACGCATTACGCAAATCCCGTAACCCAGACACCCCTCCCGCCATTCCGGTTACGAGTTACGTGTTACGAGTTACGCAAATCTCGCAACCCAGACACCCCAAGTCAATGTTAGACTTGTGTTAGCATCGGTGAATATGGTAACTGGCAGCACCTCCGTGCGTAGAGTTGTATGGTAAAAAGAGGTAGCGACTCAGCCGGCGGGTGCCAGCAGGTGGATTGAGTAGGCCGCCGTATCGAAATCCACCTGCTGGCACCCGCCGGTCCAGTGCCGCCAAAAAGAGTTCAAAATCCCGACATGCCGGAGATGATGTAAACCATGATGCGATTTGATCGTTTTACGGAACGGGCCCAGGATGCCGCCATGCGGGCCTATGAGATCTTGCAGCGCTATCAGCACAATCAGGTGGACACGGAGCATTTCTTCCTGGCCATGCTGGAACAGACTGACGGCGGGGCGACGCAGATCCTGGAAAAGCTGAACGCGCCGGCAACGGTGATTCGCGGCAAGCTGGAGGAGCACCTGCAGCGCAGTCCAAAAACGGGCGCGGGCGCCGGCTACGGCGGCCAGGTGGCGCAGGTCTTCATCACCCCCCGGCTCAAGCGGGTGATCGACGTGGCCAACGAAGAGGCCAGCAAGCTCAAGGACGAGTTCATCTCCACCGAACACCTCTTCCTGGGCATCGCCTCCGAGCGCAACACGCCCGCCTCCAACATCCTCAAGGATCAGGGTGTGACCAAGGAACGCGTCCAGCACGCCATCGAGGAGATCCGCGGCGGCCAGCGGGTGACCGACCCGGCCGCCGAGACCAAATACCGCACGCTGGAGCGCTTTTGCCGTGACCTGACCCAACTGGCCCACGAGGGCAAGCTGGACCCGGTGATCGGCCGCGATGCCGAGATCCTGCGCGTGATCCAGGTGCTCAGCCGGCGCACCAAGAACAACCCGGTGCTGATCGGCGAGGCTGGCGTGGGCAAGACGGCCATCGTCGAGGGGCTGGCCCAGAAAGTTGCCGCGGACGATGTGCCGGAGCCGCTGATGGGCAAGCGGGTCATGGCGCTGGATCTGGGCGCGATGATCGCCGGCACCCGCTTCCGCGGCGAGTTCGAGGAGCGGCTCAAGGCTACCCTGGAAGAGATCCAGCGCTCCGAGGGGGAGATCGTGCTCTTCATCGACGAGCTGCACACGGTGGTGGGCGCGGGCGCGGCAACCGGCGCCATGGACGCCAGCAACATGCTCAAGCCCGCGCTGGCGCGGGGCGAGCTGCGCTGCGTCGGCGCCACCACACTGGACGAATATCACAAGTACATCGAAAAGGATGCCGCGCTGGAGCGCCGTTTCGCGCCCATCTACGTGGAGGAGCCGACGGTGGAGGACACCATCGCCATCCTGCGCGGCATCCGCGACCGCTACGAGGCGCACCACAAGGTGACCATCGACGACCTGGCGCTGGTGGAGGCGGCCCAGCTCTCATACCGCTACGTCACCGACCGCAAGCTGCCCGACAAGGCCATCGATCTGCTGGACGAGGCCGCGGCCAAGCTGCGGGTCGCGCTCTACACCATGCCCGACGACCTGAAGACGCTGCGCGACCAGGTGACGCGGCTGAGCGCCGAGGAGGAGGCCGCCTGGGCCGCGCGCGACTATGAACGCGCGGCCAGCTTCAAGGTGGAGCGCATCAAGCTGCAGCAGGACTACGACATGGCGCGCGCCGCCTGGCGCAGCGAAAAAGGGCTGGACGAGGTGGTCAGCGCCGAGGACATCGCCCAGGTGGTGGCGGCCTGGACCGGCATCCCCGTCACCAGCCTGTTGGAAGAAGAGGCGCAGAAGCTGTTGCGCATGGAGAGTGAGCTGAGCAAGCGGATCGTCGGCCAGAGCGAGGCCATCGCCGTGCTGTCCGATGCGCTGCGCCGTTCCCGTTCCGGCCTGAAGAACCCGCGACGGCCGATCGGCTCCTTCCTCTTCCTGGGCAGCAGCGGCGTGGGCAAGACCGAGCTGGCCAAGGCGCTGGCCGAGTTCCTCTTCGACGACGAGGACGCGCTGGTGCGCATCGACATGAGCGAATACCGCGAGCGCCACACCGCCAGCCGGCTGATGGGCGCGCCGCCCGGCTATGTGGGCTACGAGGAAGGGGGCCAGCTCAGCGAGGCGGTGCGACGCCGGCCCTACCGCGTGATCCTCTTCGACGAGGTGGAAAAGGCGCACCCCGAGGTCTGGAACACCCTCTTGCAGATCATGGAGGATGGCCGGCTGACCGACGGCCAGGGCCATGTGGTGGACTTCCGCAACAGCGTCATCATCATGACCAGCAACATCGGCACCGCCTATGCCAAGAAGGGCGGCGCGCTGGGCTTCCGCCTGGGCGCGGAGGATGAGGAGCTGGACGCGGAGGACCGCAAGCTGCGGCGGCAGATCGAAAGTGGGTTGAAGGAATCTTTCCGCCCTGAGTTCCTCAACCGCATCGACGAGATCATCATCTTCCACACGCTGAACAAGGAAGATATCCGCAAGATCGTCGATTTGCAGATGCAGGACATCAGCGACCGGCTGCACGATCAGAGCCTGAACATCCTCTTGAGCGACGCGGCGCGCGACTGGCTGGTGGAGAAAGGCTACGATCCGCAGTTCGGCGCCCGCCCCATGCGCCGCACCTTGCAGCGCTTCGTGGAATCGCCGCTGAGCAAGCAGTTGCTGCGCGGCGAGTTCCAGCCTGGCGACACGGTGACCGTCATCGTCGAGGCGGACGAGGACACCCCTGGCCAGACCCGCCTGGGCTTCGAGCGTCAGCCGCAGGAGCCGATCCCGGTGGAGCTGCCGATAAACGCTTCGAACGTAACGGCAAGCTGAGTCTGATGGTCGAAAAGGTCGAGGGTTTGTAGCCCTCGACCTTTTTTTGTACCCGCCCGCTGACAGACCCGGCTAAAGCCTCGACTCCGGCCATATTTATCCAGACCCGGCTAAAGCCTCGACTCTGGCCATGTTTGTCCAGACCGGCTAAAGCCTCGACTCCGGCCATGTTTGTCCAGACCGGCTAAAGCCTCGACTCCGGCCATGTTTGTCCAGACCGGCTAAAGCCTCGACTCCGGCCATGTTTGTCCAGACCCGGCTAAAGCCTCGACTCCGGCCATAAGTGGCATGGCCGCCAGACCAAGAAGCCGATTGACGTTCCTTCAGGCCAATGGTAGAATGCATACAGTCGGCAAGGCCTCTGTAGAAACGCTACGCGGTGGAGTCAACGACCATGTCTGCTCAGACGATGATACCGACGCCATCGGTCACTTGGCGCCCAGCGCCGCCGATATCCCCTGACCGGCCTCCGCTCAACGCGGGGGATCGATTGTCACGCGCCGAATTCGAACGTCGTTATCACGCGCACCCTGAGATCAAGAAGGCAGAACTGGTGGAGGGAATCGTCTATATGCCATCGCCGGCGCGTTTCGCACAACATAGCCAGCCCCACGGCTACATGGTTGCCTGGCTTGGGTTGTACTGTTCGGCCACGCCTGGCGTTCTGCTGGGCGACAACGCCACAACCCGCCTCGACTACGAGAACGTGGTACAGCCCGATGCACTGCTGCGCCTGGATCCGGCGCTGGGTGGGCGTTCCCGCGTCACCAGCGATGATTATCTGGCTGGACCGCCAGAGATGGTGGTTGAGGTTGCGGCCAGCAGCGTGGCTTATGACCTGGGCGTCAAGCGCCGCGTCTACGCCCGCAGCGGCGTGCAGGAATATCTGGCGGCGCAGGCCTATGAGCAGCGGGTGGACTGGTTCGTGCTGCGCGAGGGGGAAACCGAGACCCTTCAGCCTGACCAGGACGGTATTCTGCGCAGCGAGGCCTTTCCGGGCCTGTGGCTCCCGGTCGATGCGCTGTGGGCTGGCGATCTGGCCGCCATGTTTGCAGCGCTTCAGCAAGGTTTGTCTTCCCCCGAACACGCAGCGTTCGTGGCCGATTTGCAGAGCCGAATTGGGTGAGCGGGTGATTGGATGACTGGGGCATTGAGGACCGACGGGCTATTCAGCGGCCAACTTCCGATCCGCGTCTTCCGCAGATCCGCGCTTCTTCTAGCCGTGGCGCTGCCGCCGCAGTCCCCCGTCCCCGTACACCGCCATCCGGCTGGAGACGATCTTGTCGTGCGGCTGGGCCGCGCCGGTGCGCGTTGGCTGGGGTCGCCAGACCAGGCCCAGCAGACGGCTGGCGACGCGGTAACTCTCCCGCACGGCCTCCCCAAAAGGCCGGCCCCCCAGCCAGCCGCGCAGGAACAGGCTCAGGCTGGGCTCCGGCAGCCAGTTGACCCCCTCCGACCCATTGACCGCCTGCGCGCCGATGGAAAGCCACTCGGCCGCCAGCGTCTGGCCATAGCAGTTCATCTGGTAGACCGCGCGCAGGTGGAAGCGCGCCAGCCCGGCCGCACGCAGGCGCCGCAGGCCGGCGAAGAAATCCGCCCCCACCTGGCTGTCGCCGTGGCCACAGGCATAGCCCGGCAGGCCATGCACCAACAGCAGCAGATCCACCGTGGCCCCGTCCGCGTCCAGCAGCGCCCGCCAGAGCTGCGCCGCCGTGGCCTCTTCCTCCTCCAGCACGACGATGCGGTCGTAGTGGCGACGGGCCTGCAGCCAGACCGCCGTGCGGGCATAGCCCTGGGTCAAGCGATCCAGCGCCCGCGAGGCCCAGGAAGGCAGGTTGACGCCGCCGACGCGGCCGCCGTTCTCCAGGAAGAGGATCAGCACCGACCGATCGCGCCTTGCGGCCTCGGCGAGCTCATGCGAATGGAGCTGTGGCTGTGAGAATTCACTGTACATTAGCGCCCTTGATTTTACATAGCGACGCCCGATGCGCAAGCCAGGGCTTGCCAACTAGTACACGCCGGCCTAAATCGGTCTTCACTCACTGCTCAAGCCGGTTCCGTGAACCGGCGGCGTTGTGAGCGCAAACCCGGCGGATCACGGATCCGCCGGGAGCAGGTAAACTGAAGAGTTATTTACGCCAACTTGTACTAGCAATTCCAAATATGGCGCGGAGTCGAGGCTTTAGCCGGGTCTGGCCGACGTGAGGCGAGCGCGCTGACCCGCCTGAAGGCTCGATTCCACAGCTTAGCAGTCATCATGCTTGGAATTGCTACTCGCCGACGAAGATCCTTGCGGCCGTTTCCTGGTGCGCCGACCGGCTCTCCGTCATGGCCTGAAAAATTGGCTCTTGACAAAACAAATAAGCTGTGATACTCTACTAATACGATTTAGTAACACGGAAGAGCAACAAGAAAATCAGCGATATGCCTTGGCCAGCGCTCGCACCATGACCACCAGAGAACGCCCGCCCACCATGCATGATGTCGCAGAACGCGCCGCAGTTTCGCAAACGACGGTGTCGTTTGTGATCAACGGCCGGGATGATTACAACATCTCAGATGAGACCAAAGAGCGCGTGTGGGCAGCGGTTCGTGAGCTGAACTATCGCCCGAACGCCATGGCACGTGGGCTGCGATCCAACAAGTCCCAGTTGATCGGTTTGATCTCGGACGAGATTGCCACAACGGTGTATGCCGTGCAGATGGTGCTGGGTGCGCAGGATGCTGCATGGGAGCAGGACAAGCTGTTGTTGGTGGTGAGCACCGGCGGCAACGAGGAGATCAAGAACAGGGCTGTGCGGATCATGCTGGAACACCAGGTCAGCAGCATCATCTACGCCACCATGTTTCACCGGCCGGCCCGTCCGCCCGCAGCGCTGCGCACCATTCCTTGTGTCATGCTCGACTGTTATGACCAGGAGCACACATTCCCGTCCGTGGTTCCCAACGAAGTGCAGGGGGGACGCACGGCGACGGAAACCCTGATTCAAGCGGGACACCGCCGCATCGCTTTCATCAACAACGTCGACCCCATCCCCGCCACCTTCGGGCGTTTCGCAGGCTACCGCGAGGCGTTGGCGTTGCACGGCTTGCCCTACGACGACAGCCTGGTGGTACACGCCTCGAGTGACTCCGGCGGCGGCTATCTCGGCGCCATGACACTCATGCAACTACCCGCTCCCCCAACGGCAATCTTCTGTTTCAACGATGCCATGGCGATGGGCGCCTATGATGCGCTTCGCAAACTCGGTCGTGCCATACCCGACGATGTTGCCGTGATTGGCTTCGACAACATAGAGCTGATTGCGGCCCACCTCTATCCGCCGCTTACGACTGTCAGGCTGCCCCACTACGAGATGGGTCAGTGGGCCGTAAATTTTCTGGCAGAACACGGCGATACCTTCCCCCCTCCCGTCCAGCATCGGGTTGACTGTCCTTTGATCAGCAGAGCGTCAGTCTAATCGACCAGGTAAGTTCGGATCGAATTTCGATCACAACGAAAGTCGGTTCGTTAGTAATACGATTTACTATCCGGTCTTCAATCCCTCACCCATTCCCAAGGAGTACACCATGCGATCGAAAACTCTCTCACTGATCAGCCTGCTGCTGATCGCCGCCATCTTGCTGGCTGCTTGTGGCGGCGCCGCCGAGCCCACCCCTGCGCCCGCCGCACCGGCTGAGGCGCCTGCTGCGGCAGTTGAACCTACCGCCGCGTCTGAAGCACCCGCCGCATCCAGCGCCGGCGGCAAGACAGCACTGGGTCTGTGGACTCACTCCGCTGGCAATGAAGGCGAGATGAAGGTCATCCAGCAGATGGTGGACGACTTCAACGCCATGCAGGATCAATACGCCATCAAGATCGAGGCCTTTCCCCAGGGATCCTATAACGACTCTGTGGCCGCAGCTTCGGTAGCCGGCAGCCTGCCGTGCATCATCGACCTCGACCAGCCCACCGTGCCCAACTTTGCCTGGTCGGGCTACGTCCAAGAACTGCCGGTTTCCCAGGAATTGCTTGATCAGCTCACCCCCGGCGCCATGGGCTTGTACAAGGATAAGGTGTATTCCTTGGGTCAGTTCGATGTCGCCCTGGTCAACTACGCCCGCAAGTCAGTGTTGGAGAAACACGGCATCCGCATCCCAACGCTTGACGAGCCGTGGACTCTGGAGGAATTCAACACCATTTTGCAGACCCTCAAGGACTCTGGTGAGTTCGATTATGCCATCGACGTCAACGCCCAATGGACCGGCGAGTGGTGGTCGTATGCCTACTCACCCATGCTGCAAAGTTTCGGCGGCGATCTGATCGACCGCAGCACATACACCAGCGCCGAGGGTGTGCTCAACGGCGAGGAAGCGCTGGCGTGGGGTGAGTGGTTCCAGAGCCTGTTCACCGAAGGATATGCCAATCCGAAACCGGCC